>Ga0307280_10000186_pt1 | contig 11799 bp, 9 predicted proteins | sample ER_DNA_119_FD_194479 | JGI IMG/M metagenome (GOLD analysis project Ga0307280, IMG submission 194479) | Bulk soil microbial communities from the East River watershed near Crested Butte, Colorado, United States - ER_DNA_119 | ecosystem: Environmental > Terrestrial > Soil > Floodplain | place: USA...
GCGAGCTCGATCAGCTTGCGCCGATCCCCGCGCTGCGGCACCGCCACCTCGACCTTCTTCCTTCGCGCACCGGCGGCCGCCTGTGACGCGCGCTGCTCGGTCAGCCACTCCGCCTTCAGCGCCGCGTCCTCGATGTCGATGGGCAGCAGCACCTCGTCGGGCACCGACGCGCCCATGTCGTAGTAGAGGCCCACGAACGACGAGATCAGCTCGGCGTCGGGGAATTCCTGGCCCGTGAAAGAGAACGCGCGGTTGCCCGACAGCTTGCCGGCGCGAATCGACATGACGACGATCTCCAGCGCGATGCCGTCACGGTGGTAGCCGACGACGTCCTGGTCGACGAAGTCGGCCGACACCACCTGCTGCTCCTCCAGCGTGACCTCCAGCGCGCGGATCTGATCGCGGATCTCCGCCGCCAGCTCGAACTCGGTGCGCGCGGCGGCATCCTTCATGCGCCCGGACAGCCGGTCGAGCAGCTCGTCGCTCTTCCCTTCGAGGAAAAGGCGCACGTCGCGGACCTGATCGTCGTACTGCGCGGGCGCCACCGGCAGCACGCAGGGCGCCGGGCAGCGCTTGATCTGGTACTGCAGGCAGGGACGCCGCCGGTTGTGCAGCACGTGATCCGTGCAGGTCCGCAGCTGAAAGTGGCGGTTCACCACGCGAAGCGCCTCGCGACACGACGTCGCCGAATGGTAGGGGCCGAAGTAGTGCGCCCCGTCGTCGCCGAGGCGCCGCACCACCTCCAGGCGCGGCCACTCCGCCTTCGGGTCCAGCCGCAGCACCAGGAAGTTCTTGTCGTCCTTCAGGTTGACGTTGAAGCGCGGCTGGTGGCGCTTGATCAGCGTGTTCTCGAGCAGCAGCGCTTCCTTCTCGCTCGACGTGACGACGGTTTCGATGTCGACGACGATGCCCTCCAGCAGCGGCACGAAGTCGCGGCTGTCGCCGGTGTTCGGCTGGAAGTACTGGCGGACCCGGTTGCGCAGCACCGCCGCCTTGCCGATGTAGATCACCTTCCCGCGGGCGTCCTTCATGATGTAGACGCCCGGCTCGGTCGGGAGCCCATCCAGGATCTCGGCCAGCGTCTTGCGCGGGGGCGCCACCTCGGCGTCGCGCAGGCTCAGCGGTTGCGGCTCGTCGCCGCCGGGGGGCGCATTTTCCGACATCCACCGAGAACCATACCGCGCCCGCGGGGCGCTATCATGGCGGGCTCATGCGCCCCCGCCATCTGCTCTGCGCCGTCCTGTGCGCCTTCTTCCTGAGCCTGCCGGCGCACGCGCGCGCGGCCGCGCCGGCCGGCAAGCTGACCTGGTACGGCCAATCCTGCTTCCTGCTCGAGACCGCGGGCGGCACGCGCATCGTCATGGATCCGATCCCGAAGGGGATCGGCTACGACCTGCCGCAGGGGTTCAAGGCGGACATCGTCACGATCAGCCACGAGCACTTCGATCACAACAACGTCGGCTTCGTCACCGGCAAGCCGCGCGTGCTGCGCGGCCTCACCGCCGACAAGAAGGGCTGGACGCGCATCGACGAGAAGGCGAAGGACGTCTCGATCCGCAGCGTGGGCGTCTACCACGACGACCAGCGCGGGGCGGCGCGCGGCCTCGACACCGTGTTCATCTTCGAGGTGGGTGGCGTGCGCATCGCGCACCTCGGCGATCTGGGCCACGTGCTCAACGACGAGCAGCTGGCCGCGATCGGAGCGGTCGACGTGCTGCTGGTCCCCGTCGGCGGGACGTTCACGGTCGACGGCCTCAAGGCGACGCAGGTGGTCGAGCAGCTGCGCCCGCGGATCATGGTGATCCCGATGCACTACAAGACGGACGCGGTCTCGATCAAGGAGCTGGAGCCGCTGGCGCTGTTCCTGGACGGCAAGCGGAACGTACGCCACGAGAGCTCGAACACGATCGCGCTGTCGCCGATGAAGGCGCGCCCGGCCGCCGAGATCGTCGTGCTCAACTACCGCTGACGGAGACGCGCCGCGGGCGCTACCACTGGCCGGGCATCGGATACCGGCCGATCGTCCCCTTGCCGACCGAACCGGGCACGTAGTTCCCGCCCGAGATCAGCAGCTTGAGCGCGTCTTGCGGGCTCATCTCCAGGCGGATGCAGCGGGTGGTCGGCACGAAGTAAAGCCTGCCGGAGGTCGGGTTGGGCGAGCTGGGGACAAAGACGCAGGACAGCCCCGGATCGCCTTCGATCGAGTGCCCGCTGGTGAAACCAAGCACGCAACCCCGGCCCGCGTCGTCCGGCACCAGCACGACGTGGGCGAAGATTCCGACCTGGGTATCGGCCAGCGCCACCTGCTTCCACGAGCGGTAGAGATCGCGCAGCCCCGGGACGCGCCGGATGACGCCGTCGAACAGGTGCAGCAGGAACTTGCCGACGACGCTGGTGACGAAGATGCCCAGCACGTAGATGGAGCCGAGCGCGACGGCGATGCCGACGAACGGCGTCCGCACGTGCAGCAGGTCGCGCGCCTTGCTGTCGACGTACCAGACGATGAAGATCGTCACGGCGACGGGTATCGCCGCGAGGAGGCCGGCGACCATCTTGTTGCGCAGGTGGGCCTGGAGGCGCCCCATGGGGACCGATTAGACGCCGGGATGGGCGGCCCGTCGATTTTCGTGCCTGTCGCGCCCTACGGCACCAGCAACGTCCCGACGCTGCCCGGATTCGCCAGCGACGTCGCGATCTCGGTCGGCGCGACGATGTGGACGGCGCCGACGCCCGCCTCGAGCGGCGCGAACGCCTCCTCCAGCTTCGGGATCATGCCGCCCTGCACGGTGCCGTCGGCGATCGCGGCCTTCGCCTCGGCGACCGTCAGCCGCGGCAGCCGCGTCGCGGGATCGTCCTTGTCGCGGCGGACGCCGCCCACCGCCGTGCAGGCGACCAGCGCGCCCGCCCGGACCACGGCCGCGAGCTGGCTGGCGACGACGTCGGCGTTGATGTTCAGGACGGTGCCGCTCGTGTCGGCGCCCAGGCACGCGATCACCGGCAGCGCGTCGCGTGCGTCCAGGGCGTCCAGCATCTCCATGTCGAAGCCATCGATGTCGCCGACCAGACCGAAGTCGATCGGCGTGTCGCCTGCGCCGGTCACGATGCGCGGCGGCCGCCGGTGGGCGCGGATCACGCCGCTGGCGCCCGACACGCCGAAAGCCGGAACGCCGTCGGCCCGCAGCGCGGCGACCAGGTCGACGTTCAACCCGGAGACGACACGCTTCACGATCGCCAGCATCGGATCGTCGGTGACGCGACGGCCTGCGACGATGCGCGGCTCGATTCCCAGCCGGCGCGCGAGCGCCGTCGCTTGCGGCCCGCCACCGTGCACGACCAGCAGGCGGCGCCCGGCGCGCGCGCGCGCGATCTCCGCGGCCGCGTCCGCCAGCGCCTCTCCCTCGAGCACGTCGCCCCCCAGTTTGATGACCGCGTCGACAGGACGGGCCGGCGGGAGGACTACGGCCACGGGCCGGGATCCTCCAGGGACGCGGTCTCGGACACGCCCAGCATCAGGTTCATGTTCTGGATCGCCTGCCCGGCGCCGCCCTTGATCAGGTTGTCGGTCGCGCTGACGATCGCCAGCGTCCGTCTGCCCGTCGACGCGACCGGCGCGCCCAGCGTGAAGCCGACCTCGGCGTAGTTGCTGCCCGCGACGGCCGCGACCTCGGGCGGCCGATCGCGCACGAAACGCACGAACGGCTCGCGCCCGTACGCGTCCGCGTAGAGGGCGGCGACGGACTCCGTGGTGACGTCGGCGGGCAGCTCGACGAAGATGGTCGCGAGGATGCCGCGCGACAGCGGCGCCGAGACGGGCACGAAGCCCAGCTCGACGCCGGGCGCGCCCGCGGCCGCCAGCGTCTCGAGGATCTCGGGGGTGTGCTGGTGTTCCAGCTGCTTGTACGGTTTCAGGTTCACGGCGCGCACCGGGTGGTGCGTCCCCGCCGACGGCGCGATGCCGCTGCCCGACGATCCGGTCATGCCGACGACGTGCACGCTGGCGCCCGTCAGCTTGCCGGCGCGCGCCAGCGGCAACAGGCCGAGCTCGATGGTGGTCGCAAAGCAGCCGGGCGACGCGACCGCCCGCGCGGCGCGGATCGCCTCGCGGTTCAGCTCGGGCAGGCCGTAGACGAAGGTGCCCAGCAGCTCGGGGTGCGGGTGCTTGGCGCCGTAGTAGCGCTCGTACGCGGCCGCGTCGCGCAGCCGAAAGTCGCCCGACATGTCGACCACCTTCACCCCCGCCGCGACGATCGCCGGCGCGTGGTGGGCCGCCACCTTGTGGGGCAGCGCCAGCAGCGCGACATCGGCGCCGCGGGCCGCCTCATCGGGCGGGACGTTCTCGAAGCGCAGCGGGCTGCGCCCCGTCAGCGGCGGGTGCACGGCCCCGAGCGGCTCGCCCACATGGTCGACCGCGACGACGCGGACGAGCTCCACGTCGGGATGGATGAGCAGGCGCCGGATCAGCTCGGCGCCGCCGTACCCGGTGCCGCCGATGACGACGGCCTTGAAGCGCTTCACCGCCCCCATTGTAACCGACGGCGCGGCCCGAAGGCCGACACTCGCAGCTCGACGATGACCGACTTGCTAGGGGCAGTCGGACTGCTTGCAGACATGCGTCTGGGCGGGATCGCCGCAGATGATCACGGATCCACCGTCGCACGGCCCCTGGTCCTGGCCGCCCTGGCCGCCCATCGCCGCGCCGTCGTTGTCGAAACAAGTGAGTCCCACGGTCGAGGGGCAAAACGGTCGCTGGGGGCCGCAGCTGGATGACGACAGCGCGGCGGCGAGGCCTGCCAGCGCACAAACGGACAGGAACCACTTCATACGTCCGATGATGGTCGGCCCCGCGTAGTGGTGTCAAGCAAGTGTGCGACTCCTGCCCACCCCGGCTCTCCTCACGGCTTTCCCGGCGGATTTCCCGCGGCACGAACACGGGTCGCGCCGTTGACGGGGCCAGACCCATCCCCTACGCTCAAGGCTTCGTGCGGCGCGCTTGTTTTGCCGTTCTGACGGCGCTTGGATTGCTGGTGCTGGCGGGGACCTCGAAGGCCGCGCCTGGCAGCGCGTCCGCGTCTGCGTCAGCGTCCGGCGGCGGCAGCCATAACGGCCTGCGCCTGCGCGCGATCGTTCCGTCGGGTCCGCCGCCCGCGATCATGCCGCTTTCGGCGGTGAAGCCGGGCATGGTCGGCGAAGCGCTGACCGTCTTCCAGGGCACCAAGCCCGAACCTTTCAAGGTGCGCGTCGTGTCCGTGCTGCGGAACTTCCTGCCGAAGCAGGACGTCATCCTGATTCGCGCCGAGGATCCCCGCGTCGAGCACAGCGGCATCGTCGCCGGCATGAGCGGCAGCCCGGTCTACATCGACGGCAAACTGGTCGGCGCGGTCGCCTACGCGTGGAGCTTCGCGAAGGAACCGCTGGGCGGCGTGACGCCGATCGAGACGATGCTGTCCGAGCGCACGCGCCCGCGCCGCTCCGGCAAAGAGGTGCTGACCGAGGGCTGGTCGGCGCCCGACACTTCGGGGAAGGCCGTGCGCGCGAGCGAAGGCACCGGCGTTCCGCACGCCTCGCTCACGTCCCGCAGCGATGGACCGATGGCGCTGGCGCGCGGGCTGGGCCTGCCGCCAGGCGCGCCGTCGATCGCGACCGGCGAGCCGCGCCTGCTGCGCGCGTCGGTGCCGCTCTCGGTCTCGGGCTTCACGGCCCGCACGGTCGCGGAGATGGGCGACCAGCTGTCGCCGACGGGCCTGGTGCCGTTGCAGGCGGGCGGCGGCCGCAAGCCGGGTCCGCCGGCCGCCGGCCGCGTCGAGCCGGGCTCGGCGATCGGCGTCGAGCTGGTGCGCGGCGACATGAGCACGGTCGCGACCGGGACCGTCACGTATGTCGACGGTCGCAGCGTGCTGGCGTTCGGCCACCCGCTGTTCGGCATCGGCGAGGTCTACCTGCCCCTGGTCGACGCCGAGATTCACGCCTTCCTCCCCAGCCTCGCGCAGTCGTTCAAGATGTCGTCGCCGCTGAACGAGGTCGGCACGCTGGTGCAGGACCGCCAGTCGTGCATCATCGGCGATCTCGATTCGCGCAGCACGATGCTGCCCGTCGACGTGCGCGTCAGCGGCCCCGGCGTCGAGCCGCGCCACTTCCACGCCGAGGTGGCGCGCAACCGCCGCCTGACGCCGATGCTGACGTCGCTGGTCGTGGGCAACGCGATCACCGACGCCGAGCCCGACGTCACCGACATGGTCGTCACCGTCACGTCGAAGGTCGGCGTGAAGGGCTACAAGCCGCTCGAGTTGCGCGATCAGATCTTCTCGCCCGAGGGTGTGTCCAGCCGAGCGCTGTCGATGTCGCGCGGGTTGCGCGCCATGGGCGAGCTGATGTTCAACCCGTTCGAGCCGATCGTGCTCGACCGCGTCGACGTCGACGTGCGCGTCGAGTACCGGCGCGACGTCGCCGAGATCATCGGCGTCTCGCTGCCCGGCCAGGAGGTGCACGCGGGCGACACGGTGCCGTTGCGCGTGACGCTGCGGCCGTACGCCGGCGCCGAGTACACCGAGACGGTTCCGGTCATCATTCCGCGCACGCTCGCCGGCGAGCTGATCAAGATCGAGGTCGCGTCCGGCTCGCTGGTGCGGCCCGACGTGCCGTCGGCGGAATCGCTGCCCGTCTACATCGACAACATGCGGAAGTACTACAGCGCGTCCACCATCGTGGCGACGCTGCAGACGGCGGACGCGGGCGCTTCGCTGCGCGGGCGGCTGATCCAGGAACTGCCCGCCTCGGCCATGGACACGCTCCGGCCTTCGAACCAGACCCGGCGCGCCGACTCGTACAGCATCGCGGACCGCACCGTGTATCCGATGAAGCAGCTGGTCAGCGGCAAGCAGGACATCCAGATCCTCGTCAAGTCAGACGTTCTCGGAAAGTAGCCCGAGCGCTGCCGCTCGCACGGCCTGCCCTCACCCCGTCCCTCTCATCCACATTGCGCAAGCGGGAGAGGGAGGAAGATCCGGTCCCCTCGCCCCGCGAAGCGGGGAGAGGGTTAGGGTGAGGGGCAGGCGAAAAAGGTCGCCGTCCCTTACAATAACCGCCCCCGCATGCGCCTCCTCCTGATCCCGACCCTGTTGCTGGCCGCGACCACCGCGACCGCAGCGACGACCAAGTCGTTTCGCCAGACCACCGCCAAGGACTTCGAGGAGGGGGAAGCCACCGCGAGCATGGTGTTGCCGACGGGCGACGTCGTGCCCGGGATGAAGTCCACCCCGATCGCGCTCGACGCCGCGTTCGTCTGGTGCGGCGCCCTGTCGCCCGACGGGAAGACGGCGTATTTCGGCACCGGCGATCAGGGACGCATCTACGCGGTCGACACGTCGGCGACGGGCGGCAAGGCGCGCCTGGTGACGACGCTGGAGGCGGCGTGGGTGACGGCACTGGCCGTGCGCCCCGACGGCACGCTGATCGCTGGGACCACGCCGGGCGGCCGCGTGTACACGATCGATCCGAAGGGCGGCAAGGCGAAGCTGTTCGCGACGTTGACCGCCGAACACGTCTGGGCGCTGGCGCTCGACGCCAAGAGCGGCACCGTGTACGCCGGACTGGGCGGGCCCGGCAAGATCGCGGCGATCGACGCCGGCGGACGCGCGCGCGCGATCTGGGATTCGGGCGACAAGCACGTCGTGTCGCTGATCGTCGCGGACGACAAGCACCTCTACGCCGGCACCTCCGAGGAGGCGATCCTCTACAAGGTCGGCCTGGACGGCCGCGCCGAGGCGCTGGCCGACTTCGACGCCGAGGAGGTGCGCGCGCTCGCGCGCTACGGCGGGTCGCTGTACGCGGCGGTCAACGACTTCGAGCGCGGGGGCAGCGCCGCGCCGCTGACGCCGGGCGCCGCGGCCGCGCCGCGCGGCACGAAGATCACCAGCGCCACGTCCGGATCGCCCGCGTCGGCGGGATCGCTCCCGCGGCCGGGACAGCGCAAGTCCAAGGCCGCGCTCTACCGCATCGACCCCGACGGGCGGATGGAGCAGATGTTCTCGATCCCCGAGGGCTACTTCACGACGCTGGCGTTCGACGACGCCGGCCGCGCGTACGTCGGCACGGGCAGCGAGGGGCGCGTGTGGCGCGTGGCCGCGGACCGCACCGCCGCGCTGGCGATCGACGTCTCGGAGCGCCAGGCGTTGACGGTGCTGCGCGCCGGCAACGGCTTCCTCGTCGGCACGGGCGACGTGGGCGGCATCTACCGGGCCGCGCCGGCGGCGCCGCGCCAGGCGACGTACCTGTCGCGCGTCCTCGACGGTGAATACCGGTCGCGCTGGGGCCTGTTCCGCTGGCACGGTTCGCACGACGTCTCGATCGAGAGCCGTTCCGGCAACACCGCGAAGCCCGACCCGACGTGGACCGGCTTCTCGCCGCTCGAGAAGCCTCATCCGACCGCGGAGGGCGGCGTCGGCCAGATCGCCAGCCCGCCCGCCCGCTACGTCCAGTACCGCGCGAGCTTCGGCGCGCCGGAGGGACGGCTGGCGGCGGTGACGCTCGCGTACCTGCCGCAGAACCAGCGCGCCCGCATCACCGAGCTGGGCCCGGCGGACAGCGGCGGCGCGCCCGCCCCGGCGGCGGGCGGCCTGGGCGCGCTGACGGCGGGGCCCTCGGCGCCCGCGGCGGCGCGCGCGCACCAGCCGGTGATCAAGCTGCGCTGGAAGGTGGAGAACCCGGACGGCGACGAGCTGAACTACCGGCTCGCGTTCCGCCAGGAGGGCGACGCGGTCTGGCGCCCGCTCGGCGGACCGGACCCGCTGACGAAGACCGATTACGACTGGAACACCGAGGGCCTGCCCGACGGGACGTACGTCGTCAGGGTGACCGCCAGTGACGAACGGTCCGTGCCGCGCGAGCTCGCGCTCGAGACCACCTTCACCTCCGCGCCGATCCTGGTCGACAACCGCAAGCCGGAGATCGCCGGGCTGGCCGTGAAGTGGCCTTACGCGTCGGGCCGGGCGCGCGACGACCAGAGCCCGATCGTCGCGATGGAGTATTCGATCGACGGCGGCGACTGGCAGATCCTGTCCGCCGCGGACGGCATCTGCGACGACCTCGTCGAATCGTTCAACATCAAGCTGCCGGCGATGGCGCCCGGGCCGCACGCCATCGCGGTGCGCGCCTGGGACAGCGCCGACAACGTCGGTGCCGGCAGCATCACGATCAGGACACCGGGCAAATGACCGCGGTCCCGGCGGACGATACGGTCGGGCTGCCGGCCGCGCCGGAGGTCGTCCAGATCGAGGTCGGCCTGCTCCAGAACTTCTGCGAGATCCTCTACTGCCCCGACACGCGCGTGGCCGCGATCGTCGACCCCGCCTGGGAGGTCGATCGCCTGCTCCGCGAGGTCGAGCGGCTGGACCTGAAGGTCGAGCTGGCGCTGATCACGCATACTCACGAAGACCACATCGAGGGGGTCGGCGAGCTGGTGGCGAAGACGGGCGCGACGGTGGTCGTGAACCCGCGCGAGGCGGAGCGCGTGCGCGGCGCGGGCGGCAATGTGGGAAAGATCGCCGACGCGCTCGACGGGCGTGACGTCGCGATCGGCCGGCGCGGCGTGCGCGCGCTGGAGACGCGCGGCCACACCGTGGGCGGCACCTGCTACCTCGCCGACGGCTGGATCGTCACCGGCGACGTGCTGTTCGTGGGCGGCTGCGGCCGCACCGACTTCGCCGGCGGCAACACGGCCGAGATGTGGCAGAGCCTGCAGCGGTTGCTCCGGCTGCCGGAGGAGACCCGGGTCTACCCGGGCCACAACTACGGCGAGACGCCGACGTCGACGATCGGGCACGAGACACGCAGCAACCCGTTCCTTCGCTGCGCGACCTTCGAGGACTTTCGCGCCCTGCGCGAGCGCAAGCGGAAAGCCTGAGCGGCATGAGCACGGACGCGCGCGCGACGGGCCCCGCCGTCCCGCCTTCCGAGCGTCTCATCATCTTTCTGGTCGGCGCGATCCAGTTCATCAACATCGTCGACTTCATGATGGTGATGCCGCTCGGGCCGTACTACGCCGGCGCGCTCGGGATCTCGACGGCCCACCTCGGACAGATCGCGGGCAGCTACACGGCGGCGGCGGCGATCGCCGGCATCGTCGCGGCGCGCTTCCTGGATCGCTTCGATCGGCGCAAGGCGCTGGGCGTCGCGCTGTTCGGCCTGGTCGCGGGCACGGCGGCAGGCGCGTTCGCCCAGGGCCTCCCCTCGCTGGTGTTCGCGCGTGCGGTCGCAGGTGCGTTCGGCGGACCCGCGACGTCGATCGCGCTGTCGATCGTGACCGACGCCGTTCCCCCGGCGCGGCGCGGGCGCGCGATCGGCGCCGTGATGGGGGCGCTCTCGGTCGCGTCGGTCCTGGGCGTGCCGATGGGCCTGCGGCTGGCGATCTGGGGCGGCTGGCGGCTGCCGTTCATCGTCGTCGCCGGGATGGGCGTCGTCGTCGGCATTCTCGCGCTGCTGAAGATGCCGTCCCTGCGCGGCCACATCGTGCCCGGCGGCGGGCGCGGACCGACGTTGTCCGCGCTGCTCGGGGACGGAACGATCCGGCTCGCGCTGGCGATGAACGCGCTCGTCATGCTGACCACGTTTCTCGTCGTGCCGAACATCGCCCCCCACCTGCTGCAGAACCTCGGCTACCCGCGCGATCGCCTCGACCTTGGCTACATGGTCGGCGGCGCAGCCAGCTTCCTGATCATGAGGGTCGCGGGGCACGGCATCGACCGCTATGGCGCCGCGCGCGTCTCGGTCGTCGGGACAGTCGTGCTGATCGGCGTCCTGTACTTCGCGTTCATCGCCCCGGGCGCGATCGGGACCGCCGGCGTGCTCGCCGTGTTCGTGCTTTTCATGGGCGCCAACTCAGTGCGCAACGTCAGCATGAGCTCGCTGTCGACGCGGGTACCGCGCGCTGATGAGCGCGCCGGCTACATGTCGTTGCAGTCGACCGCGCAACACATGGGGTCGGCGACGAGCGCGTTCGTCTCGTCACGCCTCCTGCACGAGGCGCCGGGCGGGCGCCTGAGCGGCATCTCGACGGTGTCGACGATCTCGGCGGTGCTCGCGCTCGGGCTACCGCCCCTGCTTGCCGCGATCAGCAAGCGCGTCACCGCCCGAGAACGTCAGAACAGCAGCGCGCCGGTGAACGAGAAGACGTTCTCCGAGGGATAGTCGCCGGGCACGCATTGCTCGTCCCCGAACTGATCGTCGGGGCACTTTTCGGTCGGGCTGCGCGAGGTGAAGCTCATCAATCCGCCCAGCGACATCGCTCGGCCGACGGCGAAGAACACGCCGGCGTTGAAACCCGCCGACCAACCCGACCAGCGGTCATTGCTGGTCGTGAAGTTGTTGTTGTCCCGGAAGGTGGCCGAGTAGCCGAAGATGCTGAGCTTGGGCCCGATCACGAACTCGCCGGTCCCGGTGGGAAACTGCAGGTGAAACAGCGGGCTGAGACCGAAGTCGAACTCCGAAGCGTCCCATTGCTGTGACGACGGCACGTCCTTGAAATTGAGAACGTCAATCCGGAGCTCGCCGTTGATGGAGAAGCTCGGGTTCAAGCGGCCGCCCAGCAGCACGCCGAGAGTCGCCCCCGGCTTGTAGATAGTGCCGGTGTCGCCTGCGAAGCTGTGGAATCCGATGTACGGCATCGCCAGGAAGCCGTGCGTCCGCGGCGGCGGCTTCACCGGCTGGGGCGTCGGCGGCGGATAGTAGGCGGGCGGCGGGTAGTAGCCCGGCGGCGGGTAGTAACCGGGCGGCGGCGGCTGTTGCGGGTAGTAGCCGGGCGGCGGC
>Ga0307280_10000188_pt1 | contig 11776 bp, 9 predicted proteins | sample ER_DNA_119_FD_194479 | JGI IMG/M metagenome (GOLD analysis project Ga0307280, IMG submission 194479) | Bulk soil microbial communities from the East River watershed near Crested Butte, Colorado, United States - ER_DNA_119 | ecosystem: Environmental > Terrestrial > Soil > Floodplain | place: USA...
CATGCTGGCGGCGCCAATAGCGATGATCAAGATCCAGCTGAAGGCGATGAAGCTGCCGTCCTGAGTCAGCGGTATCACGGTCAGACAGGCGAGCATCACCGAGATCATGACGGCGATGCTGCTGCGGTCGGAGGCGCGCACCTCAGACCGCCGTATTGAGCTGTTCGAGGGCCGACCACGCCTCAGCCACACCCATACCACGCGGCACGTCGATGACCCGCCACTGATTGTCGCGCAAAATCTGACCAGCCAACGCGTGCTGCGTTCGCTGCCGTTCGCTGCCAGGCTCGTCGGCGTAACTGTCGACGTCCAGCAGCATCGCCAGGCCCTGCGCGCGATTGCGGCGTACCCGGAGCAGGGAGTTTGCATCTTGCGCGCTCATCCGACCCATGATCGCGATGGCCAGCTGACCGGGCCTGTCAACGGCGGCAGACTCGACGGCGTAGTGGATGGTCGTCGTCGGCCTCGCCTTGAGGTCGGTCAGCCGGCTGATCAGGAGTTCCTGCGACGCCGAGCTGTGCTGGCCCATTGTTCCGCTGATGTGCAACGGTCCATCCGCCTCATAGATCTCGATGGCGAAGCCATCGTCGAGGAAGTGAATGCCGATCGATGCCGCTGCCGAGATCGCCCATTCCAGGGAGCTTTGCATGCCGCGACCATCATGGGCACGTGCTCGCGAGTCGAGCACGATGCTCGCGCTGGGGTCCCAGGCCTGCTCCTCGCGGCGCACCATGAGATCGCCCCAGCGGGCGGTGCTGCGCCAGTGGATCCGCCGTACATCATCACCTTGCCGGTACTCCCGGACCAGCGCGTCGTCCTGACCAACGATGCCAACCCGATGTGGTCGAGCGTCGCCGGTGCTGCCCCCGCCGCCCGCGGTCCGGATGGTCGGAAGCGGCACGATACGGGGGGTCACCATCACCTCGCTGGTAGCGACGAACTGTCGATCAAGCTGCACAAGACCGAATGGGTCAACCGTTCGTACCGTCAGCGGGCCAGTGGAGAAGCGGCCGCGTACCCGTCCCAGCAGCGGATACTCGATGACCCGGCGCCAGCGCACATCTGCCCCATCCACCAAGAAACGTGGCCGACTGCCCAACTCCCGGGGCACCGAGTCCTCCAACAGCAAAATGCCCGCCGCCAGCCGGCCATCCTGGGCGAGGGCGATATGGCCCTTCATCGGTGAACCCAGCGGCACCTGTGCCGGCTCGATGGAGCGTTCACACGACATCCGCAGCCGCGCGCGGGAAACCAGAATGGCGGCGACGACCGGCAGGGCGACCAGCAACAAGCCCAGTCGCATGACGTCGCGCTGGCCCGCGGCCATCGCCACCAGCACCACGACGATGCCGATCACGACGAAGAACCGCCCTCGATGGGTGAGCAGCCGCCACGGACGCGACACGATGTGCTATCTCCGGTCAGGAATGTGCACAGAGGAGATGGCCTGGGCGATGACGTCGTTGACGGTACGCCGGGCCAGCTGGGCGTCGGTGGATGGCAATACCCGGTGGGCGAGTACTGATACCCCAAGGGCTGCGACATCGTCGGGTGTGACATAGTCGCGGCCCGTCAGCGCGGCAAAGGCGCGGCTCGCACGCAAGAGTTGCAGCGTTGCACGCGGCGAGGCACCGAGCCGCAGATCGCGGGAGTTTCGCGTGGCATTTACCACCTGGACGATGTAGTGCTTGACGGCCGCACTGACATAGACCCTCTTGACCGCCTCGATCAGTCCGCGGATGGTTGCGCCGTCGGTCACGGGCTGCAGCTCCGCGAGCGGATCGGAGGAGCCATGTGAGTCCAACATGTCCAACTCGGAGTTGGGAGTCGGATAACCCATCTGGATGCGGGCCATGAACCGATCCCGCTGGGCTTCCGGCAACGGATAGGTGCCCTCCATCTCGATGGGATTCTGCGTCGCGACCACCATGAAGGGGGGTTCCAACAGATAGGTCGTCCCGTCCACGCTGACCTGACGTTCCTCCATTGACTCCAGCAGCGCCGATTGCGTCTTGGGCGAGGCGCGGTTGATCTCGTCACCAACCACGATGTTCGCGAAGATGCCACCCGGCTTGAACTCGAAGTCGCGCGTCTCCTGGTTGAACACCGAGACGCCCGTGATGTCTGAAGGCAACAGGTCCGGCGTGAATTGCACCCGACGTACCGAACAGGCGATCGAGCGGCCCAGTGCTTTGGCGAGCATGGTCTTGCCGACCCCTGGCACGTCCTCGACCAGCAGGTGACCCTCGGCCAGCAACACGACGAGTGCGAGGTCGACTGAGCTGCGTTTTCCCTCGATGACGCTTTCCATCGCGTGCCGTACCTGACCCATGACCTGGACCACGTCACTGAGTGAGTAGGCCACTTCGGAATGCTGCGCAACCTCGGCGGCCTTCTCGTAGCCCAAGGACATGTCCAAACCCTACGTGTTCTCGACCAGTCCGAACACCACGGCCAACACGCCCGAGATCAACAGACGCGCCATTGTGGTGTGCCATGTGGGGGAAAGTGGAGTACAGTGGCGCAAAGTGGAGCAAGGTGGTCAATGGGTGGGGTAAGGAGGGTGGTCCGTGTTTCTCGGCACCCACACTCCGAAGCTCGACGACAAAGGTCGCCTGATCCTTCCGGCCAAGTTCCGTGACGAACTGGCTGACGGTTTGGTGATCGCGAAATTCCAAGAGCGATGCCTCGCGATCTGGCCGATCAGCTCGTTCGTCGACATGACTAAAACCGTAAGGAGCGCCTCCTCCAGCCAGCAAGGTGTTCGGGACTACCAGCGGATCCTCGCCTCGGGAGCCTCGGACGAGACACCGGATCGGCAGGGCCGGATCACGATCCCGCCTGATCTGAGGTCGTACGCAGGCCTGGACAAGGACTGCGTCGTGGTGGGGGCGATCGATCGGGTGGAGGTCTGGAATCCGGCCGCGTGGGATCAGTACTCCGCTGAGAAGGAACCGGCGTTTGCCGAACTGAACCAAACCCTCTTCCCCGGAGGCTGAGGAGCACAACATCACAAGCAGGACGGCCCGTGTAGAGAGGCTTCAACCCGCAGGTTCGACTCCCTGACGCAACTTCCCCGGTGCCAGGTAGGACTCCCCGCGGATCTCGGGTTGAAACCCCTCTGCACGAGCTACGTCAGCTCAAAAATAGAGGGATCGAGTTGTCGCATGAGTGCCCAGGCCGAGCTGCACGTACCCGTCATGCTGGCGGAAGTCGTTGCGTTGCTGACCCCTGCGCTGGAAGCTCCGCTGACTGACCCGCCGGGCACAAACGACTGCGTTCTCCTCGACTGCACATTAGGTCTCGGTGGCCATGCGTACGCGTTGCTCGCGGCATGCCCTCAGGCCCGGTTGATCGGATTGGACCGTGATCATCAGGCGCTGGCTCTCGCGCGGCAGCGGCTGGCCGAGTTCTCCAACCGGGTGACGCTCGTCGAGGCCGTGTTCCATCAGCTCCCCGAGGTGCTCGCGCGGCTCGCCCAACCCAAAGTCCAGGGGATCTTGCTTGATCTTGGTGTGTCCTCGCTGCAGATCGACAATCCCGAACGGGGGTTTGCCTACGCCCAAGACGCGCCACTGGACATGCGAATGGGACCGCAGGAGCTCACGGCGGCGCAGATTCTCAATACCTACTCCAAGTCCGACCTCGCGCGAATCCTGCGTAGCTACGGCGAGGAGCGGTTTGCCGATCGAATCGCAGCGAGGATCGTCGCCGAGCGTGACCGCGAGCCTTTCCGCAGCTCCGCACGACTGGTTCGGTTGCTCCACGACGCCATCCCAGCAGCCTCCCGAAAGTCGGGCGGCCACCCCGCGAAGAGGACCTTTCAGGCGCTGCGGATCGAGGTGAACGGCGAGCTGCGCGCGCTGGAATCTGTACTGCCAGAAGCCATCGCGGCTCTCGCCTTGCACGGCAGGATCGTCGTTCTGGCCTACCACTCGCTCGAAGATCGCTTGGTAAAACAGATCCTCACCGCCGCCTCGAGGGATCGCGCGCCGCGTGACCTGCCCGTCGTACCGGCCGAGCTGCGGCCGCAATTGCGCCTGCTGACCCGTGGAGCGATGCGACCCAGTGTCGCCGAAATCGCCCGCAATCCGCGTGCCGCATCCGCACGGCTCCGTGCTGCGGAACGGATCGCAGAGCTGCCGGTGGCCGGATGAGCGCACTCTGGGCGCCGATCACGGGTCGGCGTGAGGAGATCGGGACGATCTCTTCGCCGCTGCACGCCGTGGCCAAACCGGCGGCGCGCTTGGCGCGATTCTCGTTTCTGTTGGTGTTGATCGGAATCTTCGGGATCGGTATGGCCGGCTTGCTCATGCTCAACACAACGCTGCAGGGCCAGGCGTTCCAGTCGCGGACTCTCAACCGCCAGGCGAGCGAGCTCGCGTACGCCCAGGCTGATCTTGAAAACCAGCTCGACGCGCTGGCCGCTCCCCAGGAACTGGCGCGCCGAGCATCCGCACTGGGAATGCGCCCCAACCCGTATCCGGCGTTTCTCGAACTGCCCAACGGCAAGGTGATCGGCAAGCCCACGCCAGTGCAGGGCGACGAGGTGCCCGCGTTCATTGTCAAAACGCCCGCCGAAGTCGCGGCCGAGCGGGCCGCCAAACGTGCTCGTGTCGAGGCAAGGGCAGCGGCAAAGCCAGCCAAGCTAGAACGGCAGAAGGCGGCGGCAGTGGCCGCCAAGCGAGGGCAGCAAAAGGCCAAGAGGCCGTGATAAAGGAGCCGGATGGTGTGCACACGGCTCGTCCGCTGCGCAGCCAGCAGCAGCATGACCGCACGACTGTCCCCCCGCGGCCTCGCGCTCGGCAATCTCCACCGGTTCGGCAGGTTCGGCCGGTTCAGCGACGGCCACCTTTGCGGCTACCACTCGCCTCGGCACACCGCCGGCTGCACACACTGTTGATCATCGTCGCAATGGCGTTGTCGCTATGCGCGGGCCGGCTGCTGCAGCTTCAGGGCTTCGATTCCTCGTCCTACAGCGTCGACGCTTTGACCCGTACGCTGCCGCTGCTGCCCGCACGTGGGCAGATCACCGATCGCAACGGGCTCGTCCTTGCCTCGACTCAGCCGGCGGTGGCCGTAACGGCTGATCCGAAGCTCACGGCCCTTCAGGCGTCGGCGATCGCCGACGTGCTTGCGGTTCACCTGGGCATGTCGGTCGAGGAGCTCATGCCGTTGCTGACCAAGACGGGTACCCGGTTCGTCTACATCAAGAAGAAGGTGCCGGCGCTGACCTACAGCGCGCTGGCAGCCGACTTGTCGAGCCGCCGACTGCACGGCATCTTCAGAGAGAGCGATCCGATCCGTACCTATCCGAACGGATCGGTCGGCGCCTCAGTCGTCGGGTTTGTTGGCGCAGATGGTGAGGGCCTGGCCGGGCTGGAGCGGACCTTCAACGCGCAGTTGGCCGGGGTGGAAGGCAAAGAGACCTACGAGAGCGCGCCCAACGGCAGCAGGATCCCGCTCGGCAGGAGCTCGATCACCCCAGCGCGGAATGGCCTGAGCTATCAATTGACCCTGGACTCCGAGGTGCAATGGGCGGCTGAGCGGCGACTGGCTGAGCAGGTTGCCAGAACGCACGCCGACTCGGGCTTCGCCATCGTCTTGGATATCAAAACTGGTCAGGTCATCGCGCTGGCGAACGCACCGACCTATGACTCATCCAGACCACAGGCCGCCAACTCCGCAGACCGGGGTAACCGCGCCATCTCCGCTCCGTACGAGCCCGGCAGCGTGGAGAAAGTCCTGACCTCTGCTGCGTTGATCGACTCAGGTACGGCGACTCCGAATACCCGAGTGGTGATTCCCAGCCGTATTGCCTCTGGTGGCAATACGATCAAGGACTTCTTCTCTCACGGTGTGCTGCACTACACCATGCGAGGGGTCATCGCAGACTCCTCCAACATCGGTACGGTCTTGCTCACTCGCCAGCTCAACAAACAGACGCTGCACGACTATTTGGTGAGCTTTGGCCTCGGGCACACCACCAGCATTGAACTGCCTGGGGAGTCCGCCGGCATCATGCCCAAGGCGGATATGCCCGATGGCCAACGCGATCGTGTCGCGTTCGGGCAGGCGATTGCTGTCACCGGCATCCAGCAGGCCGCCGCCGTCGCCGGCATTGTGAACGGCGGAATCTACAATCCGCCGACAGTGATCAAGACCGCCACCGACGGGGAAGGTCGGGAGGTGGCGGTGCCGCGGACGCCACCGCGGCGAGTCATCTCGGATAAGAGTTCGGCACAGGTACGCGAACTGATGCAGGCGGTCATCGACAGTACTAATGGGCAACGGAATTTGAAGCTCGACCGATACACCAGTGGCGGGAAGACGGGCACCGCACAACGCGCCGATACCAGCTGCGGTTGCTATCGAGGCTACGTAACATCATTCGTGGGCTTTGCGCCTCTCGATGACCCACAGATCCTGACCTATGTCGTGATCAGCAACCCGAGGGCAGGCGATACCGGATCGATCACCGCAGCACCGGCGTACCGGGACATCATGAACATGGCGTTGCCGCGCTACTCGGTGGCACCTGATGCCAAGCCGCACAAGCCGCTGCCCACCCAGTGGTAGAGCGAGCGGGAGTCAGTTTGGTACCGGGTATTGGTCCGCACCGGCCGACGACTCGATAACGTCACAAGCGTGTCTACTGCTCTACGGGGGGGCGTGATTCGGCCGCGCACCAGACACCAGATCGGTCTGGCCGAGCTGCTCGGGGTCCGCACCGCGGTAAGCGATCCGCTTATCAGTGGCATCACCATCGACTCCCGGCTGGTACGTCCCGGCGACTTGTATGTCGCATTGTCTGGTGCCCATCATCACGGCGCGGAGTTCGCCGAGCAGGCTGCTGCGGCAGGAGCCGTCGCCGTTCTCACCGACACGGCCGGCAGTCTGCTGGCTCATGGGGTGTCACTTCCGGTCGTCGTCGTCGACCATCCTCGACAGGCAATGGCAGCTGTCGCCGCCACCATCTACGGCCGGCCTGCGGATGCGCTCACCATGTGCGCGGTCACCGGCACGAATGGCAAGACAACGACAACCTTTCTCTTGGAGGCCGCGCTGCGCGCCGGGGGCGTAAGTACGGGGCTGGTCGGTACCGTCGGCTTCCGGCTGAACGGTGTGGCATTGGACTGCGTGCCGACCACGGTGACAACGCCCGAGTCGACCGATCTTCAAGGTCTGCTGGCCTTTCTGCTCGAGGAGGGAGCCAAGACCGTCGTGATGGAGGTTTCTTCCCACGCGCTGGTACTTGGTCGTGCCGAAGCGATCGGCTTCGATGTTGCGGCTTTCACCAACCTGGGTAGAGATCATCTGGATTTCCACCGTGACATCGATTCCTATTTCGAGGCCAAGGCCTCGCTTTTCACGCCGGAGCGGACCAAACACGCGGTGATCAATGTCGACGATCCGCGTGGTCGCGAGCTGGTGCAGCGCATCGGTCGGCACTCGGGCATGGAGCTCAGCACGGTGAGCCTCGACGGCGATGCCGCCTGTCGGGCATTGGCGTACGAGGTGCAGCCGGATGGTCGGACAGCGGTGCGCGCCGATCTCCGAGGCCGCATCCTGAACTTCAGCCTCAATCTGCCTGGTGACTTCAATATTCGCAACGCCCTGACGGCCTTGGCCATGGTGGATGCGATCGGGGGCGATCTGGAGCGCGCGACCGTCGGCTTGGGGCAGGCACATGTCGCAGGTCGGATGCAGCGCGTCGAGCTCGGCCCGGGCGCACCGCGGGTCTATGTGGACTTCGCCCATACGCCGCAGGCGATCGCTGCTGCACTGCAGGCGGTGGGCATCCAGCGTCGGATTGTGGTGCTCGGCTGCGGCGGAGATCGTGATCCGCACAAGCGCGGACCGATGGGAGAGGCTGCGGCTCGATTCGCCGACGTGGTGATTGCCACCGATGACAACCCGCGGTCCGAAGACCCTGCCGCAATCCGGGCGGAGCTGATCACGGGGGCGCAGACGGCAGTCCGGAAGGACAGTCTCTCGACCGAGGTTATTGACGGCGGCGACCGGCGCTCCGCGATCCGCATGGCGCTGCAGATCGCGTCCTCCAGTGACGTGGTCGCGATCCTCGGCAAAGGCCATGAGCTCGGTCAGGAGGTGGCTGGCACGGTCCTGCCGTTCAGCGATCCGGACGTGGCAGCCGAGGAGTGGGCCGAGCTGCATCCCGACCTGGGTCGACGGGCCGGTCAGCAGGGTACGACGCTGTGATCCCTGCGACGGTCGACGAGATCGCCATAGCCCTCGGTGCGCAGCTGGTGGGTCCCGGCGACAAGGCTGCCGTAGTCACCGCGCTGACTGCTGACTCTCGTACGGTGATTCCCGGCGCTCTGTTCGTCGCATTGCCGGGTGAGCGGGTCGATGGCCATGACTATGTTGCCGCCGCAGCTGCGGCCGGCGCGGCTGCGTCGCTCACGAGGCATCCCGTTGCGGGGGCGCTCTGCGTCGTCGTGGCAGATCCGCTGGTGGCGCTCGGCCGACTGTCGCGCTACCTCCTTGACCGGTCGAGCGCTGCTGGGCTTCATGTCGTCGGGATCACCGGTTCCGTCGGGAAGACGTCGACCAAGGATCTGCTGGCGCAGCTGCTCGAGCAGACGGGCCCTACCGTCGCGCCCGCAGGCAATCTCAATAATGAACTCGGCGTGCCCCTTACGGTCGGCCGAGTCGATGCGCACACCAGATATCTGGTCGTGGAGATGGGTGCCCGTGGCATTGGCCACATTGCCTATCTCTGTGAGATCGCGCCGCCGCGAGTCGGTCTGGTGCTGAATGTCGGCCAAGCCCATGTCGGGGAGTTCGGCGGCCAGGCCGCAATTGCGCAGGCGAAAGGTGAGTTGGTCGAGTGCCTGCCCGCGGACGGCTGGGCCGTTCTCAATCGCGACGATCCACTGGTTTGGGGAATGCACCGTCGTACGAAGGCGCGGGTGCTGCCGTGGTCCGCCAGCCAGCAACTCAACGAAGGGGTGTGGGCCTCGGGATTGAGCGGTGACGCGTACGGGCGTTACTCCTTCACCCTCCATCAACGACGAGACGGCGAATCAGAACAGCAAGCTGACGTGCGGCTGGGACTGACGGGGCGGCACCAGGTCGCGAACGCGGTTGCGGCCGCCGCTGCTGCCCTGGCACTAGGGCTCGAGCTCGACCAGATCGCGGGCGGACTCACAACCGCCGCGCCGCGCTCGCGCTGGCGTATGGAGCTCCATGACCGTTCCGACGGCGTCACGGTGATCAACGATTCCTACAACGCCAATCCCGAGTCAATGCGCGCCGCGCTGTCGACCCTCGTTGAACTCGGTCGACGGGGTCGGCGCACCTGGGCTGTGCTGGGGGACATGCTCGAGCTCGGCGATACCGCCGCTGAGGAGCATGAAGCAATCGGCCGGTTCGCGGCGCAGCTCGGAGTCGAGCAGCTGGTCACCATCGGTGAGCACGCGAACCGCATCACCAAGGCCGCTGTGGATGCTGGTTTGGCGCCCACCTCGGCGGTGGCAGTGGCGGACAAGCCCGCAGCAGTCGCGGTGCTGACAGCTGGTCTTGGACCTCGCGACGTCGTCCTAGTCAAAGCATCTCGTGGCTTAGCCTTGGACACCGTGGCCGACGACATCCTCACCGCCGTCGCCCCACGGCCGCTCGAGGATTCCGGGTGAAGACAATCGTCCTTGCCGGCGGCCTCGCACTGATCGCGACGTTGCTCGGCACCAAGCTGGCCATCCTGATCCTGGTGAGGAAGGGCTACGGGCAGCTCATCCGCGACGACGGCCCGACCTCGCACCACGTGAAGCGGGGCACCCCCACCATGGGCGGGCTCGTCATTATCACCGCGGTGCTGCTGGCGTACTTCGGCAGCCATTTGATCATCTTTTCGGCTCCGTCTGCGTCGGCACTACTGGTGCTGTTCCTCTTTACGGGGCTAGGCGTGGTCGGCTTTCTGGACGACTACATCAAGATCAGCAAGCAGCGCTCACTTGGACTGCGGAGCAAGGCCAAGATCGCCGGCCAGTCGGTCGTCGCCATTGTGTTCGCCGTCGCCTCGCTGCAATTCCCTGACGAGCGGGGGATCACCCCTGCTTCACCCGCCATCTCCTTCCTGCGCGACATCGAGTGGCTTCGATTGCCGCTCATTTTGGTGATCATCTGGGTGATGCTGCTGATCGCGGCTGCCAGCAACGGCGTCAACCTCACCGACGGACTCGACGGACTCGCCTGTGGCGCCTGCGTGATGATCTTCGGTGCGTACACCCTGGTCAATATCTGGCAGTACAACCAGTCCTGCGCATACACCGCCTCGGCCGGACCGAAGTGTTACGAGGTACGCGATCCGTACGATCTGGCGGTGGTCGCCGTCGCACTCGCCGGGGCGTGCTTCGGCTTTCTGTGGTGGAATGCCGAGCCGGCCAAGATCTTCATGGGCGACACCGGGTCGCTCTCGCTCGGCGGTGCGCTTGCCGGGATGGCCATCTTCACCCGAACCGAGCTGTTGCTCGTGATCTTGGGCGGACTGCTGGTCATCGAGGTCATGTCGGTGATCTTGCAGGTCGGCTTCTTCAAGTTGACCCGTGGCCGACGATTGTTCAAGATGTCGCCCATCCACCACCACTTCGAGCTGCTGAACTGGCAACAGGTGACCATCGTGATGCGCTTTTGGATCATCGCCGGGCTGTTCGTCGCCGCCGGCCTGGGCATCTTCTACGCAGAATGGGTGGCAGGCACGTGAGTCTGTCGTGGTTGACCGCCGCCGATGGTCGCTCACCCTGGCCTCAGGCGCATGTCGTGGTGGCCGGCATCGGCGTTTCGGGTTTCGCAGCCGCCGACGGGCTGTTGCAGTTCGGTGCTCGTGTCACGGTGCTGGACGACCAGTTCGATGAGCGGAGGTCCGACAAGGGCAAGCTGCTGGAAGTGCTCGGCGGCACCGTACGCCTGGGGCCCGGCGCCACTGCGACTCTGCCGGACGATGCTGATCTTGTGATCACCACCGGCTGGCCTGCCACCGCGCCGCTGCTCCGCCAGGCTGCCGAGCGGCAGCTGCCGATCTGGAGCGAGGTCGAGTTGGCCTGGCGGCTCAGTCGCCCGGACAAAATCATCCCGTGGCTCGGAATAACGGGCACCAACGGCAAGACGACGACCACCCAGATGCTGGAGTCGATCCTTGCGGCGGCCGGGCTGCAAACGGCAGCGGTCGGCAACATCGGCCGCCCGATCATGGAGATCGTGCTGGACCCGCAACCCTACGACGTTCTCGCCGTGGAGTTGTCGAGCCATCAGCTGCACTGGTCCAACTCACTGTCCCTGCATTCGGCCGCAGTCCTCAACGTGCAACCCGATCACCTGGAGTGGCATGGCTCATACGCGGCGTACCGCGACGCCAAGGCCAAGATCTACTCCGGTGTTGAGGTCAGCTGTGTCTACAACGTCGCTGACCCACTCACCGAGCGGATGGTCGAGGAGGCTGAGGTCGTCGAGGGTGCCCGAGCGATCGGCTTCACGCTGGGCATACCCGCTGTCTCGATGCTCGGCATCGTTGACGATCTATTGGTCGATCGGGCCTTCGTCGCACAACGTCAGGACTCGGCGCTGGAGCTCGCAAAGGTCACCGACGTCACTCCGGCTGCACCGCACAACGTGGCCAACGCATTGGCCGCCGCAGCGCTGGCGCGCTCGTACGGTGTGCCGGGGACGGCGGTGCGGGACGGATTGCGATCGGTCAGAGTGGGACCCCACAAGATCCAGACTGTCTTGGAACGCGACGGAATCTCCTGGGTCGATG
>Ga0307280_10000189_pt1 | contig 11743 bp, 12 predicted proteins | sample ER_DNA_119_FD_194479 | JGI IMG/M metagenome (GOLD analysis project Ga0307280, IMG submission 194479) | Bulk soil microbial communities from the East River watershed near Crested Butte, Colorado, United States - ER_DNA_119 | ecosystem: Environmental > Terrestrial > Soil > Floodplain | place...
AGTCAGGAACCAGCCTCGACGAGCGTAGTCGGCTTCCAGATCGCGGAAGTTCGCGATCTGGCGTTCGAACTTAGCTCTGGAAACGGCTGGGTCGACTGACTGGGTTGCCACTTCTAGCCGCCTACGCCTGCCTTCAGGTTCAAGAAGATTCGGACTCGCTTCGGGAAGTCAAAGCTGCCGATTAACTGCGCTGCATCTAGCAATTTGCCTGCCTCGTCGCGGACCTCCCAATTCTCCGGGGGTTGGCCGCTGTTCCCAGTCTCGCTAAGAGCCTCGGGGATGATCGTTGAGAGCGCTTCACCCTCGTGCGCCTTGACGGTGGTCGGCTCGCCGTTTACCACCACGGTGAAGTCGACCTGCTTGCCTTTGCCTTTTCCTTGCTCCGCCATTATTCCGCCTCCAAAGTCTACTTCACTGAACTTAGTGAAGTCTAGCAGGAAATCTGGCGGAAAGATGACGCCATAGGCCCAGATGAGGCCGCAAACGCCTAAGCACGGTCTTTTTGTGGCATCCTGAATGTCTAGTGGGTAGTCAATCCTCCAGCTGGCGAATGGCGCCCGGGCTACACGTGCGCGGACCCACGCACGGCGTCCTCGATGAGCCCGAAAAGATCGGATGGTCGAATTGGATCAGCGCTAGCGGGGTCGGTGAGCCAACTGTTCTCGCCGTAAACCTAGAGGGGCGTTTCGCAACTCCCGCGGCGCTCATGGAGCTAGTGGTCCCCCTGGCTAAATCCGTATCTGGGGGTTCTTATGGGCAGCTAGCTTTGGTCTTCTGCACTCCCGACCAGGCGACTAAGGCTGTTCTAATGGCGCTAGCAGAGGTCAATGACGCCAGGTTCTTCGTTGCAGACTCGGTCGACAACCTTAGGGAAGCAGAACCCGCTGGCCGTCTAACGCCGGGAGAGCTGGAGACTCTTGACATGCTTCGCAACCTCGGGGGGCGATCTACCGTCTCGATCTTCGCCACTGAGGCTTCTCTGGAGCCAAGCGCAGCACACAACAGATTGATGAACGTCGCTGATAAGGGGCTCCTCCAATGGCAAGACCGCTCACGCAAATCAGGGCGCTTGTTTTTCGATCCCCGCGCTGCGATCCCGGCAGAGGACCCAGCAAATCCCTCCGGCGCCGACTTCGACGTGCCGGAGCCAGTTCGTAACGACATGCGCGCCCTCGCTGAGGCACAAGGGAAGGAGCCGGGCAGCCTCTTCGCTCAAGCTGTAAGCGAATTCCTGGAGCGAAACAACGATTTCCTCAAAGAGGAGCACGAGCGCATTCGAAAAGCATTGGTGGCCGACGATCAAGAGGGGTTAAAAGCGACGGCCCGTCGCTACGCCAAAAAGCAAGCAGAAGTTCGAGCCCGGGAAATTAAGCGCCGCAGTAAAAGACCGGCTGGTACCGACTGAAGAAGCGGTAGTTTCCGAGCTCGGTGACGAGCTCAGGACAAAGTCAGGGGCGGGGCTACCTATGTTCCTCCGGGCATGAGCTTCGGATCACGCGTCGCTGCCTGGAAGAAGACCTAGGAGAAGACCCAGACGACTGCAGCTTTGAGGCCCTATGTCGGGTGCATCCAATCGTCCGCGCCTTCCGGAGCCGCCGCTCAGACTCAACGGGGGACGGCAATACCGTCGGCCCGGCTGCTGGCGACATGACCGTCTACACCCTGCGGCACAGCCACCATCACCGTGGGGCGACTTGGCATGACGAGGAAAGCAACGTCGTCTGGCTTCTCGCCATCGGCCGCCACCGTTCTGGCCAAGCTGATGACGCCTTCAAGCATTTCCAGGATCTGAGTGAGAGAGGGTGCTTTTATCCAGAAGAAGGGGATCTAGAGGATCTGCTTTCCGACCGGAGCGAGGAGTTCATAGAGTGGGCCAGGATTTCGATTCCCCATCTGCTTGAGAATGCGCGGAAGGAGCTTGGGGTCGAGCTCCAAATTACGATCGGCTCAGAGCCAGTCTCATGCGTAGTTCATGTTGTTGAGACCGCGGAGGAGCGTTTCTTCGCGGTTTCAGGAAACGTAGGCCTATCTGGCTTGGCCACGCTTCAAGTCTTATTCGCCCCAGATCGGGGCTTCCACGACTGGCGCAGCGAGTCAAAGCTGCCCACCAGGGAGTTGGACTTCACCCGTTCGGAGATGTGCTTTTCGATAGTCCTAGATCCCTGAGGGAATTTCTGACGATGGTCCCGCCGTCAAGAATCGACTGCTCCTCGGATAACGTCATGACTTCTCCCAACCGGATGGGTATAGCGGGCCAGCATCGTCTCTACCCGGTGCCCGGCTATCTCGGCTAAGTCAGCGTCATCAACGCCGGAGGCTCGTAATTGCGTCACATAGCTGTGGCGACACTCGTGAGGGCGGATGTCTAGGCCGGAAGCTTCCTGGGTTGGCTTCCAAAGGTCGCGGTAGAAGGTGCGCTCGCGCCAAAGGCGGCCTCTCGGGGTTGTGAAGATCAGCTCGCAGTCGTCACCGTTGATTTGGAGTTGCGCTTCCAGCATCCAGGCGAGGGTTGCCGGGACCGGGACGACGCGGCCGGCGTCGGGCTCGCCGTGGTCGGTCTTCGTCCCCTCGAGGATCTGGCCCTCGTGGGCGGTGCGGCGGACTTGGAGCGTCTCGCCGTCGAAGTCTTCGCGGCGGAGGGGAAGCACCTCCCCCAGCCTCAGACCGCAGTCGGTGAAGACGCGGACCATTGCCTCGTATCGTCCTGCTGCCTTCGCGAAGCGCTGCATTTCCTCGATGGTGAAGACGCGGATCCGCCTCGGCTTCTTGCTCCTCGGCGTAGGCCTTCAAGCCGATCGCGGTCTCGATCGGGTTCAGGTTGGAGCGTTGGATGTTCTCGATCAGGGATTCGCTGACCGGGTTTCCGGTCGAGAGCGTGATCTCGATCTCTTTCCGTCCGGCGATCTGGGCAGCCCTGAATCGACGCTCGCCGGCGACGAAGTCAAAGCGGCCGTTGTCCTTCTCCTTCACCTTGACCGGCTGAACGATGCCGGTGTCTTCGATGGTCTGCGCCATCTGTTTCAGCTCTTCTTTGTCGAATGACTTCCGGGCATTGAAGTCCTCGACGACGTCGATGCGGTCTATCGCGACCTTCGGCGTGGCAAGGTCCGTAGTCATGTTGCACTCCTCTATGAAAGGAGCCCCCGCCCGATGCGGGAGCCGGTGACCCCGGCACGCACGCGAAGCGTGCGAAAATCCGGGGTCCGGCGACGCTGGGCACCCGCGATACGCCTGCCCACATGCGCTCAATCAGATGTGCGCGGTCTCCAGTCGCGAATCGCAATAATCATTCCGATGATTAAGGCCCCGATGGGTCCTATCGCAGACTTTCCGATGCCCTCGGTCACCAGCACGTCGATTACAAGAATCAACATGATTACCAAGTAAGCGACTAGAACAGTCTTAGACAAGCGACTCAGGCCACCGGAACAAGTGGCTGGATCGCCTTTTTGCGAACCGATCAACATACACCTGCCTTGCTGGCTATATCGGGTCCGGCCGCAGCAGCACCGATAATGAGAGCGGCCCCCATCGGGACCTTAGCGAGAGTCAAGCCGGTCCCAACAAGGGCACCGACGATCCCGAGATCGTCACAGTCGAACGGGTCGGTTGGCAGCAATTCACTCCGGATCCTCGATTCTCTTGCTCTTTTATAAAGGTTTGCCATTTCTTCCCGATTCCACTCGCCGACTTTCTGCTTCAGTTCCTTAATGTAGTTTTGTTGGAGAGAATATGCAAAATATTCTGCGGCTCGCTTGCTCTTGAATCTCAAGATTATGGCGCCGCTTTTGTTTGATCTCTTCATCCAGGCAATGGTTTTTAGTGCCTTGCAGCGCTTCACCCACGCCGTATCGCCTACGCATTTTTTCCCGTCGAGGTCATAGTTGTTGACGGGATCCTGATTAGCGTAGTCGTAAGGGTTCGCCGAGCCACCGAAAGCTGGGTCTGGACTCAGGAATCTTCCGAGTGCGGGAACGTAGCTCCTGACGCCCATCTGGATCACCCCAGATGAAAGTTCGGTCCGCCGTTGCTTGCCCCCAAGCCACCCGAAGCGGCCGGTGCTACCTCCCGTTGGATTCCCAAACTCGTCGAAGCGGAACGTCGCTTTCAGCGAGGTGGCTGCCGAACTGAGAGCAGCGGTAGCCGCCACATCTCCATGAAGATTCGTCAGCTGGACGCGGAGCATCGCCGGTATCGGCGGCGAACTTGCGGCGATTCAGGAAAGTGGCAAAGAAGTGGAGTTGGTAGGTGTTCGTCACCCCGTTCTGGGACTGGCTCGCCACCATGTCGGTGCTGAAGTAGGCGGTCGTCAGCGCTTTTCCACCTGCGAGCGAAGCCGGCAGGTTGGTGATCCTGCCAAAGTCGTCGTAGGTCAGGCCTTCGCCGAGGAGACGGTCGGCGCTGTCGTAGCTGTATTTCTGCGTGGTGCCGCCCGAGCTCGAGCAGACTCCGCCGAGGCCGGCCGTCGTCGTCATCTCTTCGCGGTTCGAGTCTTTGTCGTATTTGTAGGAGCGGGTGGTGCAGGTGCCGCCGCTGGGCGTTTCCCTGGCCGTGATCAGGCGCCCGAGCTTGTCGTAGGCGTATTCGTCTTTGCCGAGCGTGCCGTTTTCGAGGACGATCTGGCCGTTGATCGAGCGTTCGACGGCGAAGTCAAGCCAGTTGCAGCTCGTGCCGCAGTTGCTCGCCTTCGTGTAAGTCAGGCCGGTCGCGGCGCCTGCCTCGTCGAAGGTAGTCTGCGCCGTGAGGCCGTTCGGTAGGCCGCGTTTGACAAGCTGTCCGTCGGCGTCATAGCTCGCGGTGAAGGTGCCAGCGGCTGAGTCTTCGCGTTCGACCAGGAGGCCGGTCACCGAGTCGTATTTCATCGTCTGCGTGCCTTTGCCGTCGTTGACGGTCGTGGGACGGCTGAGGAAGTCGTAGGTCGTTTTGGCGGTCACGCCGTCGGCGTCCTGGTATTCGCTGAGCCGCCCGAGGGCGTCGTAGGTCGCGGTCGTAGCCTGGGTGTCGCACCCCGGTTCAGATCCGGGGCAGACGAAGCGCTGCGTCGTCGGCAGCCCGAGCGTGGTGCTGTAGAGGGTTTCGACTTTCGGAACAACGGCCCCTCCCCCAGTGACCTGGGTGGATATTGGGCGACCGGCTTCGTCGTATTTGCTCACCGTGGTCCGGGTGGTGCCGGAGGGGGGCGCTTCGGACATTTCCAGGATCTGGCCGAGTTGGTTGTAGGAGAGGAACCTCTTGATGGGGAGTTGCGGCTGGCCAGCCGTACCCGGCTGAGCGGCCGGTTCAACCTTGCACGGAAGTCCTGCGCGGACTTCGCTCTCGCATTCTCCTATTCCCGGCAGCTTGATCTCTTCGTAGTAGACGACTTTGGTCGTCCCGGAACCACCGCCCGAAGCGTTGCTCGGCTGGCGCATCTCAGTCGGCAGGCCGGTGTCTTTGTCATAAACCGTTACCGATTTTCTTTCGTTCGGTTTTTCAGGATCTTCAGGGTTCTCGATCACTTCGATCTGCTTCCGAAGCGTCCAGTTGTAGACGTACTGGGTCGAGCGTTTGTCGACGACTTCTTCGCTCGTGAGGAGCGCTCCGGTCGTTTCGCTCGTCGGCATGTGCGGCTTCGTTTCGCCCGGGGACGGCGTTTTGGTGCCGTTCAGATACAGAAGGTTCGTGTCATACAGAATCGAGCGATGGGCTCGGGCCCGGGTCGTCATGCCCGATTCCAGGCGCACCTGGTGGGCGGGTCCGAATTCTTCTTGCAGCTCGGTGCCGTCTTTGGAGTAGCGGAACTGGGTGTCGAGTTCACGCGATTTGTCTTCTCGGGCTTTCGCGGTGCCCTGCGCCATCGCCCGGAGCCGGTTCTGCGCGGTCAGTTCGCGAGAAACATTGCCGAAGCGGTCGGTCTCGGTCGTCGTGATCGAGGGAGCCGTGGTCCCCGCGCCCGATGGAGTCGCGACGTTCACGAGCTGGCCTTCGGCATCCATGTAGTAGACGGTGGCTCTGGTCCAGCTCGAGGGCGGGCTCACCGGCACTTCGTCGGGCGGGAAGATCGCCGTCGCGTCGGTCGGCAGGTCTTCCTGGCCCCATTCGGCGACGTTGGCCCCAGCCATGTCGTACGGGCCTCCCGCTCCTTTAGTCAGCGGCACCTCGTAGGCGATCGTCGTCTGGGCGGTCGGGTTACTCGTCACGAGGGTGGGGCGTTTGACCAACGTCAGCCGGCCCACAGCAGTCCCCCCGGGCAGAGTCCCGTAGCTCATCGTCCACGGTTCCTGTCCCGGCGGGGTCAGGGTCGCGATCTGGCCGGTGGCGTTGTAGGTGTAGGTCTCTTTGAGGGCCGGTGAGATCCGCGGGTCCCAGGCCGCGGCAAGTCTGCCATTGGGGTCGTAGCTGTACTGGGCAACGTCCCATTGGCCTTCGCCGGGTCCGTAGTAGGTGATCGAGAGGAGCCGGGTCAGGCCGGATGGACTCGCCGGTCCGTAGTTGAAGACGAGCAGGCGACAGCCGTCGGCCGTGGAAGAGCTTTCATCCGGGCAGCTGATCCCGGGCGCCGCCGGGCCGATGATCTTTTTCAGGCGAAGCTTTCCTTCGACCGGGTCATAGATCATCCGCGACTTGTTTCCCGGACCGCCGGTCATCGCCACCGATTTCGGCAGGTATTCGCTGCCGGAGCCGTTGTTGGAGAAGACCGTCCGGTTGCCGTCAGGGTCGGTGAATGCGATTTCGCTCGAGGTCAGCCGGTAGAGGATGTAGCCGCTCATTTCAGCCGGCGTGTCGAACTGATTGCTCGCGTTTTCTTCGAAGGGAATGACGCCACCTTGGGAGTCGATGAGCTCGGCCCACTTGAAAGCGATGGATCCTTCTTCTTCTTCGATGGTTTCTTCTTTCAACACCACCTTGCTCCACGGCGAGCCGGCGGCTTCCACCGGGGAAGCGGGTTTCCAGCCCGGGCCGAGGACGCCGTTAGCTTCTACGCCGGCTTCGCGGGAGCTGAACGAGCGCGAGAATTCGAGCGTCGAGTTGAAGGCGGAAATCGAGAGGTCGGTGCGCGAGACGGTGAAGTTGCCGGTCATCAGGTCGACCGAGCCCGGTCCGACCCCGGTGGTGGCGTCTTTCGGGCCGCCGAGGTGACGGTTGATTTCGGCCGAGACGGCCTTGGTGTAGCCGCCTGCGCCGAAGTCGCCGGAGAGGACGGCGCGGATCTGGACCTTCTTCGCTGCGAGCCCTTCGGTGATGCTCGTGGCATCCCAGTAGAGGGGGCGGCTTTCGCGGTCCGTGAGTGGATGAAGCAGCCCATAGGGCCAGCTGACGCTCTGGTTGTCCTGGTCGATCACCTGGGTGCCGGGGATGTCGGTCCAGCCTTTGTCGGTCTTGTACTGGAAGGTCACCCCGGTCACCCCCGGTTGTTCCCAGGCCGAAGTCAGGAGGAAGCGCTTGGCGGTCTTGGCGCCATCGGTGGGCGAGGTGAGCTTGCGGTCGGCGGCGGCAGGTTCGATGTATTGGACCGAGAGATACGGCTTGTTGGTGCCGGCGCTCGATTCCCACTCGAGGCGGCGTTCTATGCAGCAGACCCGCGGGGTCTCGTCGGCGAACTTCAGCAGGACGCCGTTATTGACGACGGCTTTATCCAGCCAGCGCTGTACGAGCCAGGTGAGATCGGAGCTCGAGAAGTTCCACCAACCCGGTCCGCTGCCGGCACTTCGTTCGGCCGGCGTGAGACTGGTGGGAGTCGGCATGTATTTGCCGTACTCGCCACCTGGAGTCGTCCAGGCAAAGGCTCCGCCTCCATTGCCGTGACCGACCTCCCAATAGCTCCAGGAAGGCAACGTCCAAGACCGATTGACGTCGTACATGTTGACTTTGGTGACGTTGGACGCACTTTTTGCCGAATACAGCCCGATCGTCGCCGAGCTGAGGCTTGCCGTGGTCGGGATAGCGCTGAGGTCGAAGCGGAGAATGCTCCTGACGAATTCATCGGTGCCGCTCGAGGCATATTTGGCCTTATTCAGCAGAGTGGTCGAGCCCGAGGTCCCACACCGGCTCAGCTCGTCGATGCTGGCGAGCATGCAGTCGAGATAGGGAGTGGGGACCGTTTTGCTCGGGTCGATCGTCACCGGCCAGGCGCGACCGGGCTCGGCGAGCCAGTTGGGGTCGGCGGTAACCGTGAGCGTCCAGCTGTTGCCATCGCTCGCCGGCTCGAGGCCGTAGGAGATTGCGTCCGCGGGTGCCGCGACTTCGGCGCTGTCGAACATCACGGGAGCCGGCATCACCACGACGGTCTCGAACTTGACGGAGCCGTCATCGGCAAGGGCGGGAATCACGCCCGGCGAGGCATCCAGCCTGAAGTGGTAAGTGGGGGGCGCAGAGGAGTCGGCGAGGACGATGTTCTCCTTGACTCCGGTGGGCAGGCCGGAGAACTGAATCTCGGTAGCACCGCCGGCAGCCTCGTAGCTGGCGTCGCCGTGACTCACATCGCCGGGGGCGACGCCTATGCCGATGGGCATGTCCGAGACCCACGCGTCCCCCACCGAGACTTTCGCAGGGGCCTGGTCGAGATCCTCGGGAAGCTGCACGTCGAAGCTGTTGGCGCCGTTGGTGACACTGCCATCGGCGGCTTGGTGGAGTTCCTGGTCTATCGGTAGCCAATCCCCCTCGGAGTCGCGATAGTTGACTGGCGCTTGATAGACCCGGGTTTCGAGCTGCCCGCTGGAGAGCTCGAAGGTTCGGGAGGTGGCGGTGCGCTTTTCGACCACCTCGGCGACCACCTCCGCCGTGGGAGCAGCTGCGACTTCCTCGCCGGTGTCCTCGCCGCTTGCCGTACTGAGCCCGAAGACGAGCAGCAGGCTCAAGAGCAACAGGGTCGCAGTGGCCGTGAACACCTGGCGGCCGTACGGTCCTCGCGAGTTTCTCCGCACAGGTCCGTCTTGGGCTGCACTTCGTTTGCTCACTGCTCCCCCTGTCGTAGGAAATTGACTTGCCAGGGGGTGGGACCCACTGGTTACCGGCGAGTACCCAACAGGAACGGAGCGGTCTTTCCAACCTCATTTTTAAGGTGGTGACCTCTTAACCGATACAAAAGCTTCTCGGCTACACAGTGTGTCGCCCATTTACGGGAGCAGCAGACGACTCCGCCAGAGCTACACTGCGCCCGCTGGACGACATGTCGTCAAGTTTTGACACAGAAACCTGGTCAGACTGAAGACGGCCCTGTGTCCAGTCGGGGGTGCTACGGGGCACTCGCCTACGTGGCCGACCAACTTCGAGAACCGCTGCTCAACCTCTTGGTCCCGTCAAAGAGGCTCGTAGAAATAGAAGGCTTCAAGGGTTCCGCGGTACGGTGCCTGATGGGTGCGGTGGAGGAGACTTTCTTTGGCTAATTGCCGAAGGTGGTAGGCCCAGGTCACCAAATCCCCGCGTTTGCCATCGGCCATCTTGTTCACCTCTTTGGCCGACAGCGGCAAGCCGACATGATCCAGTGCTTCGAGAATGAAGATCTTTGCTGGATGGATCTGCTCATCGAACACCTGGCTCCAGCTCAATGGCGCTCGCATGCCGAGTTGGTCGGCTTCCGGTCGCTTCCCTGGTTCGAGCTGCACCACTGAATCACACCCCGATGAAGAGTCGGGGTACATCACTTTGGCCAGCCGGGCACGATGGCCGGCCGGTTCCCTTTGCCCGCTGCACGGCGCCGCCTTCACCGTGTCGGTCTGACCCACGCACTGAAACGAGGCCGAAGCTCTTCCTCATGCTGCCTCCTCGCGCGAAGCCGCGATCATCGTCTCACAGGCCTCTCGGGCGAGTCGGGCGCGGTCCAGACTCTTGATCAGAGGGATCATGTCATCCAACAGTTGCACTTCGACGGCAGTCTCGGTACTGGCCGAAAACGATTTGAGGATCCGGGCAGCCCTAGCGAGGATGTCGGCCGGAATTGCGATCTCCACTCCGTCGCCTCCCTCAGCTTGGCGCGGAACGAGGGCTTCGACCATGAAGTGAAGGAGGTCCGAAAATTCAGCTGCCAGTGCCGGTAGATCGGCCAAGTTCTCAGTTTGGATAAAGATCGAAATATCGCCTGACCTGCTCAAACGGGTGATGGCCAGATCGAAGAGTGATTTTCTCTGCTCCGCGGTGATTCGATGTCGGACATATGGGGGCAGGCGCGCTCCACTACGACGGTTGTCCGAGGTGAAGATGTCCCTGTAGGCAGGCAGATGTTCGCTGCACCGGCCCAACACCTCTTGATCGGTTTCCAAGTAGATCGGCTCCCGCGAGCTGCGGGGTCCCCAGCCGAGATCATCTGTGACCAGGCGCAGCAGATCCGAGCATTCGATGCCCGTCACGCGGGCCGATTCCCAATCGCGATCGAGCAGCTGCGCCTCAACGATTTCGAGCCTGCCGCTCTCAAAGACCTCCTCGATCTCCGCGTAGAGTCGATCGCGTTCGTCGGCTGAAAGGCAAAGAGGCGATGAACCGTGGTTGGAGGCCATGCGTCGCGGTCGCCTGGAACCTAGCCCGGATGGGGTGAATAGATCAGTAGAAACGCAAGGGGCCAGTCAACCGTGAAGTTCGCAAGTGGATCCCCGAGGCGATCGGAAAGCTCGAAGCGGATTCCTTGCCCGTCGGAGAAGCCATCCAGGGTCTCCTCGAGCCTGACCAACGACATGGTCAGCAGTCGGCCCGCGCCGGCTCGTAACACCCCGTCGGCAACAGACTCGTCCACAAATGCTGGAGCAGGAGACCGAACCTTGTTGTGGGTGCCGTGGGAGCGCTGAAGAGCGTCTTTAGCAAGCTCCCACTCAATCCCAAAGCTATAGAGCCGACGATGGTTCTCGTCAGATACGACGAACCGGAGGGCTAGGGGTGACGATACTTGAAGGCTGGCATCTTCGTCAGTAACCAGTGTGGCGGTCGTGACGTTCACTCGAAGTTTCGGGCCGGGCCGGATAAGGCCGTCACTCACCAGCTCGTCTTTGATCGCGAGCACTCCCCCGTGCTCCTCCACGATGGCGCGGAGGTCCATCAAGAGCCGTGGGGCTCGATCCTTGTCTAGGCGACGCCCGTCGGCGAAATTGGAGTCGTCATCCTGCGCACACAAAGTCGAGACCTCTCAGGGAGCTTGCCCGTGTTGATTCGGGGGAGTGGCAAGAAAGGCAAAGGTCATTGCTGGCAGCTCGGCGGCCGTTCCTCCCTGCCTGCCGGCAGACCTCACCTCGATCGCGCGCAGCGTCTCAAACAAGCCGAGCACGGCCAGCTTGGCTTCATCCAGTCCCTGCCCGTCTGCCCTGAAGGGCAGTGAAGTCGTAACCGGCTCGGCTAGCTTTGCGGGGTCGAAGCTCCGCAGGAACTCCTCGAGGTCGGAGTTCGAGGCGGTTGCGAGCTGATCGGCCATCAGAAGCCCGACAACGTCGGAGTCCATCAAAGGTGCGTAGAAATGCTCGGTTGCGCCGCGCCGGGCTTTCGTGTCGACCAGCTCGACTGCTTCGTATTTCGCGAGCACTCCGACGTGGTACGCCACGAGACTCAGCTGCTCGTTCAATACCTTTGCAATCCGATTGGGACTGGTTGGCCACTCCTTGATGATCATCGCTAGGCAACGGCGTCGGACCGGATGGGTCAGGGCCTTGTGAGCGTCGCGGTCTTTGGAGTCCATCTTTCTTCGACTTGGGCTGGAGGGAGACCCCATCGCTGGCCGAAGGGTTGTGAGTGAATCGGACCCCGCAATTCAAATTGCGGGTTCTCATTCAGCACCCATCAGCGT
>Ga0307280_10000191_pt1 | contig 11680 bp, 10 predicted proteins | sample ER_DNA_119_FD_194479 | JGI IMG/M metagenome (GOLD analysis project Ga0307280, IMG submission 194479) | Bulk soil microbial communities from the East River watershed near Crested Butte, Colorado, United States - ER_DNA_119 | ecosystem: Environmental > Terrestrial > Soil > Floodplain | place...
AATCAACCCGTTGCGCGGAAACGCCGCGGCGTTTCAGGCTCTGGGCTACGAGTTACGTCGCCCCCGAATACGCGAAGTCCGTGAAGAACCCGCACTTCCCGCGCAGCTCCCAGTCGTAGGGCGGCGCCGCGTAGCGGAAGATCTCGGCGCGGATTTCCTGGCCCGTGTGGTCGTGGCCGGGGATGCCGCAGGTGATGGTGAAGTCGTGCGGGACCACCTCGCGCGTGCGCACGGTCAGGAACGGCGCGACGTCGATCGTCTCGCGCGCCGGCGTGTGGTCCAGATCGATCGCGGCGCTGCGCACCTCGTGCACCTCGACGATGTTCGACCCGTACCCGCGACCGGGGAGACCGCCGGCGCGGCCCAGGAACACGGCGGTGATCGCGTCCTTCTGCGCGGCGGTCGCGCGCTCGTCGACGTACAGGATGACGTGCCACGGATTGGCCGGCTTCACCTCCCACCGGCCCACCATCACGACCTTCAACCCCGCCAGATCGATCGCACCGGCCTGTCCCTGCTTGATCCACCACGACAGCGCGAAGTCGCAGGGATCGTACGTCGGCGCGCCGCCCTTCTCGCCGCGCGAGCGGCGGCAGGGACAGATGGCTTCGCAGCTGCACACCTCGAAGTAGCTGCCGGAGACGGACCACGGGCTGAGGTTGTCGGTGCTCATGAAGCGGCCCTCCAGATCAAGACGGCGGCGCCGGCGGCGCAGGCGGCCGTGCCGGACCAGACGATGGCGCGGCGCCAGGGCAGCGCCTTCTCGGCGACGACGAACGCGGTCAGCACGGCGCCCCACACGACGTTCATGATACCGACGGCGAACAGCACGGCCATCAGCATCCAGCAGCAGCCGATGCAGAAGCTGCCGTGGCGCAGGCCCATCATGACCGCGCCGGCCCTGCCCTCGCGCCATTCGGTGATGAAGTAGCCGACGGGCGCGCGGCACTGGGACAGGCAGGCGCTCTTCGCGGGCGACAGCTGAAACGCGGCGGCGGCGATCAGGACGGCGGCGCCGGCCCAGGGACCGACGGACAGCGAATGTCCGTCGAGGACGGCGGCGCGGAACAGCGCGCACTGCAGGGCCGCCGCGGCCGCGCTGAACGCGACCCACGCCAGCAGGTAGCCGCCGAGGAACAGACCCGACGACACGAACGGTGCGCCGCCGGCCGCGCGCCGCCGGACGATCGCGGCGTGCGTCAGCACCATCGGCGCTACGGACGGAATCATCATGCCGGCCATCATCACGATCCACATCGCGAAGGCGACGCTGAAGCGCGAGCCGCAGCAGGGTGCGAGCAGCTGGCCGGCGACGGCGCCCGTGGCCGCGGAGGCGACGGGCGAAACCATCTGCAGCCATGAGAGCGCCGTCAGCGCGGCGAGCGACGCGACGATCAGGAGGCGGTCGCGACGAAGGACGCGCTCGAGCGCGGTGGTCGTGGGCGTGGCGGCGCCGGAGACGGACATCGTGGCAGGCCGGAGTTTAACCCTGGGCGGCCCCTCGCCGTTCAAGGGGCCAGGGAGCTCGTCTGCACGGCCGTCAGAGGGATCCCTCGCCGGAGTGCGCCAGCGCGGCGCAAGGACCGCGACGCCCCGTCAGTATTTTCCGTGCCCGCGTCCTTCGGACGCCTGGCGCTCCCGGTGCTCCTCGGCCACCTCGGCGGTCTTCTCGTCGGGCGAGAGCGCACCCGGCACCACCTCGGGCACGTCGACCGCCTCGTCGGCGCGCGACCGCTCAGCCGCGTCCTCGACGCTGACGGCGGTCTTGCCCTCGGCGCGATCGGCAGCGTCCTCCGCGCCGCCGGGCCCGACCTCGACCTCGTCACCCTTCCACTTTGGGGGCTGAGCCTTGCGCCTGTGCGTTGCCATTTCCCCTGAACCTGCCCACTGCGGGGTGATTCTCAAGGGGCTCTAGACGGCCGGCCTTATCAGCGCTTCTTCTTGCTGGCGAGGTACTTCTTCACGGCCGTGTGGATGGACCCGTTTATCTCGGCGAGCAGGTAGGCGTAGATGAAGAGGGCGCCGGCGGCCGGGGCGATCCACATCCGGAAGTCGGTGAGGCGCGCGGTGGGGGCGAGCCTGGAGCCGCCCCCGATCGCGCCGGCCACGACGGCGACGAAGACGACGAGCAGACGAAAGCCGAAGCTGCTGCGGTTTTGTTTCAGCGCGGCGCGGACGATGTCCTGGCGCTCGGCGCGCGGGCGGCCGGCCAGGCTCGGGTACTGATGGATGGTCCAGTACATGGGCATCTGCCTCTGATACCATCGAGTCGTGCGTACTGCCCGCTTAGCCTGTGTCCTCGGTGGAACTTTGTTCGCGAGCGCGATCGGGGGGTGTGGCGGCGGCGGTGGTGGCGGGACGGGGGGAACGGGTGGTGGCGCGATCGCGGGTGACACCGGAACGACGGGCACGGCCGGCACGGGCGGCGGCGGGATCGGGGGAACCTCCGGCGTCGCGGGGAACAGCGCGCGCGGCGGCACGACCGGCGCCGCAGGCAATGTCGGAACGACCGGCACCGCCGGCACCACGGGCACCGCGGGAACGACCGGCCGCGGCGGCACGACGGGCAGCGCGGGCACGACGGGCACCGCCGGCGCGGGCGGCGCCGCCGCGCCGCCGGTCAGCAAGTACATCGTCGTCGATCAGTTCGGCTACCTGCCCGACCTCGAGAAGATCGCGGTCATCCGCGATCCGCAGACGGGGTTCGATGCGAGCGAATCGTTCACGCCCGGGGCGACGTACGCACTCGTCAACGCCGCGACCGGCGCGCGCGTCTTCATGGCCGCGCCCACGACCTGGAACGGCGGCGCGACGGACGCCTCGTCGGGCGACAAGGCGTGGTGGTTCACGTTCACGTCGATCGCGACGGCCGGCGACTACTACGTGCTCGACGTCGACAAGAACGTGCGGTCGTACACGTTCACGATCGGCGACACCGTCTACCGCGACGTCCTCAAGCAGGCGGTGCGCATGCTCTTCTATCAGCGCGCCGGCCAGGCGAAGGACGCCGCGCACGCGGGCGCCGGGTGGACGGACACCGCCAGCTTCACGGGCGCCCTGCAGGACCAGCACTGCAGCCTCTTCAGCGACAAGAACAACGCCGCGACCGAGCGCGATCTGCGCGGCGGCTGGTACGACGCGGGCGATCTGAACAAGTACACCAGCTGGACGGCCGGCTACGTCGAGACGCTGCTGCGCGCCTACGCCGAGAACCCGACGATCTGGACGGACGACACCAACATCCCCGAGTCAGGCAACGGCATCCCGGACGTCGTCGACGAGGCGAAGTGGGGGCTCGACTTCCTGGTGCGCATGCAAGGCACCGATGGCTCCGTGCTCAGCATCGTGGGCGAGCCGGCGGCCAGCCCGCCCTCCGCCGCCACCGGCCAGAGCCTGTACGGCCCGGCGAACACGTCGGCGACGCTGGCGACCGCGGCTGCCTTCGCCGCCGGCGCGCGCATCCTGAAGCTGCCCAACAACGCGGCGCTGAACACCGCCGCCGCGGACCTGCTGGCGCGCGCAAAGAACGCCTGGACGTGGGCGGTCGCGAACCCGAACGTGCAGTTCAAGAACAACGACAGCGGATCCGGATCGTCAGGGCTGGGCAGTGGGCAACAGGAGACCGACGACTACGGGCGCCTCGCCTACAAGCTGGACGCCGCGGCGCAGCTCTTCGCCGCGACCGGCGACGCGACGTACAAAACGTTCTTCGACGCCAACTACAACCAGCTTCACCTGATCAGCTACAGCAACTACGTGTCGCCCTGGGACGGGCCGGGGCAGGACGCGGCGCTCGACTACGCGGATGCCGCGGGCGCGACCGCCGCGACCGTGACCGCGATTCGCAACGCGTACACGACCGGCGCCAAGAACAGCGGCAACCTGGGCACGATCACCGGCAACGCCGATCCCTACCTCGCGTACATGAAGGACTACGTCTGGGGATCGAACTCGACCAAGGCGGCGGTCGGCAACATCTACGCCGCCGTCGTCAGCCACAAGCTGGACGCGGCGTCGAACGCCGACATGACGCGGGCGGCGTCGCGCTTCGTGCACTACATCCACGGCACGAACCCGCTGTCGCTGGTCTACCTGACGAACATGTACAGCCACGGCGCCGAGAACTGCGCCAACGAGATGTTCCACACGTGGTTCGCCGACGGCAGCGCGATGTGGGACCGCGCCGGCATGTCGACCTACGGCCCGCCGCCCGGCTACCTGACCGGCGGCCCGAACCCGAGCTACGACTGGGACAGCTGCTGCCCGTCGAACTGCGGCGGCGCCGCCAACAACGCGATCTGCACGTCGCTGACGATCTCGCCGCCGAAGGGGCAGCCCGCGCAGAAGTCGTACAAGGACTTCAACACTGCCTGGCCGCTGGATTCGTGGAGCGTGACCGAGCCGAGCGACGGCTACCAGGTTGCCTACATCCGCCTGCTCTCGAAGTTCGTTCGATAAAATTCCCCGGAAAAACGCCGGCGGATCGACGAAAAATCGCCGGGCGGCCGGTCGAATAAACGGCTGGCTCGACCGCGAGACCGTCGTGGATAGCGCGAGGCAAGATCAGCTATTCTCGCGTGCCGTGAATAGTGTTTTGTTGTCCCGGAAGAAAGTGGCGGCGGTGGCGGTCGTGTTCGCGCTGGCGCTCGGGTCCCTGCGCGCGCAGGCGGCGTCCGATACGCGCGAGATCAAGGCGCGCGAGGACTTCGCGGCCGGCCGTTTTCAGGAGGCGCTGGACATCTTCGCGCGCCTCTACGCCGAGTCGCTGCACCCCATCTACCTGCGCAACATCGGCCGCTGCTACCAGGGCCTGCAGAATCCCGACCGTGCCATCGCGACGTTCCACGATTACCTGCGCAAGGCCAAGGGGATCACGCCCGACGAGAAGAAAGAGATCGAAGGCTTCATCAGTGAGATGGAGGACCTGAAGCGGCAACGCGAAGCGACGGCGGCGCACCCCGCGGCGCCGCCTCCGTCGACGATCACGCCCGTGCCGTCGGCGCCCGAGCCCGCGGCGGGCACGCAGACCTCATCGCAGGCCGTCCTCGTCGGCACGCCCCGGACGACGGCGCCGGCCGAGTCGTCGTCGCCGATCTACACGAAATGGTGGTTCTGGACGCTGGTCGGAGCGGTCGTCGTCGGCGGCGGTCTCGGTATCGCGGCCGCGACCGGGACGTTCGACAAGACGCAGAACGCCTCCTGCCCCACGGCCTCCGGCTTCATGTGCCCCCCCCAATGATGACCATGGAACGCAAACGAATGCATCGCGGGAATGTTGTCGGCCTCGTCCGACTGGTCGGGCTCGGCGCGCTCGCGCTGACCGCGGCGTGCACGACGAAAGGCGACGGGCTGATCCTGGTCGAACTGATGTCGACCCCGGTGCCGGATCACGTTCGTGTCGTGATCGCGTCGCCCGGCGACCACACGATGCTGGGGACGGCCACGGCCGACTGGATGGAGACGGCTTCGCTGAAGCTCGGTGTCCACGTCTCGAAGAGCGTCTCGGGATCCGTTGACGTCGTCGTCTGCGGGTTCGACGCGAACGAGAATCTGGTCGTTTCCACGCCGGACGATCCCGGGCGGTACACCGCCACGGCGCAGCCGGGCGCGACTTCGGCGATCGTGACGATCACGCTCGCGACCGGATCGGCGCCGGCGCTGTGCGCGCCGAGCGCCACCGGCGGCCACGGCGGGTCGGGCACCGGTGGTGCCGCGGGCGGAACCGGCGGCAGCATCGGCGGCACGGCCGGGAGCACGTCGGGCACGGGCGGCGGCGGCGGCACGTCGGGCAGCGGCGGCTCGGCGGGGACCGTCGGCAGCGGCGGCTCGGCGGGCAGCGGCGGCAGCGGCGGCTCGGCCGGGACCGTCGGCAGCGGCGGCACTGGCGGCAGCGCCGGGACGGCCGGACGCGGTGGGACGGGCGGCAGCGGTGGGGTCGCGGGCTCGGGCGGACGTGGCGGCACGGGTGGAGCCGGAACGGGCGGCACCGGCGGCAGCAGCGTCGTCGGAATGTGGCGGGGCGCCATGCCCATCGGCGCTGTCGTGGGCAGCAACCAGACGTTCCCCTCCGTCGCGGTCGACGCGAGCGGAAACGCCGTGGTCGTCTACGAGCAAGGCGCGCAGATCTTCGCGAGCAAGTACACCGCCGCCAGCAGCAGCTGGAGCACCCCGGGCCCCGTCGACGCGCGCGGCAACGTCTGCTGCAAACCCTCGGTCGCGGTCGACAAGAACGGCAACTACCTGACGGTGTGGGGCATCGGGTCCGGCTCCCTCCAGGGGATCTGGCAGAGCACGTCGAGCAACGGCACCCAGTGGTCGACGCCCACGTCGATCACTCTCACTCCCGCGTACGGCCCCGTGCTGGCGATGAACGCGAACGGCGCTGCGATCGTCGCCTGGGAGGAACAGGTCGCGAGCGGCGATCTCCAGGCAGCCGCCTCGGTGCGCTCCACGACCACGGCGCCCTGGTCGGCGCCGACAGTCATGCGGGCCGCCGACGACAACGGCAACCGCGATCCGGCGGTCGCGATCGCCGGCAACGGCAACGCGTTCGTCGCCTGGGTCCAGGCCGACGGCTCCGGCTCCCCCTACTGGAACAGCATCTGGATGCGCCAGTACACCGCAGGGTCAGGCGCGGGCTGGAACGCCGCGGGGTTGTTCGAGGGCTACAACGACCAGGGCGCCTACGACGTTAACGTCGCCGCCAACAACAACGGCGACGCGATCGTCACGTACATCCAGGTTTCGAACTCGAATCCCGCGACGATCCAGCTCTGGGCGCGCCGCTACAGCGTGACCACCAACTCCTTCGCGACCAATCCCTCCAAGGTGTTCGAGGCGAGCACGATCGACACCATCGTGCCGCCGTCGGTCGCGCTGGACGACGCCGGCAACGCCACCGTGGCGTTCGCCGTCCCGTCGACGACCGGCTATCAGGTCCAGATCAGCCGGACCGCTCCGACCGATCCGACCTGGCCGGCGGTCCCGACCGCGATGGAGACCGACGACGTCGCGAAGGAGGACGACACCACCAGCAACATCGCTCACGTGACGATGCCGGCCGTGCGCACGGATCCGGCCGGCAACGTGACGCTGATCTGGCGCAAGCGCACCGCGGCGAGCGGTAAGCGCTTCGATCTGGTCGCGCGGCGCTTCACCGCGGGCGCCTGGGGCCCGCAGGCCGTTATCGGGACCAGCGCGAACAGCGTCTTCTGGCCGACGCTCGCGGTCAACGCGAGCGGCACCTCGGTCGCGACCTGGTACTTCGGCACCAGCCTCGACGTCCAGGCGAACGTCTTCCACTAGCCGCTCCCGCGCGCCGCGCGGGTGTGCGGCTATTCATGAGACCTGCTCTGACCGTAGCGGTACGGTGACAAAGCAGGTGGCGCGGCGCGCAGTCGCGTCCCGCTGAGGTACTGTCCGGGCGATGGCCTTCGGGGACTGGTTCAAGGCAAAGCAAAACCAGAAGCAGAAGAAGGGTCCGCCGGCGATCCGGCGGCCCGACGAATTCGTCACCGTCTACGACGAGCGCGGGCGCGAGCTGCAGGTCAAGCGTTCGGAGTGGGTCGGCAGCGTGCTCGCCCCGGCGCTCGAGAAGGCGTGGAACGATCCGGAGCAGCTGCGCGTGCAGATCGTCCAGGCGCTGCGCGACAAATTCCCCGAGCAGGTCGCGGCCGCCGCCGAGCGGCTCGTCGAGATCGATCACGAGAGCGAGGACGCGCTGGTGATCGCCGCCGTGACGCGCATGGAGACGAGCGAGCTCGACGGCGCCGATCAGGCCCTGCAGCGGGCGATCGCGAAGCACGGGCCGTCGGGCGTCGTGCTGACGAACGTCGCGAAGGTGCAGGAGCGCCGCGGGGCCAAGCGGGAAGCGCGCGCGACGCTGCGCCGCGCGCTGGAGCTGGACCCGAACCAGGACAACGGCCTGCTCTGGTGGGCGTCGGACGCGCGCGAAGCGGGCGGCGAATCCGAGTACGTGGCCGCGCTGGAGGCGATCGCGGTGCTGCCGGGCGCGTGGCGGCCGCAGCTGTGGCTCGCGCGCGAGAAGCTGAAGGCGGGCGATCGCGCGGGCGCGCTGGCGCTGTACGATCAGGCGCTGTCGCGCGCGGGCGACGCCTCCGATGCGCTGATGATGGTGACCGGCGATCTCGGCAACGCCGGCGCGCTGGAGGATCTCGTGCGGCTGGGCGCCCCGCGCTACAAGCCCGAGGTGCACGGTCCGCCCGCCGGCATGAACATCGCGCAGGCGTTCAAGCAGCTCGGGCGCATCGACGAGGCGCGCGACGTCGTGCGCCGCATGCAGGCGATGGGGTGGGCGCCGCTGGCGGCGACGCTCGCCGCGCTGGACGCGGACATCATGGCGGCCGCGCCGGCGAAGCAGGACGACGTGGTCCCCGAGGTGGGGGTGGTGGCGTTCGACCGCCCGCTCTGGACGCGCTTCCTGTGGGAGCCCGACTGGTTGTGGCGTGAGTCCTCCCCCGACGAACCGGTGATCACGCTGCCGACGTTCGCAAACGAGATGGTGACCGCCGCGGGAATGCGGAAGACGGACGATCTGGGTCGGCTGACGCGCGCCCTGCCCCTCTATCTGGAAGAGGCGCTACAGGTTCGGTTCCGCGTCCGTGCGCGCGCCTCGCTGTGGGTCGCCAGGAACTACGGTCCAGCCGTGGGGGCCCGCCAGCCGGATCGCGAGACGCTGGAGAGCGCGGCGCCGCCGTCAACGTCGCGCCGGATCGTCGTCGCGGGCAGCCTGGTTGCGACAGGCGTCGCGCTGCGCATCTGGGAAATCGGCAGCCCCGACGAGCCGGCCGACGTTCCGGTTGCGGTCTCGCTGAAGGACCCGGGCACCGTCGTCGCTGCCGTCGAGCGCGCGCTGATCGGCGCGCTGAAGCAGCGGAACCTGCTGTCGGAGGCGGCGCTGCCGTCCTTCTATCGACCGCCCGCGCCCGACGCGTTCGGCGCGTACGTGTCATGCCTGGAACAGCTCTTCTATCAGCTGATCGCGGCGAACGAGCTGGTGCCGGCGGATTCGCTGTGGAACGAGCGCGGGTTCTTCGAGAGCTATGTCGGTCTGGTCGAAGGGTGGCCGAACGCGCCGGAGTCCGCACGGATGATGGCGATCTGTGGGACGGTCGCGGCGGTGACGTACAAGTCGGCGATCGTCGAGCCGTACCGGAAGATCGTGCTCCGCTGGGTCGACGAGGCCGCGCCTGGCAGCATCGTCGGGCGGCTGACGCCGGCGATCCTCAAGCGCCTCGGCGAGCAGATGCGATACCAGGCGTGGCTACAGCGCGCGCCGGCGCTCGGCGACGCGCGCTACATGGCCTGGCTGGAACGTGTGAAGACGGAAAACTGAGCCGGACGAATTCGCCCCTACGGCGCGAATTCGAACGAGCGGCTCTGGTTGTTGACCTCGAACGTCAGGTTCTTGATCTTCGCCGTGCCCGACGTGTTGTCGTCGACCTCGGTGCCGACCTCGATGCGCGTCAGCCACATGGTGTCCGTGAAGCCGCTGTATTTCGACCTCACGAAGTCCAGCAACGCCTTCACGTCCATCTTGCCGGTCCAGCTGCTGTAGGGGCCCTGGTTGATGTTGAAGTTGAAGAAGCGCCAGTGGCCGCTCGACCAGTCGTCGCTCTGGTGGCAAAGGTTGTAGCTGGTGGTGCCGGCGGTGACCGTCCCGCTCTTGTCGCAGGGCCAGCCGACCGTCGTCTGGAGGCGGCTGGCGTGCCAGCCGGTGAACATGATGATCTCGGCGTAGACGCCGCCGTCCGTGCTGGTCCGCGGATCGTTCTTGCTGATCCAGAACTCGACGTTGTTGTCCCAGTACGGCGAGCTTCCGCTGACCGAGATGAAGAAGTTGTCGACGTTCACGCTGGCGCTCTGCAGATCCTTGAGCTGGATCGGAAGCAGGGTCGTCGTCGAGAACGCCGGCGTCGTCAGCAGCGAGCTGTCGTGCCGAACGGCGCGACGCCGAACTCGACCTCGGGGAAGTCGGGATCGCCGCGCTGACCGCCGCACGCCGGACGGGCGAACATCCAGCCAACGGTCTTGTCGCTGTTGACCATGACGGACTGCTGCGTGCCGCTGCAGCCCAGCGCGTCGGAGCCCCAGCGGTTGTTGATGAGGCGCATGTCGCCGAGGTTGATGTACTTCTTGGTCACATTGGTCGTGTCGCCGGCCTTGCCGAGCGGCACGCCTGCCTGGTCCATCCGGACGCCCGTGCCCGCGGCGCCGGTCGTGCCCGCGCTGCCCGTGGTGCCGGCGCTGCCCGTGGTGCCGCCGCGGCCCGTCGTGCCCGCGCTGCCCGACGATCCGGCGCTGCCGGCGCTGCCGGCGCTGCCGGCGCTGCCCGTCGTGCCGCCGCGGCCCGTGGTGCCCGCGGCGTTGCCGGCCGAACCGGTCGTGCCGGCCGTCGAAATCGAGCCGCCCGTGCCCGGGTTGCCGCCCGACGCGTTACCGCCGCTGCCGGTCGTGCCCGCCGTCGCGCTGTTACCGGCGCTGCCGGTGGTGCCGGCCGTCGAGCTGTTGCCGCCTGTGCCCGTGGTGCCGGCCGTCGAGCTGCTTCCGCCCGTTCCCTGGGGGTCGTTGCTGGCGGGAGCGGAGCAACCGCTCGCCCAGTTCATCGCGAGCGCCATTCCAAGGCAGCTTGCGAAATAGGTCAGTCTCGTCTTGGACATTGTCATCTCCTAAGGAACAGGAAGAACGGACGGAACACCGGGCTACCGCGCGCCGCCGGAAGAGGGCCCCAGATTACATCGATCGGTGGCGTTGCAGAAGGCCCGCCGGCGATTCGCTGTCCGCGGGGGTCCGTCGGGCCTCATCCGCTTTGATTCCCGGGTCAAAGCGTCCGGATCACTCGAGATTGAAAGGGAATCTCAGTGTCGATTTCCGGGGCGAGCGCGAGGCCGTCGACGCAGTCCGGCGGCGAGCACCAGGGTCGCAATCAGCGATGCCCCCCGGAACGGACCTGCGGGCGTGACGCCGCAGGCGCAGCCGCTCTTCGGCGGCGGCGTCACGGATGCGTCGGAGCCGCCGCCCGAACCACCGCCGCCGTCAGCCGGACCAGCGTCGCTGTGCGCGCCGTCGCCCGCGTCGGTCGGCGCGCCGCCGTCCGGCGGAGCAGGCGTGGTCGCCGCGCAGAAGTCCTCGGACCATTGCCCGGCGGCGGCGCGCATGAGGCAGTCCGTCTGACACGCCTGCTTCACGCACGCCTGGATCGCGAGAATTTGGTCGTAGCGCATCAGCGCCTGCCAGGTCTGGCCCTCGTCGACGGATGTCCCCACGGCGTAACCGTCGGCGACGTTGTCGGCGACCACGTACATCGTCGAACCGCGCGCCGACATCGCGCGCACGCTGGGCGGCGTCGGCAGCGCCTGGAAGCTGGCGCCGGCGTCCGTGGAACGATAGGCGACCTCGTCGAGCCCGACGACCGCCGCGACCACGATCGTCCCGCTCGCGAGGCGCGCGTAGGCGGACAGGATCCCGTCCGGAAAGTTCAGCGGCGTCGTCACGGTGAACCCGCTGGCGCCCGCGACGGCCACCGCGAACGCGTCGCCCGCCGCGCTGTGCGTGCGCAGGTAGCCGCGATCGGCGTTCGTGGGATCGACGGCCACCAGGCGGATCAGCGTGGTCTTGGTCGGCAGCTTCGCCGACAGATCCTCGACCTTCCAGGTCGCGC
>Ga0307280_10000195_pt1 | contig 11602 bp, 11 predicted proteins | sample ER_DNA_119_FD_194479 | JGI IMG/M metagenome (GOLD analysis project Ga0307280, IMG submission 194479) | Bulk soil microbial communities from the East River watershed near Crested Butte, Colorado, United States - ER_DNA_119 | ecosystem: Environmental > Terrestrial > Soil > Floodplain | place...
GAAGGCCCGGCTGCGGGTCCCGAGGCGGCGCACGGATGTCCCGGTCTCGAGCACGCCGCTGCTCGAGCGCAAGGCCGAGGTGGCCGCGCTGCACGCGGTGGTGGACGCGGCGGCCTCGGGCGTTGGCCGCGTAGTCGCGATCGAGGGCCTGTCCGGGATGGGAAAGACCCGTCTCGTCGCCGAGGCGCGCACGCTCGCAACCGCCACCGGATTCGAGGTGCTGCTCGCGCGCAGCGCCGATCTCGAGCAGGAGTTCGCCTTCGGCGTCGTGCGCCAGCTGTTCGAGCCGGTGCTCGCGTCGATGACGCCCCCAGAGCGCGAGGAGGCGCTCTCCGGGACGGCGGGCCTGGCGGAGCGGCTGTTCGGCGACGAGGAGCTGACCGGCGCGGCCGCCGGCGACGTCTCGTTCGCGGTCATGCACGGGCTCTACTGGCTGGCGGCCAACCTGGCGGCGCAACAGCCCACCGCGATCGTGATCGACGACCTGCACTGGGCGGACTCGCCCTCGCTGCGCTGGCTCTCGTTCCTCGCCCGGCGGCTCGAGGGGCTGCCGCTGCTCGTCGTGCTCGGGTTGCGACCGCCCGAGGTCTCGGTCGAGACCGACCTGTTGACGGAGCTGATCTCCGACCCGACCGCGCTGGTGATCCGCCCCGGGGCGCTGAGCGCCGCCGCGGTAGGAGCGATGGTCGCCGAGGAGTACGGCCGCGACCCGCACCCGGAGTTCGCAGCGGCCTGTCACTCGGCGACCGGCGGCAACCCGCTCTTCGTGCGGGCCCTCGTCGACGCGCTGCACGGCGAGGGCATCGAGCCCGTGGCCGAGAACGCCCGGCGTCCGCGCGAGATCGGGCCGGAGCCGGTCACCCGCGCGGTGGGTCTGCGGCTCTCGCGCCTGCCCGAGGAGGCCCGGCGCTTCGCGACCGCGGCGGCCGTGCTCGGCGACGGCTCGGAACAGCGCGACGTGGCGGCGCTCGCCGACATCGACGACCACCATCTCGCCACGCTCGCCGCGACCTCGCTTGCGCGCGCCGATCTGTTGCGCGTGACGACGCCGACCGTCGAGTTCTCGCACCCGGTCGTTCGCGCCGCGGTCTACAGCTCGATCCAGCCCGCGCAGCGGCTGCGCGCGCACCGCAGGGCCGCAGAGCTGCTCGACGCGGCGCATGCCGAGCCGGAACGCGTGGCGGCGCAGCTCGATCAGGTGCCGCCTTCGGGCGACCCCTTCGTGGTCGACACGCTGCGTGTCGCTGCCGACCGCGCGCTCGTCCGCGGCGCGCCCGAGGTTGCCGTTTCGCACCTGCGGCGCGCGCTGGCCGAGCCGCCCTCGTCGGAGACGCAGGTCGACACGCTGCGCGAGCTCGGCCTCGCGGAGCAGCGCCTCGACGTCGCCGCGGCCGCCGAGCACCTGCAGCAAGCGCTCTGTGCGACCGAGGAGCCGCTGCGCCACGCGCGACTCGCGCTCCACCTCGGCCGCGCGCTCTTCCGCCTCAACCGGGGCCCCGAAGCCGTGGCCGTCTTCGAACAGGCGATGGAGCGGCTCGAGGGTGAGGAGCCGGAGCTGCGCGAGCTGCTCGAGGCGGAGCTGATCAACTCTGCAGGCTTCGACTCGGACGTCTACGAGGTCACGCGCTCGCGGCTCGAGCAGGTCGACGAGGACGCGCTGACGGGTGACGTCGGCCGCGCGGTGATGATCGCCACCGTGCGCTACTTCGAGGCCCGGCAGGGCATCGGCTACGAGCGGATGTCCGCGCTGGCCGATCCGAAGATGGTGGCGGCCCTGATCGAGAGCATGCCGTCGGTCGCGATCTCGTGCGCGGTCACCGCGCTGATGTTCACGGAAGCCGACGCCGAGCTCGACCGGTTCTTCGAGGCGACGATGGCGGCTGCCAGGAAGCGCGGCGAGCTGGTCACGCTCTCGAACATGCTCTGCTTCCGCGGCCTCGTGCTGGCCCAGCGCGGAGACCTCGAGGGCGCGATCCAGGACTTGCGCGAGTCCGACGAGCTCGTGAGCTACCTGCCGAGCCAGCAGGGCGCGATCTACTACCACTCGTACATCGCCGACGTGCTCACGAACCGAGGCGAGCTCGAAGAGGCCGAGGCCTCGCTGGCCACGCTCGGGCTCGAGGAGGAGGTCGCCGAGAGCGGCCACCTGATCTTCTTCTTGGGCGCTCGCGGCTGGCTGCGCTACGCGCGGCGCGACTTCGAGGGAGCGGCGTCGGACTTTCGGCGATTGGGCCGTTGCATGGAAGCCTTCGAGATCCGGAACCCGGCCGTGCTCGCGTGGCGGTCGCACCTCGCGCTCGCGCTGCTCGCGCTCGGCCGGCGGGACGAAGCGCTCGGGCTCGTACGCGAGGAGGTCGAGCTGGCTCGCGACTGGGGCTCGCCGCGGCCGATCGGGGTCGCGCTGCGCGTGCGAGGCCTCGCCGAAGGCGGAACCGAGGGGATCGAGACCCTGCGCGAGTCGGTCGCCGTGCTCGAGGGCTCGTCGGCACGGCTCGAGCTGGCGCGTTCGCTGGTCGAGCTCGGCGCGGCGCTGCGGCGGTCGAACCAGGGCGCCGAAGCCCGCGAGCTGCTGAGGGATGGGCTCGACTTCGCCATTCGCTCAGGCGCGCGGCCGCTCGTCGAGCGGGTCGAGCAGGAGCTCGCCGCGACGGGCGCGCGGCCGCGCCGGATGTTGCTCTCCGGCGTCGAGTCGCTCACCGCCAGCGAGCGCCGCGTGGCAGGGTTCGCGGCCGAAGGGCTCTCCAACAAGGACATCGCGCAGGCGCTCTTCGTGACCACGAAGACCGTCGAGGTGCACCTCGGCAACGTCTACCGCAAGCTCGGCATCGGCTCGCGGACGGAGCTTCCGCAGGCGCTCGGGGGCGAGGCCTGATGCGGCTGCGGCGCAAGGGTGACGACGAGGCGATCCGGCTCGTGCTCGTGGCGACCGACCGCTCGGAGACGGCCGAGCGCGCGGTCCGTTTCGCCGCCGACATGGCGCACCGCTACGAGGCCGAGCTGCTCGTCCTGCGTGTGCTGATCGGCCAGGACGTCGCACGTGGAGACGCCGTGGAGGAGCTGGACGAATACGTCGAGACGCTCCCCGGCGAACGGAAGCGCACGGCTGTCGTGTCGGGAGACGATCCCGCCGAGGCGATCGTCGAGGCGGCGCGGCGCGAGCACGCGGACGTGCTCGTGGTAGGCAGCGTGGGCATGAGCGGCCGGCGCGAGTTCCTGCTGCGCAACGTCCCGAACCGAGTCTCGCACAATGCACCCTGCACCGTTGTGATCGTCCAAACCCACCGCGAGGACGGGTGAGCGCCCGGGTCCGATCGGAGCACGTCCGGGGTCTGACCCCGGACGTGGTTGGTACAGACATGTCCACAAGAGGCGAAGCGTGAGTGCGGCCGCCGACCAGCGGCTGCTCGGCCGCGCGGCGCGGATCGCCACCGTGCTCGGCAAGTACGGCTTCAACGAGTCCCGCCGCGACGACGACCCGCCGGAGCTGCGTGCCCGACGTCTGCGCGAGGCGCTCGAAGAGCTCGGCCCGACGTTCGCCAAGCTCGGCCAGATCCTCTCGACGCGGCCCGACCTGATCCCGCCCGAAGCAGTTGCCGAGCTGGCCGCGCTGCAGGACCAGGTGACGCCGCTCGACGAGAACGCGGTCGTGACCGTGATGGAGGAGGAGCTCGGCGTCCCCTGGGAGGACGTCTTCGCGTCGATCGAGCCCGAGCCGCTCGCGGCCGGGACGATCGGCCAGGTGCACCGCGCCGTGCTCGACAACGGCGAGCGCGTGGTCGTCAAGGTGCAGCGCCCGACCGCGGCCGAGGACATCGGGCGCGACCTCAGCCTGCTCGAGCTGTTCGCGAAGAAGACCGGCAACCGCGACGCGCTGCGGAAGATTGTCGACCTGCAAGCGGCGATCGAGCACCTCTCCGAGTCGCTGAGGCGCGAGCTCGACTTCGAGCTCGAGGCCCAGAACGTCGAGCGCCTGCGCTCCGCGCTGACCGCCTTCCCGCGCCTGAACGCGCCGCGCGTCTACCAGGAGCTCTCGACCAGCCGGCTGCTCGTGCTCGAGGAGATCCCCGGCGTGCCCGTGCGCGAGATCCCGCAGGGCCCGGCCCGCGGCGAGGCGGCCCGCCAGCTGCTCGAGTGCTACTACCAGCAGATCCTCGTCGAGGGGTTCTTCCACGCCGATCCGCACCCCGGGAACATGCTCTGGGCCGACGAGCAGATCTTCTTCCTCGACTTCGGCATGGTCGGCGAGCTCTCGCCGGAGATGCGCGGCCAGCTGCTCCTGCTGCTGCTCGCGTTCTGGCAGGAGGACGTGCCCTTCCTGACCGAGGTCGTGCTGATCATGGCCGGGCCGGAGGCCGAGGACGCCGACGCGGCCGGGCTCGAGGCCGACCTCACGCACCTGCTCCAGCGCTACCGGCACACCTCGCTCGGCGAGATCTCGCTCGGCCCGCTGATGCAGGAGATCGCGCACACGTCGAGCCAGCACGGCGTCAGGCTGCCCGCGCCGCTCGTTCTGACGGGCAAGGCGCTCGCGCAGATGCAGCTCGCCGCGTGCGAGCTCGATCCGGAGCTCGACCCGTTCTCGGTCGTCGGGCGCTTCCTGATGAAGAACCTGCTCACGCGCGCCCAGGCCGGCGCCGACCCGAAGCGGCTCTTCTACGACGTGCAGAAGCTGAAGGTGCGCGGCGAGCGGCTGGTGGAGTCGTTCGAGCGGATCAGCGGCGCGCGGCCCGGCCAGCGGCTGCAGGTCGACATCCGCGGGATCAAGCCGCTCGAGCAGACGATCCGGATCGTCTCCCGGCAGCTGGCCTTGGCGATCACGGCGGGCTCGGCGCTCGTCGCCTGCGGCGCGACCGAGGCCGCCCAGCACGTCGCGCGCTGGGTGCCGATCACCCTCGGCGCGGTCGGCGGGTCGCTTGCGTTGATCCTTCTGTACGACCTGGCACGCAGGCGGGTGTAGCTACCAGTCTGGCTGGTCGTTCTCGGTCAGCTTGCCGTGGTGGGTGAGCTGGAAGCGCCCGCTGCCGTCCGGGCGCGCCTTGAACAGATCGCCGTTCGTCACGTAGACGAGCCACCGGCCGTCTCGCGACCAGTGCGGCCGCGTCCCGAAGAGGCGGAGCACGTGCCGGTGGCTGCCGTTGGCGTCCATGATCGCGAGCCGCCCGCCGAGGGTGAAGGCGATCCGCCTGCTGTCGGGCGACCACGACGGGTAGAGCGCCGCGGGCCCGGTGGTCAGCTGCACCATGCGCTTCGTCGCGACCGAGAGCCGCCAGATCCGGTTCGCCCGTAGCCGGCCTTCCGAGGAAAACGCGATCCAGCGCCCGTTCGGCGACCACGACGGCGCCCCTTCGCCGAGCACGGTTCTCGTCAACGGCGAGACCTTGCCCGTGCTCGCGTTCACGAGCCAGAGCTCGGTCGAGCCGCCCAACGACGAGGCAAAGGCCTTGATCACAAGCGAGCGTCCGGTCGGGGCCCAGTCGAGATCGCCGTAGAACTGGACGGCTTTCAGGTGGGTCAGCTGCCGCTGGTGCGAGCCGTCGGCGGCCATCAGCCAGACCTGGCCCGCCGAAGCGCGCCGCGTGGGCCGGAAGAAGGCAATCTGCGCGCCATTCGGCGACCAGGCCGGCGAGGCCTCGCTGACCGTGTTCCGCGTCAGGATCGTCGACCCGGAGCCGTCGGCTCGAACGGTCGCGATCTCGGCGCGGCCGCAATCGACCTGACGCCCGCCGCAGAGGTGGTTCGTGACGAACACGATCCGGTCGCCGGCGCGCGGGCCGCCGGCCGCGGAGGCGGCGAGCGCGAGGGAGGCCCCCGCGACTGCGAGCCAGAGCCAGCGTCTCATCGAGTCACCGCTTCTTGGCGAGCGCCTTGACCAGGCGCCGTTCGACGAGGAAGGCGACGACGCTCATCAGGAATCCCAGGATCCATCGCTCGAGCCGCCTGCGCATCTCGCGAGCCTACAGCTCCAGGCCGCGTGTCCCGCGCAGGTCGATCCACGTCCGCTCGGGGCCGCGGACGAGCGCGATCATGACGTCGGTGCAGTGCCGGCAGCGGACGACGACGCCCGGACAGTCGACGTAGACGTCGAGCCGCGCCAGCTCTTCGCGCGCGCCGCAGCCGGCGCAGACGCACGGCGCCGCGGTCAGCTCGACGCCGAACAGCTCGAGCAGCAGGCCGCCGATCGCGTTCCCGTCGAGCACGCGCGCCTCCATCAGCCCGTCGCTCCGAAGCGCTCGGTCCGGATCGACGCCGGGTCGTAGCCGAGCCGGACGAGCCCGTCGGCGGCCGCGTCCACGAAGTGGGTCGAGCCGCAGACGTACACGCGCGGGCGCTCCGAGGCCGGGAACGCGACCTCGCCCAGCAGCTCGTCGTCGATCCGGCGCGCGTAGCCCTGCCAGCCCGGCGGCTGCTCCCGCGTGAGCGTGAACACGACCTCGGCGCCCAGCGTCTCGAGCTCGTCGCGGTAGATCACTTCCTCCCAGCTGCGCGAGGAGTAGAGCAGCTTCATCGGCGCCGCCGAGCCGACGCGGGCTCGGTGCCGGGCCATGGCCGCGAGCGGCACGACGCCAGAGCCGCCGGCGACGAGCAGCACCGGCTCCGGCTCATCACCGTCCCAGACGAAGTAGCCGCCGATCGGCCCGCGCACCTCGAAGCGGTCGCCGTCGCGCACCTCGTCGACCAGGTAGGGCGAGACCTCGCCGTCCTCGAGCCGCTCGACCGTGATCGCAAGCGGCTCGCCCGGCGCCGAGGCGATCGAGTACGAGCGCTGCGCCTGGTAGCCGTCCTCGGCCGTCAGGCGCACGTCGACGTGCTGGCCCGCGCGGTGGTCGTCCCAGCCTTCGGCGTCGAGGACGAGCGTCTTGACGCGCGGGGTCTCTTCACGGATCGAGGCCACCGCAGCCTCGAGCCACGTCAGTCGCCCCAGTACCGCTGCTCCAGCCACGGGTCCCCGTACAGGTGGTAGCCGTTCTGCTCCCAGAAGCCGGGCTCGTCCTCGTCGAGAAGCTGCAGGCCTCGGACCCACTTGGCGCTCTTCCAGAAGTAGAGATGCGGCACGAGCAGCCGCGCCGGGCCGCCGTGCTCGGGCTCGAGCGGCTCGCCGTCGTAGCCGTAGGCGACCCAGGCCTTGCCGTCGGTCAGGTCTTCGATCGGCAGATTCGTCGTGTAGCCGCCGTCGCAGAAGGCGAGCGCGTACTCCGCGTCGTGCTCGACCGCCTCGAGCAGCGTGTCGACCGAGACGCCCTTCCACGCCGTATCGAGCTTCGACCACTTGGTCACGCAGTGGATGTCCTTCGTGACCTCCTCGCTCGGCAAGGCCTTGAGCTCCTCCCACGTCCAGCGCACGGGCTCCGCACCGCCGCGGATGTCGAACGTCCACTCGTCGAGCGACGTGTGCGGCGTCGGCCCGGCCGAGAGCACCGGGAAGTCGTCGGTCAGGTACTGCCCCGGCGGGACACGGTCGGGTGGCCCATCCTGGCGTCGCCCGCGAAAACCCCGCGAGATGATTCCCACCCGCCCATTGTCGCCTATCCGCGCGAGACGGCCAGCAGCGTGGGAACCGTTCGCCCGCCGCGGGCGGGCCGGAGCACGGTGACGTAGGCGGTCGTCGGCGAGAGAGCGGTCGTCCAGAGCATCTTCGCCGTGACGCGCGGCTTGTGCGGGCACGGCAGGTGCTCTCCCTGGCTCGTGTGGTGGCGCTCGTGCCCGGCGTCCTGGCCGGCGAGGGGGCCGAGCTCGTAGAGGACGCGGTCACGCCCGCTGCGGAGCGGCCCGAGCACGAGCTGCTGCGAGCAGCGCGAGGCGCGAACGTAGAGCAGCTGTCCCGCGAGCAGCGACGGGTTCAGCAGCTCCGCGGTGGGCGAGTAGCGCAGGCGCAGGCGTTTCCCCGAGAGGACGTTCACGGCCGTGATCCAGCTGCCGCCGGCGGTGGCGCGGTGGAAGGCGACGAGGTTCACGCCCAGCGCGGGGCGACCGAGCGTGCCGGGCTGCCGTACTTTCTCGACCGTCGTCCCCGGGCCGGGCTCGGTGACCGGGCGGACGTGGATCTCGGTCGGCGTGCGGTAGGCGAGCCAGCTGCGCGAGACGGCGAGCTTCTGCACGCCCGGCACGTCGTCCTGGACGATCGGCGTCAGCGTCGCACGGTCGGCGACCGTCAGCGCCGAGCCCGTGTGCCAGGCGGCGAAGGTCGCGCCGATCGCGGGGTCGTTGCCGGGGAGCTGCGCCGTCGTGCCGTCCTTGCGCAGGAAGCCGCCGACGCCGGGCTGCTGCCAGGCGACCTCTGCTCCCTCGGCGCTCGGGTCGCCGCCGGGCGTGGCCACCGTTCCCGCCGCCTGCACCTGGCCCGCGACGAGCGCTGCGAGCAACGAAGCGGCCGCGAGCACCCGCACCAGCCGAAGCCCCCGCGGGCGCTCGGCGATCGTGTCCTCCCGCAGCAGCAGCACCGGCAGTGCGCGTCCGGCAGCAAACCCGGCGGCGATTGCGAGCGAGGCCCTGACGTCACCGAGCGCGAGGCTCAGAGCGGGCAAGGCCCACGCGGCGGTCGCGGGAACGTAGGTCGTCAGGCCGGTCCCGAGCAGCAGGCCGTAGAGGAAGAGCGCGCGCGGGAGCGGCATCGTGCGGCGCCACGGCTCGGGCACCTGGAAATGGATCTGCGGGCGCACGCGCAGGCCGAGCGCGTCGCTCGCCACGGCCACGACGCCGAGCGCGACCGCGGCGATCACGACCGCTCGCCCGCTGACTGCCGAGCCCAGGGCGCCGAGCGCGACGAAGACCGCGGCCGCGCCTAGCGCGAGCCCCACCGCGAACGCGGCTCCGGCTCGACCCCGATGACGCGCGGCACGCACGGTGCCGACCATGGAGAGGCTTCAGGGCGACCAGGCGCCGGCGAGCCCGACGAGCAGCGCTGTCAGCACGAGCGCCGGGGTCAGCATGCGATCTTCGTGTCGTAGTACATGACGCAGAACACGTGCCGGCCGCTGTAGCAGTAGCCGGTCAGCGCGTAGTCGCCGTTGATCCGGTACTTCGTGTAGCCGCAGCAGTCGACGAGCTTGCGGATGTGGCCGTTGCAGCAGCGGTACCAGGCGCCGTCGACCTGTCCGCGGAAGCCGTGCTCGCGGCCGGCTCTGGCACAAACGCGAGTGCGCGGGGCGGGCGGGAGCGGGTTGCCGTCCGGGTCGCGCAGCAGGTTGCCGTGGGCATCGACCGGCCGGCCGAGCTTGTCCACCGGCCGCCCGAGGTCGTCCACCGACACGCCGTCGGCCGCGCGCAGCGGGAAGCCGTTCGCGTCGATTCGCGGCAGCCCGGTCGGATGCGGGCAGGAGCCGGTCGTGTAGATATGGCCGCAGAAGTGGAAGGCCTCGGCCTGCTGGGCCTTGATCGCGCCGAGCACGTAGCCGCCGCCGGCCAGGCCGAGCAGCAGACGCCCGGTGCGCGCGAGGAAGCCGCGCCGCGAGGTGGCGCCGGCGACCGCCTCGCTAAGCACGCACCGCCGCCGGCCCGAGCAGCGATTCCAGCTGGTAGAGCGAGTTGAAGGTGCCCTTGCTGAGCACCTCGCCGTCCTGCGCGAGCACGACCGCGTACGGGCTGCCGGGAATCGCAAGCGACTCCCAGGCCTCCGGGTCGTCGTGCTCGTCGAAGAGCCGGAGCTCGAGCTCGGAGTCGCGGGCGAGCAGGCGCAGCGACGGCTCGAGCGCGGCGCAGAGCGAGCACCCGGCCGAGGTGAACACCGCGACAGCCAGCGGCGCGCGCCGCTCGAAGCGCTCGATCAGCCCGACGCGCCCGCCGAGCTCGGGGCCTTCGTGGTCGAGCGAGAGCGCGGCCTGCGGGGCAACCGCCAGCCGCAGCTCGCCAACCTCGCGGGCCAGGGCAAGCAACGCGACGGCCAGGGCGGCCAGGCCCACGAGCGCGACGGCCAGGCCGGCGCCGAGCCAGGCCTCGGTCGAGAGTGAGGTGTCGGGCAGGAACGGCAGCACCGCGAACGCAGCGGCCAGGCATGACGACCGAACGGCGGCGCCCCAGCCGATCCGCGAGCGGCTGCCGAAGCAGCCGCAGGGCTGACCGGCCCGCCCACGGGCGATCGCGACCACGAGCAAGAGCGTGAAGAGCCCGAGCAGGACGGCGGCGGCCTCGGCGGAGCCTGGCACTCCCGCGGCCACGAGGACTCCGAGCGCGGCCTCGAGCGCGATCGTCCCCGCCCACGCGACAGTCGCCGCGCGATCGTGCAGCCCGTAGCTCGCGAGCGCCCGCCGTCCGCGTTCGCCGGCGCCGAGCTTGGCCACCGCGGAGCCGAGCAGCACCGCGGCGAGGGCGAAGCGGAGAAGACCCACGACCGTCAAGCGGCCGTGAGGATATCCGCAGTCCAGTTTTCGCTCCCGGGTGGTCGGGTAGCCCTCTCTCCGCAATCCAACCGAGGAGGGGACTGATGGCAGAGCTGACCGCGCTCGAGAGCAAGATCGGCGAGGTGCTGGGGCTGGCGATGGCCGCCCAGGATGCGACGCAGAAGGTGACGAAGCTGGTCGAGGAGGAGGGCGAGCACGAGGACCTGGCCCAGACGCTGCAGCAGATGGCGCAGGAGGCGAAGGAGACCGAGGAGCGGACGACGCAGCTCGCCTCCGAGCTCGACGGCAAGAAGACCGCGATCCTCGAGAAGGCGCGCGAGACCAAGCAGGAGGCGGTCGAGATGATGTCGACCTACCTCGGCGACGACGCCGACGCACTCGACGGCTTCGAGTTCCTGACGATGGCCGAGGCCGGCGAGGTCGGCCACTGGCAGGTCGTCGGGACGATGAACGGGCGCGCGCAGCTGCCGGGGCTGCAGGAGCTCGTCGAGTGGGCGACGCCCATCCAGCAACGCCACTTCCAGCAGACGCTGCAGGGCTCGATCGAGCTCGCCGAGGACGAGGATCCGAACGAGCCGGCCTGAGCTCCGGCGCGCGGCGCCGCGCTAGCCGGCGCGCAACGCGTGCACCACGAACGCCTCGACCGGCTCCCCCTTGCCTTTCAGCTCGAGCGGGGGGAGCCGCTCGAGCACGGCACCCGGCGGGAGGGCGGCCGCGGTCTCGGCCCCGACGACCACCTGGCCTACCGGCGCGATCGACTCGAGCCGCGCGGCCAGGTTCACCGTGTCGCCGACGACGCCGTGCTTGCGGTGGCCGCTCGGGCCGCCGACGAGCCCGGCCAGCACCTCGCCGCTGTTGACGCCCGCGCGGAAGCGAGGCCAGTCGGGATGGTCAGAGGCGATCTCAGCCGCGGCCGCTTGGAAAGCGAGAGCGGTGCGCACCGCTCTCGCAGCGTGGTCAGGCTGGTCGCCGTGTTGGTTGAAGATCACCATGACCGCGTCGCCGACGATCTGGTGGACGACGCCGCCCTCCCGCTCGAGCAGCGGCACGAGCTTCCCGAAGTAGCCGTTCAGCATCGTCGCCACTCGCGCCGGCGTCGTCCGCTCCGAGAACGACGTGAAGCCCTGCAGGTCGGCGAACAGGATCGTCGCCTCGCGGGTGTGCGCGAGCGTCTCGTCGAGGTAGAGCGGGCTGAACCGCTCCTCGTGCCACTCGCCGCGCGCGCTGACGGCGATCGTGACGAACGCGGTCAGCATCAGCAGGTGCCA
>Ga0307280_10000197_pt1 | contig 11576 bp, 13 predicted proteins | sample ER_DNA_119_FD_194479 | JGI IMG/M metagenome (GOLD analysis project Ga0307280, IMG submission 194479) | Bulk soil microbial communities from the East River watershed near Crested Butte, Colorado, United States - ER_DNA_119 | ecosystem: Environmental > Terrestrial > Soil > Floodplain | place...
GCGGGCGCCCGGGCCAACCGCGAGCACGCGGCCGCGCTGCGGCTTCTCCTTCGCCGTGTCCGGCAGGACGATCCCGCTCGCCGTCGTCTCCTCGTCTTCGAGGGCTTCAACGATCAGGCGGTCGCCCAGTGGCTGTAGATTCATCCAGCCCCTCCTTCTGTCCTGCGACTTTGTGACACTGTCTGGCACTCTCACGTCCGGAGTGCCAGGGCAGTTTACCGCTTCTGAAGGGAGTCGTGTGGTGACAACCTCGTTTCACTGCATTCAGGTGTCACAAGCGACGGCATGAAGCGCGAGTTCTCGGCAGGTGGCGTGCTCGTGCGGCGGCTGCGCGGACGCTGGGTGTTCGCGGCCATCCGTCCCGCCGGCAAGAAGCCTGGGCTCTGGGCGCTGCCGAAAGGGCAGATCGACGCGCAGGAGCGGCCCGAGGAAACGGCCGTGCGTGAGGTGGCCGAGGAGACCGGGGCGCACGGGCGGGTGACCCAGAAGCTCGGGGACGTCCGCTACGTCTACACCTGGGACGGCGAGCGGATCTTCAAGGTCGTCAGCTTCTACCTGCTGCGCTACTCGCGCGGCCGCCTGGGCGAGCTGCCGCCGGAGACGGCGCACGAGGTGGACGACGTGCAGTGGCTGCCGCTCGACGACGGACCGGCGCTGCTGGCCTACGGCGGCGACCGCGAGATGGCCGCGAAGGCCGCCGACGCCCTCGGGTCACTATGATCCACCGCGCCTCGTGGCAGGAGACGACGACGCTGTGTACGCCCTGAACTTCTACTCACCGATGGTGGCCGACCAGCTGCGCAGCGGTCGCAAGACGGCGACCATCCGCCTGGGCGACAAGTCGCGCAAGTACCGCAAGGGCATGATCGTCCAGGTGCTGGCGGGCACGCGCTTCAGCCCGCGCCAGCGGATCTTCGATGCGGTGATCGACAAGGTCGAGGTGAAGAGGCTCGCCGAGCTCTCGCCGCGCGAGATCGAGCACGACAACCCGGAGATCCGGCGGACGGAGGAGATGGCCGGATTCCTCGGCCAGCTGTACAACCGCGAGGTCGCGGACGACGAGCTCGTGACCGTGATCCGCTTCTCCGAGATTCGCAGCTAGCTCTTCCGGATCCTGACGCCGAACTGCTCGGCCGGCCGTAGCTCGCCGCCGCAGGCCTCGCACTCGACTGCGAAGGCTGAGGCGAAGCGCGCCCCGCAGCTCGGGCACTGCGCTCGAAGCTCGCCGCCGCACTGGGGGCATGCCTCCGGCAGCTCGCCGATGTACTCCTCGAAGTAGCGCTGTACGAAGCCGCAGCGCAGACAGAACGCGACCCAGTCGCCGAGGGTCTTGCGCCGCTCCTCCTGTAGCCAGTTGCGCGCGCGACTCATGCGGCGACTGTAGCCAGACCGATCGCTAGAGTTCGGCCGGATGGCGATCGCGCGATCAGCCGAGCCGGTGGGCTCGCTGCAGGAAGTCCGCGAAGCAGGCCTCGACCGCGAGGACCTGCTCTCCGTCTACCGGAACATGCTGCTCACCCGCGCGATCGAGGAGCGCGGCCACATCCTTTACAAGCAGGGCAAGATCCCCGGCTCGTTCTACACCGGCCGGGGGAACGAGGCCGCCGCCGTCGGGGTCGCCACCGCGATGGGGCCAGAGGATGTCGGCACGCCGCTCCACCGCGACATGGGCGTCCACGTCTCGCGCGGCGTCGAGCCCTGGCGGATCTTCGCCCAGTACATGGGCCGCGCGGACGGGCCGACGAAGGGCAGGGACGGCAACGTGCACATGGCCGACTCGAACCTCGGCCTGCTGGCAATGGTTAGCCACCTGCCGGCGATGCTGCCGGTCGCGGTCGGCTGCGCGCTCGCCTTCCGGATCCGCGAGGAGAACCGCGTCGCGGTCGGCTGGTTCGGCGAAGGCGCCTCCGCCCGCGGGGACACTCACGAGGCGATGAACCTCGCCGGCGTTCGCAAGCTCCCGGTCGTGTTCGTCTGCGACAACAACCAGTGGGCCTACTCGACGCCGACCTACCTCGAGTACGCGACCGAGCACGTCGCCGACCGCGCCGAGGCCTACGGCTTCGAAGGCGTGGTCGTCGACGGCAATGACGTGCTGGCCGTCTACCGCGAGGCCAAGCGCGCGGTCGAGAAGGCGCGCGAGGGCGGCGGCCCGACGCTGCTCGAGTGCCTGACCCTGCGGATGGAGGGGCACGCCGTCCACGACGACGCCTTCTACGTCCCGAAGGACATGTTCGAGCGCTGGGCAGCGAACGACCCGATCGAGCGCTTCCGGAGCTGGCTGCGCGAGCACGCCGACCTGACCGACGAGCAGGAGGACGAGATCTCGGCCGGCGTCAAAAAGCTCCTCAACGACGCGCTCCAGCGCGCGGAGGAGTCGCCGCAGCCGGATCCCTCGACGCTCAGGGACGGCGTCTTCGCGACACCCGAAGACCTCGACACGCCTCATCACAAATGACGCACCGGCTCTTGGCGCTCACAACCCCGTCCCTCCTCTCGCCCACACTCGAGACGTCATCCAGGAACGCGTAGCGTGGCCGAGATGACCTACCTGCAGGCGATCTCGGACGGCCTCCGCCAGGAGATGCGCCGCGACAAGCGCGTGTTCGTGATCGGCGAGGACGTCGGGGTTTACGGCGGCGCCTTCAAGGTGACGCTCGGCTTTCAGGAAGAGTTCGGCCCGTGGCGCGTGATCGACGCGCCGCTCTCGGAGACGGCGATCGTCGGCGGCTGCACCGGCGCGGCGATCATGGGCATGCGTCCGGTCGCCGAGATGCAGTTCGCGGACTTCATCTCCTGCGCGTGGGACCACCTCGTGACCGTCGCGGCCAAGCAGCGCTGGCGCGCGGGCACGCCTGTGCCGATCACGGTCCGGCTCCCGTCGGGCGGCGGGTTCAGCGGAGGCCCCTTTCACTCGCAGAACCCGGAGAGCTCGTTCGCGCACATCCCGGGCTTGAAGGTGATCTGCCCGGCGACTCCCGAGGACGCCAAGGGCCTGCTCGCGACCGCGATCCAGGACCCGAATCCCTGCCTCTACTTCGAGCACAAGCACCTCTACCGCCGCCTGAAGGCCGAGGTGCCGGAGGAGCGCTACGAGACGCCGTTCGGCAAGGCGCGCCTCCACCGCGAGGGCGACGACGTCTCGGTGATCACTTGGGGCGCGATGGTGCACACCGCCGAGGAGGCCGCGCAGCAGCTCGAGGGTGAGGGCATCTCGGTCGAGATCGTCGACCTGCGCACGCTGATCCCGTGGGACAAGCAGGCCGTCCTGCAGAGCGTGTCGAAGACTTCGAAGGTGGTCGTTCTGCATGAAGACACGATGACCGGCGGCTTCGGCGGCGAGATCGCGGCGACGATCGCCGAAGAGGCGTTCGAGGACCTCGACGGGCCGCTCAAGCGGATCGCGGCGCCCGACACGCCCGTCCCGTTCTCGCCGGTGCTCGAGAAGGCCTACATCCCGCAGGTCGACGACGTCCTCGCCGGGATCAGGGAGGTGGCGGAGTACTGATGGCGACCACTTCCGCGATCGACGTCGTCATGCCCCAGATGGGCGTCTCCGTCTCCGAGGGGACGATCACCAAGTGGCTCAAGCAGGAGGGCGAGACGGTCGAGGCCGACGAGTCGCTGCTCGAGATCTCGACCGACAAGGTCGACACCGAGGTGCCGAGCCCCGGCTCGGGAATCGTGCAGCAGATCCTCGTCCAGGAGGGCGAGACGGTCGAGGTCGGGACGAAGCTCGCGGTGATCGCGCCCGAGGGCGCCGAGGCTCCGGCTGCCGCGGAAGAGACCCCGCCCGAGCCCGCGACGCAGCAGGCTGCCGCCGAGGCCGAGGCGCCGTCCAGCTCCGAGGGCGAGACTCCGACGCCCGAGGCAGCGCCGCCTGAGCCAACGCCTGCGCCTGCGCCCGCCCCGGTCGCGGCCGAGGGCAACGGTGGCGGCGAGAAGACGTTCGTCTCGCCGGTCGTCGCGCGGATTGCCTCCGAGCACGGCGTCGACGTCGGCCAGGTCTCGGGCACCGGCCGCGGCGGCCGCGTGACCAAGAAGGACATCCTGGCCTTCGTCGAGTCGGGCGGCGCGCAGCAGCAAGAGCAGCCGCAAGAGGCCGCGCCGGCCGCGCCGGCCGAACCGCAGGCGCCGCCCGAGCCCGCACAGGCACCGCCGAAGCCAGCACCCGCCGCGGCGCCGGCGGCACCGCAACCGGTCGCGCAGGCCCAGCAGATCGAGCCGGAAGCCGGCGAGAGCGTCGAGCCGATGAGCGCCATGCGCCGCGGAATCGCGGAGCACATGCGCCGCTCGCTCGACACCTCGGCGCACGTGACGAGCGCGATCGAGGTCGACATGTCCCGCGTGGTCGCGATCCGCAAGAAGCTGAAGAGCGAGTACCAGAAGAGCTACGGCGTCAACCCGACCTACCTCGCCTTCGTCGCCCGCGCGACCGTCGAGACGCTGCGCGACTACCCGTGGATCAACGGCGAGCTGCGCGGCGACCGGATCGTCACCCGCAACTATGTCCACCTCGGCTTCGCGGTCGAGATCGCCGACGGCAAGGGCTTGATCGTCCCGGTCGTGCGCCACACCGAGGGCCTGAACCTGCTCGGCATGGCCCGCGCGATCTCCGATATCGCCCAGCGCGCCCGCGACAAGAAGCTGCTGCCCGACGACGTGCAGGGCGGCACCTTCACGATCACGAACCCCGGCGGCTACGGCACCTTCCACGGCACGCCGGTGATCAGCCAGCCGCAAGCGGCGATCCTCGGCACCTACGCGGTCGTCAAGCGGCCGTGGGTGATCCAGGACGACCGCGGCGAGGACGTGATCGCGATCCGGCCGATCATGAACCTGACCCTCACGTACGACCACCGGCTCGTCGACGGCGCGCTCGCCGGCCGCTTCCTGCGCGACCTGCGCGAGAAGCTCGAGAGCTGGGAAGAGTCGAACTACTAGAGCTTCGCTGAGAACGGCCGCAGCGCCGCCGCGCAGGCCGCTACCCTCCGGGCGTGAGCCGCCCCGGGTACGCCTACCATCTGCGCGAGCCGGTCGGGTACGAGGAGGGCTGGGAGCTGCAGCGCAGGGTTGCCGACTCGGTCGCGAGCGGCTTGCTGCCCGACACCGTGCTGCTGCTGGAGCACGCGCCAGTGATCACGCTGGGGCGCCGCAGCGAGCCGGGTGAGCTGCACCTCCCCGACGGCGCGGAGGTCGAGATCGTCGAGACGGACCGAGGCGGCAAGTCCACCTACCACGGCCCCGGCCAGCTCGTCTGCTACCCGATCTTCGACCTGACGCGACACGGCCGGGACGTAAAGCGCTACTGCCGCGACCTCGAGGAGGCGCTGATCCGGACGCTCGAGCCGCTCGGCGTCGAGGCGACGCGGATCGAGGGCCTGACCGGCATCTGGCTCGAGGCGCCCCCGCGGAAGATCGCGAGCATCGGGATCCACATCTCGAAGTGGGTGACGACGCACGGCTACGCGCTGAACGTCGACCTCGACCCCGCGCCGTTCACCGAGTGGATCACCGCCTGCGGGCTCGAGAACGCGGCATTCACGACCATCGCCCGCGAGCTCGGTCGGCCGGTGAGCGTCGACGAGGTCGTGCCGCACGCGGTAAACGCGCTCGAAACGGTGTTCGAGCTCGAGCTCGAGCCGCTCACGCTGGAACAGCTCGCTGCATCCGGCCCGGCGCGGGTGTAGCTTTACCCCATGCTCAACAAACTCCGCGCCTGGTGGAACAAGGACGCCGAAGAGATGGCCGTCGAGGAGACGAAGATGACCACCCACGAGCGCGACGTCGCGCAGGAGGACTACGAAGGGCGGAAGGACGACTCCGGCGGCGGCGGCTACGCGCGTCAAGCTCCCGGGCACTACGAAGCCGATTCAGAGAAACCGCGCTACTAGCCGCCGTTGAGGCCCGCGCGCCTCGAGGCTTTCGCGGATGGCGTCTTCGCGATCGCCGCCACGCTCCTGATCCTGAACGTCGACACCCAGATCCCGGGTGACGCGAGCAACCTCGGGGCGAGCATCCTGCACATCTGGCCGTCCTACCTGGCCTATGCGGTCAGCTTCGTCACGATCGGGATCATGTGGGTCAACCACCACACCGTGATGGCGCAGATCGATCGCACCGATCGTCGCTTCCTCTTCGCCAACATCGGCCTGCTGATGTGCATCGCCTTCGTGCCGTTCCCGACACGCCTCGTGGCCGAGCACATCCGCGGCGCCGGCGCTCGTGACGCCGCGCTCGTCTACGGCTTCACGATGGTCGCGACGGCCATCATGTTCAGCGTCACCTGGTTCTACGCCAGCCGGGGCCGCCGGCTCTTGCGGCACGACGCCGAGCAGGCCGTCGTCAGCGGCATCTCCCGCAGTTACCTACCCGGCCCATGGATCTACCTCGGTGCGACGCTGCTCGCCTTCCTCAGCCCGACCGCGAGCGTGATCGCCTTCCTGGCGATCGCCGCGCTCTACGTGCTCGAGAGCTCGATCTTCGGCAATTCGGCATAAAGCGAGGCCAGCAGGGCCTCGACCACCTGCGGGTCGAACTGCGTGCCGCTGCACTTCCGCAGCTCGGCAATTGCCTCTTCCCGGGGCAACGCCTTCCGGTACGAGCGGTCGCTGGTCATTGCGTTGTAGGCGTCGCAGCAGGCCACGATCCGCGCCACCAGCGGAATCTGCTCGCCGGCGAGCCCGTCGGGGTACCCCTGGCCGTCCCAGCGCTCATGGCACGAGCGGACAACGCGGCCGATCTCCCCGAGCAAGCCGCCGACGCGCAGCAAGAGCCGCTCGCCTTCGATCGTGTGGCGCTCCATCAGCGCGCGCTCCTCCGCGTCGAGCGGGCCGTTCTTGTTGATGATCGAGTTCGGCACGCGCACCTTGCCGACGTCATGCAGCAGCGCGGCGAACTCCGCGTCGCGCCGCTCGCGCGCCGACAGATCGAGCTGGTCGACGACCTGCAGCGTCAGCTCGACGACATCGCGGCTGTGGATACCTGTGTACTCGTCGTCGGCCTCGACGACGTCGCCGAGCAAGAAGGCCGTGCCGCGGTACGCGTCGCGCAGCTCGAGCTCATGGTCGATCCGCACCCGGCGCTCGCGCGCGAAGATCGAGAGCAGGCCGATCAACGGCAGCGCGAGGAGCACGCCGTACGGCGACGACTCGGCCGCAAAGGCCACGGCGAGCCCCACCGGAGCGAGGCCTGCGTCGATCACGTAGACCGAAGCCATCGCATGCAAGTGGTTCTTCGGCGCTACGCCGAGCGTGGTCCACTGACGGGCAGCGGTAACGGCGAAGTCCACCGCAAACTGCGCCGCCAGCGCGGCCACGTAGAGCGGGCACTGGTGCAGCGAAGGCGGCCCCTCGCCGGCGAGCCCGAGCACGAGCGCCGGGCCGATCGCGTACGAGGCGTTCAACAGGCGCAACACGAGGCGCTCAAGGTGCAGCGCGCCCCGGAGGCACTCGATCGAGCTTGCGAGCAGCACCCCGGCTGCGACGGCGAACGGCACCCAGCCGGTCGGCAGCAGAAACAACATCGGGACGAGAATCAGCTCCGTCGGCACTGCGGTCCCGCTGCCGATCTCGAACTCGAGCCTGAAGGCAGCGGCATACGCGCCGATCAGCACGATCACGGCTCCCAGACCAGGGTTCCTGGTGGAAGGGAGGTACAGCACAAGCGCCGAGGCAGCGACGACGAAGGCGCTCGTGAACGCAGCGAGCGACCACAGCTCGCGCCTTGCCAAGCGCTGGAGCCGCCGCACGCGCGCTTCCTCGATCACCCGCTGCTCGTCGGGATCGAGGACCTCCGCACGCGGGGTCGCTGAAACCGCAGTGGACATCCGTAAGGGCATCGTCGGACGCGTCGGGAGCGAAGTTCCCTCGTTCGAGGGATCGGTGTTCCTGGGAAGCACCCCTTCGGGTGATGCAGCGGGCCTCCCAGCGACGAAAGTGAGACCAGTTCAAGCGGCAAGGAGGACGGCGTGGCGGCATCTGTGGCAAGGAATGGGTTGAAAGCACTCTGCGGTGTCGTGATCGTGGCGGCGCTGGCGATGAGCTCAACGGCGAAGGCGGGCCTGATCGGCACGGGCCAGGCCTCGTTCTGCGATCCGACCGCCGCGCAGGTGTTCGCGCCCTGGAAAGACTCCTCGTCCTACGCGTCCCTCTTCAACGGCGGCTTCGAAGGCGGTAGCACGGGGTGGGCCTTGAGCGGCGGCGCGCGGGTGGTCTCCGGCAACGAGCCGTTCTTCGTCGAGAGCTCACGCGACAGCCACTCCCTGCTTCTGCCCGAAGGCAGCTCGGCGATGAGCGGCACCGTGTGCTTCGCCACCGGTGACTGGCACATGCGCCTCTTTGCCAAGAACGTCGGTTCGCGGACGGGGTCACTCCACGTCCAGGTCGTCGTGCCGAGCCTGCTCGGCCTGCTCTCGGTGCTGGACGGCGGCACCATCAGCGGCGACGGCGTCTGGGCGCCGTCGCCGCGTCTCTCGCTCCTGCTCTGCAACGTCACCGGCCTGCTGGGCACTAGGGCGGTCGCGTTCCGCTTCACGCCGGTCGGCCGGGGCGCGGCATTCCAGATCGACGACGTCTATCTGGATCCCTGGAAAGACCGCTGAGCCTGCGCCGTCTCTAGACTCAAGGCCATGGAGCGATCGTTGCCCGTGGCCGAGCGGCCTCGCCGTCCCGAGTGGATGAAAGTCCGCGCTCCGAGCGCGGACTCGGCGTACTTCGACGTACGCAAGCTGATCCACGGCGCCTCGCTGAACACGATCTGCGAGGAGGCGCGCTGCCCCAACATCGCCGAATGCTGGGGGCGCGGGACGGCGACCTTCCAGATCCTCGGCGAGACCTGCACGCGCGCCTGCCGCTACTGCTACGTCCATTCCGGCCGGCCCGAGGAGCCGCCGGACCCGCTCGAGCCGCTGCGGCTCGCGGCGACCGCGGCCAAGATGAGCCTCAAGCACGTGGTCGTCACGTCGGTCGACCGCGACGACGTCCCGGACCGCGGAGCGGCCCACTACGCCGCGACCATCCGCGCGCTCAAGCACAAGGTGCCCGAGGCGACGATCGAGATCCTGACGCCCGACTTCCTCGGCGTCGAGGAGCAGGCGCTGGCCACGATCCTGGCCGAGCGGCCCGACGTCTTCAACCACAACATCGAGACCGTCCGCCGCCTGCACGCACGCATGCGCGGGGCCAAGGCGAGCTACGACAAGGCGCTCTGGCTGCTCGAGCGCGCGAAGGAGCTGGCTGACTACCCGGTGCTGACCAAATCGGGGATCATCGTCGGCCTCGGCGAGACGAACGACGAGGTCGTCGAGACGATGCGCGACCTGCGCGAGCACGGCGTGGATGTCGTCACGATCGGGCAATACCTCCAACCGAGTGCGAAGCACGCGAAAATCGACCGCTGGGTGCACCCGGACGAGTTCCGCTGGTTCCGCGAGCAGGGCGAGGCGCTCGGCTTCGGCACCGTCTTCTCCGGGCCGCTCGTCCGCAGCTCCTACCGTGCCGACGAGCAGCGGCACGCGGCCGCGACCGGTCATGGCGCGGTGGCGTACTAGCGCCGCGGCCGCGGCCGTCGTCCTGGTCGCGACCGCGTGCGGCCACGCTTCTGAGTCCGCCTCGCAGCCGACCGGCACGAGCCGGCCGCAGCTGACACCCACCGGCCAGCTCCCGCTGACGGTCAAGGGCACCGGCTTCCGACCGCAAGAGAAGGTGCGAGTGGCGGCGAAGGGGACTCAGAGCACGAGCACGGCCGTGATCGCCGACCCCTCGGGCACGTTCGTCGTCCGCCTACACGGGCTGAAGAGCTGCGACAGCGTCACCGTCGTCGCGACCGGCTCGAGCGGCTCGCACGCCGAGTTCAATCTCTCGCAGATCGTCTGCACCGGCAGCTCGAAGGCGAGAGGGCCGGCGTAGGGCCGGCCCTCTCTCCATCTATGAGCTGTGCTTCTACTTGGTCGGATCCGAGCTGAACGCCTGGAGCTCGGCCACCCGGACGAAGCGGCGGGTCGAGGCGGCCGCCACGCCGGTGTCGCAGTCGGTGTTGTTCGCCGGGTCGGCGTCCTGCTCGCCCTGGTAGGCGGGCCCACCCGTGCACTGCGTCGTCAGCACCCGGAGCCGCAGGTGCGTCGCCTTGAACTTCGGCGTGCCGAAGTCCCGCATGATCAGCTGCGGGGCGATTGGCCGCGGCGCATCGCCGGGGAACGCATCCGCCGAGCTCGTGTACACCTTCGTGTACCCGGCATCGGTGGAGCAGTTCGCTCCCGCGGCGGCGTTGCACGCCCACAGCTCGAACGAGCGCACGCCGGCGAAGCGGCTCTGCGTCGGATTGATCATGGCGCTGACCTCGACGTCCGTGATGTTTCGGGCGTCCGTGCCGGCGAGGTCGACCGTGATCTGCTTGCCGGCGATGCCCGACAACGTGCCGTCGGCGGCACGGCCGTCGGCCGACCAGGTGGTCGTCTCGGTCTCGTCGATCGCGAGGCCCTGGCCGGTGCCGTCACCTGTCGCGGTCGCCCCTCCGGCCGCCGAGGCCCAGTTGGTCGGCATCACGACGTTCTGGGTCTTGACCTGGTTCGCGTTGAAGCTCGCGCTGAACCGGACGAGCCCGTAGCCCTTCGCCACGGCCAGGAAGTCATACCTCGCCGGGGTGAACGCCGCCGTCGCGTCGCGGTTGACGTCGATCCCGGCGTTGACGGTCGCGGGGTCCGTGTCCGCGACCTGCGAAGCACGTCCCTCGTAGTTACCGACGTACACCTGGCCGACGACCGGTTCGCCCGTCTCCTTCGAGACGAGCTTGAACGTCACCTGTGCGTTGTTGTCCAACGGCGACGAGAAGTCCGGCACAGGGTCACAGTCCTGTACGGGCGAGCCCGTGCACCGGTTGGCCGCCGCAGGGGTGGGATGCAGCGCAGCAGCATTCCCGAGCCCACGCTGTGCGAACGCTCGCCAGATCTCGACCTGGTTGGCCCCGCCGTACCGCATCATGTCGGCCGCGAGCATCGAGTTGCGCGCGTCGATCATGGTCGGTGCAGACGGGTCGAGCAGCAACGAGTCGTAGACGAGCTGGATCCAGCGACGGTTCCCTGGGCAGTTCGTCGACGGCAGCTCGCCGGCCGCGCACTGGGCCTGCAGAGCGGCGTTGCTCGCGGGGAAGCTCGCGTTGTACTTGTCGACCAGGGCCTGCCTGACCGAGTTGTTGATCGCCACCCAGATCTCGCCGTCCGAGTGGACCTCGTTGCCGGCCACGTCGTACCCGATGTCGCTGAAGTTCAACGGGTTGACGTGCGGGAAGGCCGCCGGCGTCGGGAAGTCGCCTGTCCGCGCCCAGTTCATGACGTAGTTGCGGATGCCGTGCTCCTTGTTGCCGGTCGCGTACGTCCCGGTGGCGAAGGGGTTCTCGCCGTCGGTCGGCACGAAGCTGTTCTCGTTCAGGTACTCGATCCCGTCCATGTCGCCGAAGGCCTCGCCCATCGCGCCGGCATGGAAGCCGGAGCGCGTCGAACCCTTCGAGATCATGCGGTTCTCGATCATGTGGCCGAACTCGTGGCCGATCACGCCCTGGTCGTAGTCGCCGTCGACGCA
>Ga0307280_10000199_pt1 | contig 11562 bp, 10 predicted proteins | sample ER_DNA_119_FD_194479 | JGI IMG/M metagenome (GOLD analysis project Ga0307280, IMG submission 194479) | Bulk soil microbial communities from the East River watershed near Crested Butte, Colorado, United States - ER_DNA_119 | ecosystem: Environmental > Terrestrial > Soil > Floodplain | place...
CCGTCCCTGTCGCACCGCCGGTGCCGACCGACGCGATCACGCGGCTCTCGTCCGCCGCGCCGGTGTCGATGTTGATCGTCTGTCCGGCGACCATCGCGGCGATGCTCGCCACCTTGATGTTCGTGTCGCCGGCGTTCGCCGCCGCCGCGAGCGTCGTCGTGAAGAACGGCGTCACCGCGGTCACCTTGATGTTGCTGGCGCCCGCCGCCGCCGCTGCCGCGAGGGTCGTGCCGATGCCGTTCACGCTGGCGACCTTGATGTTCGTGTCGCCGGCCGAGGCCGCATTGGCACCGCCGTTTGTGCAGAGAGCGTTGGCCGTCGGGCAGGCCAGGGTCGTCTCACCCGAGACGTCGCCGGTGTTGCCGTTGCCCGGGACCAGGTTCGTGTTCGTGTTCGGAGCCGGAACCCAGGTCAGGCCCCCGTCGGTCGAGTACTGGATCAGCTCGCGGTTGCCGTTCCCGTTGTTGTCGTACTCGACGTAGCAGTTGCCGTAGCCCTTGCTGGCCGGCCAGTTGTCGCACGTGATCCAGTTCTTGTCCGGTGAGTCGGACGCGGGCTGGGTGATGTGCTGGCAAATCGGCTGGGGCTCCCAGTCGATGTCCTTTGTCGTGAAGTTGGCCGTGCCGCGGTTGATGTAGACGGCAGGCACGTTCGCACCCTGAGAGAGGCCAAGCGTGCTGACGAGCCAGACGTCGTAACGCGCGTCGTAGACCGTCACCGTGTCGCTCGCCCGCGACAGCGGGCCGCCGCAGGTGTTGGCCGTGCCGCTCTGGATCGTCAGCGGCAGCTCGCCCTGCTTCCAGGTCTGGCCGCCGTTGACGCTGACCTGGTAGCCGATGTCGGACGCGCCGCCGTCGTAGACACGGCCGACCTGCTCCGTCCCGACGATCGTCGACTTGTTCTTCAGGTTCCCGGCGCGGGCCGGGTTCTTGTACGCGAAGATCGACGGCTCCTCGGCGCTCTCGTGCTGGCCGACGGCGTCGGCAAACGGGTCCTTGAGAACCTGGTGGAGCCCCGGAAGGTTCGTGCCGCTACCGCTGGCCGCCAGGGTCGTGCCCAGCGTGACCGCGATCGTCAGCGCGAGTGCCGAGCCAAGGACAACCCAGAGTCGAGCCCTTTTCACTGGGAGCCGGTTCATGACCCACCTCCGATCGTCAGGCCGTGACTTGGCACGTACATCGACACGTCCATCTTGTTCGTGGTCAGGCCGTAGTCGAAGACGGAGATCGCCTTGCCGGCCAGCGGCCCGAACGGGATCACCGCCGCGTCGGTGTAGAGACCGAGGTCGGGGTTGCCGTTACCGGTCGTCCCGATCGTCCCCGTTCGCGGCAGCACCGCGAGGCCGTCCATCGTCGCAAGCGTCTGTGGTGCGCTCCACGAGCCGCCCGCGTTCGTCGATGAGGCGTAGCCGAACGACGGATGGCAGTTGAGCGACGAGCCCAGGTCCTGCACGTACTGGCAGGCCGAGAGCGGGTAGAAGTAGTAGAAGAGCGCCAGGTGCGTCGAGGCGCCCGACGTGTTCGTGTCGGCCGCGATCGCCCCGGTGAAGTGGTCGACCGTGTTCGTCGACGCGCCCGCGTCGGACTCGACCGCGATCCGTGACGGAGCGCCGAAGTTCGGCGCCGGGGTCGCGTCGGTCGGAGCCGGCATCACGGCCAGGGCGATGTCGTTCGGCGCCGCCGTCGAGGTGCTCGGGACGCCGTTCACGGTCACGAAGGCGCCCTGCGCGTGCGCGAAGGCGAGCGCCGGGGTGATCGTGACGCCTGTGCCGCCCGCGCCCGAGGTGCCGACCGCGGTGATCGTCACGGTCTCGGCGTTCGCGCCGGTGTCGACCGTGAGCGTGTTGCCCGCGACCATTCCCGTCACGCTCGAGACCTTGATGTTCGTCGCGCCGGCGCTGGCCGCCGCGGCAAGGGTCGTCTGCGTGATCCGGAAGCTGCGGGTCTGCCAGGTCAGGTAGACCCCGCCGGCGCCGTCAGTCGACGACGAGAGCCCGGGCGAGTTCACGCGCAGGCCCTGTGCCGGGGTGTGCTGCGCGGCCTGCGTCGAGGTCACGCTCGTCGCCGCGCCGAAGGTCAGCCCGCAGTCGCTCGAGGCGACGTAGCTGACGCTCGTCGTGTTCGGCGCGTAGGGGACGACGACCCGTCCACAGGTCGAGCCGACCGGCGCAGATGGCGCAGGGGGCTGAACCTGCGGCACCACCTGGGTGCCGGTCGCAGGACCGGTCGCGCCCACCGCGGCCGACCAGGTCGAGCCGCCGTCGGTCGAGCGCGAGAACTGAAGCTGGTTCGCAGGGGTCGAGGCCGTGTTCGTCCAGGCGAGGTAGCAGTTGCCGTAGCCGGCACTCGAGCTCTTGTTGTCGCAAGCGAGCCAGGATTTGCTCGGCGTGTCGCCGGTGCCGGCTGAGTGGACCAGGATGATCGAGCCCCAACTCTTGCCGTCGCTGGAGCGGCTGACGTACAGCCCCTGCGTGTTCGCCGTGCTGCCGAGGGCGGTAGCGGCGACGAGCCACTGGCCGTACCTCGCGCTGTAGGCGACCGTCGGGTCGGCCCCGCGCCAGATTGTGCCGGGGCCGCCGGCCTGGACGGTCAGCGGAAGCAGCCCATGCTTGAACGACTTGCCGCCGTTCACTGACGTCGCCCAGCCGATCGCCGAGGCGCCGCCGTTGTACGCGCGGTTGACTTCGAAGGCCGAGACCAGCGTCTTCGAGCCCGGTGCCGTTGCGATTGCGGGCTGGACCTCGGCGTTGTAGCCGATGCTGTCCAGGATCGTGGTCTTGCTCACGCGAGTGAGCGGCCCGCTGGGTGCGGCTCCCGCGGACGCCACCTGCAGGACCAGTACTCCTGCAACGAGGGCCGCGAAGCCGTACTTCAGGACTACTCGGATCTTCACGTTCTCCTCCTTCGAACCTCGAGGGACGGGAACGACGGCACGAGAGCCTGGTCGCCAGCCCAGGAGCGATTGTCCTCGGAGAATCTAAGGAGCACCCTCTACCCCGGTCGTCGCTTGCGAGCCACGCGACCCTCCTACTTCAAACCGGCAAAGTCAAGCGCCTAGCGGCGGGGGATTGTCGACTTGTTGGCTAGGGTCGGCGCCCTTCCGCGTAGACGGTTTCGCCCTCGCGGCGAGGGTTGTCGGGGGCTGGGTCGAGCTCGGATTCTCCGAACGCCCTGCGCGAAACGTCCGCGAAGCCGGCCTCGGCCAGGACGCGTTCCAGCGTCTCGGCGTCCCACACCGAGCGGTGGCCGTGGCCCAGCGCCACCTCCGCGACCGCCAGCAGGGGCGTCGGCCGACCGGGCCGCTCCCGCTCGATGAAGGCGCGGTCGCCGGCGTAGCTCTCCAGGTAGCGCCCGAAGTCCGGGACGCCGACCCGGACGATTCCGCCCGGCGCGAGCAGCCGCCGCGACTCCGCCAGCAGGCCGAAGACGGATGCGAGCGGGAAGTGCTCCAGGACGTGCTCGAGGAAGACGGCCTCCGCGGCCCCGTCGGCGAAGGGCAGCCGGCGCGTCAGGTCCCAGTACAGATCCGGCCCCATGCCGAGCACGTCCACGTTCACCCAGCCGGGCAGGCGGTGCGCGCCCGAGCCGAGGTGCAGGCGCAGCGGGCTTGCCTCGGCGAGCCGTCGCGCCTTGCGCCGCTCGACCGGCTCGAGCAGGCGCGTGCTCTTCACCTTCGCCTTCTGCCGGGCCTCGAAGCCCGAGACGCGGCGGAGCAGCCGGACGGCCGCGCCGCGCTCGAGGCCGCGCGTCTTCGCGGCCTCGCGCTCCTCCAGGTAGCGGCGAATCTCGTCCACGGGAAGACGCTACCGTCCGCGCGTGGACGATCTCGCGGTCATCGTCGTCTCGCACGACCAGGAGCGCTGGCTGCCGCGCTGCCTCTCGACGCTGCTCGAACACGCGGAGGGCCTGTCCCTCGACCTCGTCGTCGTCGACAACGGCTCGACCGGCGCGGCGCGCGACCTCGTCGAGCGGGACTTCCCGCAGGCCCGCGCGATCGCCAGCGAGAACCGCGGCTTCGCGCACGCGTGCAACCTCGCCGCGGCGACCACCGACGCGCGCTGGCTGCTGTTCCTGAACCCCGACACGGAGGTGCTCGAGGGCTCGCTGGCGGGCCTCGTGGCCGGCCTGGCGCCCGAGGTCGGGATCGCCGGGGCCCGCCAGCTCGACGACGACGGCTCGCTGATCCCGACGATGCGCCTGTTCCCCTCGGCGTCGAGAGCCCTCGGCGACTCCCTCGGCCTCGAGCGTTTCCCGCGCCGTCCTGACTGGCTCGGGGAGCGCGAGCTCCGGCTCGAGCGCTACGAGCACGAGTTCGAGGGCGACTGGACGATCGGCTCGTTCCTGCTCGCGCGCCGGGAGGCGTTCGACGCAGTCGGCGGCTTCGACGAGCGGTTCTTCCTCTACTCGGAGGAGGTCGACCTCTGCCTGCGCGCGCGGCGCGCCGGCTGGAAGGTCGTTCACAGCCCGGCGGTGACGATCCTGCACCACGGCAACAGCGACCGGCCGCTCGACCCGCGCCTGCAGACCCAGCTCGCCTGGGCCCGGCTCCAGTACGCGGAGAAGAACCTGCCCGCCGTCTCGCGGCCGGTCTTCCGCGGCTCGCTGCTCCTGCGCTACGGGCTCCGCTCGCTGCACGGCGAGGCCGGGCGGCGCGAGGCCGCACGGGCCGCGACCTCGCTGCTCCTCGGCCGCAGGCCGCCGCCGTTCGAGAGCCGCAGGCCGGCGCCGCAGGCGGTCGAGCGCCTGGCGCCCGGCCTCGAGCCGGGCGTCATCGGGGCCACCGGCGGCTCGGGGACACGGGTGCTGGCGGCGATCGTCCAGCAGGGCGGGATGTTCGTCGGCTCGGACCTGAACCGCTCCCTGGACGCGCTCGACTTCGCCGCCTTCTCCGACCGCTGGGTCGGGCGGGAGCTCCCGCCGGCGGCGGCAGCGGAGCTGCGGGCGCTGGTCGCGCGCCAGCACGAAGAGGCCGGCGGCCGACGGTGGGGCTGGAAGGAGCCTCGCAGCGTCTACCTGCTGCCGTTTCTCGCCGCCGAGCTGCCCGGCCTGCGCTTCCTGCACGTTGTTCGCGATGGGCGCGACATGGCGTTCTCCGAGAATCAGGTGCAGCTGCGAAAGCACGGCGACGCGCTGCTCGGCGCCTCGGACGAGCCCAAGGCCCTGCGCTCGATCTCGCTCTGGCGGGAGGTCAACCTGCGGGCGGCCGACTTCGGCGAGCGCGAGCTCGGCGACCGCTACCTGCGCCTTCGCTTCGAGGATCTCTGCGCCGAGCCCGCGGCACGGGTGGCCGAGGTGCTGCGCTTCTTCGGCCTCGAGGGCGACGCCGAGCGGATCGCCGCCGAAGAGGTGCGGGCGCCGTCGTCGCTCGGCCGCTGGCGCGAGGCCTCACCGGAGACGGTGCGCAAGCTCGAGGAGCGGGCGGGCGACGCGCTGCGCCGCTTCGGCTACCAGTCCTGGTCCGAGTAGAACCGCGGCCAGACGTCCCGCGTTTCTTCGCGCAGGAAGTCGACCTCGTCCGGCTCGAGGATCGTCCGCCAGCGGGAGACGGCGCCGGCGCTGTCGAGCTCGACCGCGTGCGGCGAGTTCGCCTCGACCGGGTTCTCGGAGCCGCTCGCCCGCTCGATCCGCCCGCGCGCGGCCGGCGTCAGCTCCAGCCCGAGCCGCTCGTAGAGGCGCTCGTAGGTTCCGACGGGATCGGCCCCCGCGTCCTCGTGGCGCAGGAAGATCCAGTCGGGATGGCGCTCGCGGTAGCCGGCGACCGCCGCGTAGAGGATCCGCCAGAGCAGCGCCGCCTGCTCGAGCACGCCGCCCGGCGACTCGGCCTGCGCGCGGATCTCGTCCTCGTAGGGCCGCAGGATCTCCGGCGCGCGCCCGTCGACGAGGAAGGTCGTGAAGCTGTGCTTCCAGCCGAGGCGCTTCAGGCTCCCCGCGAACCCGGCCGGGTGGCGGACGAGGACGACGACGTCCATCCCGAAGCGCTCGGCGAGCCACTCGGTGGCGAGCAGCGCGATCGGGTCCTTGACGAGCGGCCTGGCGCCCGCGCGCCGCGAGCGGCCGAAGCGCCAGGAGTCGCGGACGGCGCGGGCCACGTCGCGCGGCGTGCGCACGGAGCGAAGCTCGGCGCTCCAGTCGTAGTCGAACGCCAGCGTCCGCTCGAGCCCCGGCAGATAGCGCGCCTCGTTCTCCGCGGTCACGACGGTGAAGTACCGGTCGAACGGCGCGGAGCTCAGGCCCTTCGGCGTACGCGGGTTGAACGGCTCGTGGACGTAGCCGACACCGGGCGCGAGGGCGAGCATCTTCCCCACCCAGGTCGTCCCCGAGCGGTGCGCGCCCGTGACGAGGATCGGCCCTTTCACTCGAACAGCGGCTGCGGGCCGCCGCGGAGCGCGGGCCTCCGAGCGGCTTGCCGCATCGCGCTCGCGCCGAGAGTCCACTCGGCAACCGCCAGCCGGGGCAGAAGGGTCAGGAAGCGTCTCCGCAGCTCCGCGTCGGGCACGACCCTCCGGTAGACGACCGGCAGGCGGAGCAGCAGGAAGTAGTGCAGCGGCAGCCGCCGCGCGAGCCTGCGCGCACGGCCCTGCTCGAGCGAGCTCGCCCGCGCCAGGCCGTACGCGAGGCGCCGCTGCTGGCGCCGTAGGTCGGCGAACGTGCGGCGCTCGTGCTCGTGAGCCGCGGTGAAGCGCGGATCGAAGACCAGGCGCAGGCCGGCCTCGCGGGCGGCGGCGCAGAAAAGCGCGTCCTCGGCCCCGTAGCTCTCGTCCCAGCGAATCGTCAGCTCGCGCGGCACGAGCAGGCAGAACGAGGAGAGGAACGCCGTCTCGCGCGGCAGCCCGCGGGGCAGGTACGGCGTCTCCACCTGCAGGTGCGCGACCCAGCCCCAGGGCGTGTCCGCGTGGAACGTGCGGGCGCAGCCGACGAGCGCTCCCGGGAACTCGCGCGCCGCGCGGGCGACGCCTTCGCCCCAGCCCGGATTCGGCACGACGTCGGCGTCGAGAAAGACGACCGGGTCGCCGCGGGCCTCCTCCCAGCCCGCGTTGCGAGCGCCGCCGGCGAGGCTCCGGCCGCCCGGCGCGATGACCCGGGCGCCGCGCTCCTCCGCGACCTGCGCGGTCCCGTCGGAGGAGCCGTCGTCGACGACGATCACCTCGAGCGGCCGCAGCTCCTGCACGGCGAGTGCGTCGAGCACCCGCGGCAAGGTGCGCGAGGCGTCACGCGCCGGGATGACGACGCTGTACTCCACGGGCGCGACGATAGCGTCGCGCGATTCAGCAGGTGCCGAGCGAGTCGCCGGCGGTGACGGGGTCGACCGCCTTCGGCCCGACGTCGAGCGTCAGCTTCGAGTACTTGGCCGAGCACAGCGTCGACGAGCGGACGCCGGAGCGCAGCGACTCCTGGATGCTGACCGTGTGCGCGGCCGAGCCGCCGAGGTAGCAGTCGACGCAGACCACGTCCGTCGGCGGGTCGAGCGAGCGGCCCGCCTTCTTGATGAACAGGTTGGAGTTGATCAGTCGCTCGTTCGAGCGCCCGCAGTCGACCGTCAGGTGCTGGAAGGTGATCCGCGCGCCGCCCATCGCCTGGATGCCGTCCTGGTGGGCGACCGGCAGCTTGGCGAGGCAGCGGACGCTGCCGCCGCCGATGGTCAGGTCGTGCGCGCCCTCGCCGATCTTGACGCCGTCGGCGATCGAGGTGGTGACCGTCAGCTTCCCGATCCGCCCGGTGCAGCCGTTCTCGAGGTGAACGGCGTCGCCGCCGCGCCGGCTGGGGAAGTTCGGCGTCATCGTGACCGTGACCGAGTCGAGGTCGACCGGGCCGCTGCAGACCCACATCTGGTCGGTGAGCGTCACCGACGAGGCGGGCGGAGGCTTCGGGGGCCCCGGCCGCTTGTGTTTGCCGATCGGCGCGAAGCCGACCAGAGGCACAGGCTTGACGCGCGCCCGGCGCGTGGCGGCCGAGGCGGAGCCGCCGGAGGCGACCTGGGTCATCGCAAAGCCAAGTCCGAGGGCAAGGGCGGATGCGAGCAGCAGCAGTGACGTGCGGTGAGTCACGGCTCCTGCATCGGCGGCCCGCGCGCGCCCCTGGCATCCCTCGTTTCAGGGATAGCAAGGGCATGCTTTCGGGAAGGGCCGGCCCGCAGAGGGCCGGCCCTTCCAGCGCTTCTGTTCAGCCGGCGAGCGGCTTGCCGGTCTCGAGCAGCGTCTTCAGGCCGCTGAGGACATGCATCCAGCCGGTGCCGGAAACGCTGGCCGCCGTCTTGGGCGAGTCCTCGAGCCGGTCGTGGACGACCGTGAGGAGCGTCGTGCCGTTGTCCTGGGGCTCGATCTCCCAGGTCACACGGCTGTGCGGCTCGAGCGCCGTCTCCGGGTCGTAGAGCGCGCGCCAGGTGTGCTGCAGGCGCCGGGGCGGCTCGGCCTCGAGCACCTCGCCGTCGACCCAGTGCTCCGAGCGGTCGGCCGAGAAGCCGTTCCAGGGCGAGCCCGGCTCGAGGGTCGACTCCACGGCCGAGCCGTGGAAGTACTTCGTCGTGAACTCGGGGGTGGTGATTGCCTCCCAGATCTGCTCCGGGGTCGCCCCGATGAAGACCTGGTAGACCTGTGTCGCCTGTGCGGTCATGGTCGTCATGCTGACTCCTCCAATCGCTTCTTGAGGTCGCTGAGCGCCGCGACGCGGTGCTCGGTGTACTTGTCGATCCAGCGGTCGTGGACGAGCCGGATCGGCACCGGGTTGAGGAAGTGCTGCTTCTCGCGCCCGGCCCGGCGCGTGACGACGAGCCCCGCGTCCTCGAGGACGCGCAGGTGCTTCATGACGCCGAAGCGGGTCATCTCCAGCTCCGACTCGAGCTCGGTGAGCGTGCGGCCGTCGCGCTCGTAGAGCCGGTCGAGCAGGTGCCTCCGCGTCGGGTCGGCCAGTGCCTTGAAGACCGCGTCGTCGTCCATGGGCCGGATGATAGGTGACCAAACGGTCACATGTCAAGATCGGTCAGACTCGCGCCCATGCGGCCGGGACTGGCGACCATCGCCCGCGAGTGGGGCCGCATCGGGTGCATCGGCTTTGGCGGGCCGCCCGCGCACATCGCACTCCTGCGGCAGCTCTGCGTCGAGCGGCGCGGCTGGATCGAGCCGCGCGAGTTCGAGGACGCGATCGCGGCCTGCAACCTGCTTCCCGGGCCGGCCTCGACGCAGCTCGCGATCTTCTGCGCCTGGCGGCTCCGCCGGCGGATCGGCGCGCTGGTCGGCGGGATCTGCTTCATCGGGCCCGGCCTCGTGCTGATCCTTGGCCTCTCGGCCCTCTTCCTCGCCGGCTCGCCGCCGCGCTGGATCCTCGGCGCCGGGGCGGGAGCGGGCGCCGCGGTCGCCGCAGTGGCCGTGCAGGCCGGCTGGAGCCTGATGCCCGACAGCCTGCGGCGGACCGCCAGCCGGGTGCGCTGGGCCGTCTACGCCCTGGCCGGGGCGGTGGCGGCCGCGACGGTCGGGCCGTGGCTCGTGCTCGTCCTGCTCGGCTGCGGGGCGGTCGAGCTCGCGCTCCGGCGCGGCGGGATGTTGGCGCTGGCTCCGCTCGCGACGGTCGGCACCGGCGGGCTCGGTGCGCTCGCGTGGGTCGCCTTCAAGGTCGGCGCGCTCTCCTACGGCGGCGGCTTCGTGATCATCCCGCTGATGCAAGCCGATGCGGTTAACCACTACCACTGGCTGACCTCGGCGCAGTTCCTGTACGCGGTCGCGCTCGGGCAGGTGACGCCGGGGCCGGTCGTCCACACGGTTGCGGTCGTCGGCTACGGCGCCGCGGGCCTCGGCGGCGGGCTGCTGGCGGCGCTGGTCGCCTTCTCGCCGTCGTTCGCCTTCGTCCTGCTCGGCGCGTCGCACTTCGACCGCCTGCGCGAGAACCAGAGCGCGAAGGCGTTCCTCGGCGGCGCCGGCCCGGCGGCGATCGGCGCGATCCTCGGCACGGCGATCCCGTTGACGCGCGCGCTGTCGGAGACGTGGCAGTACGGCGTCCTCGCCGGCGCAGCCGTCCTGCTGTTCGCGCTTCGGCGCGGCGTGGTCGTCACGCTGGTGCTCGCCGGCGCGGCGGGGGTCGTCGTCGCGCTAGCAGGCGGGTCGCTGCCGCACTAGAGCACGCCCTTCGCGCGGAGCCACCCGTCGATCCCGGGGAAGAACCTCGCGTCGAAGCCGGGAGACTGCGGCAGGCTCGAGAGCAGGCCGGTCGGCAGGATGAGCGGCGTATGGGTCGTCGGCAGGACGATCCAGCTGAAGTCGTGCGCGGGCACGAGCCCTTGAAGGCGCTCGAGGCAGAGCTCGGTCGGGACGTTGCGATCGTCGGAGCCGTACATCCAGAGCACGGGGATGGAGAGGGCTTGCAGGGACGGAACCGGGTCGAAGCCGGACGGGCCCGCGGCCCGCACCTCGGCGAGCATCTCCTCGCGCGTCCCGCTCGGAGGGGAATCCGACCGGCCGGCGAGCTGGCCCCAGTAGTCGGTCTCGCCGACGGTCGTCGTCGGGCCGGAGTTGAGCAGCGCCCAGCGGACCGCCGAGTCGCGCTGCGCGGCGAACGGGATGATCCAGCCGGCCTGGCTGTCCCCGAACAGACCGACCCGCGCCGGGTCGATCTGCGGCAGCCGGTCGAGAAAACGCACCTCAGCTTGGGCGTCGTGCGCGAGCACGTCGATCGCCGAGGGGTTCGCGGCTTCGCCCGGGTAGCTCCCGCCCGACTCGCCGACGCCGCGCTTGTCGTCGGCGAGCACGGCGACGCCGTTCAGCTCGAGGTAGGCGGAGAAGATGTCGAACTCGTCCCGCGTGCGCGGCCCGGAGCCGTGCACCATCGCCACCGCCGGGAACGGGCCGGCGCCGCGCGGCAGCGAGAGCGTTGCCGCGATCGCGCCGACGCGAATCTCGCGCTGGCGGAGCGGAACGCGGGAGAAGTGCGTGCCCTTCCAGGAGAAGCCGGTCGCGTCGACCGAAAGCGCGCCGTTCCCCTGCTTGTCGCCGAGCCGCTCGCCCACCGTCAGAGCCGATCCGATCCCGTGCGTCGCGCCCGAGGGCAACTCGACCAGGAACGGCGGAAGGCCGTCGGCCTCGAGGATCGCGGCGCCCTGGCTGCCGGCGCCGCGGTACACGCCCAGCAGCGAAATGATCCGGGCGAGCCCGCGGCGAAGCGAGAACCGTCCCCCCAGCCGTCCCTGCGTGACCGTGCCCGTCAGCCGCTTGCCCACGACGGCCCCGTCGAAGCGGACGTCGTGCGGAAGGCCGGGCAGCGTGAATCGAACCCGCTTGCCGTGGACGTGGAAGGCCACCACCGTCGCGGTCGAATGGCCGGGCCCGAGCGAGACCGTCGCCGTGCGGCCGTGAACCTGCACGGCGACGGCGACCCGGGCGGCGGAAGCTGGGAGCGCGTAGCTGCCGCTCCAGCTCGGCGGCGCCGCGATCATTCGAGGGCGCGGGCGACGTCGTCGGCCCAGCGCAGGTCGAGCTCCGCGCGCGCGATCCCGAGCTGGAGCAGGTGCCGGTGGTACCAGTCGTGCCCGCGATTCGTATTCGTCGGCTCGATCTCCCGGTAACCAGCCAGTCGCGCC
>Ga0307280_10000200_pt1 | contig 11544 bp, 8 predicted proteins | sample ER_DNA_119_FD_194479 | JGI IMG/M metagenome (GOLD analysis project Ga0307280, IMG submission 194479) | Bulk soil microbial communities from the East River watershed near Crested Butte, Colorado, United States - ER_DNA_119 | ecosystem: Environmental > Terrestrial > Soil > Floodplain | place: USA...
CAGCTCCGCCTCCAGTCGCTGCACCGCCAGTGACACGGCCGGCTGCGTGCGGAACAGCTTCTCGGCGGCGCGCGAGAAGCTGCGTTCCGAGACCACCGTCGAGAACACCTGCATTGCGTAGAGCTCCACGGGCTCATCCTAGTCGAACCGCTGATAAGCGGTACTTATGGATAGACGAATAAATATAAATTTGCCCAATCTCGACCGGTGCGCCAGATTCACGCACATGGCGACGACCTCCCGGGTATTCATCTTCGACACCACGCTGCGCGACGGCGAGCAGGCCCCCGGCTGCAGCATGACCATCAGCGAGAAGGTCCGCATGGCGGGCAAGCTCGCGGAGCTCGGGGTGGACATCATGGAGGCGGGCTTTCCGATCGCCTCGACGGGCGACTTCGAGGCGGTGCAGGCGGTCAGCCGCACGCTTCCCGTGAAGGTCGCGGCGCTCGCGCGTTGCACGGCCCTGGACATCGAGCGGGCGGCGCAGGCGCTGGACAAGGCGAAGAGCCCGCCGCGGATTCACACCTTCCTCGCCACCAGCGACATCCACCTCAAGTACAAGCTGAAGAAGACGCGCCCGCAGGTGCTGGAAGACGCGGCGAAGGCCGTCGAGCTCGCGCGCAAGTACGTCGACGACGTCGAGTTCTCCGCCGAGGACGGCGGCCGCACCCAGCTCGATTACCTGATCGACGTTTCGCGCGCGGTCGTCGCGGCGGGCGCCAGCACGGTCAACATTCCGGACACCGTCGGCTACGCGATCCCCGGCGAGTACGGCGTGCTGATCGGCCAGGTCGTCGAGGCGCTCGGCGACTCGGCGGTCGTCAGCGTGCACTGCCACAACGATCTCGGGCTGGCGGTCGCCAACTCGCTCGCGGCGATCCAGAACGGCGCGCGCCAGGTCGAGTGCACCGTCAACGGCATCGGCGAGCGCGCGGGCAACTGCTCGCTCGAGGAGATCGTGATGGTGCTGCAGACGCGGCGAGACGCCCTCGCGTTCCAGACCGGCATCAACACCACGGCGCTCTATCCGGCCAGCCAGCTGCTGACGGAGATCATCGGCGTCGCGGTGCAGCCGAACAAGGCGATCGTCGGGCGCAACGCCTTCGCGCACGAGGCCGGCATCCACCAGGACGGCTTCCTGAAGGAGCGGACCACGTACGAGATCATCGACCCGAAGACGGTCGGCGTCCCCGAGAGCAAGCTGGTCCTTGGCAAGCACAGCGGCCGCCACGCCTTGCGGGCGCGCTGCGAGGAGCTGGGAATCACCCTCGGCAAGGCGGAGCTGGACGACCTCTACACCCGGTTCGTCGCGCTGGCGGACAACAAGAAGGGCATCCTTGACGACGAGATTCGTAAGCTCGCTTCCGAGGTCTCGGGCAATGATATATCGCGTAAAATTGCGTAAGTGGGCATACGCTAATCAGATTTTGAAATGTAGCTAACGTCGCTAAAGTACACGGATTGAGGCGCCGATGCCTCGATCATGCCGTGCTCCCGATCTGTTCGTAGTCTGGTCCTCGGGCTGGCGATGGCCGCCGCTGTCGGTGCGGTCGGCTGCGGTGACGGTGATCTCCAGGAAATCCAGTCCGCGATCACCGAAGAGAACGCGTTGTCCGCGAACGCGCTGTCGGCGAACGCGCTGTCGGCGAATGCGCTGTCCGCGAACGCGCTGTCGGCGAACGCGCTGTCGGCGAATGCGCTGTCGGCGAACGCGCTGACCGCGAGCGCGCTGCGCGATCCGCTGGCGCGCGAGTTCCTCAAGTACGTCGCGTCGTGCGCGCTCGACGACGATCAGCGCATCATGATGCGCATCGACGGGCGGATGTACTCGTTCCCGGGCTCGCTCGGCCTGGCGCCGGAGTGGGGCCGCGACCACGGCTCTTGCGACGGCGAGTGCCAGCGCTGGGTGTCGGCCTGCGTGCTCGCGCGTATCGACGCCGCCGGCGTCAAGCGCATGATCTCGCTGCGCGGCGACAACTCCGCCCTGCGCCCCGAGACCAACGAGCTCCGCAAGTACACCGAGCGCGAAGCGACGTACTTCGGGAACGTGTTCATTCCGGGCCAGCCGCGCTTCTTCTGCCTGTCGCCGGGCAAGACCAGCGACGAACGCGTATGCGGCGATTCGCTCGACGATTGCCCGATGAAAGTCGTCGGCGAGTGTGACGACGCGTGCGCCTCCGCCGGACCGTACGGCAGCTTCGGCGACTGCAGCGACAAGGGCCGCGCTCGTCGCGGCACGGTCTATCACGAGAGCATCACCGTCTATTTGCCCAAGCAGATGATGTGATCGTGGTCGAGAGACGGCTTCGCCAGCACGAGCTCTGAGCCATGATGATCGGCAAGGTCGTACTGGGCCGATTTCAGCTGCTCGCCGAGGCCGGCTCGGGCGGCATGGGCACCGTTTATCGTGCCCGCGATCTGACCGACGGCGCGACCGTCGCCGTGAAGATCCTGACCGGGCGCGAGGTGCGCGAGGCGGTCCGCTTCGAGCAAGAGGCGGCGATCCTTTCGGGACTCACGCATCCGGCGATCGTGCGGTACGTGACCAGCGGCATCGCGGAGTCGGGCGAGCGCTTCATCGCGATGGAATGGCTGGACGGCGAGGACCTCGCGATGCGGCTGGATCGCAAGCCAGTCACGGTCGCCGAGGCGGTGGCGGTGGCGCGCCGATCGGCAGAGGCGCTGGCGTACGCGCACGAGCGCAACATCATCCACCGCGACGTCAAGCCCGAGAACCTGTTCCTGCCGGCGTTGACGATCGAGCGGCTCAAGGTGCTCGACTTCGGGATCGCGCGGCTGACGCGCGGCGCGCGCAAGTTGACGCGCACCGGATCGGTGATCGGAACGCCGGGATACATGGCGCCCGAGCTGGTGCGTGGCGAGCGCGATGTCACGCCCGGCGCCGACGTGTTCTCGCTGGGCTGCGTGCTGTTCCAGTGTCTGACGGGGCGGCCCGTCTTCGAGGCCGAGGACGCGACCGCGCTGTTCGCGAAGATCCTGCTCCAGGAAGCGCCGCGCGCGCGGCAGCTGCAGCCGGTGTTGCCGAAGGCGCTGGATGACGTCGTTGCGCGCATGCTGGCCAAGGATCCGCGACAGCGGCTGGCCGACGGACACGCGGTGATCGCGGCGCTCGATGCGTTGGGGCCGATGCCGGAGATCGACGTGGCCGGGCGGAAACGCCGGCGGGCCCAGCCCGCGCTCACCGAGAGCGAGCAGCGTGTCGCCTGCGTCGTCATCGCCGGTCCGTCGACGACGACCGAACGCCGCTGGCGGAGCGACACGGCGGCGCTCGACGGCACGGCGGCGGACACCGCCGCCGAGGGCGACCTGCGGCGGCTGGCGGCGATGGAGGACGATCTGCTGCGGGCACACGGGGCCGAGCTGCACCCGCTGCCCGACGGCGCCGTCGTGCTCACCTTGCCCGACGTCGGCAAGGCGACGGATCAGGCGATACGGGCGGCGCGCTGCGCGCTGGCGCTGCGCACGGTGTTACCCGACGCGCCGCTGGTGGTGTCGACCGGCGCGGGAACGTTCTCGGCGTGGTCGGTGGCGGGCGAGGTGATCGACAACGGGATGCGCCTGCTGCGGGGGACGGCCGCGGGCGCGATCCGGCTGGACGACGTCGTCGTCGGGTTGCTCGACGCGCGCTTCGACGTGCGGAGCGAAGGGACCGCGTCGTTCCTGCGTGGCGAGCGCGACGTGTTCGAGGTCAACCGCAACCTCCTGGGTAAGGAGATCGACTTCGTCGGGCGTGGCCGCGAGATGTCGATCCTCACCGACCTTTACGCGGGGACGCTGGCCGAATCGATGGCGTCCGCGGTCGTCGTCGTCGGCGACGCCGGGATCGGCAAGTCGCGGTTACGTGAGGAGTTCGTCGACTGGGTCCAGCGCCAGCCGAACCGGGGTGAGGTGCTGTTTGGCAACGGTGATTCGCTGGGCGCGGGATCGCCGTTCGCGACGCTGGGACGCGCCATTCGCCGCGCGGCCGGCATTCACGAGGTCGAACCCCTCGAGAGCAAGCGCGACAAGCTGACCGCGCGGGTCGCGCGGCACGTGCAGAGCGAGGCCCGCGCGCGCGTCACCGTCTTCCTGGGCGAGATCGCGAACGTTTCCTTCCCGGACGACCAGAACGACGCGCTTCGGGCGGCGCGCGCGAATCCCCAGCTGATGGGCGATGCCATGCGGCGCGCCTGGGAAGACTGGCTGACGGCGGAGTGCGCGGCGCATCCGGTGCTGGTGGTGATCGAGGACCTGCACTGGGGCGATCTCGGTACGGTCAGCTTCGTGGACGCCGCGCTCCGCAACCTGCGCGACCAGCGCTTCATGGTGCTCGCGCTCGCGCGCCCCGACATCGACGAGCGGTTCCCCGATCTCTGGCGGGCACGCACGCCGCAGCTGATCAACCTGGGACCGCTGTCGAAGCGCGCGAGCGAGAAGCTGGTGCGCGGCGCGCTGGGTGAAGTGTCCGACGCGGTCGTCGACGCCATCGTCGCGCGCGCCGACGGCAACGCGTTCTATCTGGAGGAGCTGATCCGCGCGAACGCGGCCGGCCGCGTGCAGTCGCTGCCCGATTCGGTGCTGGGCATGGTGCAGGCGCGCCTCGACGCCGAGGGCAGCGACGCGAAGCGCGTGTTGCGGGCGGCGGCCGTGTTTGGCGAACGCTTCTCGCGGACCGGGGTCGCGGCCCTGCTGGGCGGCGACGGCGCGCTCGGCGACGTGTCGGACGCGATCGATCGCCTGGCGGCCCGCGAGCTGGTCGCTCGCGCGACGACGCCTGAAGGCGGCGGTCACGCGGAGTTCACGTTCGCGCACGCGCTGGTGCGCGAGGCCGCCTACGCGATGCTGACCGACGACGATCGGGCGCTCGGGCACCGTCTGGCCGGCGCGTGGCTGGAGCAGGCGGGGTTCGGCGATGCGATGGCGCTGGCCGAGCACTTCCGCCGCGGCGGCGAGCCGGCGCGCGCCGTCCGCTGGTACGAGCGGGCGGCCGCCGAGGCGCTGCGCGCCAACGACCTGGGCGCCGCCATCGAGCGCGCCGAGATGGGGATGACGAGCGGCGCAGCCGCTGCGGAAGCAGGGGCCTTGCGGTTGATCCAGGCCGAGGCGCATGTCTGGCGCGGCGAGCTGGCCGAAGCGGAGCGTCAGGCGCTCGCGGCCGCCGCGATGCTGGCGCCGGGCAGCGCTGCGTGGCTGCGCGCGCAGGCCGAGGCGATCATCGCCGCCGGCAAGCATGGACGGCTGGACGTCGTCGAGCAGCAGGTTCGCCTCGCCGGGGACACGTCGCGCGCGGCGGACGCGGCCGCTCGCAACGCGCAGATCATCTGCCTGTCGTGGGCCGCCAACTACCTGGTGTTCGGCGGGCGCATCGACGCGGCCGACGCGCTGGTGCGACGGATCGCCGAGGAGGCGGTCGACGCCGCGCAGGTCGAGCCTCAGGCGTTTGCGCTGGTTCACCAGGTGCGGGCGGCGCGCGCGTCGGCGGCGGGCGATCTGGGCCGCTGCCTGAGCGGACTCGAATCGGCGCTGCAGGCGTTCGAGCAGGCGGGGGACCTGCGCAACGCCCTGTCGGTGCGGGCCAACCTGGGCTACGTCTACTCGGAGCTGGGCGACTTCCAGCGCGCGGAGGCGGCGCTGAGGCAGGCGCTGGGCGCGGCCGATCGCATGGGCCTTCACGATGTGACCGCGGCGGTGCTGCACAACCTGGGGCGCGTGCTGGGCCTGCGCGGCGAGCTGGCCGAGGCTGACCAGCTGGAACGGCGCGCGGTCGACGAATTCGGGCGGCAGGGCGATCCGCGGCTGCAGGGCGCGGCGCGCACGTACCTGGCCGAGATCCTGATCGCCGCGGGCGACTACGCGGGCGCGGAACGCGAGGCGGCGGCCGCCATCGCGACGCTGGCGGTGGCGCCGTCGCTGCAGGTCGCCGCGCTGGGGGTGTCGTCGCGCGCGCGGCTGGGCCGCGGCGATGTGGAAGGCGCGGTGGAAGCGGGGCAGGGCGCGAACGACGCGCTGGGGCGGCTGGGCGAGATCGAGGAGGGCGAGTCGATGGTCCGGCTCGCGTTCGCCGAGGCGCTCGATCAGTCCGGGCGCCGCGACGACGCCCGCCGCGCGCTCGCGGTCGCGCATCAGCGCCTGCTCGAACGCGCGGACCGCATCCAGGAGCCGGCCTGGCGCCACCGCTTCCTTCACGCCGTGCCCGTCAACGCGCGCATCCTCGCGCTCGCCGACGAGTGGCGCGCGATCGGCGCGGCGTCGCTCGACGCCCCACCGCCCTCGGTCGATCCGATCGCGCATCCGTAGGCGGTCGACGTCGCGACGTCATCCGAGAACGCATCGATTCGCTCGACCATGGCATTTGAATTTTCGTCGCGCCCGTCTATTCTCCACGCGCGACATGGCCACCGTCGACGTTCCGCTCGAAAGAATCCGCTTCGGTCAAAACAAACGCCGCGATCTGTGGTGGGCGATGCCGCTCACCACCTTCGTCGTGTTCTCGTCCTTCATCGTCTACGTGACGTGGGCGCTGCTGCAGGGCGAGCACTACCACTACGGCAACTATCTCTCCCCGCTGTATTCGCCGGAGCTCTTCGGCGATTCGCCGCACGCGATCTTTGGCAAGTGGCGGTGGGCCTGGCCGATCCCGTTCGTCGGCTACTCGCCGGCGATGCTGATCCTGGTCTTCCCGCTCGCGTTCCGGATGACCTGCTACTACTACCGCGGCGCCTACTACAAGGCGTTCTGGGCCGACCCGATCGCCTGCGCCGTCGGTGAGCCGCGCAACGAATACCGCGGCGAGGCCAAGTGGCCGCTGCTGATCCAGAACCTCCACCGCTACGCGCTCTACTTCGCGCTGCTGTTCATCGTCCTTCTGTCGATCGACGTCGTCCAGGGGTTCCGCTTCAACGACCCGGCGACGGGCCACGCGAAGTTCGGTGTCGGCGTCGGCTCGCTGGTGCTGCTGATCAACGTCGTGCTCATCGGCGGCTATACGCTGGGATGCCATTCGCTCCGCCACCTGGTCGGGGGCGTGCTCGATACGCTGTCGCGCTCGCCCGCGCGCAAGAAGACCTACGACTGCGTGAGCTGTCTCAACCGCCACCACCCGAAGTGGGCGTGGTTCAGCCTGGTGTTCGTGGGCTTCACCGACGCCTACGTGCGGCTCTGCTCGATGGGCGTCATTCACGATCTGAGGATCATCTGATGTCCGACGGCGAATCCAACATCCAGACCCACGAGCACGACGTCATCGTCATCGGCGCCGGGGGCGCCGGGCTGCGCGCCGCCATCGAGGCGTCGGCGGCGGGCGCGTCGGTCGCTCTCATCTGCAAGTCGCTGCTCGGCAAGGCCCACACGGTCATGGCGGAAGGCGGCATGGCCGCGGCGATGGCCCACGTCGACGATCGCGACAGCTGGGAGGTCCACTTCGCCGACACGATGCGCGGCGGCCAGTACCTCAACAACTGGCGGATGGCCGAGCTGCACGCCAAGGAAGCGCCCGATCGCGTGCGCGAGCTGGAGGCGTGGGGGGCGGTCTTCGATCGCACCAAGGACGGCCGCATCCTGCAGCGCAACTTCGGCGGCCACCGCTACCCGCGCCTCGCCCACGTCGGCGATCGCACCGGCCTCGAGATGATCCGGACGCTGCAGGACCACGGCGTGCATCAGGGCTTCAAGGTCTACATGGAGCACACGATCACGAAGATCTTCGTCGACGCCGGGCGCGTCGCCGGGGCGCTCGGCTACGACCGCGAGAAGGGCTACCTGCGCGTGTTCAAGGCCAAGTCGATCGTGATCGCAACGGGCGGCGTCGGCCGCGCGTTCAAGATCACCAGCAACAGCTGGGAGTACACGGGCGACGGGCAGGCGCTGGCTTACGACGCGGGCGCCGACCTGATGGACATGGAGTTCATCCAGTTTCACCCGACGGGCATGGTGTGGCCGCCTTCGGTGAAGGGGATCCTGGTGACGGAGGGCGTGCGCGGCGAGGGCGGTGTCCTGCGCAACAAGGACGGCAAGCGCTTCATGTTCGACGACATCCCGGACAACTACAAAGCGCAGACCGCCGACACCGAAGAAGAGGGCTGGAAGTACACCCAGGGCGACAAGAACTCGCGCCGGCCCCCCGAGCTGCTGACGCGCGATCACGTCGCGCGCAAGATCATGAAAGAGGTGCGCGAGGGCCGCGGCAGCCCGCACGGCGGCGTGTTCCTCGACATCGCCTGGATCAAGGAGCGCCTCCCGGGCGGCGCGGAGCACATCAAGAAGAAGCTGCCGAGCATGTATCACCAGTTCAAGCAGCTCGCCGACATCGACATCACCGCGGTGCCGATGGAGGTGGGTCCGACGACCCACTACATCATGGGCGGCATCCGCGTCGACGGTGACACGCAGATGACGACGGTACCGGGCCTGTTCGCGGCGGGCGAGTGCGCCGCAGGGTTGCACGGCGCGAACCGGCTGGGTGGCAACTCGCTGTCGGACCTGCTGGTGTTCGGGAAGCGGGCGGGGGAGTACGCCGCCAAGTTCGCGAAGGAGCGGGGCGCGGTGACGATCGACGAATCGCAGGTCGCGGGGGCCTCGCGCGCGGCGCTGGCGCCGTTCGAGCGCGGCGCGGTCGCCGCCGATGCTGAAGGCCCTTACAAGATCCAGTACGAGCTGCAGGACGTCATGCAGGACAACGTCGGCATCGTCCGCAACGACGGCGACATGAAGAAGGCGCTCGTCGCCATCGAGGGGCTGAAGGCGCGGGCGGCGAAGGTCGCCGTGGGCGGCAACCGCGAATACAACCCGGGCTGGCACACGGCGCTGGACCTCGCGAACATGCTCACCTGTTCGGAGGTGATCGCCATGTGCGCCATCGAGCGCAAGGAAAGCCGCGGCGGCCACTTCCGCGACGACCACCCGGGGAAGGACCCTTTGTTCGAGAAGTTCAATCACGTCGTCCGCAAGGGCCCCGGCGGCCGGCCGGAGCTACGTCGCGAGCCGATCACACCCATGCGCGACGATCTCAAGCAGGTCGTCGAGGAGAACAAGTAGATGGCTACGGCGACGTTCCGCATCTGGCGCGGCGAGCGGGGCAAGGGCGACTTCAAGGCCTACGAGACGCCCGTCTCCGAAGGCATGGTCGTGCTCGACGCCGTCCACCAGATCCAGGCCGAGCAGGCCAACGACCTGGCGGTGCGCTGGAACTGCAAGGCGGGCAAGTGCGGGTCGTGCTCGGCGGAGGTCAACGGGATGCCGAAGCTGATGTGCATGACCCGGCTGTCGGACCTGGATCTGAACCAGCCGGTCACCGTGCAGCCGATGCAGGCGTTTCCGTCGATCCGCGACCTGGTGACCGACGTGTCCTGGAACTTCCGCGTCAAGCAGGAGATCAAGCCGTTCAAGCCGCGCAAGCCGGATGCGCCGGACGGCACCTGGCGCATGCAGCAGGAAGACATCGAGCGCGTGCAGGAGTTCCGGAAGTGCATCGAGTGCTTCCTGTGCCAGGACGTCTGCCACGTGCTGCGCGATCACCACAAGCACGAGGAGTTCATCGGCCCGCGCTTCCTGGTCCACACGGCGGCGCTGGAGATGCACCCGCTGGACACCGAGGATCGCGTGCCCGCGCTGAAGGAAAAGTACGGCGTCGGCTACTGCAACATCACGAAGTGCTGCACGAAGGTCTGTCCGGAGGGCATCACCATCACGGACAACGCGATCATTCCGCTGAAGGAGCGGGTGGTCGACCGGTACTACGACCCGATCAAGCGGCTGTTCAACATCGGGCGTAAGTAGCCGATCGGACGCGAGGCGCGTTCAGTCGGCGGCGCCGTCGTCGCTGGCGGCGCCGTCGTCGCTGGCGTCGCTGGCGGTGCCGGCATCGCGCAGCACGTGCACGGCGTCGGTGCTTCCGTCGCTGCCGTAGATGCCGGCGTCCATGGCGTACGGGATCGTGAAGTGCCAGTCGCCGACGACCGGGTAGCCCTTGCAGCACCCGATCCCGCTCGGCGGCCCGAACTCCAGGTGGACGGACATCGGCTCGCGGCCGTAGAGCGCGATCAGCACGTCGCACGAGCCGGGCGCGTGCGCGGTCACGTTGATGTGGTTGCACTGCGTGTTCGGACCCATGCCGACACAGTCGGGCGTGCTGGGGGGGCAGGCCGGGCCGTCCCATGCCAGCGCCATGACCCCCGGGTCGTAGTCGAAGTCCGTCTCGATGACGGCCGTGCTGATCGGGCAGTTGCTGCCGCAGTCGCTGGCGCAGCCGGTCGGCGCCGTCATCAGCACTCCGGCGGCCACGCCCACGCCGGCGGCGGCGAACGCGAAAAGAAGGCGGCGTCGGAAGGGCGGCGTCATCGGCGGGTCAGTGTATCCGTACGCGCTTCATTATCGAATTCGCGGCCCGCCGCCGAGTGATCCGCGGCACTCACAGCTTGATCGGTCCGCCCGGATCGTCGCGCCCGAGCTTGCGGCGAAGCGCATCGGGATCGGCTTCGGGCGGCGTGACGACGGCCGACAGCTTCAACCACGTCCCTTCGCCCGCGTCGTTGGGCAGCAGCGCCGCCGGGACCGTGAACGCGTCGTCGCCCAGCAACAAGCGGGCGCGCCCGTTCTCGACGGCGTCCACGAATACGGACGTGGTCTTCGTCTTCGGGGCGTTTGCTTTCGGCGTCATCGGGTTGCCGCGAGTATCTCGCGCCTGCCGTTCGCCGTCGTCACCTGGATGCGCGCGCCGTCGGTCTCGACCGTGACCGTCCCGTCCTGATCCGTGCGGTAGACGCGCGCGTGCGCCCGTTCCAGCCGGCCGATGGCCTCCGGCGTCGGGTGACCGTACTCGTTCACGACGCCGACCGAGATCACCGCCGCCTGCGGCGACACCGCGCGCAGGAACTTCGCAGTCGAGGAGTAGCGGCCGCCGTGGTGCGCGACCTTCAGCACCTGCGCGGGCAGACGCGCGCCGGACGTCAGCAGCCAGCGCTCCGTCTGCGGCTCCGCGTCCGCCGCGAACAGCACGCCCACGGTCCGGTAGTCGAGCCGGACGACCACGCTGTTCGCGTTCACGTCCGACCGCGAATGCGCGATCGGCGGATCGGGCGGCGTCAGGAGGGTGATCGTCGCGCCGCCGCCGATGTCGATCGTCCGGTTGCGTTCGGCCTGGCGCACCGGGACGTGCCGCGCGTCCAGCGCCTCGAGCAGCGTCCCGTAGATCGCGCTGTCGTGACGGAACGGCGCGTCCATGAACATCCGGACATCGAACGTCCGGACGATCGGGATCAGGCCACCCAGATGATCCTCGTGCCGGTGCGTGAGCACGACGAGATCGATCGCGGTCGCGTTGCGGGCGCGCAGCGCCGCCGCCAGCATCGGGCCCGCCTCCCGCGGCCCACCGTCGATGAGGACGATCTTGCCTGAGGGCGACGTCACCAGCGCCGCGTCCCCCTGGCCCACGGAGATGAAGTCGATGCGCAGGGAGGCGGGGGCGGGCGCAGGCGGCGCCCCGTACGCGGGCGCCGCCATCGGCACCGTCGCCACGAGCAGCAAGAACGGTGCGCACAGGCGAACGAA
>Ga0307280_10000204_pt1 | contig 11467 bp, 5 predicted proteins | sample ER_DNA_119_FD_194479 | JGI IMG/M metagenome (GOLD analysis project Ga0307280, IMG submission 194479) | Bulk soil microbial communities from the East River watershed near Crested Butte, Colorado, United States - ER_DNA_119 | ecosystem: Environmental > Terrestrial > Soil > Floodplain | place: USA...
CGTCGAGGTGGTCGTGCGCGCGCCGGCCGCCGCGAGGCACTTCGAGCCCGGGCAGTTCTTCCGCCTGCAGAACTTCGAGGCGCTGTCGCGCACCGCGAACGGCAGCCGCCTGATGATGGAGGGCCTGGCGTTGACGGGCGCGTGGGTCGACAAGGCCAAGGGCCTGCTGTCGCTGATCGTGCTCGAGATGGGCGGCAGCTCGCGCCTGTGCGCGGGCCTCGAGAAGGACGAGCCGGTCATCGTGATGGGACCGACGGGAACACCGACGGAGATCCCGGACGGCGGCGAGGCGGTCGCGCTCGCGGGCGGCGGGCTCGGCAACGCGGTGCTGTTCTCGATCGGCAAGGCGCTGCGCGCGCGCGGCAACCGCGTCATCTACTTCGCCGCTTATCGCAAGCGCGAGGACGTCTACAAGATCGCCGAGATCGAAGCGGCCGCCGACCAGATCGTCTGGAGCGTCGACGGCGGTGAGCTGCCCGAGGCGCGCCGCCCACAGGACCGCGCGTTCCGCGGCAACGTCGTCGAGGCGATGCGCGCCTACGCGCAGGGCGAGCTGGGCGAGGTGAAGGTGCCGCTCGCCGAATGCGAGCGGATCATCGCGATCGGCAGCGATCGCATGATGCAGGCGGTGAAGAACGCGCGCCACGGCCTGCTCGCGAAGCACTTCAAGCCGAACCACGTCGCCATCGCGTCGATCAACTCGCCCATGCAGTGCATGATGAAGGAGATCTGCGCGCAGTGCCTGCAGCGGCACATCGATCCGGTCACCGGCAAGGAGACGATCATCTTCTCCTGCTCGAACCAGGATCAGCCGCAAGACGCCGTCGACTGGAAGAACCTGGCCGACCGCCTCCGCCAGAACACCGTGCAGGAGAAGCTGACCGACCGCTGGGTCCAGCGCCTGCTCGCGAATGAGCGCTAGCCAGCCGCCGCGGCGTTCAAGGCGTGATCAACCGCGCCGACCGCGGGAATGGAATCAAGACGTCGAGTTGCCGGCGGTTTCCGCTTCGCGAAGCCACCACGCAAGGGCCAACGCGTCAACCTCGTAAGGGACTGCGGCGAATGGCAACAGGCAAGGGTTCACGGCACGAGTGGCTGCGCGGGTGGTCGCTCGCCGCCGTGCTGATCTGTGCCTGCAGGGTCGACAACGCGGGCCTCGCGCCGGCGACGGGCAGCGGCGGTTCCGGGGGGACTGGCAGCGTCAGCGCTGGGGCGGGTGGCGCGGGCGGCATGGCCGGCGCAACCGCAATCGGCGGCAGGGGAACCGGCGGCGCCGCCGGAGCCGCCGGCAGCGCGACCGCCGGGACGACCGGGCAGGCCGGCGCGGCCGGTGGCGGGGGCACAGGAGGCGGGCCGGTGCCGCTGGCAGGCGCCGGTGGCGAGGGTGGAGCGGCCGGGATCGGTGCTGGCGGAGTGGCCGGCACGGGCCTGGCCGGAAACGGCGGCGCGGGCACGACGGGAACGGCCGGCACCAGCGCAGCGGGAACCGCCGGTAGCGACGTGGCCGGAAGCGGCGGTGGTGGATCGGCCGGCGGCGGCGTTGCGGGAGCCGCGGGCGACGGTCAGGCGGGAGCTGGCGCGGGTGGCGCTGCCGGAACGGGCCTGGCGGGGGCCGGCGGCGGCGCCGGAGGGCCAGGGTTTGGCGGGCGCGGCGGCGGGGGCGGCGCCTTCGGTGGCTGCGGCATCTGTCCCGCGTGCACGCATTGCATGAACGGCGCGTGCACCCCCGATCAGGGTTCGATGTGGAAGGTCGTTTGCGTGCGCGCCGCGATCGCGCAGACCAGGCCCGGCGGCGATCCGTGGGATCCGGGCCTGGGTCTCGGCACCACGACGGCTCCCGACCCGCAATGCGCGTTCTGGCTCGGCAACGCCGTGGCCTCGGAGACGTCGGTGCTCTCCAACACGTTCACGCCCAACTGGAACGAATCGATCACCCCGGGCAGCCGCTTCTCGGCCGGCCTGCTGTCGTCGCAAGCGAACCCGTGGTCGATCCGCGTGACCGACGACGATCCGCCCACCGGCGCGGAGACGATCTGCTCCATCAGCCCGATGCTCGACGCCGCCGCGTTCGCGTCCGGTTCGGCGACGTTCTCCGCCGGAAGCTGCACCACGCTCGAGATCGGCCTCGACTGCGCCTCGCCGTAGCGTCAGCGGGCGGACTTGGTCGTGGTGGCGGCGGGGGCGCCGCTGGCGGTCGGACCCGCCCCGATGCGCGCCAGCCGCCGCTGCGCCAGCATGTAGCTGGAGACGTCGGTCGAATCCTTGGGCTTGCTGATCTGGCGATAGAGATCGCGCGCGGTGTCCAGGAAAGCGTGGCTCTCGGCGATGCGCCCCAGCACGTAGCGATCGTGGTCCCCCAGCGCCTCCGACGTCCGCTGATCCAGCGATTCGACCAGCACTTCCCGCGCTTGCTCGGGCTCGTCGCGCTCCGCGAGCACGGCGGCCAGCGTATGCAGCACGTTGGCCTCGCGCCGGTTCGACATCTCGACACCGCGCCGCGCCGACGCGAGCGTCGACTCGCCGACGTCGCCCCGGCACAGCCGCAGCCACGCCACCATGTTGTGATCCTGCGCGTTCGAACGCGGTGACGCCGCGACGCGCGCCCAGGTCGCCTCGGCCTCCGCCAGCTTGCCGGCCTCGTGCTGCAGGCCAGCGAGGAAGCGGCTGGCGTCCGTCTCGTCGGGATGCGCCTTCACTTCGGTCTCGGCGATGCGCAAGGCGTCGGCCGTCTTGCCCAGGTTGACGAGCGTCCAGATGCGAAGGCCCAGCGCGCGCTGCGAACGCGGCCATCGCTTCAAGAGATCGGCCGTGATCGGCTCCGCGGCGGTTGCCTGCTCGGCGGTCCGGAACGCCAGCGCGAGCGCGAGCGCGCACGCGTCCCGCCCGCCGCCGGGCGGCGCCGCCGCCAGCGCGCGCTGGAGGATCGGGATCGCCGGGGCCACCTCTTCCTTGGTGAGCGCAGACGAGGCGAGCATCACCGCCGCGGCGGTCTCGATCCCGCCCGCCGTGCGGGTGGTCTCGTCCTCCGACCAGACGCGCGCCAGCACCGACCCGGACAGCGCGTCGGTCGGAATCCCGAGCATCTCGTTCTCCAGCACCAAGTCCAGCCACGTGCGCGCGGCGTCGAGGCGCCCGGCGCCGTGCAGGCGCAGCGCCTCGCGCGTCATCGCGACGCGATCCTCGCCGAGGCTGATGACCCGCGGCCCTTCGGGGCCGGCGCGCAACATCACGCGCAGCAGCCGGCTGCCCGCGTCGCCCATCGAGAGGCGCACGCGCCAGCCGACGCCGGCGCTGCCCTCGGCTTCGAAGCTGGCGTCCGCGACGATGTCGGCGACCGAGATCATCGGGATGCCGCCGGTCGCGCGCGCGATGGCGCGCGTGGCCATGCGCAGGCTGCCGCCGTCCCGTTCCTTCGCCAGCGCGTCGACGAACTCGCGCGTCGCCAGCGGCGCGAGCGCCGCCTTGGCCGGCAGCCGGTTCTCGGCCTGCGCCTTGAAGATCTCGATCACCAGCGCCCGCGCGACGTCGGTCGGCTTTCGCAGATCCGGTTTCACCGTCTCGCAGCGGCGCGCGTGGTGCAAGCGCTCCGCGAACAGGTGCAGCGCCGCGCCGTTCGTGTGGTCGCGCGCGGCCTGGTCGTAGAACGCCGCCGCCTCCGGGTAACGGCGCAGGCGCAGCAGCTCGGCGCCCGTCAGGCGCAGGATCTCCGCGCGCTGCCCGTTGCCGACCAGTCGCGAGCCCGCCTCGCGCAGCGCCGCCGCCGCGCCCTGGGTGGCCGCCAGCGACGCCAGCAGCGCCGCGCTCTGCTCGTTCGTCGACGATGCGGTCCGCGCCCGCTCGATCACCGCCTTGAACTTCTCCTGGTGCAGCAGCGCCAGGGTCTGGTTGATCGCGAACGTCTTGTCGCCGTCCTTCTCGAGCGCTTCGTAGATGCGCACGACTTCCGGCAGGCGGGCGACGGGATAGGTGTGCTGTCCGCTGGCGTCGTATTCGAGCAAGATCGCCAGCGACGCGCGCGCGACGACGCTCTTCGGATCCAGCGCGATCGCGCGCCGGTACGCCTGCTCCGCGCCCGTGATGTCGGCGCCCGTGCCGAAGCGGCGGCCGATCAGATCGTGCTCCAGCGTCCATCCCAGCACCCGCTCGCCCTCGGCGCTCTTGGGGTCGGCGGAGAGCGCGCGCTTCGCCTCGTCACGGGCGACCTGGCCGAGGCCCGCCGCCAGGACCGCCTCGGCGATCTGCCGGGCGTGCAGCGCTTGCCGGGGGTGCTCGGCGTCCAGCTTGCGGAAGATGGTCAGCGCGTCGCGGATCTTTCCCGAACCGAGCGCCACCGCGCCGGTCGAGTGGAACTGGATGGTGGCGGCCCCCGACTTCCAGAAGTCCCTCATGTCGGACCGAAAGCGTGCGAACTCCACGGGCGTGAGCCGCGCCTTGCCCGAATCGAACGCGAAGTTCGCGATCACGATCCCCTTCGGATCCAGCGAGAACGACGATCGCAGCGTGGACGTGCCGATGTTGCGCGTCGCCCCGGGCGGCAACGTGTCCGCCACGTACCCGTGCGGTGGAACGACCTCGTAGCGAAGGTCGTAGACGTAACGCTCGCGCATCACGTAGTCGACCGCGCGCGCCTTCTTGGACTGCGCGGCGTCGTCGTCCTCGGCGCGTAGCGTGGGCGGCAGCCGCGCCAGCGTCTGTCCGGCGCGGGTCATCACCTGGGCGCCTTCGTCCCAGGCGGATCCGATCTCGGCGTCGGTCGCCTCCAGCTCCAGCAGCACCGGCTTCGACAGGTCGGCGGGCGCCCCGATGTCGAGGCGGGTCAGGGCCTTCGCCAGGTACTGCTCTTTCACGTAGCCGGTGAATTCTTCCTCCAGCTGCTTTCGCGGCGTGGTCGACCAGATCTGACGGAAGGCGCGCGCCGCGCCGCCCTGCGCTTCGGTCCGTTCGATGACGCGCGGGTGGCCGGATTCCCCGAGCACGATCCGGCGGGTCTCCTTCACGCGGCTGAGGCCCGCCAGCGCGGCGGGCGTGGTGACCAGCGCATCCGTCCGCGGCGCCGCGATCAGGACCCGCCGCTCGACGTCGCTGCCGGGGAGCTCGCCCACCGGCGCGTACGGATTCGTCGCGTCGATCCACAGCGCCGGTGCCTTGCCGGCGGGCGGCACGTACACGATCGCGTGGTCGAACCCGTCGAACGTCGGCAGCTTCGGGTCGATGTCCAGGCCCGACACCCGCAACAGCCCCACGTGCGCGGGCACGCCGGCGGCGCGCAGCAGCGCGACCAGGAAGGCCGCCTTGTCCTTGCAGTCGCCGTAGCCGCGCGCCAGCACCTCGGCGGGCTTTCGCGGGACGATCGAGGCGTCACCGAATTCGACGCCGGTGTAGCGGATCTCCCGGTGCAGGCGGGCGACCAGCTGGACGATCAGGTCGGCGCGCGGATCGGTGCGCGGCGTCCGCGCGGCCGCGCGCGCCTCCTCGACCCACGCGGACAGGTCCGCCCCCGCCAGCTGCTTCTCGAGGAGGTCGCTGTAGCGGGCGGCGACCTCGCGCCACGTCGGACCCGTCGAATAGCGCACGGACGGGCTGACGGGCACGTCGTCGGGCCAACCCTCGTCGGGCACGTCGGCGGCGGGCGTCGGGCCGGCCTCGTAGACGATGCGGACGCGATCGCCTTTCTCGGTCCGCGTGATGCGGACGCCCGATCCGAAGCGCTCGCCGAAGTGGAGCGGCTGCGCGCGCGGCGCATCGACGACCAGGCGGCTCGCCAGCACGGGCGCGAACTCGCCGAAGTAGTAGCTGGACGAGGTGCCGAGGCCCGCGATGATCGGCTGGCTCTCCCAGATCACCTCTTCCTCGACGACGGCGCCGACCGCGACGCCGGGCAGCGGGGCGCGCACCTGGCGGCGATCGCTGTACACGTCCGGGTCGGAGCCGCCGCTGCCGGAGATCTCGATCGTCTTCGGATCCAGCGTGAACACCTTGCCGTCGCGGGTCACGACGCGGGCGCGCAGCTCCGGCTGCGTCTCGTGCCACGGCGCCCAGCCGGCCTCCAGGTCCGCGTCGTTGACGGCGGCGTCGGTCAGGATCTTGTAGGCGCGCCTGTCGCGAAAGCGCACACGGCCGTCGGGCGCGATGGTGTCGACGCGCTCGTCGAACAGGACGACGTAGCTGGAGGTCGGATCGGTCGCGCCCTTCGCCGCCGCCAGCAGCTCCTTGGGCGGCGCCGTCAGGAACTTGTCGTCCCACGCATACGCGGCCGGCGTCGCCGGGACCGCCGCCTGCGAAGCCCGGGCGACCCCGCCCACCACAACAGCCGCCACGCCCGCCACGAGCAAGCCCGGTCCTCCCGATCGCACGCCACCATGATGAACCAAACCCGCGCGGTCGCCTATGGGCGATCGACGAGGCCGTAGATCTTCACGCCCGCGTAGTTCCGGCGCGCCGGCGCCGCGGCTCGAAAACCCGCCTGACGTCGGCGGGTTCGAGGATTGCCCTCGACGGCGCCCCGCGGGTCGTCAACACTAGTTCGGCGTGCTGACAGCGTTGTTGTTGCCGTTGCTCGCGGCCAGCGGGGCGCCCGCCGCCGGCCCGACGTGGAAGACGTTGCAGCGCGGGGTCGAGTACGCGCAGGTCGACACCGGCGACAAGACGGACGGCGCGGCGCGCATTCATGTCGTGCGCATCGATCCCGCGGAGGCGTCGCTGGTGGCGGTGATGGCCTCGGCGGTCGACAAGCGGCCACGCACGGCGGGGGCGTGGTGCCGCGAGCGCAAGCTCGCCGTCGCGATCAACCTGGGCATGTACCGCGACGACAAGCTGACCAACGTCGGACACGCGCACGCGCCCGGGCACGTGAACAACGCGCACTGGTCGGAGAAGTACAAGAGCGTGCTCGCGTTCGGACCGAAGCAGCCAGGCTTGCCCACCGCCGAAATGGTCGATCTGGACACACCCGGCGCCGAAGCGGGGCTGGCCGCGTACGGAACGGTCGTTCAGAACCTGCGTTTGATCCGCGCGCCGGGACGCGGCGTCTGGGGCAAGCAGGAACGGCGCTGGAGCGAGGCCGCCGTCGCGGCCGACAAGGCGGGGCGGATCCTGTTCATCTTCTCGCGGCATCCGTACGCGATGCAGGACTTCAACGATACGCTGCTGGCGCTGCCGCTGGGCATCACGTCCGCGATGCACGTCGAGGGCGGGCCGGAAGCGAGCCTGTCAATCCACGCCGGCGGTGTCGATCTGGATCTGAACGGCAGCTACGAGACCGGCTTCAACGAGAACGACGGCGAGAAGGCCCAGTGGCCGATTCCCAATCTGATTGCCGTGCCGCGCAAATAGCGCAACCGTCGGGAATACCCAACACGGCCGCCGTTCCTGGGGGGCGATGGAAGGCCCCCTCCCATGCGGCGTATGATCCTCTCGTGCGGCGGTTCCTTGCGGCGATATTTAGGCGGCTGGCTGAGGCGCTGGTCCGCCTCTACTATCCCGCCCGCGTCGTCGAGGGACGGGAGCGGATTCCGTCGGGGAAGCCCCTGGTTTTCGTTCTCAATCACCCGAACGGGCTTCTCGATCCGATGGTCCTCAGGGTCGCGACCGGCTGGCCGGCGCGCTTCCTCGCGAAAGGCACCCTTTTCAGGAACCCATTCAGCCGCCTGGCCATGGAAGCCTTCGGCAGCATCCCGATCCACCGCGCCAAGGAAGCAGGCGCGCGCGCCGCAGACGCATCCCGGAACGACGAAAGCTTCGCGCGCTGCCGGGCGGAGCTGGCGGCGGGGGGCGCCCTGGCGCTCTTTCCCGAAGGGGTCTCGCACTCCGACCCCCAGCTCCGACCGCTGAAGACCGGCGCGGCGCGCATCGCGCTGTCCGCCGAGGCTGAGGACGACGGCAAGCTCGGCGTCACCGTCGTTCCCGTCGGGCTCTGCTACGAACGGAAGGCGCTGTTTCGGTCCTCCGTGCTGCTGGTGGTGGGCGAGCCGATCGCGGTGGCGGCGCTGCTCGGCGACTACCGGCGCGACGAGCGCGCGGCGGTTGGCGCGTTGACCGAGACGATCGACGCGCGCCTGGACGACGTCGTGCTGCAGGCGGAGTCGCGTGACCTGCTGGCCGGGATCGCGCGCGTTGCGCGCTGGACCAGCGACCGGACCAGCGAGCGAGCCAGCGACCGAACCAGCGACGGGCCCGCGCAGGATCTGGCGGCGCAACACGCGCGCGCGCGTGCGCTGGCCGACGCGTACGCGCGCCTGCGCGCGCGCGATCCGGCGCGCGTCGAGGCGATCGCGGGCGAGGTCCGCGCGTACACGCGCGTGCTGCGGCAGATGGGCGTGCGCGATCCGTGGGCGCTGGAGCTGGCGCCGCTGGCGCCCGGCGCGCTGGCGGCGGCGTTCGGAAGGATGCTCGCCGCGGCGCCGCTGGCCGCGATCGGCGCGGTGATGGGCTGGCTTCCGTATCGCCTGGCGGGCGAGGTCGCCAAGCGCGTCACGCGCGACGAGGATCTGCTGAGCACGGTCAAGCTGCTGGCGGGCGCGTTGTTCCTGGCGGTCGCGTGGGGGCTGGAGGCGACGATCGCGGGCTTCGCGTGGGGGCCGCTGTGGGCGGCGCCGACGTTCGCCGCCGGCATCGCGACGGGCTACGTCGCGCTTCGCTTCGAGGAGCTCCGGCGCGAGGCGGCCGAAGCCTGGCGCCTGGTGATGCTGCGCGCCTTCCACCACCAGACGACGGCACGCCTCGCCGAACGCCGCCGCGCGCTTGCCGAGGAGGTTGCGCGCGGCCTGCGCGACGCGGACGCCGACGGCGGCGACCAGGCGATCGCGTAGCTCGGTTCACTCCGCGCGCAGATCGTCGATGATGATGCCGGGCACGGGCCGCGGCGCCGGGCCGCCACAGGCGGTCGGTTGCGAAGCGGTCCGCGCGAGCACGACCTCGACATACGTGGAGGCGGGCAGGCCGATCGTCGCCGTCTGGATCGGGCCGAGCGTGACCGGCGTCTGATCGATCGTCGCGGGCGTCGTCGCGCTCCCGACGTCCGCGGGCAGGACCGCCGTGCCGATCGGTCCGCCCACGCTCGCGACCACGTAGTAGATGTTGGACGTGTCGCCGGGGTTGACGGCGCGGTAGGCGAAGCGCACGACGGTGTTCCCCGGTGCGATCGGGACGCGCAGCGCGAACTGCGTGACCGTCGACCCCGTGCCGAGCGAATCCACGGGGGCAAGGTAAAGGCTGCGGGCGCCGCTGATCGTCGGCGCGCCGGCACCGGAAAGAACCCGCGCGCCGCCCAGCGTCTCGTCGGTGACCGATTCGAATCCGTCCGCGGTGACCAGCGGCGGCGGCGGCCGGGTGGTGAAGGTCGCGCTGGCCGCGGACGTCGGCGCGTGGCCGGCGAAGTCCGTGATGCCGTCGAACGTGACGCGATACTGGTCGCCGAAGCGCAGCATCCGCGCCGGCCTCGCCAGCACGGCCACGAACGGTTCGTTGTTCGACTGGGACTCGAAGGCCTGGAAGTCACCGCCCGTCGATCGGAGCGCGGGCCGCGGTTGCCCGGCCGGCAGCGGCTCGGACGCGACGACCCACAGCGGCGTCCAGGGATCGGCGAGATCGCCGCCCGCCACGAGGCTCAAGGTCGGGGGATCGGCGTCCGGGACTCCCTCCATGACCATCGTGACAGGGAGGTTGGTGCCGCCGCCGGTAGCGTATGTCGCCCATTGCCCGTGACCCGTCCCCGATAGCCGTCCCGACGAATCGATGATGAAGCTGAAATTATCGTAGATGATGGAGGCCCCGCAGGCCTCGACGGCGGGAATCGAGAACGCGATCGTGCGCCCGACGCCCAAGGGGAGGCGCAATCCGCCGCCGGCGGTCTGCTCCACGTCCATCACGTCGCCATCGCCGGGCGTTCCGATGATGGCAATCCGCTGGTCGGGGTCGAGCGTCATCGTGAACGCGTGCACGATCTCGACGCCGCCGGTGGCCACGCGCGACGTCACCTCGAACGATCGACGTCCCGCGAACGCTACGTCCCACGCGGCGTCGAGCGCGCCGCCGCCGCCTCCCGCGTCCGTCACGCCCCCGCCTTCCGACCTGGCGCCGTCGAACCCCGCCCCCGCATCGGTCGGCGGAGGAATGATCCCGCTTCCGCCGCCATCCAGCGTCTGCAGCGCCTTCTTGTTGCAACCTCCCGGCGCCGCCAGCAGCAACACGGCGCCGCACACGGGAACGAAAAAACGGCTGCTCGTGGATCGCATGGTCGGTGCTCGTCCCTGAAGTGCCGGACCCCGTTGTCGCCAGTTCACCTTTGTGCGCACGGGAGCGTCATTCGGCCCGCAGGTCGTCGATGATCAGACCCGGGACGGCCCGCGGCGTGTCTCGGCTGCACAACGCGGACGGCGTCGCGATACGGGCGATGACGACCTCGTCGTGGACATCGGTCGGCAGGACGCTCGTCACGGTCCGCCGGGGGCCGAGCGAGACCTGGGTCTGACCGATCGTGGCCGCTGTCGTCGAGTCGTGGTCGTTCGACTCCAGCACAGCCGTGCCGATCTCTCCGCCGACGCTGGCGATGATGAAATAGCTGTCGAGGAAAGTACCGTTCGGGTTCACGAGCCGGTAATCGAAGCGAAGCGTCGTGCTGCCAGCGGGGATGGGCAGACGCACCGCGAACTGCGTGACCTGCCCGGAGCTCCCGAGCGATGCCGCGGGCGGGACGTACAGGCTGCGCGCGCCGCTGAGCGTCGGCGTATTTGCGCCGGACAGCACCTGCGCGCCCCCCAGCGTGTCCGTGCTGACCGATTCGAATCCGTCCGCGGCCACGAGCGGAGGCGCCGCCCGCGTGGTGAACGTGATGTCGCCGTTCGACGTCGCGGGGTTGCCGGCGAAGTCGGTGAGGCCTTCGAACGTGATGCGATACGGTTCGGCGAAGCGCAGGAGACGCCGCGGATTCGAGAACGTGGCGACGTACATATCGGCGGTCGAGGTGGTCGCGTCCAGGGCGATCGCGTCGCCGCCAGCCGAGCGCAGCAGGGGCCGCACCTGTTCCACGGGCAACGGCTCGGACGCGAGGACCAAGAGTTGTGTCCAGGGATCGGCGGGATCGCCGGAGGCCCAGAGATCGAAAGTCGGCGGCTCGGTATCGGGGGCGCCCGTCAGGACCATCGTCGCGACCGGCGTGGTCACCCCATCGGGGGTGGATATCCAGAGCAGCCCGCGGCCGCTGCCCGACAACCGGCCCGACGCGTCGATCGTGAAGGTCAGATCGTCGTAGGCGAGCCGCGCGGAGCATGGAGGGGGAACTGGCAAGTAGAACGACACGTCGATGATGCGCAGCGCGCTGGTCCCGGTTGGTTCGAGCACCGCGATCAGTGCGCCGGTGTCCGCGCGCCCGATGGTGGCGAGCTGCGAATCCAGGTCGACCACGATCGTGAACTTGTGGGCAAACGGCGGCCGTCCGTCTGTGGACACGCGCGACGTCACCACAAACGAT
>Ga0307280_10000207_pt1 | contig 11421 bp, 9 predicted proteins | sample ER_DNA_119_FD_194479 | JGI IMG/M metagenome (GOLD analysis project Ga0307280, IMG submission 194479) | Bulk soil microbial communities from the East River watershed near Crested Butte, Colorado, United States - ER_DNA_119 | ecosystem: Environmental > Terrestrial > Soil > Floodplain | place: USA...
CTCGAGATGCGGGGCGTCACGAAGCGGTTCCCCGGGGTCGTCGCAAACGACCATGTCGATCTCGACCTGCGCAAGGGCGAGGTGCTCGCGCTCCTCGGCGAGAACGGCGCGGGGAAGTCGACGCTGATGAACATCCTCTACGGCCTCTACCGGCCGGACGAGGGCGAGATCCTGCTCAACGGCAAGAAGGTCGTGTTCAGCTCCGCGAAGGACGCGATCGACCGCGGGATCGGGATGGTCCACCAGCACTTCATGTTGATCCCGGTGATGACGGTCGCCGAGAACATCGTGCTCGAGATCGAGCCGACCAAGGCCGGCGTGCTGCTCGACTACGGGAAGGCGGTCGAGCGCGTGCGCGAGATCTCGACGCAGTACGGCCTCACGGTCGACCCGACCGCGAAGGTCGAGAGCATCAGCGTCGGGCGGCAGCAGCGCGTCGAGATCCTGAAGGCGCTCTACCGAGACGCCGACATCTTGATCCTGGACGAGCCGACTGCCGTGCTGACGCCCCAGGAGGCGGGCGAGCTGTTCGGAATCATCAAGAGCCTGCAGGCGGGCGGCACGTCGATCATCTTCATCAGCCACAAGCTGAACGAGGTGCTCGAGATCGCCGACCGGATCACGGTGCTGCGGCGCGGGAAGAAGGTCGACACGGTCCCGCGCGAGGGCGCGAGCGAGGACGGCCTCGCCAAGATGATGGTCGGCCGCGAGGTGCTCCTCCGTGTCGACAAGAAGGCCGCCGACGCGGGCGACGTGCTGCTCGAGGTGCGCGACCTGCACGTGAACGACGACCGCGGTCTGCCGGCCGTGCGCGGCGTGTCGTTCGCGGTGCGCGCCGGCGAGATCGTCGGCATCGCCGGGGTCGAGGGCAATGGCCAGAGCGAGCTGATCGAGGCGATCACCGGCCTCCGGCACCCCGAGAGCGGGGAGGTGGCGGTCGCCGGCGAGGTGGTCCAGCGGCCGAGCGCGCGGCGGATGCTCGACGTCGGGATTGGGCACATCCCCGAGGACCGCCAGCGCCGCGGCCTCGTGCTGGAGTTCTCGATCGCCGAGAATATCGCGCTGCACGACTACAACGCCGCGCCGGCATCGCGCCTCGGCTGGCTCTTCCCGAAGCGCCTGGTCGAGCGCGCGCGCTCTCTGATCAGGGAATTCGACATCCGCGGCGGAGGGCCGAACACGCCCGGCGGCTCGCTCTCCGGCGGCAATCAGCAGAAGGTGGTGGCCGCGCGAGAGATCGCGCGCGACCCGAAGGTGCTCGTCGCCGCGCAGCCGACCCGCGGGCTCGACGTGGGCGCGATCGAGTACCTGCACCGGAGGCTCGTCGTCGAGCGCGACGAAGGGCGGGCGATCCTCCTGGTCTCACTCGAGCTGGACGAGGTGCTGTCGCTCTCCGACCGGATCCTCGTCATGTACGAGGGCCAGGTGGTCGGCGAGCACGAGCCCGGCGTGACCGAGGAGGAGATCGGGCTCGAGATGCTCGGTGCCCGCCGTAAGGAGACGGTCGCTTGAGCGAGCCGCTGGTCCCGCGGCAAGGGGGGAGCGAGCCCGAGGAGATCAAGCACGCGCCGCCCATGACGGTCGCGTCGCGGCTGGCGACAAGCCAGCGTGCGGGGGGAATCATCGTGCCGGTCCTGACGGCGATGCTCGCGTTCCTGATCGGCGGCCTGCTGGTGCTGGCGACGGGTCACAACCCGATCCAGGCCTACTGGGACATCATCAAGGGCGCCGGCCTGAACTGGCTCGCCCACCCGACGAACACCGACGTCGCCAACACGGCCGCCTACAACTTCAGCCAGACGCTGCTGCAGACGACGCCGCTGATCCTGACCGGCCTCGCCGTCGCGTTCGCCTTCCGCTGTGGGATGTTCAACATCGGCGGCAACGGCCAGTACCTGGTCGGCCTCTACGTCGCGAACTGGATCGGGATCTCCTTCGTGCACCTGGCAAAGCCGACCCACATCGTGCTCGCTGTCGTCGGCGCGGCCGTCGCGGGCGCGATCTGGGCGGGGATCGCCGGCTTCCTGAAGGCGACCACCGGCGCCCACGAGGTGATCACGACGATCATGCTCAACTGGATCGCCTACTGGATCGGCAACTACATCTTCCAGCAGGGCGGCCCGCTGCAGGGCGCGGCGAACAAGCCGCTGGACATCCCGATCTCGGGCGACGTCGCCCAGAGCGCGAAGCTGCCGGTCTTCTGGGGCGACGCCGACCTGCAGGGCCTCCACATCGGCTTCTTCGTCGCAATCGCGGCGCTCGTCGTCTTCTGGCTGATCCTGAGCCGCACCACGCTCGGCTACGAGGTGCGCGCGGTCGGCTACAACCCGGACGCGGCGGCCTACGGCGGGATCAAGGTCCGCACCAACTACATCCGGGCGATGGCGATCTCGGGCGCGTTCGCGGGCCTCGCGGGCGGCCTCGACATGCTCGGCTACCTCTACCACTTCGGCACCACGGACGTGCAGGCGGCTTCGATCGGCTTCCTCGGGATCGCGGTCGCGCTGCTCGGCCGCAACACCGCGCTCGGCGTGGGCCTCGCTGCCTTCCTCTTCGGCGGGCTCCTCTACGGCACGACGCACGGGCTGCAGTCCGGCACGATCGACCCGAGCCTCGCCGGCCACCTGACGGAAATGATTCAGGGCCTCGTCGTGCTGTTCGTCGGTGCCGACGTGCTGATCCTCGCGGTCTGGGGCTCGCGCCGGAGGTTGAAGCGCAAGCGACCCTCCGCCGGCCCGGCGACCGAGCCGGAGGCGGCCTCCTCGTGAGCACCTACGTCGGAACCGTTCAGCGCGCGGGCTCACGGCTCGTCGAGCCGACCTCGGTCGGTTCGATCGGCGTCACGCTCGGCGTGATCGCCTTCGTGCTCGCGATCCCGCCGATCGCGGCGCGCTCGCCGCTCTGGCCGATCCTGCTCGGGATCGTCGCGATGCTTTTCGGGATCGTCGCGGCAAGTCGCGGCGCCTACCGCGTCGGCTTCGGCGCGATCGCGTCCGGCGTCCTCGGCGCGGCCCTCGCCGTGCTCGCAACGCGGTCCAGCACTGCGCACCTGAACCAGGTCTTCACTGCGAGCCTGATCGCCTCGATGCTCGTCTTCGCCACGCCGCTCACCTTCGGCGCGCTCGGCGGGATGTTCTCGGAGCGCTCGGGCGTGGTGAACATCGGCCTCGAGGGGATGATGCTGATGGGCGCCTTCTGGGGCATCTGGGGCGCTGACAAGACCGGCAGCTGGGTCTGGGGCGTCCTGATCGCGATGGCCTCGGGCGGCGCGCTCGCGCTCGTCCACGCCTTCTTCGCGATCCATCTGAGAGCCGACCAGATCGTGGGTGGGGTGGCGGTGAACTTCCTCGCGCTCGGGATCACCGGCTACTTCTTCGTCCAGCTCTACCACGGCGAAAACGTGCCGACGGGCGTCTCGCAGATCCCGGACGTCAAGCTCACGAGCGAATCGAGCCACGGGTTCTTCGCCGATTCGTTCGGCCACCTCAACCTGATGATCTGGATCGCGATCTTGTTCGTCCCGCTCTCGTACATCGCGCTCTTCAAGACGCCGATCGGTCTGCGCATCCGCGCCTGCGGCGAGCATCCGCGGGCGGCCGACACGGTCGGGATCAACGTCTACGCGATCCGCTACGGCGCTGTCATCCTCTCCGGGATCCTGGCCGCGATGGGCGGCGCCTACCTGACCGTCGGCTACCTGAACACGTACAACGAGAACGTGACCGCCGGCCGCGGCTTCATCGCCCTCGCGGCGATGATCTTCGGCAACTGGCGGCCCTTCGGCGCCTTTGGGGCGGCCCTCCTGTTCGGCTTCTCGACCGCGCTTGCATTCCGCCTACCCGTGTACTCCGCCAACGGCGCCGTGCTCTTCCAGGCGCTGCCGTACGTGCTGACCCTGATTGCCGTCGCCGGCGTGATCGGCCGCACGGTCCCGCCAGCCGCTGATGGACGGCCTTACAAGAAGCAGTAGCGCGCGGGGGCGAAACGACGCAGCGCGCGGCTCGTTCGTGCTCGCGCTGCTCGGTCTCGCCGTCCCCGTCATCGCCTACGTGGCCGCGCGGCGGCTTCAGGGCGTGACGATCGTCCAGGCCACCGGGGCTACCTGCGGCTCGGCCCTGCTTGGCGGTGCGGCGGTGCTGCTTGCCAGGCGCGGCCTGCGGAACATCGAGCGCACGCTCGGACGCGTCGGCGGCGAGAGCGCGGCGCGCGTAGGACGCTTGCTCGGCGTGATCGCGCTGTGCATCGGACTCAGCGCCGGCATCGCACTGGCCGTCTACGCGGTGTTGAACGTGATCGGCTGACCCGGTCGCTCGGCATCGGGACTACAATCGGCCGCTGGAATGTTCGAAATCGGCAACAGCCTGCGCGAGGCCCGCGTCCGCCAGCAGCTCGAGCTGAGCGAGGTCGAGCTCGCCACCAAGATTCGCGGCCGCTACCTGCGGGCGCTCGAGGAGGAGAGCTTCGACGCGCTCCCGGCCCAGACCTACGTCAAAGGCTTCCTGCGCACCTACGCGGACTACCTCGGGCTCGACGGCCAGCTCTACGTGGACGAGTTCAACTCGCGCTTCGGCGACGGCGACGAGCCGCGCGAGCCGGTCGTCGCGCGGCGCACCTCGAACGTGACGAGGCATCACCGGCGCCTCGAGCGGCGCTGGATCGCGTTCGCGCTGGCGGGAATCGCCGCACTCGTCGTCTTCTTCATCGCGGCCTGGAAGTCCGGCGGCAACCCCAAGGAGACGATCCCGAACCTGGTGACGACCAACACGCCGGCCAAGAAGGTGCTCCCGCCGGCGACGTCGACCAAGCGGGCGCCGACCAAGCCGGTCTCGTTCCGGCTCTACGTCCGCGCGCTGAACGGGAACTGCTGGATGGAGGTGCGCAACTGGTCGAAGGACGGCAAGAGCCGCTTCGCCGGCACGGTCGAGCCCGGCCAGTCGCAGCGCTTCGTCGCGCGCCGGCTCTGGATCAGCTTCGGCAACCCGGGCAACCTGGCGATGGTCTACAACGGCAAAGTCGTCCACGTGAGCCGGCCCGGCTCGTACCTCTTCACGCCGCACGGCTTCTCGCCGGCCGCTTGAGCCGCCCGCGCGGCTTCGTCGTCGTCACCGGCAGCGAGCTCGTCCGCGGCGACCGGCGTGACCTGAACGGCCCGTTCCTCGCCTCGGAGCTGCTGCGGCTCGGCGTCGAGCCCGCGCGGATCTCGATCGTCGGCGACGACGCGGGCGAGCTCGAGGCAGCGCTGAGCGAAGGGCTCGAGGCCGAGCTCTGCTGTGTCTCGGGCGGGCTCGGGCCGACCCATGACGACCGGACGGTCGAGCTGGTGGCGCGCGCCGCCGGCCGTGAGCTCGTCGTCGACGAGCGGCTCGAGGCGGAGATCGAGTCGATCTCCCGCGCGATCGCCGAGCGGCTCGGACGGCCGTACGCCGACTTCGCCGCTGGCGTGCGCAAGCAGGCGACGGTGCCGCAAGGCGCCCTCGTCGTCGGGATCGCAGGCACGGCCCCTGCCCTGGTGCTCGAGACCGAGCGCGGCGCAGTCGTCGTGCTGCCCGGGCCGCCGAGTGAGCTGCAGCGGCTCTGGCCACGGGCGCTGCAGTCGGAACCGGTACGGACGGTGCTCTCGCGCGCGCGTGAACCCGAACGGCGCGTGCTGCGGTTCTACGGCGCGAGCGAGTCCGAGATCGCGGCCGTGCTCGAGGAGAGCGGGGGTGAGGGCGACGGCGTCACGGCGACCATCTGCGCACGCGAGTTCGAGATCCACGTCGACCTCTTCGTGGACGAGGGGGGCGGCGACCGCGCGGACGAACTGGTGGCGGGGCTTCGAGAGCGCGCGGGGCGCCAGCTGTTCGTCGAGGACGAGCGGCCGGTCGAGGCGCTCGTCCTGGACGCGTGCCGCGAGCGCGGGCTGACACTCGCGACCGCCGAGTCCTGCACCGGCGGCCTGGTCGCGGCGCGGCTTACGTCCGTGCCCGGCTCCAGCGACGTCTTCGTCGGCGGAGTGGTCGCGTATGCGGACGAGGTCAAGCAGCAGGAGCTGGGTGTCCCGGCGGACGTGCTCGAGAGACACGGCGCGGTCTCCGCCGAGACGGCAGCCGCGATGGTGGGTGGTGCGCGTGCACGGCTCGGCGCCGACGTGGCCATCTCGGTGACGGGCGTGGCAGGACCGGGCGGCGGCACGCCCGAGAAGCCGGTCGGTCTCGTGTTCCTGCACGCGCAGGGGCCGGAGGGGTCGCTCGCGCGCCGGCTCGAGCTGCCGGGCGACCGCGAGGCGATCCGCGCCCGGTCGGCCGTCGCCGCACTGCACCTCGTGCGCACGCTTCTGACACGAAGTCGTGACGATTCGGTGTGAGCGCTGCTGCTAGCTTCGAGGGCGATGAGCGGATTCGCCTCTTCTGCGCGCTGCGGCTCCCAGAGCAGACGTTGGACGGACTCGTGGCCTGGCAGTGCGAGGCACTGGATGTGCCTGGCGTCAGGCTGGTCCCTCGCGAGCACTTGCACGTCACCCTCGCCTTTCTCGGTCACCGCCCCGCCGGCGATCTGGAGGGGATCCTCGGCGCGCTGCGCGAGGTCGCCGCTCGAGCCGTGTCGCCCAGGCTCGCCGTGCGCGGCTACCGGGAGACGCGCGGCGTGGGCATGCTCACCTGCGACGACGAGGACGGCCGTGCCGCCACGCTCGCGTCAGATCTCCAGCAGCGGCTCGAGGCGCTCGGCGTCTACGAGCTCGAGCGCCGAAGGTGGCTACCGCACGTGACTGTCGTGCGCTTCCGGGAACGTCCGCGACTGCGTCCGTCGCTACCGGCGCTGGAGCCGTTCGTGCCGTCCGACGCGGCTGCTTACCTGTCACGGCTACGCCCCGGTGGGGCGCAATACGAAGTCCTCGAATCCGTGGAAGTGGGAGGGAGATAAGAGTGGACCGCGAGCAGGCTCTCGACACCGCGCTCGGCCAGATCGAGCGCCAGTTCGGCAAGGGTTCCGTGATGCGCATGAACGACCGGGCCCAGGTTGCGATCGGAGCGGTCTCGACCGGCTCGCTCTCGCTCGACCTCGCGCTCGGGATCGGCGGGCTGCCGCGAGGCCGCATCGTCGAGGTCTTCGGCCCGGAGTCGTCGGGCAAGACGACCCTCGTCTACCATGTGATCGCCGAGGCCCAGCGCCGCGGCGGCATCTGCGCCTTCATCGACGCCGAGCACTCGATGGACCCGGCGTACGCGAAGCGCATCGGCGTCAACATCGACGAGCTGCTCGTCTCCCAGCCCGACACGGGGGAGCAGGCGCTCGAGATCGCCGAGCTGCTAATCCGCTCCGGCGCGCTCGACGTGGTCGCGGTCGACTCCGTCGCGGCCCTGACGCCGAAGGCCGAGATCGAGGGTGAGATGGGCGACTCCCACGTCGGCCTGCAGGCGCGGCTGATGAGCCAGGCCCTGCGCAAGCTCGCGGGCACGCTCAACCGCACCGACACGATCTGCCTCTTCACGAACCAGCTCCGCGAGAAGATCGGCGTCATGTTCGGCAACCCGGAGACGACCCCGGGCGGGCGGGCGCTGAAGTTCTACTCGTCGGTGCGGCTCGACATCCGTCGGATCGAGACGCTCAAGGACGGCGTCGAGGCCTTCGGCAACCGCGTGCGCGTGAAGGTGGTGAAGAACAAGGTCGCGCCGCCGTTCAAACAGGCCGAGTTCGACATCATCTACGGCACCGGGATCTCCTGGGAGGGCACCGTGCTCGACTCCGCGATCGAGCGCAAGGTCGTGCAGAAGTCGGGCTCGCACTTCAGCTTCGAGGAGGAACGGCTCGGCCAGGGCCGGCAGAACGCGACTGCGTTCCTGCGCGAGCACCCGGACGTGACGCAGCAGATTCTGCTGCGGCTTCAGGCGCTCGCAGGCCCCGACCAGGTCGTCTCGGCGCGCCTGCTGCCCGAGGTCGGTGCGGTCGAACCGAACGGCAAGCCTGCGCCAGAGGAAGTCGAAGCCGACGAGGCCGAGGCCGAAACCGCGCTCGAGGCAAAGGTCGCCTCGAAGACGTAGGTGGAGCACGACGCATCGCGCAGGGAGGCGCTCGCCGTGGCCACGCGCGCGCTGGCGAGACGCGAGCACTCGCGCCGAAGCCTCCAGGAGCGCCTGCTGCGTGCGGGCGTGACTCCGGAGGACGCGGAAGGGGCGATCCAGGAGCTCTGCCATGCCGGGCTCGTCGACGACGCGCGCTTCGCTCAGGAGAGAGCGCGCGTGCTCGCGGAGCGGGGGAAAGGCGACGCGGTGATCCGATTCGAGCTCGAGCGGGCGAGCGTCGGCTCCGCCGAGATCGAGCAGGCCCTGGCGAGCGTCGAGCCTGAACGGGAGCGAGCGGAGGCGCTCGTCTCGCGCCGCGGAGCGACTCCGGCGACCGCCCGCCTACTGGCCGGCCGGGGCTTCGACGAGGAGCTCGTGACGGCCCTCATTGCGCAAGAGCAGTGACGGGCGTTAGGATACGAGTGTTCCATTCGACATTTTGCCTGCATCTGACACGTTTCCCGAATCGGACTTACTTGACCTTTCACCAGACCACCACAAGCGCGAGAGAGGGGATCTGACGGCGGCGACGGATCGACGCTGAGCCGCCTTAGGCGAGGCACGCGCGCCTTGCCGACCCCGATTCGAGCACGTCCCGGTGCAAGCGGTGCCGGATGAGCACCGCGTTCCGGCGCGGATAACGGTTCCCGGCCGAGCCCCAGGCCCGGCCCGACAGTGGGAGCGCGCATGGACGTCGTCATCGGGATCGTCATCGGGCTTGCAGTCGGAGCCGGAGTCGCCTTCCTGTCGCTCTACGCCTTTGCCGGCTCGCGCCTCGCCGCGGCCCGCCGGACCCGCCAGCTGCTCGTCACCGAGGCCAAGCGCGAGTCCGACGTGATGCGGCGCGAGGCGCAGAGCGAAGCCGACGCGCTGCGCCGCGAAGGGCAGATCGAGGCGCGCGAGGCCTCGGTCAAGTTGCGCGGCGAGATCGAGCGGGAGGTCGCGGAGCGGCGAGCCGAGATCCTCAAGCTCGAGGAGCGCGTCGTTGCGAAGGAAGAGGACATCGACCGCAAGCTGACTGAGCTCACTCGGCGCGAGCAGGGTGTCGCCGACCGCGAGGTGCACACCAGGCAGCTCCAGGAGGAGCTCAAGGAAGCGCGCGACTCGCAGATGACGGAGCTCGAGCGCATCTCGGGCATGACGGTCAACGAAGCAAAGGCGCACCTGCTCGAGCGCTCTGAGGAGCTCGTCCGCCACGAGCTGGCACGCCGCGTCCGGCAGGCCGAGGAGGAGGCGCGCGCCGAGGCCAAGCGCCGCGCCCGCAACCTCGTCGCCGACGCCCTGCAACGCGTGGCGGCCAACCACGCCTCCGAGACGACCGTTTCGCTGATCGAGCTGCCCTCGGACGACATGAAGGGCCGCATCATCGGCCGGGAAGGGCGCAACATCCGCGCGCTCGAGCACCTGACCGGGGTCGATGTGATCATCGACGACACGCCGCAGGCGGTCGTGCTCTCGTCCTTCGACGGCATCCGCCGCGAAGTCGCGAAGCTGACGCTCTCGAAGCTGATCGAGGACGGGCGGATCCACCCGGCGAGGATCGAGGAGATGTACTACCAGTCGAAGGCGGAGATCGAGGACACGATCCGCCAGGCCGGCGAGCAGGCGGTCTTCGAGGCCAACTGCGGCGACGTGCACGAGGAGCTCGTCAAGATCCTCGGCCGGCTGCGCTTCCGGACGAGCTACGGGCAGAACGTGCTCAAGCACACGCTCGAGGTCGTGCACCTGGCCGGGATCATGGCCGCCGAGCTGCAGGCGAGCGTCAAGACGGCGCGTCGCGCGGCGCTGCTCCACGACCTCGGCAAGGCGCTGACGCACGAGGTCGAGGGCTCGCACGCCATACTCTCGGCGCAGTACGCGCGTCGCTACGGCGAGTCGCCCGCGGTCGTGCACGCGATCGAGGCGCATCACTACGAGATCGAGCCGCAGACGGTCGAAGCGGTCCTGCTGATCGCCGCAGACGCGATCTCGGCCTCACGCCCCGGAGCGCGCGGCGAGAGCCTCGAGCACTACATCAAGCGGCTGGAAGCGCTCGAGAGCGTTGCGGCTCAGCACGAAGGCGTCGAGAAGGTCTACGCGCTCCAGGCCGGCCGCGAGATCCGCGTGATCGTCAAGCCGAAGGAGGTCGACGACGACGCAGCGGTGCTGCTCTCACACGAGATCGCCCGCGAGATCGAGGATCAGCTCGAGTACCCCGGCCAGATCAAGGTGACCGTGATCCGGGAGTCGCGGGCGATCGGGTTCGCGAAGTAGCTACAGACGCGTCGACAGCAGCTTCAGCAGCCCTCCCTGGTCCGGCGTGAAGGACTTGCCCGGCTGCGCGCCGGTCATGCTGCCCACCGTGTTGCGGAAGCTCTTGAGGATGTTGGCCCTGGTCTTCGGATTGCCAGCGGCCTTCGCGTCGTCCAACAGCGAGCAGAGCTTGTCTGCGTCAGCGGGATGCCTCGCGTAGCTCCGAGCAAGCGCGCAGAGGCTGTCGAAGGTGACGCGGACCGAAACGGTGCCCGGGTACTCGCGCACAGCGCCGTCCTTGTCGCGGATCTTCGCGGCGACCGAGCGGGTGCCGACGTCGCCGGTCGGGCAAGTGGCCGTCGCCGACGGGCCGAACGCCCCGTAGCCTGAGCCGTTGCCGCAGTCGAACGCATAGGTGAAGCCGGCCGCCGTGTCGGCGTCGGACGGATCGTTCGCGCTCGTCAGCGAAAGGGTGAACGGGAAGCCCGCGAAGCTGGAAACCGGAGGGGCGAACGTCGCGGTAGGCGCAACGTTGCGCACCGTCACCGCCACTTGATCGGTCGAGGTCTGGCCGACGTCGTCGGTCACCTGTACCTGCACGGTCGGCGTCGCCGGTCCGTCGTCCGCCGAGAAGCTGACGCTCTGGCCGGCCGTCTCGAAGGTGCCGTTGTTGTCGAGATCCCAGGCATAGGTGAGCGAGCCGCCTTCGGGGTCGTTCCCGGTGGCGGTCAGCGTCGTACTCGAGCCCTCGTCGACCGTGTACGGGCCGCCGGCCGAGACCGTCGGCGCGGCGTTCAGCTTCACGCGCATCACCGACGGGTCATGGTCGGAGGCCTGGTCGAAGAACTCGGCGTTGACGTGCACGGGGTCGTACACGAGCGACGGCTGGGAGAAGAGGGCGCCGCTGACCATCACGTGGTCGAGCACCTGCGCGTTGCCCTCGAACTCGTAGCTGTAGCGCTGGTTCAGGGGCAGCGTCTCCATCAGGTCGTGCAGTCCGGCGTCCTTGAGGATCTGCACGGTCTCCGAGAACTCGAAGTCGTTCAGGTCCCCGAGCACGATCACGTTCGAGCTTGGGTCGGCGGTGCCGATCTGCGAGACGAAGTTCGCGACGAGCGTCGCCTGCTGGTGCCGCTGCGTCGCGCTG
>Ga0307280_10000211_pt1 | contig 11273 bp, 6 predicted proteins | sample ER_DNA_119_FD_194479 | JGI IMG/M metagenome (GOLD analysis project Ga0307280, IMG submission 194479) | Bulk soil microbial communities from the East River watershed near Crested Butte, Colorado, United States - ER_DNA_119 | ecosystem: Environmental > Terrestrial > Soil > Floodplain | place: USA...
TTCACCCTACGTCACGATATCCAGCGCCGACCAGAACACCGTCTGCCATTGGCGCCTTTGAGGGAACACGATGACGACGCGCCCGATCCAGTGCGTTCCCTCCAGGCGCTCGCGCCGCGACGGGGTCGTGCTGTCGTCGATTGGCGCCTTCGCCCTGGTGGCGGCGTCCGGGGCGGCCGCCGGAACGGCGCCCGCTGGAGGGGCGGCGTCGCCCGTCACGGACGTCGCGTTCCACGACGGGGCTGACCTTCCGATCAAGGCGCTCGCCTTCTTTCCCGTGGTGGTGCTGGACGCCGACCGCGCCCCGGCCGATGCCGTGCGCGCGCTCACGCAGGCCGGCAGCCACCCCGTGGCCCGCTTGGCTGCCCAGCCGCGGAACGCGCCGGACGATCTCGTCGCGCGCGCGCGGCGCCTCGCGGTCGCCGGCTACGAGGGTGCACTCCTCGAGATCGCTCCCGGTTCGAAGGCCGCCGCGGGGTGGACGCCGCGCGCCGTGGCCGAGGCGATCGCGGCGCTGCGTACCGTCTGGCCGCAAGGACCGCTGCTGCTTGCCGCCGATCCGCGCGTCGCCGTCGAGGCGGCGCCACAGCTTTCGGCTGTGGTCGTGAACGGGGCGGCCGCGCGCGCGGCGGAGCTCGCGGCATTCGCGCACCGCGAGCTCTCGAGCGGCCGCACGACGCCCCTGCCGATCGTCGACGTCGAGTCGGTCCCGGCGGGACGGCGAATCGAAGCGCGCCGGGTCGCCGAGCAGGTTTCGCGCGCGGGGCTGGTTCCCTGGGTGACGATCGGCGGGCGCGACCGGCTGGGCCTGGGCGCGATCGAATCGATTCCACGCCGCGTGCTGGTCGTGCAGGACAGCGCCGAGGAGCCGCGGCTCGCCTCCAGCACGGCGCATCGCCTTCTCGCCGTGCCGCTCGAACATCTGGGGTACGTCGTCGACTACGCCGACGTCCGGGCCCCGCTACCGGCCGGCGACCTGGCAGCGCGCTACGCGGGGATCGTCACCTGGTTCACCGACGACGACCTTCCCGGCGCCGACCGGTTCGAAAAATGGTTGTCGCGCCAGCTGGACGACGGCCTGAAGGTCGCGATCTTCGACCACCTGGGCTTCGCGCCGTCGGCGCCCCTGCTCGCCCGGCTGGGGCTGGTGGCCCCGCGCGATCCCGCGCAGCTGCCGTTGCGCCTGTCCGGCGACGACTGGATCGGATTCGAAGCGCCCGCGACGCCGCGCGCGCGGGAGCGTCCGGCGTGGGACGCGCCCGGGCTGTCGCGGCACCTCGAGATCTCCGACGCGCGGGGACGCCGGTTCGTCGGCGTCGCCCATGGTGACTGGGGCGGCCTCGCGCTCGCGCCCTACGTCATCGCGGAAGGCGTGCAGGGCCGGCACCGCTGGATCCTGGATCCCTTCCGCTTCCTCGCGGGGGCGCTGGCCCTCCCCCCGATCCCAGTCCCCGATCCCACGACCACAAACGGCCGCCGCGTCATGGAGATCCATGTCGACGGCGACGGCTTCGTCAGCGTGGCCGAGCTGCCGGATCGTCCTTTCGCCGGCGAGGTGATCCGCCGCGACGTGCTCGCGCGCTACGGCTTTCCGACCACTGTCTCGATCATCGAGGGAGAGATCGGCCCGACCGGTCTCTACCCGGACAAGTCCCCGGCGCTGGAGGAGATCGCGCGGAGGATCTTCGCGCGGCCCGAGGTCGAGATCGCGAGCCACAGCTACAGCCATCCCTTCGATTGGCTGCGCGCCGGGGGCGCCGCCCCACCGCCCGATGAGCGCGACGGCGACGACCCGCGCGACGGCGATCGCCTGCCGATCCCGCGCTACACGTATTCGCTCGAGCGCGAGATCGACGGCTCGATCGCGTACATCAACAACCGCCTCGCGCCGACCGGAAAGACGGCGCGGGTCTTCCTCTGGAGCGGCGACGCGCTTCCGCCCGACGCGGCCCTCGAGCGAACGCAGGCGCTGGCGGTCGAGAACCTGAACGGCGACAACGCCGAGGAGCCTGGGCCGCACCCGGCGCTGTCGCAGGTCCCGTCGTTCCTGCGTCCCGTCGGCGGGCGCACGCAGATCTACGCGCCCGCCCAGAACGAGAACCTGTACACGAACCTTTGGCGTGGTCCGTATTACGGCTTCCGGCGCGTGATCGACTACTTCCGGTTTACCGACTCGCCGCGCCGCCTCAAACCGATCGGCATCTACTATCACTTTTATTCAGGAACCAAAACGGCGGCCATCAAGGCACTACACGATGTGTATGCCTGGGCGCGAGAGCAGGAAACCTTTCCCGTGTGGGCGAGCGAGTACGCCGCCACCGTGCGCGGCTTCGAGGAAGCGACGCTCGCCCGACGTGTCGACGGACGCTGGCTGTTTCGCGGCCTGGGCGCACTCGCCACCGTGCGCCTGCCGACCGCGCTCGGCTGGCCGGATCTCGACAAGTCGGAGGGCGTCGTTGGCGTGCGCGACCTGCCCCAGGGACGATACGTGGCGCTCGCGCCCGCGAAGAATCCGTCGCTTGCCCTGACCGCAACCGCGCCACGCGGGCCTTACCTTCTGGCGTCCAATGCGGCCGTCACGTCCTTCGAGCGCTCCGACGCCGGCCTCGCGTTGCACCTTCGCGGGCACATGCCCGTCGAGGCAGAGATCGGCGGATGCGCCGAATCGATCTCGTTCCGGCGCATTCCGCCTCCGGGCTCGCCGCTCCGGAAGGCATCCAGCGCGAAACCAGTCGGGACAGTTCAGGTGAAGGGCCGTAGCCTGCGGTTCGAGAGTCGAGACACGGGAGAGATCAATGTCGCATGTGAGTGAAGTGCCGCCGTCGCCATCCGCTCTTCCGAGCCTGCCCCGCCCGCCCGCCCGGCGCCCGCGGTTGATCACGCCGCACGGCTTGGCTGTCGTGGCCGTGACCGTCGCCGCGTCGCTGGCCGTGCTGTTTCCGGGCCTGGACTTCGGGCACCCGCGGTTCCTCGCCCACCCCGACGAGCTGTCGATCGCCTACCTGGACCAGGTGCTGCGCCAGCGACCCGCCGATCGATCGGCGCGGCTGCTGCTCGCGCGGGAGCAACTGGCGCTCGGTAAGTTGTCCGAAGCGGAGGCGAACCTGCGCCTGCTGGTCGAGAAGCAGGACGACGCGATCACCTGGCGGGCGCGCCTCGCGCTGGTGGAACTGGAACGCGCCGCGGTCGACGCGCTGCCGCCGTCGGATGCGGCCCGCGGCGCGCGGAAGGCGACGGCGCTGCGCGAGCTGCGTCGGGTTGCGACCGCGCCGATCGATGGTGGCGACCTCGCGGGTGGCGCCCTCGCGGCGGGCGACCTCGCCCGGATCGCCGAGGTGGCGCTGGCTCTGGAGTCGCCGGGCGATGCCGCGGCGATCTACGAACGCCTCGCGAGCCGGGAACCGGCGCGCCGGCGCGAGTGGGCGTTGCTCGCCGGCCGGTGGTACCGCGCGGCGGGTCACCTTCCGGAGAGCGCGATGGCCTATCTCGCCGCCAGCGCCGCCGCCGGACTGCACGACGATGGAGCCGCCGACCTGCTGACGGCGATCGACGTTCTGCGCGCGACCGACGACGGCGCGCGGGCCCTGCAGATGATCGAACAGGCGATCGCGCGCTGGCCGGCCGACCGACGCCTGCTCGCGCGCGCCGTCGACCTGGCCCTGGCGCGGAACGACGCCCGACGCGCCCAGAGCTTCGGGGCGCGCCTCGTCGCGCTGGCGCCCGGCGAGGATCCTGTCCTGTCGCGGCAGCTCGATCTCGATCTCGCGGTTGGTGACAACGAGGCGGCGCTGCGGACGCTGTCGGTGCTGGTCGAGCGACGTCCGGACGATCAGTCCTTGCGGCGCCGTCTCGCTCAGATCGCGACCTGGGCGAACCGACCTCAGGTCGCGCTGGCGGCCTGGCGCTGGCTCGCCGTGCGCGGCGCGCCCGATGCGAGCGAGAAAGCGCTCGCGCTCGCCCAGGCGCTCTTCGAGCACGAGTCAGTCGTCGCCCTCCTCGAGGCGAAGGCGCGGCGTCGCGACCTGAAGCTCACCGAGGTGTTGAGCCTGGTCGACGCCCTGGAATCGGAAGGGAATCCGGAAGGGGCGCGTGCGGCGCTCGGGCGATTCGAGACCCTGTTTGCGAACGAACCCGAGTACTGGAAAGAACGCGCGTCCGTCGACGAGCACATGGGCAATCTCGACGGCGCGTTGATCAGCCTGCGGGAAGTGGACCGGCGCTTCGCCGGCTTCGTCGAGGTGGGCCAGGAACCCGAGCTCCTGTGGTCGATGGATCGCCCCGACGAGGCGCTGGCCCTGGCGCGGCAGCAGGCGCAGACGGCCGCGCCGGCGGCGGTGCAGTTCTGGAAGCTATATGGCGATCTCGCGTGGTCGATGGAGGCCGACGCCGACGCGCAGACCGCGTATCAGCACGTCTGGGCGGCAGGGGCGGGAAACGCCGAGATCGCCGAGCGGCTCGCGACGCTGCTCGCCGCGGCCGGGCGCACCGACGATCTCGCGCGCCTCGCGGCGGAGGGGTTCCAGAAGTTCGGCGCGGCGTCCGTGCTGCTGACCGGTATGGACGCGGCGATCGAGGCGGAGCGCTGGGACGCGGCGCGAACGCTCGCCAGCATCGCGGTGCCGCGACGCGAGGAGCTGGCAGACGAGCCGAGCTACTGGTCCGCCCTCGGCCGGCTGGCCGCGCACGACGGAAAGCCGACCGAGGCCGTCGCCGCGTTCGCGAAGGCCGTGGAGCTGGCGCCGCGCGACGGCGCGCTCGCCGACGACCTGCACGCCGCACGCATCGAGGCGGGCCTCGACCCCGATCCTGACGCGGCGGCGGACGCGCATGACCGAGCCGGCGAGGCGGCCAGCGCGCGCCTCGCCGCGGCGATCGATCACCACGATCGCCGGGCCGTGCGGAAGATCCTCACCACGGAGAGCGGGCTTCTGACCCTGAGCGACCGCGTCGACGCGGAGCGCGAGCTGGGCCGCGACGATCGGGCCTGGGCGCTGCTCACGCGGGCCCCCACGCACACCGGCGATGCCGACGAGGACGCGAGCCTCGCCCTGCTGCGCCACGAGGTGGCGCAGGACCGTATGAGCGGCGCGTCCGTGACCGGCCGTTACGAGGACCTATCGGGGCTCAGCACGTTCGGCCAGGACGGTCGGGTGGACGTGAAGTGGGGTCCGCTGTCGATCGACGCCGTCGCCGAGCACGATCGGCTCGACAGCGAGGCGGGCCCGCTCATCGGCGCGATTCACACCGACGAGGCGAAGGCCGGCCTCGGCCTGGCGTTCCAGGGCCCCATCAGCGATGCCCGCCTGGGCGCCGGCGCGTACGGGTTCGCGTCGGGCTTCGTGCCGTACGCGCTCGGCGGCCTGCGGCTCGAACCGATCAGCGGCCTCTCCCTCGACGTGGAAGGGCTCTATCACACGCGCCCGACGGACACGGCGGCGCTCCGGGCCGCTGCGCTCAAGGACAGCGCCGAGCTGGAGATCGCCTGGCGCTTCGCGGAGCGCTACCTCGTCGCCGCCGCCGGCGGCGCGACGAACTACACGGATCGCGCGGGAGCGTTCCTGGCCAACGGCGCGACAGGGCGCATGGAGCTGTCCGCGCTGTTGCGGAAGGCGGCGCCGCTCGTCCGGCTGCGCGCAGACGGCTTCGTCGAGGCCAACCGGCTGGCGGCGACCATGCCGGCAGGCCTCGCGGCCGTCGTGCAGCCGGGGACGCCCGTCGACGAGGTGCTGCCCCAGACGTATGGAACGGCGGGCGTCGGTCTCACGTTGATGGGCCTCACCGACAACGAGGACGACATGGGCACGGCGCGCGCGCCACTGGCCTGCCGTCGCTGCCTGCGCCCGTTCGCGGACGTCTGGGCGGGATGGCTGATGCCGGCGCAGCGCCTCACGTACAGCCTGGACGCGGGCCTCGGATATCTGTTCGCGCGCCATCAGGAGCTGGCGGCGACCGGCTTCTACCGGACCGATCAGGGCGGCCTGATCGGCCAGCGCTACGCGGGCTTCTCGCTGAATTACGCGCTCCGGTGGCTCTGAGCTGATGGCGCTGCGTTCGTTGTCTCGGCTGCCGGTCGCGCATCGCCCGGTGGCGATCTGGATCGAGACGGCTCTGCTCGTCTTGCTGGTCCCGGCGCTGGGCCTGTGGCTGAACCCTTCGGATCCGCTGTTCGTGCGCAGCGCCTTCCCCTGGGCGGTCCTCGCCCCGCTGCTCGCCGGGTTGCGCTACGGATTCGGGCCGGGCTTCGCAGCGGCGGCCGCGCTGGCCCTCGCGACCATCGCGGCGTGGAAGGGAACGCTGCCGCTGAGGTTCCCGGCGGGCGATCTGTCGGCGGAGCGAACGGTCGGCCTTGTCCTCTGCGGAATGATAACCGGTGAGTTCAGCGGGCTCTGGCGCCGGCGCCTCGAGTCGCTCGAGACGGTGCACGGCCATCAGCGCCTTCGCTTCGAGAGCCTGGTCCGCTCCCACCAGGCCCTGCGCGTCTCGCAGGATCTCCTCGAGAGCCGCCTGGGCGGGGGACCGCCCACCCTACGCGAGGCGCTGCGCGCTCTCGCCGACCTCGCGGTCATCGAGCGGGGCGGGCGCGAGACGCTTGCGGGGCAGATCCTCGATCTGTTCGCCACCTTCGCACACGTCCGGCAGGGTGCGGTGTTCCTCGCGGCGGAGCCCGACGCGCCGCTGCCCGCGAAGGCGTCCGCCGAGCGCGGGGCGGCGCCCGAGCTCAGCGACCCGATCCTCGAAGAGGCCCTGCGCCGGCGCGAGGTCGTCGCCTTCGATTCCGCCGTCATCGCGACGAAGGCGGGGGCGCGGGCGGGCAGCGTCGTGCTGGCGGCGCCGCTCGAGGACGTGGAAGGCCGGCTCTGGGGCGTGCTGGCGGTCAGCGACCTGCCCTTTTCCGCCTACGGTCCGGAGGCGCGCGCCCGCATCGCGGCGCTGGCCGGGCACGTGGCGGACCTGCTCGCGTTCGGCGCCCCGCGACGTCTCGCCGGGCCGCACCGCGAGGAGAGCCTCGAGGGGTTCACGCGGCGCTTGCGCCGAGCGGCTCACGATCGCCGGACACACGGGATCGCGAGCGGCGTCGTGCAGTTCTCGCTGGAGGGCAACCGCGCCGGGGCGCTCGCGGCGGCGATCGTCCAGCAACGGCGCATCACCGATGTGGTCCTGGCGTCGCGGCACCGCGACGGGCGTGAGACCGTGACGTTGCTGCTGCCCATGACGGACGACATCGGTGTCGCCCGGTACCTGGGACGCATCGAGACCGTCGTCCGCGAGGCGACGGGCGTCGCCCTGCGCGAGGCGGGCGTGCGAATCGTGGAGCACATCGGGATCGACGCTTCCGATCGGATCGCCGCGCTCGATCTGAATGACGAGAGCCCCGGGACCCTCGGCGATGACGACCCACGGCCACACAAGCTTGCTCGCAACTAGCGCGATCGCGTCGGAAGCGGCCGCGGCGGCGCTGCTCTGGACCGGCCTCGACCCTGGCCCCGGCCGGATGCTCGCGGCCGCTTGTGCGCACGCGATCGCCGCCGTCTTCTTCGCGGCCTTCCTGCGGCGACGGGCGGAGCGGCTGGAGATCGAGGCCGTCGGGCGAGGTGCGTGGCTGATGTTCGCGCTCGCCTCGGCGGTGCTGCCGCTCGTCGGCCCGCTGGCGCTCAGCGCTCTGATCGCGCGCCTGGCCCGCACCGACGACTCGGCCGACGCCGTGCTGGCGCACGCGGCGCTCACGCCCGACCTGGACGCGCCGTTCGCCGCTTCCACCCCCGCGACCGACATCGGCGCCGCCAGCTTCGAGGCGCGCCTGCGCTTCGATCCGGATGCGGCGAGCCGTCGGGCGGCCGTGCTCGCGACGCGCCGCCTGCGCAACCCGGCCGACGGCACGCGCATCCTTCGGCTCGCGCTGCGCGACCACAGCGAGGAGGTGAGGCTCCTTGCGCATGCGCTGCTCGAAGATCGGGAGCGGCGAGCCTACGACGCCGTCGATCAGCTCACCCGAGAGCTGGCCGCCGCGCCCGCGGACCGGCGCGCCCCGATCGCGTGCCTCCTGGCGGAGGCGTCCCTCGAGCTCTGCACGGCAGGGCTGGTCAGCGGCGAGCTCGAGAGCTTCACGCTCCGTCGCGCCCGCGCCCTCATGGAAGACGCGCGCGCGTCCGCCCCGATCCGCGCTTCCGCGAGCGCCGCGCTGCTGTTCGGGCGCGTGCTGCTCCGCCAGGGCGACGCGCGCGACGCGCGGGCGGCGTTCGAGGAGAGCCGCCGCCTCGGTGCGCCGGATTCGCTGACCGCGCCGTTCTTCGCGGAGATCACCTACCGGACCCGCGAGGCCGCGGCGTCATTGGAGCCGCCGGCGTGAGCAGCGCAACCGCGCAAGTGCCTGGCTTCCCCCGGCTGGCCGGCGACGGCGTCGCCGACGTCGGGCTCCTGCTCGAGGGCACGTACCCGTACGTCAGCGGCGGCGTCTCGACGTGGGTCCACGAGATCATCACCGGTTTCCCCGAGCTCACGTTCGGCATCTGCTTCCTGGGCGCCACGCCCGAGACCTACGGTGACGTGAAATATCGACTGCCATCGAACGTCGTCCACGTCGAGATCCACCACCTGATGGCGAACCGCCCCCCGCCCCGCCCGCGCCGGGCCCGGCCGATCGACGTCGCGCGCCATCTGGGCGCCCTCGCGCGGTTGCATGAGGCGATGCGCGCGGGCACGGCGCCGCCGTCCGAGGTCGTCGACACGCTGGCCTCGCTCGACGGTGACGATGGGCTGTCGCTGCACGACTTCCTTCACGACGATCGCGTCTTCGCCGAGCTTTGCGCGGAATACGACGCGCACCAGCCGGAGACTTCGTTCATCGACTACTTCTGGACCCTGCGCACGATGCACGTGCCGCTGTTCAAGCTGGCGGCGATCGCGCGCTCGCTGCCGCGGTTTCGCGCCCTGCACGCGGTGTCGACGGGCTACGCGGGCGCGCTCGGCGCGCTCGTTCATCGCCGCACGCAGGCCCCGTTCATCCTGACCGAGCACGGCATCTACACGAAGGAGCGCACGATCGATCTCGCCCACGCGGCGTGGATCAAGGACGAGCCGGCGACCAGTTCCCGCAGCACCTTCGGCAGCCTGCGCCAGCTCTGGATCCAATTCTTCGAGGCGCTGGGGCGCATGGCCTACGCCGCCGCGGACCCGATCATCTCGCTCTACGACGGGAACCGTGCCCGCCAGATCGCCGACGGCGCCGCGCCCGCGCGCACCCGCGTGATCCCGAACGGCATCGACCTGAAGCGGTTCGCGGGCGTGCGGCGGGACGACCTTCGCGATCCCCCGCGCGTGGTCGGCCTGATTGGCCGCATCGTCCCGATCAAGGACATCAAGACGTTCATCCGCGCGACGCGGGAGGTGGTTGCGGTGCTGCCCGACGCCGAGGCGTGGATCGTCGGGCCCGAGGACGAAGACGGCCGCTACGCGCAAGAGTGCCGGTCTCTGGCGGCCGCCCTGGGCCTGGATGGCGCCGTGCGCTTTCTCGGTTATCGCCAGGCGGAGGAGGTGTTGCCCCGGCTCGGCGTCGCCGTGCTGACGTCGATCAGCGAAGCGCTGCCCCTGTTCGTGCTGGAAGCGTTCGCGGCCGGCGTGCCGGTCGTCGCCACCGACGTCGGCTGCTGCCGCGAGCTCATCGAAGGCAAGGTCAGCGACGGAGATGCGGCGGGCGCGGCCGGCATCGTCACGGCGATCGCCTCGCCGCAGGAAACGGCGCGCGCCGTGGTCGAATTGCTGCGCGATCCGGGCGCCTGGGCGGCCGCGCGCCAGGCGGCCACGGTGCGCGTTCACGCGCGGTACGGGCGCGACCGGATGCTGGCGGCCTACCGCGACATCTACCGAAACGTCTTCGAGGAAAATGGCCGGCATCGGCTTCGAGCTTCGTAGGCTCCTGGACCGACAGAGCCTCTGGGGGCTCGTCCGGGCATACGCCTACGCCGGCGTGATCAGCTCGGGCCCGTGGGTCCTGTCGATCCTCGGCGTCATGGGGATCGGCCTCCTGAGCGTGGGGCCGGTACCGGCGGTCGAGGTCCGTCAGTTCCTCGTGACGATCACCTACCTGATGGCGGCGTCGCTGATCTGGACGGGCGGCCTGCAGCTGATGTTCGCGCGCTTCATCGCAGACTGCATCTACCGCGGCGGTGAAGGGCGCGTGCTGCCGAACCTCTTCGGGGCGCTCACGGTCACGGGCGGCGGCGCCGCGCTGCTCGCCATTCCTCTACTGTTCGTGCTGGGCGGGCCGCCCCTGGTCCGCCTCCTCACCGTCGTCGCGCTGATCGTCCTTTCCGCCTCATGGATCGCGGTGGTGCTGCTGTCGAGCTTGCGCGACTACCGCGGCGTCGTGCTGGGATTTCTCCTCGGGTATTCGCTCTCCGTCGGCGGCGCGCTGCTGCTGCGGCCCCTCGGGCTGGTCGGGCTACTCGCCGGCTTCCTCGTCGGGCAGGTCGCCCTGCTGATCGCGATGGTGGGTCTCATCACGCGCCGCTTTCCCAGCAAGGCGCTCGTGTCGTTCGAGTTCCTCGACCGGCGGCGGGCTTACTTCACGCTGGCCGCGACCGGGTTCCTCTACAACCTCGGGATCTGGATCGACAAGCTGCTGTTCTGGTTCACGCCGTCGACGTCGGAGCCCGTGCTGGGACCGCTGCGCGCTTCGATCATCTACGACATCCCGATCTTTCTCGCCTACCTGTCGATCGTTCCCGGGATGGCGGTGTTCCTCGTGCGCGTCGAGACCGCCTTCGCCGAGCAGTACGACGGCTTCTTCGCCGCGGTCCGCGAGGGCGAGCCGCTCGCCGAGATCCGCCGCCGGCGGGATCAGCTGACCCTCGCGGTCAAGCGCGGCGTCTCGGACATCTTCAAGGTTCAGGGGATCACCGTGCTCATCCTGCTCCTGGCCGCGCCGCGCCTGCTCGAGGCGGTTGGCATCTCGCCCCTCTACCTGCAACTCTTCTCGGTGGACCTCGCCGGTGTCGCGATGCAGGTTCTGATGCTCGCCGTGTTCAACGTCCTCTTCTACCTCGACCAGCGCCGGACCACGCTCGCGCTGAGCGCGACGTTCGCCGCGCTGAACGCGGCCCTGACCGTCGCGACCCAGCACGCGGGGCCGCCGTTCTACGGCTACGGGTTCGCGCTCTCGACGGCGCTGACCAGCCTCATCGGGTTGCTCCTCACCTCGCGGGCGCTCGATCGGTTGGAAACCGACACGTTCATGCGCGTCGAATGAGCACGGAGATGACGGCACCACGCGCGGT
>Ga0307280_10000213_pt1 | contig 11260 bp, 13 predicted proteins | sample ER_DNA_119_FD_194479 | JGI IMG/M metagenome (GOLD analysis project Ga0307280, IMG submission 194479) | Bulk soil microbial communities from the East River watershed near Crested Butte, Colorado, United States - ER_DNA_119 | ecosystem: Environmental > Terrestrial > Soil > Floodplain | place...
GTCGTCGACGGAGCTCTCTGGGGCGTCATGGCCGTCGGCTCGCGCGAGACCGAGCCGCTGCCGGCTGACTTCGAAGACCGGCTCGAGAAGTTCACGGAGCTCCTTGCAACGGCGATCGCCAACGCCGAGGGCCGAGCCGAGCTGGACGCCTCACGCGCACGAATCGTGGCCACGGCCGACGCAACCCGGCGCCGAATCGAACGCGACCTGCACGACGGCGCCCAACAGCAACTGGTTTGGCTCGCGCTCGCCTTGCGCGCAGCACAGGCGACGGTTCCCGAGGACCTCGAGCAGCACAGAAGCGAGCTGGGCCGCATCGTAGACGGCCTCACGGCAGCCCTCGATGACCTCCGTGAGGTCGCCCTCGGGATCCATCCGGCCGGGCTCTCGGAGGACGGCCTGACGCCGGCGCTCAAGCGGCTCGTTGCCCGCTCGCCGCTCCGCGTCAACCTCGATTTTCGCGCTGACGGTCGCTTTCCGGAGCCGGTGGAGGTGGCGACCTATTACGTCGTCTCGGAGTCGTTGACGAACGCAGCCAAGCACGCGGATACCCCGGTTGTCGACGTCGCCTTGGCCGTTGACGACGGTGCCCTTCGTGTGGAAGTCCGCGACGACGGATGTGGTGGTGCGGACCCGGCCGCGGGCTCGGGACTGCTCGGCCTGAAGGACCGCGTCGAGGCGATCGGAGGGACGATGCAGCTGACGAGCCCGCCGGGTGCGGGCACGTCCTTGCGTGTCGAATTGCCGCTGGTCGACTAGGCCCGCTCATTACCGACGCAATCGTTACGCGGCCGCGCGACCCTCCTCTGCGGACACCCCGCCGACGCTCAGCGTGACCTCGATGTTGCCGCGCGTTGCCCTCGAGTACGGGCAATCCTTGTGTGCACGCCTCATCAGATCAAGGCCCTGCTCGCGAGTGAGCTGCGGTGCATCGAGGTCGAGCGCAGCGGCAAGACGGAAGCCGCCGCTCTTCGATGTCCCGATCCCGACGCGTGCAGTGATCCGCGAGTTGCTCAAGTCGAGCTTGCGCCCTGCCGCGATCCGAAGCAAAGCGCTCTGGAAACAGGCGGCGTAGCCGATGGCGAACAACTGCTCGGGATTCGTCCCCGGGCCGCCCGAGCCGCCCATCTCACGGGGAACATCGAGCGCGACTTCCACACGACCGTCGCTCGTCCGCGCATGTCCCTCACGGCCGCCGACGGCGGTCGCCTCGGCGGTGTAGAGGATCTGGAGTGAGTCGTCCATATCCGTCCTTTCGATCAGGCCGCGCGACTAGGGCGCGGCTTCCTTCTCGAGCGGGGGTGCTCGAGGGCACGGCTCGCGATCAGGTACCGCTCGACGTTTTCTGGCTGCGGGTTGTCCGACAGCGCCCGCACCGCCTCGACAAACCGGCGGACCGCTCGGAGCTCAGAAGCTCGGAACGCGAGATCGGAGTGTTCGAGCCGCATCTGCACACCTTCGCGCGCGCGGAGCCTCACGTCTTCCCGGGAACCGCCCAACCGCACTAGCGGCTGCCCGCCAGTCGGCCCTGCGGAAAGCGAGCGGTGTGAATGGACGCTGGCAAGGACGCCGTGCGCACTACGACACCGCAATCGTTGTTGGGAGTTCAACAACGGAAGGAGTCCTTGAACCATGTCATTCACAAGCAAGATCAGACCCCGGGCGTATCGATTGGGTGCGCTTGTAGTTGTCGGCGCCGCGGTCGCGACGGCTGCGGTTGTTGCTTGGACAGGCGGCTCATCGGCGGCCGACGATGCCTCAGGCCAGCCGCCACCGGAGTGGGCCTCGAATGTCGGTTCCTGGCCGGCGCATAACTACGACCTGGCGAACACGCGCGACACGATTCAGTCGCCGATCAACTCGCAGAACGTCGCCAGCCTGAAGGTGAAGTGGCGTTTCGCGATCAAGGGCACGAGCGCCTTCGGCGCGATCGCAACGTCTCCGATCGCCATCAACGGCACGGTCTACTTCCAGGATCTGAACTCGAACGTATACGCGCTCGATCGCGATACGGGGAAGCTCGTCTGGGAGCACAAGTTCAACAAGCCGGACGAAGGCCCGAACGGCGTTTCCTACGGCTACGGCCGGCTTTACGGAGCGACCTCATCGGACGCGTTCGCCCTCGACCCCCAGACCGGGAAGCAGATCTGGACACACAAGCTGCCCCGCAACAAGAACGAGGGCATCGACATGACTCCTCAGGTGTACGACAACACGGTCGTCTTCAGCACCGTGCCGGGCAACCCCTCGTCGTTCTACGCCGGTAACGGGGACGGCATCGTCTGGGCACTTGACGCCGCCACGGGCAAGACGAAGTGGAAGTTCAACACGATCTCCGACGGCGCCAAGCTGTTCGGCAATCCCAAGGTCAACAGCGGCGGCGGCCTCTGGTACCCGCCTTCGGTCGACAGCCAGGGTCGCGTCTTCATCTCCGTCGCCAACCCCGGTCCGCTCTACGGGACTCCAAAGTTCCCCGGCGGGTCGAGCAGGCCCGGGCCCAACCTCTACACGAACTCGATCATCGCGCTGAACGGGCAGACCGGAAAGCTCATCTGGTACCGGCAGGCCGTCCCGCACGACGTTCGTGACTACGACCTGATGATCCCGGCGATCGTCACGACCGTACCGATCCAGGGCGTCCAGACCGAGATCGTCCTGGTGGCAGGGAAGATGGGCAAGGCCTACGCCTACCGGGCCGACGACGGCAAGCAGCTCTGGACGCGTTCGGTCGGCACACACCTACACGACACCGGACCGCTGCCCCGAAAGCCGTACAGGATCCTTCCCGGCGACCTCGGTGGTGTCGAAACGCCGATGGCCCTTGCGGACAATCGTCTCTTCGTTCCCTGGCTCGATCTCGCGGCCACCGCAGGGGCGACCGGACAGCAGGGCGGCTTCGACTTCCGCGGCGGCCGGGGCGGCCTTACCGCCATCGACGCGGCCACGGGAAAGGTCGACTGGCAGCAGAAGCTGCCGTCGATGGACTTCGGCGCGGCCACGGTCGCGAACGACGTCGTCTTCACGAGCGACTACGCCGGCACGATCTACGCCTTCGACACGCAGACGGGCAAGAAGCTCTGGACTGCCAAGGCACCTGCCGGCATCAACGCCTTCCCGTCGATCGACGGCGACACGCTGCTCGTCGGCGCCGGGGCGACTGGCTTCTTCAAGAAGCCTCAGTTCCAGCTGATCGCCTACTCGCTCCCATAAGCAACCACCATCGCAAGGAGATGTTGCAATGAAAAAGCTCACCATCAGTGTTCTCGCCGCGAGCGCGATCGCCTCGCTCGCGCTCGTCCAGCTCGCCTCCGCGCACGTCGACCGACCGACAGTCGCGACAGCGACGACAGTCCAGGTCAAGGGCGGCGAGTTCTTCTTCAAGCTCTCGACGAAGTCAGCCGCGAGGCCCGGGAAGGTCACGTTCGTCTTCAAGAACACCGGCCACGTCCTGCACGACTTCAGCATCCACGGCAAGAAGACACCGCTGATCCAGCCCGGCAAGACGGCGAAGCTCGTCGTCAGCTTCACGAAGAAAGGCAAGTACGGCTACCTGTGCACCGTCCCCGGACATGCCCAAGCAGGAATGAAGGGGACGTTCACCGTCCGCTGACCATCACCAACACGACCAGGAGGAGACAGTGAAACCGAATCATCGAACGAACGAACTGCTAGCAGTAGTGCAACACCCGCGGATGATCGTCGCGGCAGCAGTCTTCGCGACACTCGCCGCTGCGAGCTTCGCCCTCCATCCGCCTGCGACGCACGCCGCACAAACGAAGGGGGCCGTCGTCTCGACGGCGAAGACCAGCCTCGGCCGGATCATCGTCAAGTCGAACGGTCGCACGCTCTATCTGTTCGGGAAGGACCGCAACGGCAAAAGCGCGTGCTCCGGACAGTGCGCAACCTTCTGGCCACCGCTGATCACGAGCGGGAAGCCGCGCGTCACCAGCGGCGCGAAAGCATCGCTGGTCGGGACGACGAGGCGCACCGACGGACGCCTCCAGGTGACGTACAACCATCACCCGCTCTACACGTTCGTCAAAGACACGAAGGCGGGCCAGACGAACGGTGAGGGCGTGAACGCCTTCGGAGCCGTCTGGGATGCGGTGTCGCCGGCCGGAGCAAAGATCGTGAAGCCGAACGCCCCGTCCCAAGGCGGCGGCGGAGCCTACGGACCCTAGAGAGCCCGTATCCGACGTGAGGGGTCGCCCGCAAAGCGAGCGGCCCCTTACGCATCCCAGGCCGGCGTCGGCCTCCTCTGCGCTCGATATGTGGGGTCGGCCGGTGGTCAGTGCCTCCGACCCAGACTTCGAATTGCATTCCGGTTCTCAGGCAACTCGCGAACTGCTGGCCGGTGTGCTGCTCGAGGCAACGTCCAGATGGAGTGGGCCCGCCTGGACTCGAACCAGGGACCGACGGATTATGAGTCCGCTGCTCTAACCAGCTGAGCTACGGGCCCCTCTTTGCGGGACACCGTACCGCGCAAACCGAACGACATCCTGGCCTCGTACAGACTGCCATGCGGCGGCTCTTCGTCCTCCTTCCGCTCTCGCTCCTGCTCGCCGCCTGCGGCGGAACCTCCAGTACGTCCAGCAGCAGCGCCGGTGGCCCGGTTCTGCAGACGATCCAGATCTCTGAGAAGGAGTACTCACTCACTCCCAGCAAGATCACGGTCGCCAAGACGGGCACCTACGAGCTGAAGGCGACGAACGACGGCACGAACACCCACGCCCTCGAGATCGAAGGGAACGGGGTCGAGGAGAAGACCGGCGACGTCGCGCCCGGGTCGACGGCGACGCTCCGGGTGAACCTCTCCAGGGATGGCTCCTACGAGATCTATTGCCCGATCGACGAGCACCGGGGCCAGGGCATGGCAGGGACGCTGGCAGTGGGAAACGGCTCCAGTTCGGGTGGCATGACCACGGGAGAGACCACGACCAGCGGGAGCCTTGGCTACTAGACGGTTCTGATTTGGACGACGGGCGCCGGAACGTTCAAGATAGGGGCCGTGAAGGTCTTCCAGCGCCAGACCGAACTACGGACCTCGGGGGGTCTCTCGGTTAGGGACATCACGGACGAGGTCAACGAGGCGGTTCGGGAAAGCGGCATCACCGAAGGGATCGCCTGCGTCTACTCGCCGCACACGACCTGCTGCGTCCGGATCAACGAGTTCGAGACCGGCTTCATCGAGGACTTCTCCGAGCTCTTGCGGCGGCTCGTCCCGAGCGAAACCTATTACGCGCACGACGACTGGGACAAGCGCACCGAGAACATCTGCCCGGAGGACATGGACTTCGGCAACGGTCACTCACACTGCATGGCGATGCTGCTCGGCACCGCCGGCGAATCCGTACCGGTGCGTGACGGCGACCTCTGCCTCGGCACGTGGCAGCGCGTGCTCTTCATCGAACTCGACCGCGAACGCGACCGGCGCTGGCTCGTCCAGGTAGTCGGCAACTAGCGACGGACGCCGTCGTCATCGGCTCCGGGCCGAACGGGCTCGCAGCTGCGATCACGCTCGCGCAGGCGGGACGATCGGTGCGCGTCTTCGAAGGTCAGCCGACGATCGGCGGTGGCACTCGAACCGCTGAACTGACGCTGCCGGGATTCCGGCACGATGTCTGCTCGGCGATCCACCCGCTCGTCCCAGCGTCGCCGTTCTTCCGTCGGCTCGAGCTAGGTCTGGCCATGGTGGAATCTCCAGCGGCGCTGGCGCACCCGCTGGACGACGGATCTGCGGTTTTGGTGCACCGCTCGCTCGAGGCGACTGCAGGCAGCTTGGGTATCGATGGAGACGCCTACCGACAGCTTCTCGCCGGGCCGATCGCTGCCTGGCCCGTCCTTGAAGAAGCGCTGCTCGCGCCGCTCGTGCAGGTCCCGCGTCATCCACTGGCGCTTGCACGCTTCGCAGCGACGGGCCTCAAGTCCGTCAAGGGCGTTGCGACTCGCTTCCGGACCGACGCCGCGCAGGCGCTCTTCGCCGGCGTCGGCGCACACGCCGTGCTTCCCCTCGAGCAGCCTGCATCCGCGTCGTTTGCGCTCGTGTTGCTCGTGTTGGCGCATGTCGGCGGATGGCCGTTCGCGAAAGGGGGCTCGCAGTCGATCGCCGATGCACTCGCGGATCGCTTGCGCGCACTCGGCGGCGAGGTCGAAACAGGACACCGTGTGAGTTCGCTACGGGAGCTACCGCCCTCCGACCTTGTGCTCTGCGACGTCGCGCCGCGCGGGCTCCTCGACCTCACCGGAGACCAACTGCCGAGCCGCTACCGCCGACGCCTCCAGAAGTGGCGCCACGGCCCGGGCGTCTTCAAGGTCGATTACGCGCTGGACGGGCCGATCCCCTGGACGGCATCCGAGGTCGGCCAGGCCGCCACTGTCCATCTTGGCGGCACACTCGGCGAGATCGCGGCATCCGAACGCGCCGCTTGGACCGGCCGGCACGCAGAGCGTCCCTTCGTTCTCCTCGCGCAGCACAGCCTCTTCGACGAGACACGCGCCCCGAAGGACAAGCACACGGCCTGGGCGTATTGCCACGTCCCGAACGGCTCGACCTTCGACATGCGCGCGCGGATCGAGGCGCAGATCGAGCGCTTCGCTCCGGGCTTCGGAGAACGTGTGCTCGCCTGCACGACGCGCAACAGCGCGGAGCTCGAGCGGGAGAACCCGAACCTCGTCGGAGGCGACATCGGCGGCGGAGCCAACACGCTCGGACAGCTGATCGCGCGCCCGGCCCCCCGGCTCGTCCCGTACTCGACCCCCGTTCGTGGGCTCTATCTCTGCTCATCGTCCACCCCACCCGGCGGCGGTGTCCATGGGCTCTGCGGCCACCTGGCGGCCCGCGCGGCCCTGCGGCGTACCTGATTTACAGCGATCCCCCGTTCGAGGGTCGCGCCCACTCCTCACCGGACGAAAGTAAAAGAGGCACCGCGGCACGCCGCCCCGAGACCATGACCGCCAGAGCCAACCTCATTCGCCTCATCCTGATCGGTTCCGCGACGATCGTGGTCCTCAGCGCTTTCACCGGCGCCGCGAGCGGCAGGGCCGAGGGCGTCCGGTTTACCGCGGGCAATGCACGAGTGGTGCAGGGGAACGACGCCACCCTCGCCGTCTCCGTGTCTCCGACGGGTGCGCGTTGCTCACTCGCGATCCGCTACAAGAGCGGCGCGCCTCAGAAGGGGCTTCGCCCCGTCGTCGCGAGGAGCGGACAGGCATCGTGGACCTGGAAGGTCCCGCGCCTCGTGCAGCCCGGTGTCGCGCACGCGACCGCAACGTGTAACGGGGCCGGCCGGGCGACGAAGACCTTCACGGTGATCGGGCAGATCATTCCCCCGAAGATTCAGCTCGTGAAGTCCGGCTGGACGGTGCGCCCCTATCCGTACGGCGGCAGCGGTGTCAGCTACGGCGTGATTCTCGCGAACGAGTCCAAGACGCGTGACGCGGTGGACGTGAAGGTGCTCGTCAACTTCGTGATGGACGACAATCGGCTGATCGGGTCGGCGACGACGCGCATCAGCGACATGGCCGCCGGCTCCGAGCACGCGCTCGGCGGCGAGCTGACCTTTCCCGGAGGCGCGCCGATCGCGCGGCTCGAGGTGGTCGTCGAGGTGGGCGGCAGCGGCCCTGTCACGCGGACGAAGCCGGGGCTGTCGGCAGTGCGCGTGATGCCTAGCCCTCACGAGCCGGCTTGGTGCGGCTCCGTCGAAGGCGAGCTCCAGAACGCAAGTCCGACGAAGACGGTTCAGAGCGTTCAGCTCTCGGCAGTCGTGCTCGACGACGCCGGGAACATCATCGGCGGCGGGAGCGGTTACAGCTACGGGACGCTGCCCCCAGCGGCCCGCATGTTCTTCAAGATCGCCACGGGCATGCGCCCGATTCCGGTTAGCAGGGCATCGACCGCACTCGTGTCGGTCGTGCCCACCTACCAGCGGTAGCCGCCTCTCGAGCGAGCGTGGCATGCTCGCCGCATCGCCAAGCGACTCCTCGATGTGAGCCTCGCAGCAGCGCTGCTCGCGCTGTTCTCTCCCCTCCTGCTCGCACTGCTTCTCGCGATGGCGGCGGACATGGCTTGCTCGCGGCGCGATCGAGGCGGCTTCCTCTATCGCGAGCCGCGAATCTCCCGTGGCCGACCGTTCGGCTTGCTCAAGTTCCGGACCCTCCGGCGAGCCGCACTCGAGCAGATGCGCCTCGAAGGCGGACACGCCCGGTTGTACGAACCGGACTCCAACAACCTGACCTGGGCCGGTCGTCGTCTCCTCAAGCCGTGGTATCTCGACGAGCTCCCGCAGCTCCTGAACGTCCTCCGCGGAGACCTCAGTCTCGTGGGCCCACGACCCTGGCCGCCCGACATGGTCCGGCGCCAGGTCGCCGAGGGCCGGGACTACCGGAACCGTGTCCCCGCCGGCCTCACCGGCCCGGCCCAGGTGACAAAAGGCGCCGGTATTCCGTATGAAGACCTCGATTCCGCCTATGTCGAAGCCTCCGGCACGCTGTCGGGCTGGGCTCTTGTGCGTTACGACCTGCAAATCCTGCGCCAAACCGTTCTCGTCGTCGCCCGTGGAGAAGGACTGAACTATTGAGGCCTCGCTGCCGATAAGGAGAGCGTGGAGAGTGCGGCGATCCAGTTTCCGTGGCGTCAGCTCGGCGAGATCCTCGTCGCTGAGGGGCTTCTGACCGAGGACGAGCTCGAGCAGGCACTCGCCGAGCAGGCGAAGACCGGCCGGCTGCTCGGCCAGATCCTCGTCAGCAACAGCTACCTCTCTGCGTTCTCGCTCGCGCGCATTCTCTCCGAGCAGCACGGGGTCCAGCTTTCCCCCAAGGAAGGTGCGCCGGCCCCATCCGCGCCGGTCGCCGCGGAGCCCGAGAAGGCCTGGCGCCCACTCGGCAAGCTCCTCGTCGACCTGGAGTTCCTGACGGAGTCGCAGCTCGAGCGCGCGCTTGCAGCGCAGCGTGAAGAGGGCGGCCGCCTCGGTGAGATCCTCGTCTCACGCGGTTTGCTCTCCGGCGCCGAGCTCGCACAGGCGCTCGCCGAGCAGCACGGTGTCGAGCTGGCAGCGCAGGACGAAGCCGAGTTGCACACGGTTGTCCGGCCGGCGACGGCGGAAGAGCCGGTGTACAAGCTCTTCGAGGTCATCTTCGAGCCTGGCTACCAGCGGCGCACCGAGCTCTTCGAGAGTTCGAACTTCCTCGAGGCCGCCGACCACGCCTTCGAATTCGTCGCGGAGCATGATCCCGCCGCACTCGAGATCCACCGGAGCCACGGCGCTGCACAGGAGACCGTCTGGAACTACAGCGCGAGCAGAGCGGCTGCGGTCAACGCAGATCGCAAGGAGCTCGTCGAGACGTTCGGCTTCGACCCGACCGCCTGGGGCAAGAAGTAGCCCTAGCCGCTACTCGGGCGTCACGTAGGCGCCCGTGAGCCCGCCGTCGACGACGAACGTGGCGGGTCACACTTCGTCACCACGTCCGACACCGGGACGTGGATCAGTTGGCCCCGGCTCTTTTTCTGGCTCGCCGATCAGTCCGCACGGGCGGAGCGGTACCGCTCCGCTTCGCGAGCCAGTTCTTCGAAGAGACGCGCGTCCTCGCCGGCCTCCGGATGCCACAGCACTCCGAGGGCGAAGCGATGGGTTGGATCTTCGACTGCTTCGATCGTTCCGTCGTTCGCGTGGGCCACGACGCGAAGGCCCTTTCCGACCTTTCCGAATCCCTGATGGTGGTGCGACTTCACCGGCGCACGCTTGCCCAGCACCGACGCCAGCCGCGAGCCGTCCTCGACCGAGACGTCGTGATCCGCGAACGTCCCCTGGGTGTGCTTGTGCTTCTCGTCGCCGACCACGTCCGGCAGGTGCTGGACGAGGTCTCCCCCACGCGCCACGTTCAGCACCTGGCTTCCGCGACAGATCGCCAGAACAGGCATGTCACGTTCGAGCGCCGCTTCGAGCAGCGCGAGCTCCGCGGTGTCGCGGTTCCGCACGACACCGGACGTCTCCGCATGAGCCTCTTGCCCGTAGAGCTCGGGATCGAGGTCGGAGCCACCGGACAAGATCAATCCGTCGAGCGCATCGAGCGTCTCATCGACGCCGTCGTCACTCGGCGGCACCAGCAGCGCGCGACCACCCGCTCGCTCGACGGCGCGCACGTAGTCGGCAGGAACCAGTGCGGCCTCGAGCTCCCAGTGGCTCCACTTCGCCGGAGTGACATAGGTCGTGATGCCGATGACCGGCCTGGCCACGCTCGCTCCTAGTAGGGGTCGGGGGATTCTGCCGCGCGTCGCGCCGCGGTTCAAGGCGGCCCCTAGTGGTTGCGGAAGTCGACGATCAGCCGCGCTGGTGAAGTTGCAGTGGTGACCCGAAAATCGACCTTGTCCGAGAGCCCGATCGCCCAGCTGAGAACTGCCTCAAAGTCGCCGGTGCGCACCAGCTCCTGGACGGTGGAGGTTCCGACACTTGCTCCTTCGATCCGCTTCGGGCCCTTGTAGACCACCACTCCCTCGCCGGTGTTCAGGTCGAAGCCCGAAGCCGGCTCCATCCGCACGACGACGACCGCGTTGCCGTCGACAGTCACCGGCTTGCCCGACCCGTCCTCCTTGAGCGGTGGATCGACGTACTCGACCCGGTAGCCCGGAAGGCCGTTCTTGAACTGAAAGACAACGCGGTCGTAGCCTTCGTGACGCCCGACCCCGATGCGCTCCAGCAATGCCGTCTCGGTTCCGGCCGCTGCGCCCTCGACCGGGTCCGTGCCCGCATCGGTGAGCGGGTCGATGCCGTCCGTCGTGGTTCCGGAAGTCGTGGCGGTGGTCGTCCCGGAAGTGGAGTCGCCTCCGGGAGCAGCTGTGTTGTCACTGTTCCCGCAGCCCGAAACTGCGAACAGCGCCGCCGCAGCCAGCCCGAGCCAAGCGATCCTCCGAATGGGCGGAGCCTACTCGGACCGTGTTAGGGGAAAATGACCCGATGCAGGAGATCGCACCCGGGCTGCACCGCTGGACGGCGTGGCACGACCACTGGGAAGAGGACGTCGGCGCGGTCGCCGTGGAAACGGGCGACGGCCTCGTCTTCATCGATCCGATCGAGCCGCCCGTCGAGCTCGGCCCGCCTGCCCACGTTCTCGTGACGGTGTACTGGCACGGGCGCACGAGCGGTGAGCTCGGAGCGAGCGACATCTGGGCGTCGACCCGTTCGGCGCAGCCTTTGCGAAACCGCGGCATCGAGGTGACGCATCCATTCCGCGCCGGCGACGAGCTCCCCGGCGGGATCGAGGCATT
>Ga0307280_10000217_pt1 | contig 11213 bp, 9 predicted proteins | sample ER_DNA_119_FD_194479 | JGI IMG/M metagenome (GOLD analysis project Ga0307280, IMG submission 194479) | Bulk soil microbial communities from the East River watershed near Crested Butte, Colorado, United States - ER_DNA_119 | ecosystem: Environmental > Terrestrial > Soil > Floodplain | place: USA...
GCCAGCCCCGGGTCGTGGGCATCGGCGAGACCGGGCTGGACTACTACTACGATCATTCGCCGCGTGAGCTGCAGCAGGCCGCCTACCGGCGCTTCGTGACCATGGCGCGCGCGGCGCGGCTGGCCGTGGTTTCGCACGTGCGCGACGCGCACGCGGAGGCCGCGGCGATCCTGCGTGACGAGAAGGCCGGCGACGGCGTCATCCACTGCTTCTCGGGCGGCGTGGCCGAGGCGCGTGCGTACCTGGACCTCGGGCAACACCTGTCGTTCTCCGGAATCCTGACGTTCAAGAACGCGGGCAACGTGCGCGAGGCGGCGGCGTTCGCGCCGCTCGACCGCATCCTGATTGAAACGGACGCGCCGTACCTGGCGCCGATCCCCCATCGCGGCCGGAAGAACGAGCCGGCCTACATCGCCGAGACGCTGGCGGCTCTGGCGGCGGTGCGCGGAATGCCGGCGGCCGAGGTCGACACGGCGACCGCGGCGAACACGCGGCGCCTGTTCCGCTTGCCGCCGCCGGTGCGATAGGCGGATACTCAATCTTCTTAGTGAGCTCAACGGCCCCGGTCAGGATCCGACTCCGCTTCGCGTCGTTCGACGCCTTCATCGACAGGTTCGCGCCCAACGTCACGCGCGGCGGCGTCTTCATCGCCAGCCGCACGCCGTTGCCAATCGGAGCGACCTTCGCGTTCGAGATCCAGCTCGCGGGCGGCGAGGTCGCGCTCGCGGGCGACGGCAAGGTCACCTGGGTCAAGGCCTTCGATCCGGCCGCGCCGCAGAAGCCCCACGGCATGGGCGTCCAGTTCCTGCGGCTCGACAACCCGTCCCGCGAGCTGCTGAACAAGATCCTGGCGCGCAAGGCGGCGCCGGGCGGCTCGGGCGCCGTCCGCGTGCCCGTGGCGGCGGCCGCGTCGGGCGCTCATCGGCCCGGCGTCAACGGGACGGCGTCGCACCCGAAGGTGGACACCAACGTCGACTTGGCCGCGGAGTTCGGCGTCGACGAGGCGCGCCTGCGGCGCGCCGTCGACCGCAACTGGCTGAAGGCGGCGGGTGAGATCGACGAACTGGAGAAGCTGCTTCAGCCGGAGCCGGTCGAACAGGTCTCGATCGCGCAAGCGCTGGCCGAGCTTCCACGGCTGCTCGCCGACGCGGGCCGCCCCCGGCGCATGAGCGGCGCCGTCCGCGTCCTCGGCGGCGACAAGCCCGAAGAACGCTAACCCGCGGACCCTCACCCCGACCCTCTCCCGCAAGCGACGCAAGCGGGAGAGGGAGAATGATCCGATCCGGTCCCCTCGCCCCGCGGAGCGGGAGAGGGTTTAGGGTGAGGGGTCCGACGACCGCTCAGCCGAGCTTCAGGTTCTTCCGGATGCGGGCGCTCGGCTCGTCGGTGTTCGGGACGAAGGGCCGGCCGGTGACCAGCTCGCACACCTGAATGTAGCGGCGCGCGGCCTCGACGCGCACGTCGTCCGTCAGCGGGGGCGGCGGGCCGTCGCCCTTGTAGCCCTGATCGGCGAGCGTGCGGCGCACGTACTCCTTGTCGAGCCCGCGCGGCTCGTCGCCGCGGGCGAAGCGCGCGTCGTAGTCGTCGGCGTACCAGTAGCGCGACGAATCCGGCGTGTGCACCTCGTCGATGAAGCACAGTGTCCCGTCGGGCCGCCGGCCGATCTCGTACTTGGTGTCGACCAGGATGAGGCCCCGGCGCAGCGCCTCCTGCTGCCCGAACGCGAACAGGCGCGCGCACATCTCGGCGGCGCTGTCGAAGTCGGTCGCGCTCAGCGCGCCCAGCTCGAGGATCTGCTCACGCGACACGGACTCGTCGTGGAACGCCTTCTCGGCCTTCGTCGACGGCGTCAGGATCGCCTTCGGCAGGCGCTGGTTCTTCTTCATTCCCTCGGGCAGGTCGTGGCCGCAGAAGGTGCGCCCGCCCTTGGAATAGTGGGTCCAGATCGACGTGGACGTGACCCCCGTCAGGAACGACCGCATCACGAACTCGACCGGTAGCGTCTCGCATTCGCGCGCAACGGTGACCGTCGGATCGGGGACGTTGATGACGTGGTTCGGCACGATGTTGGCGGTGGCCTCGAACCAGAACGCGGCCATCTGGTTCAGCACCTGGCCCTTGAACGGAATCGTGCCGAGCACGACGTCGAACGCGCTGATCCGATCGGTCGCGACCAGCGTCCGCTTCCCGTCGCGCACATAGCAGTCGCGCACCTTGCCCTCGTACTTCTCGCCAAGCTCGGGAAAGTTCGTGCTGCCCAGCGTCTTGTCCAGCTGCGCGCGAATCACGGCTTCGTCGATCGATTTGCTCATGATGAAGATTCCTCCGCGAGAGCCCTGTCGATGATCGCGCCGGCATGGCGCAGATGGTGTTCGAGGTTGAAGGCGCGGTCGATCTCGCCCGCGTCGAGGCGCGCCGCGATGTCCTTGTCGGCGCCCAGCAGGTCGCGGAACTTTCCCTCTCCCGCGACGGCCCGCAGCGCGTTGCGCTGCACCAGCTCGTAGGCGGCCTGGCGCGCCATGCCCTTGCGCACCAGCGTCAGCATCACCGCCTCGCTGAAGTAGAGCCCCCGCGCCTGGTCCAGGTTCTCGCGCATGCGGGCGGCGTTGACGACGAGGCCGTCGACCAGACCCGCGGCGCGCCGAACCATGAAGTCGGCCAGGCCGGTTGCGTCGGGGCCGATGACCCGCTCGACCGACGAGTGCGAGATGTCGCGCTCGTGCCAGAGCGCAACGTCCTCCATCGCCGCGTTCGCGTACGACCTGAGCAGGCGGGCGATGCCGCACAGGTTCTCGGACAGGATCGGGTTCTTTTTGTGAGGCATCGCGGACGAGCCCTTCTGCCCCTTCCCGAACGCCTCCGTCGCCTCGCCCACCTCCGTGCGCTGCCAGTGGCGGATGGTGACCGCCAGCCGCTCGACCGCTGTGCCCAGACGCGCCAGCGCGAGGAAGAAGGCGGCGTGGCGATCGCGCGCGACCACCTGCGTCGGAACGACCTCGGGGCGCAGGCCCAGCGACGCGAGCGCCGCTTGCTCGACGGCGGGCTCCAGGTTCGCGTAGGTGCCGACCGCGCCCGCGATCTTGCCGACCGCGACCTCCTGCCGCGCGGAGACGAGCGCCGCCTTCGCGCGCCCGAGCTCGGCGTACCAGCCCGCGAAGACCAGGCCCGCGGTGATCGGCTCGGCGTGGATGCCGTGCGAGCGGCCGATCGCGACCGTCGCGCGGTGCTCGTCGGCCCGGCGGCGGCAGGCGGCCCGCAGCAGGTCGACGCCGGCCAGGATCTGATCAGCCGCCTCGACCAGCTGGATGGCGAAGGACGCGTCCAGCACGTCCGACGACGTCATCCCCAGGTGCAACCAGCGCGCGGGCTCGCCCGCCAGCTCCTCGACGTGCGTCAGGAACGCGATGACGTCATGGCGCGTACGCTCCTCGTGCTCGAGGATGCGGGCCGGATCCAGCTTGCCGGCCGCCTTGGCGCGGATCGCGGCCGTCGTCCCGGCCGGCACCGTCCCGGCCTTCTCCATCTCGGCGCAGGCGGCCAGCTCGACGCGCAGCCACGTCTCGTATCGGTGGCCGTCCGACCAAAGCTCGACCAGCTCCTTGCGCGTGTAACGGGGGATCATCGTCCGGGCCCGTTCTAACGAAAACGCGCCGGTGGTTCAAGGACGCGTTCAGGGGATCAGCACCGTCGATCCGGTCGTCTTCCGTGCCTCGAGATCGCGGTGCGCGGCGGCCGCGTCACGCAGCGCGTAGGTCTGGGCGACGCCGATCTTCACCGCGCCCGAGGTCACGACCTCGAACAACGCCCGCGCCGACGCCAGGAGCTCGTCGCGCGCTCCGACGTAATGGAAGAAGGACGGCCTGGTGAGAAACAGCGACGCGCGGGCGAGCGCGGACGGCTCGACGGGCGGCACCGCACCGGACGACTGGCCGAACAACACGAGCATGCCGCGCATGGCCAGGCAGGCGAGCGAGGCATCGAACGTCCGTTTGCCGACCCCATCGAACACGGCCTGCACGCCCGCGCCGCCGGTCAGCTCCTTCACGCGCGCGACGATGTCTTCCTTGTCGTAGTCGATGACGTGATCGCAGCCGAGCGCCAACGCGACCGCCGCCTTGTCCGGACCGCCCGCGGTGCCGATCACGCGCATCCCGAGGTGCTTCGCCCACTGGGAAGCGATGCTACCGACGCCTCCGGCGGCGGCGTGGAACAGGATCGTGTCGCCGCGACCGACACGCGCGCAGCGCAACAAGAGGACCTCCGCCGTCATCCCCTTCAGCATCATCGCGGCCGCCGTCTTGTCGTCGATCCCGACCGGCACCTTCACCAGACGCGCGCCCGGCGCGATCCGCACCTCGGCGTACGACCCCGGCAGGCCGGCGTAGGCGACGCGATCGCCGACGGCGACCTCGGTGACGCCGGGACCCACCGCCTCGACGACACCCGCGCCCTCCTGCCCGGGCGTGAACGGCATCTGCGGCGCCTTGTAGATGCCGCGCCGGAAGTAGACGTCGATGTAGTTTACGCCGATCGCGGTCTGGCGGACGCGCGCCTCGCCCGGCCCGGGCGCGGGCACGGGCACGTCCTCGAAGCGCATAACCTCCGGGCCGCCGAGCTCGCTGACAACGATCGCCTTGGACATGGCGGCACTATAGTGTCCGGGTCCGGGTCCGGCCAGATGCAGTGGCGATCAGCCGCGGCGCCCGCAGGCGTCCCGCGCATCGGCCGCCTATTCGAGACCGAGCAGCGTCCGGAGCCGGCGGGCGAGGCGGTCGCCCTCGCGCGAGCGCCGGGGCGCGACGAACACCGTGTCGTCGCCCGCGATCGTGCCGAGCACGTCGTCCAGGTGGGCCTCGTCCAGGGCGCGCGCCACCGTCGAGGCGGGGCGGGCCGTCGTGCGCACGACGACCAGCGTGTCGCTGTGGTCGACGCCGTCGACCAGCCGGCGCACCGGTTCCAGCGGCAGCGCCCCGCCGTCACCGTCGACCAGGTAGCGCGGGCCGTCGGCCCCGGCGGCACGCTGGGCGCCGATCACCGCCATGTCGCGCGACAACGTCGCCTGCGAGGCCTTGAAGCCGCGGGCGCGCAGCCGGCGGCGCAGCTCCGCCTGGCTGGCCACGGCGCCGTTGCGGCCGTCGCCCCCGCCGCCGAGAATTTCGCGGATGGCGGCGCGCCGGGCCTCGCGCGGCGGCGGCTGCGTCTTGACTGTCCCCGGCATGTCAGGTCACCAGCGTCCCGACCCCGCGGTCGGTGAACAGCTCGGCGACGATGCTGTGGGGCTGGCGCCCGTCGACGACGTGCACGGCGCGCACCCCGCTCGCGAGGGCGTGGAGCACCGCCTGCACCTTCACCAGCATCCCGCCCTTGATGGTCGAGCCGAGGCGCGCTTCCAGATCGGCCGCATTGACCTCGGAGATCAGCGTCCCGTCCTCCTCGAGGATACCGGCGACATCGGTCAGGAAGATCAGACGCTCCGCGCCGCAGGCCGCCGCGATCTCGCCCGCCGCGACGTCCGCGTTGATGTTGTAGCTGGAACCGTCCTTGCCGAACCCGACCGGCGAGATGACCGGCGTGTAGCCCTTCTCGAGGAACATGTCGAGCAGATCCGCATTGACGGACTCGATCTCGCCGACGAACCCGAGGTCGGTCTTACCCGCAGGCGTCTCCAGCTTGTGCGCGATCAGGAGTCGCCCGTCCTTGCCCGACAGGCCGATCGCGTTGCCGCCCAGGCTGTTGATCAGGCCGACGATCTCGGTGTTGATCCGGCCCGTCAGCACCATCTCCACGACCTGGACCTCTTCCTTCCCCGTGATGCGCTGGCCGTCGGCGAACTCCGACTTGCGTCCCAGCTTCTCCAGCGTCTTGGTGATCTCGGGCCCGCCGCCGTGGACGATGATGGGCTTGAGGCCGGCCGACTGGAGCAGCACCACCTCCTCGGCGAAGCTGCGCTTCAGCGCTGGATCAACCATGGCCGCGCCGCCGTACTTGATGACGGCGCGCTTGCCGCCGAACTTGCGAATGTAGCTGAGCGCCTCGACGACCAGCGGCCGGTTGGCGCCGATCGGCGACCGCTTGACCGCATCCGCCGCCGCCCCCGGACCGGCGTAGTACTCGGCGTTGATCTTCACGTAGTCGAACGTCAGGTCGCAGCCGAGCGCGCGCGCCGATTCCTTGCCCACGCCGAGGTCCAGCCGCACCGAGATCTCCGCCTTCTTCATGTGCGCGGACAGCGCCTTCACGTCGAAGCCAACCGGACCGCCGCTGCCGTAGACGCGCACGCCCTGGATGTCGAGCGTCACGCGCGCGAGATCGAGCGGCAGGTTGCGCGCACCCACGCGCGCGCCGAGCGCCGCCAGGATGCGGCCCCACGACGGATCGCCGCCGAAGATGCCTGACTTCACCAGGCTGCCGCCGGCGACGGCGCGCGCGAGATCTCGGGCGACGGCCCGTTCCGGCGCGCCCGCGACGTCGACGATCAGCAGCTTGCTGGCGCCCTCGCCGTCGGCGGCAATGGCGCGCGAAAGATCGCCGCACAAGCCGACCAGCGTCGCCTGCAGCTTGGTGAAGTTGCCGCTGTCACGCTCGATCGCCGGCGCGCCGGCGCGGCCGTTCGCCAGCACGATCACCGTGTCATTGGTCGACATGTCGCCGTCGACCGTGATGGTGTTGAAGGTGTCCTCGACGGCCTCGGCCAGCGCCGCCTGCAACACCGGCGGCGCGACGGTCGCGTCGGTGGTGATGAAGCAGAGCATCGTCGCCATGTTGGGGTGGATCATCCCCGACCCCTTCGCGATCGCCGCGAACTTGACGGCCTTGCCGCCGATGTCGATCTCGCGGAACGCCACCTTGGTGCGCAAGTCCGTGGTGCGGATCGCCTCGGCCGCGGGTATCGCGTCGTCACCGAGCGCCGCGACGAGCGCCGGCATGGCGGCGGCGATCCGGTCGACCGGCAGTGGCGTCCCGATGGCCCCCGTCGACGCGGTCAACACCGCGGCCGCGTCGATGCCGAGGGCCTCCGCTGCCGCCTTGGCGACCGCGCGCTCATCGGCGGCCCCACGCGGCCCGACGATCGCGTTCGCGTTCCCGCTGTTCGCGACGATGGCGCGGATGTCCGCGGCGGGCAGGCGCCCGGCGGCGAAGTCGCAGGGCGCGGCGCGCATCCGGTTGACGGTGATCGCTCCCGCCGCCGTGCAGGGCGCGTCCGAGACGATCAGCGCGACGTCGCGGCGGGCAGCCCCGGCCTGCTTGACGCCGGCGGCGACGGCGCCGAAACGAAACCCTATCGGGACGGTGAAGCTCTTCGCGGCGGACGTGGTCAAGGTGCGCTCCCAGTTAAGTTCAGCAATCCGGTCGTTTCTTCGAGTCCCAGCATCAAATTGGCGTTCTGGACGGCCTGTCCGGCCGCCCCCTTGACCAGGTTGTCGATCGCCGCGAACGCCACAGCGACGCCGCGCTCGGGATCCGCGTCCGCGCCGAGCAACACGCGGTTCGTGCTGACCACCGGGTGCAGGCGGACTGCGTCGGGCTTGGCGGCGCGCAGGAACGGCTTGCCCGCGACGAAGCGATCGATCGCCGCCGCCGCGTCCGCCCCCGTCTTGCCGGGGTTCAGCCGGCCATACGCCGTCGCCAGGATGCCCCGCCGCGTCGGCAGCAGGTGAGGCGTGAACGTCACCTTGAGGGGCGGCTGGCCGGCCAGCGCCAGCGCGCGCTCGATCTCCGGCGTGTGCTGGTGGCGCAGCACACGGTAGCTGCGAAAATCGCCGTCGACCTCGGAGAACGAGAAGTCCTCACTCGCCTTGCGGCCGGCGCCCGTCGTCCCGCTGGCGGCGTCGACGATGATGCCGTCCTTCGAGATGACCTCGCCGCGCAGCAACGCCAGCACGGCGAGTGTGCTCGCGGTGGCGTAGCAGCCGGGGTTCGACACCAGGCGGGCGGACCGGATGTCGCCCGACGCGCCCGCCTCGGGCATCGAGTAGCACGCCGACGGCAGCAGGTCCGGCCGCGCGTGCGTGAACCCGTACCAGCGTGGATATTCATTCGCCGGCAACCGGAACCCGCCGGACAGGTCGACGACGCGCGCCCCCGCCTCGAGGGCGACCGGCGCCAGCGCGATCGACGCCTCGGCGGGCGTACAAAGGAATACGATGTCCAGCCCGGCAAACGCCGCCGCCGTCGCCTCCTTCTGCGGGCGGACCACCAGCGCGCCTCCGGCGGTGGCGATGGGCAGATGCTCGGCGAGCGTCGTCCCCGCCCACTTGTCGCTGATGGCGAGGCCCAGCACCAGCCCCGGATGGCCGGCGACGATGCGCGCGAGCTCGATGCCCGAGTACCCGGAGACGCCGACGATGCCGATCGTCGAGAGGGGGGCCTTATTCATGGCGTGAATAATTATTCATACGCCAAGCTCAGGCAAGTGGAATTTCGGACCCCTCACCCTAACCCTCTCCCCGCTCCGCGGGGCGAGGGGACCTGATCCCCTCACCCTAACCCTCTCCCCGCTCCGCGGGGCGAGGGGACCTGATCTCCTCTCCTCCGGCGGCATTCAGCGGCCGGTGTGCCCGAAGCCGCCATCTCCGCGGGTGCTGTCCTCCAGCGACGTGGCCTCTTCCAGCTCCGCGATAGCGACGGGCGCGATCACCAGCTGAGCGACCCGGTCGCCCGGCTGGACGACGTAGGTCTCGCTGCCCAGGTTCGCGAGCAGCACCTGCACCTCGCCGCGGTAGTCGCTGTCGATGGTCCCCGGCGCGTTGGGCAGCGTGATGCCGAACTTGCGCGCCAGCCCCGAACGCGGGCGGACCTGCCCCTCGAACCCGGGCGGGATCTCGAACGCCAGCCCCGTCGGGACAGCGACGCGCCCGCCGGGCGGGATCTCGATCGGTTCGTCGGCCGCGGACGCGAGGTCCAGCCCCGCCGCCCCGGCCGACATGTAGCGCGGCGCCTGCGCCCCGGGGCGCAGCTTCTGAAAGCGGACCCGGGGGCCAGCCACTACCCGTACGCCTCGCCGACTAGGAAGCCGCGACGACGCGGAAGTTGTGCACGACTTCGGGGTTCTCACCGATGACCGCGCGCCGCGACAGGCGGATCTTGCCCGTGGCACGGTCGATGGCGATCACCTTGACCACCATCTCGTCGCCCTCTTTGCAGACGTCCTCGACGCGGTTCACGCGCTTTGAATCGAGCTCGCTGATGTGCACCAGGCCGTCGGTGCCGGGGAGGATCTCGACGAAGGCGCCGAACTCCGCGAGTCGCTTGACCACGCCCATGTAGTACTCGCCCACCTCGGGCTCCGTCGTCAGGCCCTTGATGATGTCGATCGCCTTCTTGACCGCGATGCCGTCGGGCGACGCGATGTGCACCGTGCCGTCGTCCTCGACCTCGATCGAGACGCCGGTCTGGGCGGTGATGCCCCGGATGGTCTTGCCCCCCGGGCCGATGATCTCGCGGATCTGGTCGGGCTTGACCTGCAGCGTGTGGATGCGCGGCGCGTAGCGCGACAGGTCGTCGCGGTGGGTCGGCAGCGCCTCGGACATCTTGGCCAGGATGTGAATCCGCCCCTCGCGCGCTTGCCGGAGCGCGGTCTCGAGGATCTCCCGTGTCAGTCCCTGGATCTTGATGTCCATCTGGACGGCGGTGACGCCCTGCTTGGATCCGCAGATCTTGAAGTCCATGTCGCCCAGGTGATCCTCGTCGCCGAGGATGTCCGAAAGGACGGCGACGCGGTCACCTTCCTTGATCAGGCCCATCGCGATCCCGGCCACCGCCGTCTTGATCGGAACGCCGCCATCCAGCAAGGACAGGATGCCGCCGCAGACCGACGCCATCGAGGAGCTGCCGTTCGACTCGAGAATCTCCGACACGATCCGGATCGTGTAAGGAAAATCCTTCTCGCTGGGCAGGACGCGCGCGATCGCCCGCTCGGCCAGGTTGCCGTGGCCAACCTCGCGGCGGCTCGCGCCGCGCAGCGGTTTGGTCTCGCCCGTCGAGAACGGCGGGAAGTTGTAGTGCAGCATGAAACGCTTGTCGATGTTGCCGGTCAGCGCCTCGATGTGCTGCGCGTCCTGGCTGGTGCCGAGGGTGGTCGTGACCAGCGACTGCGTCTCGCCGCGCGTGAACAGCGACGAGCCGTGCGTTCGCGGCAGCACGCCCACTTCGCAGGTGATGGCGCGGATGTCGCTCGGGGCGCGCCCGTCGATACGGCGGCCGGTGGTCAGCACCAGCTCGCGCAGATGCTTCTTCTTCGCCGATTCGTACGCCTCGCCGACCTCGGCGCCGCGATCGGGGAACGTGCTCTCGAGCGCCGCCTTGGTCTCGGCCCCGGCCGAATCGAGCGCCGAGTAGCGCTCGTGCTTGTCGCGGATGGCCATCGCGGCTTCGATCTTCTGGTTCGCCAGCGACGCGACCTTGTCGACGATCGCCGGGTCCTTCACCGGCGGCACGAACGCGCGCTTCGGCTTGCCGACCGCGGCCCGCAGCTTCTCCTGGAGGTCGATCAGCGGCTGGGCCGACTGGTGGGCGAACATGAGGGCGTCGACGATCACGTCCTCGCCGAGCTCGGCGGCGCCTCCCTCGACCATCACGATCGCGTCGCGGCTGCAGGCGACGAGCAGGTCCAGATCAGAGAGGGCGCGCTCCGCGAACGTCGGGTTCACGACGAGTTTGCCTTCGATGCGACCGACGCGGACGCCCGCGTAGGGCCCCGCCCACGGGATGTCCGACAGGTGCAGCGCCATCGAGGCGCCGGTCATCGCCAGCACGTCCGACGCGTTCTCGCGGTCGGTCGAGACGACCATCGCGATCACCTGCGTGTCGAACCGCCAGCCCTTGGGAAACAAAGGGCGCGACGGACGATCGATGAGCCGCGAGGTCAGCACCTCGACCTCGGTCATCCGCCCCTCGCGTTTGAAATAGCCGCCCGGGATGCGCCCTGCGGCGGAAGTCTTTTCGAGGTAGTCGACCGTCAGCGGCATGAAGTCCACGCCCGGACGTATCGACGACGACGCGACCGCCGTCACCAGCACCATCGTGTCGCCGTAACGGACGACCACGGCGCCGTCGGCCTGCTTCGCCATGCGGCCGGTCTCGATGCTGAGCTCCTTGCCGCCGAAATTCACTCCTTCACGAACGAACATGTTTTCTCCTGATCAGTGGGCCCCTTGGCAGCGGAAGCGAAGCGGTCACGTCGCGGGCAATGTGGATTGCCAACGATGTCGTCG
>Ga0307280_10000220_pt1 | contig 11147 bp, 11 predicted proteins | sample ER_DNA_119_FD_194479 | JGI IMG/M metagenome (GOLD analysis project Ga0307280, IMG submission 194479) | Bulk soil microbial communities from the East River watershed near Crested Butte, Colorado, United States - ER_DNA_119 | ecosystem: Environmental > Terrestrial > Soil > Floodplain | place...
GGGGCCCCCCGGCCCCCTATCAACACGCCTCGAGGTTCGCCAGTCACCCCCAGGCGCAGAGGGCGGAGCTGGCTGCCCTCTAGGTTGTGGAGTTAGGGGCCCTCTACGAGGGTTGCCGTGTAGAGGAGGCGGGCGGTGGTGTATTTGCAGCCGTAGGTGGCTCGGGTGCCTACTTTTTCTTGGGGTTCGCCCTGGCGGATGTCCGTTGCGTTCTTGCAGGTTTCCTCTTCGCGGCTGGCGCGCCAGACGTTGTTGGCGGTCAGATCCTGGGCGAAGGCAGGGGCCCAGGTCGGGACCGTGATGCCGACGATGTCGCCCTTTTCGGCTTTCAGGTCGGAGCTGAACTTGACCGTCTGACCCAGATAGGGGGTCAGCACCTTGACGGAGCCCTGCCGCCGCAGGTTGTAGCGGGGTGGGTTGGTGCCGGGGACGCGGCGGAGGATCGCCAGCCTCGCCTGCGGCGGGGTCCCGAAGAAGCCGTTGAAGAAGGTCCGCTGGCTGCCGGTCGGCTGGGCCAGGGTCAGCGTCCAGGACTTGATCGTGCCGTCGTGGGTGACGAGGAAGGGCAGCGTGGCCTGGCCGTTGTTGACCTGGAAGCCGGTGACGCTGCCGATCGCCTGGCAGGGCAGGTCCGGGCAGGAGGGATCGGGCTCGGTCGCGGTCTGGCCGAGAATCACCGTCGTCCGGCCGCTCTTCGCCGCATCGCTGTCGGCGGCGAGGCTGACGAGGAGTACCCCTGCCGAGCCGAGCAGCCCCAGGGCCAGCCAGCGCCATCTCCACGCGCCGCCGGTGGCAAATCCTCGCGAAAACCTCGACATGAACGCTGCTCCTATCGTCGTTGGACGCTGCCTGAACACGGCAGCGTAGCCCGCGGAGCGGTTGGAGAAGCCGGCCTCAGTCGGCCCGCGCGCTGGTGGCGTCCTCGATCGCAATCGCGTAACGGACGCGGCCGACGCCTTCGAAGCCGAGCGCGTCGCTTGCCGCTTTCGTTAGGTCCCAGGCACGGCCCTGGATGTAGGGACCGCGGTCGATCACCTGCGTGACCACCGATCTGCCGTGGTAGACGAACTTGACGGTCGTACCGCAGGGAAGTTTCTTGTGAGCGACGCCGAGGGTCGCCGGCCGCAGCGTCTGCCCGCAGGCGGTGCTGTTGCCCCATAGGCCCGGTCCGTACCAGCTGGCGCCGCCGTAGCGCCAGTCCCCGAAGGTGTGCTCCCCTTCGATTTCGGTGCTGGGCGTGAAGCTGGAGGCGCCGCCGGCCGCCGCCTGCGCACCGGCGGCGACCCCTGCGAAGAGGGCGAAAAAGGCGGCCAGGGCAAGCGCCCAGCGCACGGAGGTTTGGTTGATCGTCTGCATCTCTTTCCAGGCGCTTGCGGGGTTAGCTGACGGGCTCGCGCTGAAAGAGCTGCGCTACGCGGCAATCGCCGCGATTCGCCCCAACTGATTGGGCCCCCCGCTCCCCGCGGTATGTAGGCGGAGATTCAGCGGAAGTTGGCGGCAGATTAGCAAACGCTAAGACAGAAACTCGTGCAAGGGTCGTTTCCAGACTTTTCCTCCCTGGGACGAGGAAAAGTCTGGAAACGACAGACGGGCATAGAAAAGGCCCCCTTTCGAGGGCCTTTCCCTTAGCGAGCCTGTAAGCCGGATCCTGTCTCGAGCGGCCATCTATCTATGCGGCCTACCTGGACCTCGCCGAGCCGGGTCGACGGTCCTGCTTGGCCTTGCACCGGGCGGGGTTTGCCTGGCCGTTACGTCACCGCAACGCCGGTGCGCTCTTACCGCACCATTTCACCTTTGCCTGTGCGCGACGCAGCTGCAGTCGCGCCATCGGCCGTGTCATTTCTGTGGCACTTTCCCGCGGGTTTCCCCGGGTGGGCGTTACCCACCGCCCTGCCCTATGGTGTCCGGACTTTCCTCGGAGGGTTTTCTCTCCCCCCGCGGTCCGCTCGGCCCGCCCCTCGATGGTAACTCCGCAGCGCGCCCGGTCCAATGCCCCGGCGGTTTATGGTCCCGGCCATGCGAACGGCCGTGGTGACTGGCGCCGGCAGCGGCCTCGGCCGTGCGATCGCCGCCGAGCTGATCGGTCGCGGCTACCGGGTCCACGTCACCGATGTCGACGCCGGAGCCGCCGACCGCGCCGTCGCCGAGCTCGGCCCCGAGGCGCGCGGTTCCTCCCTCGACGTCCGCGACGACGCGGCTTGCCGCGGTCTCGCCGATTCGATCGGGCGCACGGGCTCGCTGGATCTCTGGGTCAACAACGCCGGCGTCTTCTTCAGCGGCCCGCCCTGGGAGCAGACTGCCGAGACGCGCCAGACGATGCTCGACGTCAACGTCACCGGCCTGATGAACGGGACGATCGCGGCGCTCGGCCCGATGCGGGCCGCCGGCGCCGGCCACATCATCAATGTCATCTCCCTGGCCGGGATCGTCGCCGCCCCGGGCGAGGTCGCATACTCGGCCTCGAAGCACGCCGCGATGGCCTTCACCCTGGGGACGCTCTTCGACCTGCGCCGCGAGGGCGAGAAGAAGATCCGGGTCTCAGCCGTCTGCCCGGACGGGATCTGGACGCCGATGCTCGAGGACAAGCTCGACGATCCCGACGCGGCACCATCGTTTTCGGGGCGCCTCTTGACCGCCGAGGAGGTGGCGAAGGAGGTAGGGAAGCTGACCGAGCGCCCTCGCCCGATCCTGATCGTCCCCCGCTGGCGCGGCCCCTTCCTGCGGGTGGTCGACCTCTTCCCGCGCCTCTCCCTGCGGCTGCTGCCGCTGGTGATGTGGGATGCCCGCCGCCGCCAGCGGCGCTACAAGAAGCTCATCGAATCCGGCCGCTGGCCCTGAACCTGGCCGCCCCGGTCAGACCTTCCGGAAGACCCCGACGACTTTCCCGAGCACCTTGGCCTCGGTCGTCAGGATCGGCTCCATTTCCTCGTTCTCGGGCTGGAGCCGGATGTGCTCCTTCTCGCGGAAGATCCGCTTGACCGTCGCCTCCTCGCCGATCAGGGCGACTACGATCTCGCCATTGGCGGCGTCGTCGCTGGGGCGCACGATCACGTAGTCGCCTTCGATGATCCCGGCGTCCTTCATGCTTTCGCCGCGGATCTGGAGGATGTAATCGCCGTCCTCGCCGCCGATCACGTCGGGCACTTCGAGGTACTCCTCGATGTTCTCTTCGGCGAGGATCGGCTCACCGGCGGCGACCTGGCCGACCAGCGGCAGCCCGCCGCCCGGGCTGATCGTCCGCTTTGCCTTTTCGTAGAGCAGCTCGATCGCCCGCGGCTTCGAGGGGTCGCGTTTCACCAGGCCCAGCTTCTCGAGGTTGGCCAGGTGCGCATGAACCGTCGAGGAGGAATGAAGGCCCACGGCTTTCCCGATCTCGCGCACGGTCGGCGGGTAGCCGGTCTTGGCCGCATATTTGCGGATGAAGTCGAAGATCTCCTTCTGCCGCTTGGTCAGGTCGAGTTCCATCGTCGCTCCAAGTCCCTCCGATGCCGGGTCGCCAGGGTCAAATAACCGCAAATTCCCTTCGAACACTTGTTCGCAAGGCTACCCCCTCCACCGGACGCCCGCAACCACCGCCCTCCCCCTGCACGCAAACATCTAGAATCGAGCGCCCTCGAGCGGCTGTGGCGGAACTGGTAGACGCGCAAGGTTGAGGGCCTTGTGGGTGGAAACACCCGTGATGGTTCGACTCCATTCAGCCGCACTAGGAATCCCCTGCAAAGCAGGAATGGCCATGAGCTTGACCTCGGAGGCGCCCTCGCCCTCCGAGGTCTGCAGCGGTCCATCTAAGGACCATTTCCTCAACGGCGAGTGCGTCGGCCATCGCCGACGCTCCGGTGAAGGTCTCGCGGCAAGGCGCGCAAGTCCGCCGGATTTGCGCCCAGCCGCTGCCCTTGTCGGCTCTCGATCACGTGCCTAGATTCGACCCATGGAGCCCTCGCTGGCACCTCCGAAAAAGGCCTTGGCGCCACGGCGACGCAGCAATGGCACCGGCACCCTGCACGTCCAGACCTGCGCGAACGGACGCCAGTGCTGGTACGGACGCTGGTACGCCGGGCCCCAGCGGCGCAACCGCCGCATCGGCCTGAAGCGCAAGCGCGGAACCGGCCGCGGCATGACGAAGGTCGAAGCCGAGGCAGAGCTGCGACGGATGATGCTCGCCGACCGACCGCCCCAGCTCGGAGACGAGATCACCTTCGCGATGGCCGCCGAGTTGATGCTCCGTGAGCTTGAGGAGATCGGCCGCAAGCAGAGTACCCTGGCCAACTACCGCCAGATTCTCAAATGCCGTCTGCTGCCACGGCTCGGCGAGCTCCCGGTCGGTCGCATCAAGCGCGGCCAAGTCGAGGCGCTGGCGACCCAGATGCTGCGGGAAGAGCTGCGGGCGCAGACCCGCCTGCACGTCTTGAAGCTACTCTCCCAAATCTTCAACTACGCCCGGCGGCAGCGCTGGTGCGTGGACAACCCCTGCTGGGGCGTGCGGCGCCCGAGAGTCCACCCCAGCTCGGAGATCCACTTCTTGGACCGGGTCGAACTCGAGGCCGTTCTCGGCGCGATCGATATCGGCGCGAAACCCTTCGGCGCGATCGACAAGGCGATTGTCCTGACCGCGGCGATGACCGGGATGCGGCAGGGAGAGCTACTGGCGCTGCGCTGGATGGACATCGACTGGGAGGCGAAGCGGATCCGCGTGCGCCGCAACTATGTGCGCGGACACATGGACTCGCCGAAGTCGCGGAGCGGGGAACGCTCGGTGCCGCTCGCGACCCGGGTCGCGAGCGAGCTGCACGAGCTCCGGAGCCGCTCAAGGTTCCTGGCCAACGGCGACCTCGTGTTCGCAAGCCCGCTCAGCGGCGAGCCCCTCGACCACGCCTCCCTGCTGCGCCGCTTTAAGAAAGCCCTGAAAGTGGCCGGAGTGCGCGAGCTTCGCTTCCACGATCTCCGCCACACCTTCGGCACGAGAATGGCCGCCTCCCCGGATGTGGCGATGCGCCAGATCCAAGAGTGGATGGGGCACCGGGACTACCGGACTACGCTGATCTACGCCGACTACGAACCGGGCGATGACGAGAGCGCGATGGTCGACGCGGCCTTCGGCTAATTAGCTTGAAAGCCGGCGACTCCGAGGCCGACGCGCTCGGCGGCCCGGGCGAGATCCTGGTCCCAGGTCACGAGCACGATTTCCTCGTCCCCGAGTTCGAGCGCCGTGGCGAGGTGGACCGCGTCGTAGCCACGCAATCCCAGCTCTTCGGCATGGGCGCCGGCGCGAGCGGCGAGTTCTTGGTCTACACCGACCGTGACCAGCTCTGCGCAGAGCTCCTCGAAGGCCGCAAGCGCTTCTCGGTGCTCCTCCTTCCCGAGCCGATTTAGGCGGCGGGCAGCCGCGAGCGCTGCCCGCCCCTCGGGGTAGGCAAGGATGCTCGATGCTGTGGGGTGGGCACTGCCCCAGAGTTCAGCCGCCAGCTCAGAGCCGTCCTCAACCACGACCAGCTTGACCAGCGCCGAGGTGTCGAAGTAGAAGATCAGGCCCGCTGCTCGGAGACGAGATCGGAAACCGAACCGGCGCCCTCGACCCGCGCCGACCGAGGCGAGCGCTCACCCTGCGGCATCCGCACCAGGCCACGGCGCGTGAGAGCGTCGAGTGGCCGCTCGCCGAGGCCGCTGAGGCGCGCCACTGGCCGTCCCCGCCGGGTAACGACAACCTCGCCTCCCCCCTCCACGCGCTCCAAGTACTCGCTGAGGCGATCGTGAAGCTCTCGGACTCCGACCTCGGTCTCAGACTGATGTAGCGTCATGTCTTGATATTAGCAGCTACATGCCAGGGCACGGGGAGGCCTTCGCCCACTGGGCACAGCATTACCGGTGCAAGGAATCGCGAACACCCCAGGGCGGCTGAAGTCAAGAAGCCCGGAATTTCGGGGCATTTCGCCACCGAAATGCGTCCGCCCGGAATGGGAACTTACGAGGTTCCGACACTAGACAGCAATGGAGACCTTCGAAAACCATCATCCGTCTGAAGCCTATCGCTGGGGGGAGACGGACTTGCGCTTAGGTCTCGCAGGCCGCAATGACGGGACGGACAGGTAATGGCCTCGCCAGTCTTCCTGAGCTACCGCTGGAACGAGGGCGTGCCGCCGACAGAGGTGGAGATGCTCGATCGCGAAATGAGGCTAAGAGGAGTTCCTGTGTGGCGCGACATCCGAGAGCTCGGCCCCGGTGCCCTGAATGAGGAGGTCGCCGACAATGCGATCCGCGATATCTGCGCTGGCTGCGTTCTCTACTTCACTGAAGCCGTGCTCGAATCGTGGTTCATCAAAAGCGTCGAGCTCTCGGCGGTGCGCAGCCGAATAGAACGCGACGGCTCTTTTTTCGTTGCTGCCATCTTCGATGGTGTGGGCTCCGAGGAGTCAGAGATCCTCCGGCAAGAGATTGGAATCAACCTGACCAATTACCAAGGCCTCTTCGTCAACCAGAACGTTGATTTCCAAGCACAGATTCACCCCTTCTCTGTCCAGATCCTGCTCCGCTATCTGTCATCCGTTCCAGCAGACCGAGTTGTCGTCGCGCTCAACACCTGGAATCAGATTCCCCTCAACGAGCCGGCCACGCTGCATCTGAACTGGGCCAGGGAGGAGAACACCGACGCCGGTCCCTTGCCGGTCGACTGGAGATTGCTGAAGAAGGCCGCGCATGACCTCCAGACGGTGCTCAGCAATTTCGCTGATACCCGCGTGCTCTGTGTGGGAGGGAACGCCCATCTCTCAGCAGCGTTCCTGCTCGGCTACACGTTTCGCGAGCCGACCGGATGGAGGATCGAGGCCCACCATGGACGCGCCCCGGTCGAGATTGCGAGCGTCGAGGCAAACCGACAGGGCTGGCGACTCGTGCCGCTACCAGCTCAAAACGACTCAGACGAACTAGTAGTAAAGCTGTGTGCCAGTGCCGAGTGCGGGAATGCGGTTCAACGTCATCGGTCGAGAAACAGGGAGGCGCGGGTAGAGATCGGGATCTTCCCCCCGGACGGAAAGCCCGACCGGACGAGCCTCGATGACATCGAGATCGATGGCCTAGCTGCGGCTGTCGTCTCCGCAATCCGCGAATCCCGCGAGCGCTACAGCATTGCCCAAACCGAGCTCTACTTCGCTTGTCCTTGGACGCTTGGTATGGCGCTTGGCTGGAACTTTGCCAGTAGCGGCCCAGTCTCCGTGTACGAGGCGACCGCCGCAAAGGACACCTACCACCCCGACCCACTCCAACTTCCTTGAAGGAGCCCAAATGTCTCTGAACGAGGCCTTCCTGACGCTACAAGAGAATGTGAATGCCGATCCTCTGCAAGTCGAAGAGGCCCGCCAGCGACGTGAAATGTTTCAGCTCGCGTTCGCGGACGAGCCGGACGCCGTTACTTCGGTGCCGAGCGGCTCACTCGCGCGGGGCAGCCAAATCGAACCGATCAACGACGTTGATCTCCTCTGGGTCTACGACGCGAATGCGCACGCCGAGTGGGGTCAGCCTGGCGCATCGGCAGGGGCGGCACTTGAGTACACGCGGGACCAGGTGAACCGACTACTCGGTTCCGAACAAGCGCTGATCACGCTCTTCGGCGACGCCGGCCGATTCATGAAGTGGGTCCGCCACACCCGTCTTCAGCACCATGCCGTGAAGTGCTTCCTCGACGAGCCGGGCGAGGATGGCGCCTTCACCGTCGACGTCGTTCCTGCCCTTGTCCGACAGCCGAATGGCTTCTTTATCCCCCAGACCAGCAACAACGAATGGATTGCGACCGACCCCGTCTACCTGATCGAACGTGTGCTGGAGCGCCACGGAGGCTACGGTGAGGGCCAGTTTGTACAGCTGATCCGCGTGCTCAAGTGCTGGTGCAAGGACGACGGCAACTTGATCAAGGGGCTCGCGATTGAGATCCTCGCCCTCTCTCACCTTCACGACGACGAGCGCCCACAGGCGCTCGCACGGTTTTTTCAGGGTGCTCTCGAGGCGATCCATGAGCCGATCGAAGACCCGGCCGGCCTCTGTGGCGAGGTGCAGCCGAAACTTGACCGTGCCAAGGCAGAGTCCCTGCTCGAGCGAGCCTCGGATCTCTCTTCGCGGGCGATAACGGCCGCCGGACGCGGTGAGGAACGCCAAGCACAGTGCCTGTGGCACGAGCTGCTGGGCGATGTCTTCCCCGAGCCGATAGGGGGTTGCGGCAAGAGTTCGCCTCGTAAGGGCCGATACGGCACCGTCGTAGTACCGCCACCGCGTCCCGTACAGAGCGTGGAAGAGGGTTGATTGGACCGCGAGCCAATCAGTTGGCTGCAAGCAGAACCGGGGCGGGTCGTCGCCGAGCGGGAGGCGATGGCGGACCGAGCACCGGATATGGAGTGGTTCGAGCCAGGGGAGAACGGGTTTCAATCGGGTGGCTTTGAGGGCTATGGACCCGAGTGGCCGATAGACCGAACCCGGCCCGAGAAGCTGCACGAGTTGACCGACGGGAAACGCTTGAGGCTTCGGGTCGAATTCCTCCAGGGCTTCCCGGCCCAGCCACCGCGTTTGGTGCCGCTCGACCCCGAACCCGAAGTCGCCGAGCGCCTCAACGAGGCAGTCCACGTCAACAGCGATGGCTCGCTGTGCATGATCCGCCACCCCAGCCAGTGGCGAACCGCCGACCTCGCGATCCACTTAGTCGAGAAGGCCTCGGGCTGGTTCATCGAGTATCTGGCGGTCCATAAGAAATTGATCAGCGAGATGAGCAAGTCGGGGTTGTTCGTCTCGACGGATCTTGATCAGCGCATCGAAGTGCTATGAAGCACGACCTCATCCTGATGCCAGCAGAAGCTGCTCGCCTGATCGCAGAGAGCGGTGTCGACTGGGGCCACTTGGGGCTGGCCCATAACGCCGTGGACCACGTCTACAACGTCCTAACTTGGAACAAGAAAGACGGTCCGTCGTCGCAACTCAAGGCAAGCTGGGCGCGCCATGAGTCGCTGAGCTGGATGAAGGGGATAAGTGGGCAGTGCCTCTGGTACCGAGGGACCGAGGCGCTCCACGACCGCGCCGCGTCGGACACGAGTCGTAGTCAGCCCACCCCTGTGGACTTCATGCGCGAGCAAGTCGGCGGCAACTGGCTGACCTTCAAAGCCGGAGTCGCCGTCGTAACGTTCTGCGAGCGCGAAGGTCGAATTGAGTGGGCAGCCTGGTTGCGCGAGGGAGAAGGAGTGTTCAGGCCGATCGACCTAGAGATCTATGAACCTGAGGCCGACTTACTCGCGCCCCTTGATATCGCTTGGCCGCGCCAGGCGATCGCCGAGAAGCTCGTCACCGTGATCGGCCTCGGCAGCATCGGAGGCGCGGCCGCGGAAGCGATGGCCTCCTATGGCCTGCGCAACTTCGCTTTCGTCGATCCCGACCGCCTAGAAGGCCATAACTTCGCCCGCCATCGTGCCATGCCCGGCCTCCACGGCAAGTACAAGGTTGATGCAGTCGCTGACAGCTTGGAAGGCCGCGATCCCCAGGTAGATGTAGAGCGTGTTGTCGCCCACGTCGGGCACGAGGCTGATCTGATTCGGCCGCTGCTCAATGAAAGCGAGATCGTCGCCTGCTTCACCGACGGGCCTGAATCGCGCCGGATAGCCGCCCATCTATCTTTCATTGCCCACCGTCCAGTCGTGCTGGGATGCGTCCTTAGCTTCGGTGCCTACGGCGAGGTTCTGCGTCTCATTCCGGGAAAAACCGGCTGTCTGGAGTGCAATCGCCGAGCACTCGCCGACAGTCTTAATCTGGAGTACGACCTTGAGGCGAACTCATTGGAAGAGCGGATCACCGGACGCGATCACGGTGAGCACATCGGCGTCTCGCGTCGTCTCGGGCACTACGCGTTCGACCCCAAGGTGATTAACACCACCGCAGTCAGCGGCGACCTTCATCTGGTCGGAGCACTGGCTGCGAAGGTAGTCGTGGCTACGCTCCTGACGAAAGTCGGCTACCGCGAACAGCGGCTCGCGGGAAACCATGCGCTGCTTGGCCTGCGACCGCCGCTCGATCCGGCCCCACCCCCTTTCGACCGAGTGGATCGGGTCGCGATGACTATCTGGCTGCCGACCGCTGCGCCCGATTGGGAGTGCCCCACCTGCGGCCCGAATGGGACTCGGTGACTGTCCTCGTTCCGCGCCACGTGGAGAGAATGATCCGGCGCGAGGCCGCCCGCTCGGAAGATGGGAAAGAGACGGGCGGCATCCTTCTCGGGTTCGAGGATCCCGACGGCGTTAACTACTGGGTGACCCAGGCTGGCGGTCCCGGCCCCAACGCGGTCCGTTCGCCGGTCCGGTTTGTGCGGGATCTTGGCCACGCAAAGACTCTTGCCGCGAAAGCGTACGAGGTTGACGGCTCACTCTGGATCGGTGACTGGCACACTCACCCAGGAGGCCCGCCGAGGCTGAGCTCCACGGACCTCAACAGCTACCGCAAAGTCTTGGCCACCTCAGACATGCACAGCTTTCTGGCGATCTTGCTGCTGCCAGGAGTCGAGGGATGGAGACGGCCACTCGTGACGGGGTGGCAAATCACGCCTAGAGAAGTCCGATCAGTTCAACTCCTAGATCTCTTAAGCACCTAGTCCAAGATCCTCGATGGGCCGATCCGGACTCGTCGGACGTCAATGCCCGATAACCCCGTCTTATGGAGATCCGGGGGACCGCATAGATGCGGGCGGTCTGCTTGGCGAACGCCTCAGACCCCGGACAGGCTCCACCTCATGCGGCACCCACCTCCGTCGGCGAGGTGGTGGCGCTCCATTTCCCCCTAACCGCTGTCACCCTCCATTGGACGGGAGCCTTCCTGACGGGCCGGAGGCTCGGGAAAAGCACCTCGCTCTGGCTCGGAAGACTGAGAGACAACCGGAATGCCCCAGTGGCGGGTCGGATCGTAACGGGGCGGCAGAACCTGGAGGAAAATCCGCTGGGCCAGCGGGCTCTTGTATTCGTGGTGGCGCAGGGCGAAGTGCCAGTGTCCGGCAAGCCACATCACCAACCCGATCACCACCATCAACAGTGCAGCTGGATTGGTGAGGGTAACCAAGCTGATCAGGCCGACCAACACGAACACAACCCCGCCAACCCTCAGGACCACACCGCCGAAGAGCCAGAAACCGCCGA
>Ga0307280_10000223_pt1 | contig 11088 bp, 11 predicted proteins | sample ER_DNA_119_FD_194479 | JGI IMG/M metagenome (GOLD analysis project Ga0307280, IMG submission 194479) | Bulk soil microbial communities from the East River watershed near Crested Butte, Colorado, United States - ER_DNA_119 | ecosystem: Environmental > Terrestrial > Soil > Floodplain | place...
ACGCTGGGCCTGGCCGAGGACAAGGGATCGAAGCTGATGGCCCGCTACTGGCTGTGCGCGATGGTCGGGCGTTTCATCGGCAGCCTGGTCACGCTGCGCATGTTCAAGGCCGGGAAGGTGCTGGCGGTGCACGCGGTGATCGCGTCATTGCTGGTCGTGACGTCGGTGCTGACGACCGGCTGGACAGCGGTCGGTACGATCATCGCCGTCGGCCTGCTGAACTCGGTCATGTTCCCGGCGATCTTCACGCTGGCGATCGAGGGCCTCGGCCGCCACACCGAGCAGGGCTCGGGCATCCTGTGCGCGGCGATTGTCGGCGGCGCGATCATTCCGTGGTTGCAGGGCGTCTTTGCCGACAACGCGGGCCTGCACATCAGCTTCATCCTGCCGGCGGTTTGCTACCTCTACATCGCGTGGTACGGCCTCAAGGGCCACGCGACCGACGCGAAGCCGGCCCCGGCGACCGCCGCCAGCTGATCACTTCGATTTCGCGGCGCCGACGAACGCGCGCGCCTCGCGCGCGAGGCCGATCCAGGATGCTTCGGCGCCGTCGAGCTCGACCCACTCCTTCATCAGGCGGCCGTGGCCGGGATCGAACGGCCGGCCCGAGCCGAGCTGCACCAGCTGGTCGACGCGCTTGCGTGGCAGCTTGACCACGAACAGCCCCCGCGACGAGATCATCGCGAACAGCTTCCCGTCGACCTTCAGGCCGGATGAACCGAAGCTCTTGCCGCCGCTTGTGACGCGGCGATCCTTCGCAAACGCCTTAACGACGGGGACGAAGCGGGGGTCGACGGGTGGCGCGTCGTCCTTCGCCACGGCCGGCCGGCGCCGCCCCTTCGTCGTCATCGGGGCGAACCCTAGCGTACTTTCGAGTGGTGTCAGCGGCCGGCCCGAAGGAGTAGACTGTTCCCCATGACCGGTTCATTTGGTCGCGTGCGCGAGGGTCGGCGATTCAACTGGCGGCACGAGGCCGCCCCCGTGCTGGCGGTGGCGGGGCTTGCCGCCGACTACCTGTCGCCTCCCGCCGCGTGGACGATGGTGTTGCCGTTCGCGTTCGTCGTCGTGCTGCTCGCCCTGCGCAAGTGGGCTTTCGCCGCCGCCGTCTTCCTGCTCTGTTCGTGGATGCTGATTCCGACCGCCGCGCGCGCCGTGTTCGCCGTCGAAGAAATGCGCGGCAAGCACGATGCGTTCTGGATCGCGGGCGTCGAGCTCCAGTCGCTCGACGGACCGATCGCGGATCCCTGCGTGCCGAAGTACGTCGGCTTCACGACGCTGCCCGTCGGTCCTGGGCACCTCATCAATCCCAGGTGGGCCTTGCGCAGGGCCATCGTGAGCTTCACCGAGCTCCACAACTTCATGGTCCTCGAACGCTGGCAGCAGGACGTATCGGACGTGTGCACGGACAGCGACGCGGCCCCGCGCGACGCCGACGCGCGGTAGCCGAATAGCCGAACCCGACGGGCGTGGGCGTGGGGCCTGTAGTCGCGGCCGACGCCGCAGGCTGCGTGGTATAAGCGCCCGGCTGTGCATAGCGACGCAATAAAGAAGGGCATCAACCGCGCGCCGGCGCGGGCGATGCTGAAGGCGACCGGGCTCAACGACGCGGATCTCGAGAAGCCGCTCATCGCGGTGGCGAACACCTGGACCGACGCGACGCCCTGCAACCTGCACCTGCGCGAGCTCGGCGCGAAGGTCAAGGAAGGCATCCGCGCCGCGGGCGGGACGCCGATCGAGTTCAACACGATCGTCGTCTCCGACGGCATCAGCATGGGGACCGAGGGGATGCGCGCGTCGCTGGTCTCGCGCGAGGTGATCGCCGATTCGATCGAGCTGGCGGTGCTGGGCGCGATGTGCGACGGCGTCGTCGCGCTGTCGGGCTGCGACAAGACGCTCCCGGGGACGATGATGGCGCTGGCGCGGCTGGATCGGCCGGGGTTGATGCTCTACGGCGGGTCGATCATGCCGGGCAAGTTCCGCGGCAAGGACGTCACCATCCAGGACGTGTTCGAGGCGGTGGGCGCGTGCTCGGCCGGCCGCATGACCGAGAGCGACCTGCGCGCGCTGGAAGACGTCGCCTGCCCGGGCGCGGGCGCCTGCGGCGGCCAGTTCACCGCCAACACGATGTCGATGGCGGGCGAGATGCTGGGCCTCTCGGCGATGGGCCTCAACGACGTGCCGGCCGTGGATGCGCGCAAGGGCGGCGTGGCCATGCGCGCAGGCGAGATCGTCATGAAGCTGGTCGCCGCCGATCTGCGCCCGAGCAAGATCCTGACGCGCGCCGCGTTCGACAACGCGATCACCGCGGTGGCCGCGACCGCAGGGTCGACGAACGCCGTGCTGCACCTGCTGGCGATCGCGCGCGAGGCCGGCATCCCGCTGACGATCGACGACTTCGACGCCATCTCGGCGAAGACGCCGACGCTGACCGACGTCGTGCCGGGCGGCCGCTTCATGGCGGCCGATCTCGAGCGCGCGGGCGGCATTCGTCTGGTGGCGGCGCGGCTGGCCCAGGCGGGGCTGCTCAAGGACAGCATGACCGTCAGTGGCCGCAGCATCCTGGCCGAGGCGGCGGAGGCGAAGGAGACGGCGGGCCAGGAGGTGATACGCCCGCTCGACCGTCCGATGTCACCGCGTGGCGGCTTCGCGATCCTGCGCGGGTCGCTGGCGCCGGAAGGCTCGGTCGTGAAGCTGGCGGGCCACAACCGCCGCAAGCACACCGGCCCGGCGCGCGTGTTCGACTCCGAAGAGGCGTGCTTCGCGGCCGTGCAGCGCCGCGAGATCAAGGCGGGCGACGTGGTCGTCATCCGCTACGAGGGACCGAAGGGCGGGCCCGGGATGCGCGAGATGCTCGGCGTGACGGGTGCGCTGGTCGGCCAGAGGCTGGACGACAGCGTCGTGCTGCTCACCGACGGGCGCTTCTCGGGCGCGACCCACGGCTTCATGGTCGGCCACGTCGCGCCCGAGGCGCAGGTGGGCGGCCCGATCGCGTTCGTGAAGGACGGCGATCAGATCACGATCGACGTCGATACGCGCCGCATGGACGTCGCCGCCGATCTCGACGCGCGCCGCGCCGGGTGGAAGGCGCCCGCGCTTCGCTACAAGTCCGGTGTGATGGCGAAGTACGCGGCGGCGGTGTCGTCGGCGGCGATCGGCGCCGTCACGTCGCCTGTTGGCTAGCCCCAACACGGCGATCGCACGACGGGATTCCGTCCGCCCCGGATGGCGTTATCCTCCGCCGATGCCGCGCGGAAGGGCGTTGTTCTGGGCCGTTGCGTTCGCCGCGGCGGCCGCGGCGGTCGGGTGCAAGAAGGACGAGGATCCCGGGGCCGCCTTCATCGGCCGCTACTGCGACGTGTACAAGCCGTGCTGCACGGCTGCCGGCCTGACGGGCGACGGGGCAGCCTGTCGTACGCTGTTCATGAGCACGCTGGCGCCGCAGCCGAAGTACGACGCAACCGCCGGTGAATCCTGCCTCGCGGCCTTGCAAGAGACCGCCGCTCAGCCTGGCTTCTGCGAGGGCGACATCGCGACGCCATCCGTGTGTGCGCAGGCGTTCGGCGGCGTCGCCACGGGCGGGTGCGTCCAGGATAGTGACTGCCCGCCGTCCGATCAGGGCGACGTCCGATGCGTCTCCAGCACCATGAGCGGCAAGGTGTTGCACCAGTGTCAGATCCAGACGCGCGGCCAGCTGGGCAGCATGCCCTGCATCGGCAGCGTGCGCGGCGGCATCACGCTGTACGGGGGGACCAGCGACGGCAGCATCCCCGCGACGGGCATCCTGTGCGACGGGGCCGACGGCCTTCGGTGCGACGGCACCGCCTGCGTCGCGCTCGCCGCCGCCGGCGAGGGTTGCAGCGGCCAGTCCGAGGAATGCATCGACGGCGACTTCTGCGACGTCACCGTCGGCCAGTGCGCGGCGCGCAAGGCGATCGGCACCGCCTGCATCGACCAGGCGCTGGAATGCGCCAATGGATCGTATTGCGATGCGACCGGCATGACCTGCGTCGCGCAGCTCGACATCGGCGCCGCCTGCACCGACAACGGGCAGTGTCTCACCGGCAACTGCTCCGACGCCGGCACCTGCGCCGCGACGCCGACGGGCGGCGCGAATCCGTTCTGCGGCTGACTCCGGAGACCGTTCGCGCGGGCGCCGTCATCGCGCGGGTCCGTCCAGCGCAATCGCCTGGCGGTGGCCGACGGCCGAACCCGCGTCGAGACGTCGCGCGTGCCACATGACGGAGGCGATCCGCGTGGTCGCCACCGGGGCGATGCAGATCGTCTCGTCGGCGGCGATGTCCAGATTCACCAGGTTCGTCTCGCCGGCGCGCAAGCGCTTCTTCTCGACGGCCGCGGCCGTCGCGCAGTCGGCGTCGGTGCCGTTCTTGCGAGCGACCGAGTACAGCGCCAGGTCGTCGCGACCGTCGACGTCGATGTGCAGCAACCGCGCGGGCCCGCTGACCAGGATCCGCGCGCTGTTGCCGGCGATGTGGGCCGACGCGTGGACGTCGTGGCCGCCCGCGTGCCCGGCCGAGATGGTGGCGCAGCCGGCGGCGGTCGCCAGCGCGATCGAAAGAACCGAGAACTGTATGGCTTGAATTGCCCGAAACATTTCACATCCCCCTTTTCGGGAGGCTTCAAGGGCAAGCGTCGTGCCAGGCGGAAATCCCTGCGGAGCGCGATGTCGCGCTCGCCGCGTGCCGTCCGACCGGACAACTTGTATGCGGGGTCGGACAGATCGTCCGCCACCGCGGAGGCCCCGGTCCGGGCTCAGTCGACCGACGGACAGTCGGACGTGTCAAATCGGGCGGCGCGCGGATGGGCGCTCATCGGCCTATCGGCGTGATTCCGAACGCCGCCGGCTGCGCCGCCGCCCGAGCTTTCTCATCGCGCGCGAGTACAGCACCCGCACCGTCGCGTCGCTGACGCCGAGGTCGAAGGCGACCTCCTTCTGCGAGCGGCCGGTCGTGATCAGATCGAGGATCTGCTGCTCGCGCGGCGAAAGCGATGCGGGCCTTTCGGACGGCGATACCAGGAGCCAGCCCCGGATGTCCGGGAGTGTCTGCAGTTCGGTCATCGTCATGCCCGCCCGACAAAGCAACGGCCATGCCCACGCGCGAAGGGCGGCCGGTCCCGTCGCTGCGGGCCGCGGGCGGCCCGTCTCGCGCAATGTGTGCAGCATTCGCCGGACAGATTGTTCAATCTTCGGCGTCCCGGACAGAGCGGATGGCGCGTCTTGCTTGGCATCATCGTTGCTGTCGTTCGCTTCGTGCCCGACGCAGCCGCGCTTCATTCCGTCGCCCCCGCCGATCTCGCCGACATCGGACGACGGCCGATCTGGTTCGGCGTCTATCGTGCGGTCGAGCGCATCGCCGAAGGCGGGATGGGTGTCATCTTCCGCGCCGAGGACGTGCGCGATGGTCGTGCCGTGGCGATCAAGACCGCTCGCTCGGCCCGCGAGGCGGACGCGACCGCCATTCGCCGGGAGCTCATCACGCTCTCCGGGCTGCGCCACCCCGGTATCGTGCGCCTCCACGGGTACGGCGTGCAGTCGAGCGGCCCGTGGATCGCCCTGGAGCTGCTGGAGGGCCGCACCCTCGCCGACGAGCTCTCGTGGTACTGGCCGGAGACGCGGGGATACGGTGAGCGGCGGCAACGAACCAACGAGCGCCCGACGGCACCGGCGTGCAATCTCCGGGACCGGCAGGGCGAGAGCGCGCGCCGTCTGTTTCCGGTCGCGGGCGGAGGGCATCTCGTCGAGGCGCTCTCCGTCGTCCAGCAGCTGTGCCTCGCCCTGGATCACCTGCACCGCCGCGGCCTGGTTCACCGCGACGTGAAGCCCGCCAACGTCTTTCTGCGCGGCGACGGGCGCACGACGTTGTTCGATTTCGGGCTGGCCTGTTCGGCGGGTGCGACGCGCGACCGTGCGCTCTGCGTCGGTACCGTGGAATACGCGGCGCCGGAGCAGATCTGCGGCGGCGCCGTCGATCGTCGCGCGGACATCTATTCGCTCGGCTGCCTGCTCTACGAGCTGGTCACGGGGCGGCCCCCGTTTCGCGGCGATTCATCCAGCGAGATCGCCGAGCGACAGATGAAGCGCGAGCCCGCCGCCCCGTCGCATCTGATCGCGGACGTGCCGAGCCGGCTCGACGACCTGATCCTGTCGATGCTGGAGAAGCTACCGGAGCGCCGCCCGGATGACGCGGCCGAGGTCGGGCGGCGGCTCGGTGAAATCGCCCGCCGCGCGCAGCGGGCGTCCAGCGCGGTGCCGATCGACTACGCCTTGTTTCAGGAGGTGCGCCGCGGCATGCGGGCTGACTTCGTCACGTAGGGAGTGTGGTGTGGTGGGGGGATGGTCGCCGCGCTGCTCTGGCTGAGCGATGCCTCTGTGAGGGCGGAGGCACCCAGCCGGCGGCGCGGCGGCCGTCAGGGGCCGGCGCGCGCACACCCGAGGTTCGCGAGGCGCAGCCAGCTTGCGCCGCCGGCATCGGTGTGCGCGACCGCGAAAGCGCCGTCGGGGAAAGCCGCCGCGGCGACGGGTTGCTGCGCGATCGCGTACCCGCCGATGCCGGTCGCCGCGACAAGCGCCGTGCTGAGGCAGCTGGCCGGCGCGGCGAGATCCAGCTCGCACGCGTACAGTTGATGCGTGGTGACGTCCTGCGAGTTGTCGGTGGCGGGAAAGACCGTCAACCACAAGCCGATCGGCCGGCCCTGCAGGCCGATCGCCGCGACCCTGGGCGTGATTCGATAATACGCTCGCAGCTGCGTGTTCTGGCCGACCGCCGTGCGCGACAGATCGAACCCGATCTGCGTCAGGCGGACGGGATTGCCGTCGAACATCAGCAGGCCCGTTTCGAACGGCACGGCGGTCGCCGTGTCGCTGCCCTGAACGCTGAAGAACGCGCTGTCATCGGCGCGCGTCAGCAAGTTGCCGGCGGCATCCACAACGGCGAGGCGAAGCGCGCTGCCGGCGCCCCACGCCAGCACCACGCGATCCTCCTCCGCCGCCGCCCCGAAGATCCGCCCCACCTTGAAGGTGTCCCGATCGGCCGCGCCCAGGATGGTCGACCACGGCACGATGACGCCGGTGGCGACGTTGACGAAGTGCTCGTCGGTGATGAGGACGACGGCCGCGCTCGAAAGGGCGACGGCGCGCAGCATGTGTTCCGTCGCGTTCGCGGTGGCCGTGAAGAGACGGGTGCCGCCGTAGAGATCCGGGTCGATCGACGTCGCCACGAAGTCGCCGGTGGTCCCGCGCGCCACGAGCAAGAAGCGGCTGTCGTCGTACGCGAGGAACTGCGCGTCGACCCCGAACTGGAAGCCGGCGATGACGGTGCCGTCGCGCCGGTAGGTGCGGACGTCCGTTTGCTTGGCCTGCCGGTTGATCACGGCGACGGCGCTGGCCGTCGCCGCGACGTCCAGGCGCAACGGCGACGACGCCGTGGTCGTCCACGGCAGGGCCACGGCCGCGGTCACGCACGCCGATTCCGCGGCGTCGATCTCGATCACCCCGCCGGTGCCATCGGCGGACGACGGGCCGTCCTTCGGTGATGGCAGCGCGTCCGGAGCATCCAGCCCGCCCGCGTCGAAGGCGATCGACCCGCTGCCTCCGACCTGCAGCTGGCGCTGCGAGCACGACCCGCAGAAGCCCAGCACCAGCAGCACGGCGATCGACCCGGTGCGTAGACGTCCCCGCATCTGCCTTCCTTTATTGTGCCGCCGGCCCCACGATTTCAGGTCATCGATTTCGCGGCGGCGAAGGACTCCCACAGCGCCCGCACCAGGGGCGACGCCAGCTTCTTGCGCTGGGTGCACACGCCGACGCGGAATTCGCCCAGCGCCGCGCCGCCATCGTCGGCGTCAAGGACGCTCAGCTTGCCGTGCAAGGGGCTCTCGTCGAGCACCAGGCGCGGCACGATCCCGACCCCGCAGCCGAGGCTGACCAGCGCGAGGATCGCCTCGCTGCCGGGGACCTCGCCGTAGACCTGCGGGATGATGCGGCGCCGCCGGAACCAGCGGTCCGCGCTGTCGCGCGCGTGCCCCGACGCCGGCAACACGACAGGCAGCTCGGCCCACGGCAACGGCCGCTGATGGCACAGGCGTTCGACGGCGCCCGCCACCCGCGGCGCCGCGAACACCAGGGGCGTGAACAGCAGGACGCGCGAAATGAGGCCGCGCGGCAGGTGCGGCGGGATCGCGGCGACGCTCAGATCGACGCGCCCGTCGGCGAGTTGTTCGAGCGCGTCGGCCGCGTAGCCGGTCTCGAGCTGGATGCGCACGTCGGGATGCCGCCCACGAAACGCGCCCAGCAGCTCGGGGAGGAAGCTCTGGCACGCCGTCACCGACGCGAAGATCGCGATGCTGCCGGACAGGCTGTCCTGCCGGCTGCGCAGATCGCGTTTCAGGCGTTGCCAGCGCTCCAGCGTCTCTCGCGCGTGCTCGGCGAAGCGCCCGCCCGCCGGGGTCAGCCGGACCGAACGCCGATCGCGTTCCAGAAGGACCGATCCCGTCTCTTGCTCCAGGCGCTGCACGACGCGCGACAGGGTCGAGGGGCTGACGTGGCAGGCGCGGCTGGCGCGCAGAAAATGTAACGAACGGGAGAGCTCGAGAAACATCTGTAAGCCGTCGTAATCCATGGCTAAGTGACAGGGTCGCCGTTGTTGCAATAAATGCAATACAGAAGTGCGGATAAGTCATTTTGCGCAACAGCCGCCATCGCCTATCCTCTGGGCCCAAGCGGAGGTCGTCCATGAGCTTCTCGTCCAAGATTTTTTCGATCGATACCGTCAAGATGAGCGATCGCACCGAGCAGATCGTCAAGGGTGGCCGCCACCTGTTCCCGCTGCTCGCCAAGGCATTCGCCGGCGTCAAGCAGATCGGGGTCATCGGGTGGGGCTCGCAGGGGCCCGCGCAGGCGCAGAACCTGCGTGACTCGCTGGTGGGCACCGGGATCAAGGTGAAGGTCGGCCTGCGCGCCGGCAGCTCGTCGATGGCCGAGGCCCGCAAGGCGGACTTCACCGAGGAGAACGGCACGCTGGGCGAGATGTTCGCCGTCATCAAGGAGTCGGACATCTCGCTGCTGCTGATCTCGGATGCGGCGCAGGGCGAGCTGTACCCGAAGGTCTTCGAGAGCCTGCGGCCCGGATCGACGCTGGGCCTGTCGCACGGCTTCCTGATCGGACATTTGAAAAATGTTGGCGCGAAGCTGCCGGCGAATATCAACGTCATCGCGGCCTGCCCGAAGGGCATGGGACCGTCGGTGCGGCGCCTGTACGTGCAGGGCAAGGAAGTGAACGGCGCCGGCATCAACGCCAGCATCGCGATTCACCAGGACGTGGACGGCCGCGCGACGGACTACGCGCTCGGCTGGTCGGTGGCGCTCGGGTCACCGTACACGTTCGAGACGACGCTGGAATCAGAGTTCAAGTCGGACATCTACGGCGAGCGCGGCATCCTGCTCGGCGCCGTGCACGGCGTGATCGAGGCGCTCTACCGCCGTTACGTCGCCGCGGGCCTGAGCAAGGAGGACGCGTTCCTGCAGTCGGCGGAATCGATCACCGGTCCGATCTCGAAGACGATCTCGAAGCGCGGCATCCGCGCCGTCTACGACGGGCTGGACGCGGCCGGCAAAGCGGAGTTCGAGAAGGCGTACACCGCGGCGTATCCGGCGGCGCGCGAAGTGCTGGCCGAGATCTACGACGAGGTGTCGACCGGGAACGAGATCCGCGGCGTCGTGCTGGCGGGCGAGCGCCTCAAGAAGCAGCCGATGGGCAAGATCGACGGCACGGAGACGTGGAAGGTCGGCGCCGGCGTGCGCGCGAAGCGCGACGAGGCCAAGACGCCGGTGAACCCGTTCACGGCGGGCGTCTACATCGCCACCATGATGGCGCAGATCGACATCCTGCTCGAGCACGGCCATCCTTACTCGGAGGCCGCGAACGAATCGGTGATCGAGTCGGTCGACTCGCTGAACCCGTACATGCACGCCCGCGGGGTCGCCTACATGATCGACAACTGCTCGACGACCGCGCGGCTGGGCGCGCGCAAGTGGGCGCCGCGTTTCGACTACCTGCTGACGCAGATCGCGTTCGTCAACATCGACGAGGGCAAGGCCGGTGATCCCGCGCTGTTGCCCGCGTTCAAGAAGAACTTGATCCACGACGTCCTCGCCGTTTGCGCCGAGCTGCGTCCCAGCGTGGACATCTCGGTTTCGTGATGGTGACGGCGATGTTTCGAGATGGAATACGCGCCGTAAAACCTCGTTGATTTACTTGAAAGAGGGCCCGCGACAATTCAGATTCTGGCCCGTCCGGTCGATTGTCGGTCGGACGGTAGCCAGTAGGAGAAGCACAAAACGCAAAAGGAAGGGATCACAGGATCCTTCATCATAAGAAAGGAGTGGTTCGGTTATGTGGATCGCGGTGATGGGGTTGATGATGCTGACAGGGGCGGTGGTCAGGGAACAAGGACAGGGATTCGATGACTTCGGGTGGCGACGTGGGCAGGGTGGAATGGAACAAGCGGCAGCAAACGAAAGCAGCAGTGGTGGTGCGGCGGTGACCGTGATTGCGGGACCGCCGGTGGGCACGGTGTCGATGAGTGGCGGGGACGAAGCGGACGCGTCGGTGTCGACGCAGTCGCAGCTCGAAGGGTCGTGGGACCTCGCGTGCGAGAGCAAGCGCGGCAACCACATGGTCTTCGATCGCGATTCGATCCGCGAGATCGGGAACGAAACGCTGTTTCGGTGGGCAGCCGCCGAAAGCGCTCCCGAATCGGAGGACACGGTCTACACCGCGGTCGCCGATTGTCACGCCAAGAGCATCGAAGCGCACTGGCCGGGCAAGCGCACGGCGACGCGCGCGGGCACCTGCGGGCGGCATCTGGTCGACGCCGTCTGCGCTGCGCGCGTTCGCTAGAGCGCCTCGGCAAAGACCATGACGGCCATCGGGGCCGTCCAGGAGCCCGGCTCAACACCGGGCTCCTGACCCGGGGTATTCTTCCGCGCATGACCGATCTCGTGGTGACGTTGCTCGGGCCCGATCGCCCGGGGCTCGTCGAGTTGGTAGCCGGCGTGATCGCCGCCCTTGG
>Ga0307280_10000224_pt1 | contig 11082 bp, 8 predicted proteins | sample ER_DNA_119_FD_194479 | JGI IMG/M metagenome (GOLD analysis project Ga0307280, IMG submission 194479) | Bulk soil microbial communities from the East River watershed near Crested Butte, Colorado, United States - ER_DNA_119 | ecosystem: Environmental > Terrestrial > Soil > Floodplain | place: USA...
CCACGCCGCGGATATCGAAGGTCTTGGCCGCCGCCACCAGCTGGCGAAGGGGCGGCTCGATCGCCTTGTCGGCGCCGCGCGCGGTCCCGTCGACGATGCCCGAATCGTCGTCGCTCGCCGGGGCGCGACCCGCGAGCGCACCCAGCAGCTGCCCCTTGATGCCGCGGCGGGTGTGGCAGGCGCACGTCGCCACGGTGGCCAGGTGCGCCTGTGTGCCCACGTTGCCCACGGTGCGACCCAGCCCCGCCATGCAACCGCGGAGAAAGGCGGCCGGGTCCAGATCCGCGCCGTCGACCTCGGTATAAATGGTGGCAGAACGGCGATCACCATGGTCGTCGGAGCCGGCCGTCAGCGCCTTCCGGTGCGGCGCCGGGCCGTTCGGGGTCATGCCATGCTTGCGCGCGAGCGCCGCGATCACCTCGGGCGTCAGCCGCTCGAGCATCGTCGTCAGATCCGGTTCGATTCGCCGGTCGGTGCGGCCGTTCGCCCCCTCGAGCGTCGAGAACATCAGCAGGACCTTCTCGAGGGTCGCCGCGTCGAGGCCCGCGTTGGGGCTGATCAGCGGGTGCGCGAGCCCGTGCGCGATCGCGGCGCCATTCAGGTACTCGCACAGGCGATAGATGTCGTTGCGGCGCGCCTGGATCTCGTCGTGCTGGTCGCGGGTGATGTTCCAGGCGAGGACGTGCATGACGCAGCCGTTCTCGGGGAAGCGGGTGGTCACCTCTTCGGACAGGAAGAAGTCCGGCCGATCGATCAGCGTCAGACCTCCGTCGATCGTGTCGTGGTCCGTCAGTGTCACCAACGACATACCGCGCGCCTTACAGAGATCGTACTGACGCGCAGGCTCGGCATAGCTCTCCGGCCAGCCGAATAGCCGTGTGTACCACTCGTCGTTCCCAAGGGACGCCGCCGAGTGAATGTGCAGGTCGCAGCGCGTTGTGCGCATCTTGCCCCGGGGCGGGAAGGTGGCCACTTTACAGGCAATCGGGGGAGAGTCCATCCTCGGAAGTAGGAAACCTGTTGGGTGCGGGCGGCGTCTGAAGTACGAACGGTGTCTCTTTCCAGACTGGAAGATCTAGACAGCTCGACCGCACCGCTGGTGTTGCCCCCGGCGGACCCGCGGGCCTCCGCGCCCATGCCTTTCGATCCCGTGCTGCTGGCCGCGGGAGCCGGCGTCGGGGGACGATCGCTCGTGCGCTCGCTCTTCGGGTGGAAGCGCTACCCGGGCAGCGTCGAGGCGATCTGCCGCGCGGTCCTCGAGGATTGCTGGCGCGGCGATTTCTTCGCTGGCTCAGCCGGACACTTCAGGCAGTTCTGGACGCGCGACCTCGCGATGTGCACGCCGGCGCTGTGCCGGCTGGGCATGCGCGACCGTGTCGTACGGTCGTGGGAGTGGGGGCTGGAGCGTTTCGAGAAGGCCGGTCGGATCGCGACGACGATCTTCGCGCGGCGGTTCCCGCGCGACGTGTACGCCTACGCGTGCGACTCGCTGCCGATGTTGCTGTTCGCGCTGGAGGCCGCGGGCGCGCAGCACCTGATCGCGCGCCACCGGGACCTTCTGTCGCGTGAGGTGAAGCGCTTCTACGCGACCGTCTTCGATCCCGAGCTGGGCCTGGCCCGCCCCGACGGCTACTTCTCGGGTCCGCGCGACTGCATGACCGGGCGCTCGACGGTCTTCGCCAACACGATGATCGCCCTGCTCGGGCGGTTGCTCGACCGCGCGAACGGCCTCCCGCGCCCGCTGGCGGGCTACGACGTCGCGGGGGCGATGCGCGCGCAGTACTGGATGGGCGACGCTTTCCGCGACTCTCTTTGCCGCACGTTTCCGTCGGGCGACGCGAACATCTGGCCGTTCTTCTTCGGAATCTTCGACGATCGCGCGATGTGGCGCAGCGCCTTCGGCGTGCTGGAGGCGAACGGCTTCACCAGGCCCATTCCGCTGCGCTACTTCCCGCGGCGGCTGCCCGAGGCCGAGCTGCCGGTGCCGCGGTTGTTCACGCCGAACTATCAGGGTGACCCGAGCTGGACGCAGCTGGCGCCCGTGTACCTGCACCTGCTCAAGGAGGTCGACCGCCCGCGGATGGAGCAGCACCGCGCCAACATGGCGGCGCTGATCGAACGCGACCGCAACTACCTCGAGATCTACACCCCCGCCGGCCGGCCCTACCGCGGCCGCGCCTTCCTCTATCACGCCGACGAAGGGATGATCTGGTCGGCGATGTTCCTCGACCTGTACTAGCTCGGTCGGCGGCGCTCTAGAGCGCCTTCTTGATCATGTCCTCGATGCGCGCCCGTGGGACCGCGCCGACGACCTGACCGACGACCTTGCCCTCCTTGAACACGAGCAGGGTCGGGATGCTGCGGATGTCGTATTGCGTCGGGAACATCTGATTCGCGTCGATGTCGCATTTTCCGACGCGCAGCTTGCCCTCGTAATCCTTCGCCAGCGCCTCGACGTGCGGCGCGATCGCGCGGCAGGGCGCGCACCACGCCGCCCAGAAGTCGACGAGAACCGGAACCTTCGAGTCCAGGATCTCCGTCTTGAAGTTCGCGTCGGTGACTTCGAGCATCTTCTCGCTGGCCATGGCGAAGTGCTTTAGCACGACCATCCGGGCTGTCCAAGCGCGACGGTGGCGCGATCGTTCAAGCCTGGGCGCCCTTGTGGACGCCGGACGCCGGGAGGTACGGAAACGTGCGCCATCAACGTGCGAGTCGCGTCGCGCCGCGCACGGTGGTAAATCTGGGGCGTGTCGACGTTGACCTGGCACGAGGTCGGGGCCTACGCGATAGCCGCCGTCCTCTACATGGCGCACATCGTGGGGCTGCGCCGCGGTCCCGAGACCGCGGGGCGCGCGTTGCTGGCGGTCGGCGTCGCGCTGCACTTCGCGGACATCGGCGTGCGCTGCTATCACGGCACGAATCCGATCTCGTCGACGCCGGAAGCGATGTCGCTGGTGGCGTTCATGGTAGCGGCGGTCTTTCTGCTGACGTCACTGCGCTACCCGCTGGCAGCGGCGGGCGGTTTTGCGTTGCCCGCGGTGGTGGCGCTGATCCTGCTCGCGCGCCTCGCGCCCGCGGAAGCGGTCACGCCCGCGGCGGTGTCGCTGCCCGAGATGGGCCGCCTCGGGCAGGCGCACATCCTGCTGGCGACGCTGGGGGTCGCGGTGTTCGCGTTCGCGGCGGTGCTCGCGATCGTTTACCTCTTTCAGGACCGCAGCCTGAAGCGCAAGCAGCTGGATCGGGTCGTCGCACGCGGCACGCCGCTCGAGACGCTGGATCGCCTCGCGCACCGGTGCGTGTCCATCGGCTTCCCGGTTTTCACGCTGGCGATCGTGACCGGCGCGATCTGGGTGGCGCGCCTCGGCCTGCTGCACGGCCGGGGAACCCTGCGGCCCGAATACCTGATCGCGGTCGGGACCTGGATCGCCTTCGCGGTCCTGATCATCGCGCGCGTCGGGGCAGGGTGGCGCGGGCGGCGCGCGGCCTGGCTGACGCTGGGCGGTTTCGGCGGGACGGCGCTGGTGGTCGCGGCTTACATCCTCCGGCACGCGGTGTAGAAGATGGGCGGCGCGAACATCGACCTGCTGCTCATCGGTGTGTCGCACAAGACGGCGCCGGTCGCGGTGCGCGAGCGCCTGGCGGTCGAGCCGGACGCGACCGCCGCCGCGCTGCTCGAGCTTACCTCGCTGTCGGCGGTCCGCGAGGCGGTGATGATCTCCACGTGCAACCGCGTCGAGCTGTATGTCGCCGCCGACGACGCGGAACGCGCGGCGGCCGATCTCGCCGGCGTGCTCGCGCGGCGGGCCGGCGTCGCGGTCGCCGATCTCGCCGAGCACCTCTATCAGCACCGCGACTCGGCGGCGGTCCGCCACCTGTTCCGCGTCGCCTCCAGCCTGGACTCGCTGGTGGTGGGCGAGCCGCAGATCCTGGGCCAGACCAAGCAGGCCTACGAGGCCGCCGTCCAGCACGGAACGGCCGGCGCCGTCCTCCGGGCCTGCTTCGAGGAAGGCGCGTTCCGTGTCGCGCGCCGCGTGCGTCGCGAGACCGCGATCGCGCGCAACCCGGTCTCGGTCAGCTCGGTCGCGGTCGAGTTCGCGCGACAGGTGGTGGGCGACTTCGCGCGCCGCCGGGTCCTGATCGTGGGCGCCGGCAAGATGTCCGAGCTGGCCGCGCGCACGCTGCGCACGCACGGCGCGATGTTGACCGTCATCAACCGCACGCGCGCGCGCGCCGAGGAGCTGGCGCAGCGCTTCGGCGCCGACGTCGCCGACTGGAACGATCTTCAGGCCGCGCTCACCACGGCGGACATCGTCATCGCGTCGACGGGCGCGCAGCGGCCGGTGCTGACGCTGGACCTGCTCCGTCAGGTGCGCAAGGCGCGCCGCGGGCGGCAACTCTGCCTGCTGGACATCGCCGTCCCGCGTGACGTCGAACCGGAGGCCGGCAAGCTGGACGGCATCTATCTGTTCGACATCGACGATCTGCAGAAGCAGGCGAGCGAGCACCGCGCCGAGCGCGAAGAGGAAGCGGCGGAGGCGGAGGCCGTCGTCGAGGAGGAGCTGGGTCGGTTCGTGAAGCGCTGGCGCAGCCGGCAGCGGGGGCCAATGGTCTCGGCGCTGCAGACGCACTTCCACGCCATCGCGAAGTCCGAGGTTCTGCGCGTGTCGGCTGGCGTCGACGAGAAGGAGCGAAAGGCGCGTCTCGACCTGGCGGAGAGCCTGGTCAAGAAGCTGCTGCACCTGCCCATGACGGCGCTGCGCGACGACGATCCCGACGAAGCCGTTTCGCTGGTGCAGGCGCTGCAGAGATTGTTCTCGCTGTCGCCGGTGGCGGCGGTGCCCGCCGCCGACGAGGCTCCGGGCGAGGGTGAACGCACCGTCGACAAGAAGGCCACCGGATCTTGACGGCGTCCGCCGCATCGATCGTCATCGGCACGCGTGGCAGCGCGCTCGCGCGCTGGCAGGCCGCGGAGATCGGCCGGCTCCTGCGCGCCGCGCATCCCGGCCTCGAGGTCAGCGAGAAGATCGTCGTCACGCAGGGCGATCGCGTGCAGACCGGACCGGTGATCGATCTCGGCGGCAAGGGCGTCTGGGTCAAGGAGATAGAGGAAGGCCTGCTCGCCGGCGAGATCGACGTCGCCGTGCACAGCATGAAGGATGTGCCTGCCGAGCTGGCGCCGGGCCTCGCGATCGTCGCCGTGCCGACGCGTGCCGATCCGCGCGACGCGATCGTCAGCCGCGACGGCGGCGGGCTGGCGGCGCTGCCGGCGGGCAGCCGCGTCGGGACGTCCAGCCTGCGCCGCGTCTGCCAGGTCCGCGCCGCGCGTACCGATCTGTCGATCGAGATCCTGCGCGGCAACGTCGACACGCGCCTTCGCAAGGTCGCCGAGGGCGTCGTCGACGCGGCGGTCCTCGCAGCAGCGGGGCTCGATCGCCTCGGTTTCTCGGCCCGCATCGCCGAACGCCTCGACACGACGCGCATGCTGCCGGCGATCGGACAGGGCGCGCTGGCGCTGGAATCGCGGGCGGAAGACACACGCGTCGTGAAGTTGTGCCGCGCGCTCGCCGACGCGGCCGCCGAGGTGACGACGACCGCCGAGCGCGCCCTGCTCGCGGGCCTGGGCGTCGGCTGCCGCACGCCCGTCGCCGGTCACGCGACGCTGGCCGAGGGACGATTGACGCTCGCCGGGCTGGTCGGCCGCCCCGACGCGTCCGAGATGATCCGCGAGGCGCTCACCGGCGCGCCGGCGGACGCCGCCGCGATGGGGGCGGAGCTGGCCCGCCGCCTGCTAGCGCGTGGCGCCGATCGGATCCTGCGCGAGCTGGAAATCTAGGCGCGCAGCGCATCGCTCTGCTCGTCAAAACGTGCTCTTGACCGGCACGTTGCCAGCACCCTGGAAGCTGGACCACGCGCTGTCTCTCCGTAAGTACCTGATTTAATTGAACCGCTGGGCTCATTGCTTGACCGGGGCCGGGAGCGGGGCTATCAGCATCGGCTCACGATGCTCGGTGCATGGGACGACAACTGCGGCCTTTTCCGTCCGACAAGAGCCTCGTTGTCCCACCTGCCACCGTCTAAGATCCCCGTCCGCCTCCTTCTAAATGAGGTTGGCTTTCCGGCCGAGTTGGGCTCGATGGCTCAACCGGTCGAAGCGCTCTGGTACGTCGGACGGCTGCCGGCCGCGACCGATCGTCGCCTGGCGGTCGTCGGGGCGCGGGCCGCTTCCACGGCCAAGTCCCGGCTGGCGCACGATCTCGCGGCTTCGGCCGCGCGGGATGGATTCGCGATTGTGTCGGGCGGCGCCCTCGGGATCGACGCGGCCGCGCATCGGGGCGCGCTGGACGCGGGCGGCCCGACGTTCGCGGTCCTCGGCTGCGGCGTCGACGTCATCTATCCCGATCGCCACGCCGCGCTTTACGCCGACGTCGCCGCGAACGGCGGCCTCATCTCCGAGTACGCACCCGGAACTCCACCGCGCGGCGGACAGTTTCCGGCGCGCAACCGGATCATCGCCGCGCTGGCGGAGGCGGTCCTGGTGGTCGAGGCGGGTTTCGCGTCCGGCGCGCTGATCACGGCGCGCGTCGCGGCGAGGATCGGGCGCCGTCTGTTCGCCGTTCCCGGCAGCCCGGGCACCGACGACCTGATCGCGACGGGCGCCGCGCTCGCCGTGGCGGACGCGGAGGCGTTGCGCCGCGCGCTCGCGGGCGAGGCACCGGCGGTCCGCACGATGCCGCCGCGCTTCGCCCCGCTGATGGCCGAGCTGCGCACCGGTGAATGGCGGCCGGCGGAGCTGGCGCGACGCCTGGGATGGCCGCTCGGCGAGACGCTCGGCCTGATCGCGGAAGCGGAGCTGGACGGTTGGCTTTGTCGTCGCCCCGGCGGAGCGCTGGCATCTATGGAGAATGCGCGTGGCAACTAAGAAGGCGGCGGCGGCCAAGCTCGACAAGACCGACAAGGTCGAAAAGGTCGTCGCCAAGGCCGAGAAGCCCGCCAAGGCCGAGAAGGTCGCCAAGACCGCGCGGACCGCCAAGGTGGCTCCGAAGGTCGACCCGGTGAAGAAGTCGGCCAAGGCGAAGACCGCGACGAAGGCGGCGACCAAGAGCAAGGCGACCGAGACGGTGCCGCCGGTGCGGGCGCGCAACGACAACGCGCTGGTCATCGTCGAGTCGCCCGCGAAGGCCAAGACGATCAAGAAGTATCTCGGGCGCGGCTACATCGTGAAGGCGTCGGTCGGCCACGTCAAGGATCTGCCGCGCAAGAAGATGGGCATCGACATCAAGCACGGCTTCCGGCCCGAGTACGTCGTCATCGAGACGAAGAAGAAGGTTCTGTCGGAGATCAAGGCCGCGGCCGCGGTGTCCGGTCGCGTCCTGCTGGCGCCCGACCCCGATCGCGAAGGGGAGGCGATCGCCTGGCACATCGCGGAGGAGGTCCGGGAAGACAACCCGAACATCCAGCGCGTGCTGTTCAACGAGATCACGAAGAAGGCGGTCATCGAGGCGATCGGGAAGCCGATCGCGCTCGACGTGAAGAAGTTCGAATCGCAGCAGGCGCGGCGCATCCTCGACCGTCTGGTCGGCTACGAGATCAGCCCGGTGCTGTGGACGAAGGTGCGGCGTGGTCTGTCGGCGGGGCGCGTGCAGTCGGTCGCGGTGCGTCTGGTCGCCGAGCGCGAGGCCGAGATCACCGCGTTCACGCCGCAGGAGTACTGGACGGTCGAAGCGACCGTCGAGGGGCCGACGCCGCCGCCGTTCAACGTCAAGGCGACGAAGCTGGACGGCAAGAAGCTGGAGATGACCCACGAGGGCCAGGCGCGCGAGGTCGTCGACGCCATGCGCGCGGCGGCGATGCGGGTCGCTTCGGTCGAGCGCAAGGAGCGGCGCAAGAACCCGCCGCCCCCCTTCATCACGTCGAAGCTGCAGCAGGACGCGTCCAGCAAGCTGCGCTTCTCGCCCAAGCGGACGATGGGCCTGTCCCAGCGCCTTTACGAGGGCGTCGAGATGGGCGACGAGGGGCCGATCGGCCTCATCACGTACATGCGTACCGACTCGACGCGCATCTCCGACGACGCGCTCGGCGAGGCGCGCGCGTACATTGGAGAGAAGTACGGTCCCACCTTCCTGCCGCCCGAGCCGATCGTCTACAAGACGAAGAAGAGCGCTCAGGACGCGCACGAGGCGATCCGGCCGACCAGCCTCAAGTACGATCCGGAGACGGTGCGCGCGCTGTGGGCGGGCGGCAAGGGCGGCGGCCGCGACGAGCGCGAGTCGGACGACCTGCTGCGCCTGTACACGCTGATCTGGAACCGCTTCGTCGCGTGCCAGATGGTGCCGGCGGTCTTCGATCAGACGACGATCGACATCTCGGCGGGGCGCGCCGAGGTGCGCGCGAACGGTCAGGTCATCAAGTTCCCCGGCTTCCTGTCGGTCTACGCCGAGACGGTCGAGGACGCCGTCAACGAGGACGAGACCGGCGCGTCGCTGCCCGACGTCAAGGAGGGCGACGAGATCAAGCTGCTGGAGACCCGGCCCGAGCAGCACTTCACGCAGCCGCCGCCGCGATTCTCGGAGGCGACGCTGGTGAAGGAGCTCGAGGAGAAGGGAATCGGGCGGCCGTCGACCTACGCGGCCATCCTGTCGACCATCCAGGACCGCGGCTACGTGGAGAAGAAGGAAGCGCGCCTCTATCCGACGGAGCTGGGCGTGATGGTGAACGGCCTGCTCGTGAAGAGCTTCCCGGACATCGTCAGCACCGACTTCACCGCGCAGATGGAGGAGCAGCTGGATCTCGTGGAGGAGGGCGAGGCCAACTGGGTCAAGCTGCTCGACGGGTTCTACAAGCCGTTCAAGATCGATCTCGACAGGGCCAAGGTCGAGATGCGCAACCTGAAGGCCGAGGAGAAGCCGACCGACGAGGTCTGCGAGAAGTGCGGCAAGCCGATGGTCATCAAGTGGGGGCGCAACGGCCACTTCCTGGCGTGCTCCGGCTATCCCGAGTGCCGCAACACCAAGGAGTTCACGCGCAACGCCGACGGCAGCCTGACGGTGATGCCGGCGACCCGCCCGTCGGATCAGGTCTGCCCGACCTGCGGCTCGCCGATGGTGATCAAGCGCGGTCGCTTCGGCGAGTTCCTGGCGTGCTCGAAGTACCCCGAGTGCAAGACGACCAGTCCGCTGTCGCTGGGCGTCGACTGCCCGAAGCCCGACTGCGGCGGCTACCTCACGGAGAAGCGCTCGCGCCGCGGCAAGGTGTTCTTCGGCTGCTCCAACTACTCGCGCACCAAGTGCGACTTCGTGTCGTGGGATCGCCCGTTGCCGCAGCCGTGCCCGAAGTGCGGCGCCAAGTTCGTCGTGCAGAAGGTCAGCAAGGCGGGCGTCCGCATCCGCTGCCTCAACGAAGGGTGCGATTACACGGCCGATCCCGAAGCGAACGAGCCGGCCCCCGCGGCCGAGGGGTCGCCACCCGCATCGCCCGACGTCGCGGCCCCGCCGCCGACCGGCACCGAAAGCTAGCCGCTCTCGCGCGAAGCGCGAGTCTGCGGCTATTTGTCCAACGAGCTCCTCAGTCAGGTCAGGCCGCGCGCGTCAGCGTCGCGACGGCCTCGATGTGTCTCGTCTGCGGGAACATGTCGAAGGGCTGCACGCGCAGGCAGCTGTACCCGGCGGCGGCCAGCGTCGCGATGTCGCGCGCCTGCGTCTCCGGGTTGCACGACACGTAGACGATCGTGCGCGGCGCGAAGGCGCAGAGCTGCGCGAGGAACGCGTCGCCGCAGCCCTTGCGGGGCGGATCGACGATGACAGCGGCGTCGGCGCCCGCGAACGGGATGCCGGCGAACACGGCGCTTGCGTCGGCGGCTATGAATTCGCAGTTCGTGCGCGCGTTGCGGGCGGCGTTCTCGCGCGCCCAGCTGACAGCGCTGGGGCTGACCTCGACGCCCAGCACGCGCTCGAAATGCGGCGCCGCGGCGAGTCCGAGTAGCCCGCTGCCGCAGTAGGCGTCGACCAGATGGCGCGCGCCGCCGGCCGTCGCTTCCTGCGCAACGTGCGCGACCAGCCGCGGCAGCAGGAAGGGATTGTTCTGGAAGAAGTCGCCCGCGAGAAACCGCAGGCTGAGGTCGCCGACCTGCTCGGTGACAACGTCGCGCGGGTCCACGGTCACGCCCGACGAGGCCTCGCGCACCAGCAGCGTCGCGCCGCGCCGGTAATCGGACCACCGCGCCCGCACCTCCGCGCGCAGCTCGGTGAGCCGCGCGTTCACCGCCGGCGTGGCAATCGGGCAGGCGGCGACGTCGATGGTCCGGCGGCGCCCCGCTTGCAGAAAGCCGATCGCCGGTTCGCGGTCGGCGCGCGGGCGCGCGAAGTGCGGGGTCAGCTTCGATCGGTAGCCGTAGGGCGCGGGGCAGGGGACGCAGGGCGCGACGACCGCCGCCAGCCCTGCGTAGAGGCCGCGCAGGGCATCGGTCTTCAGCGCCAGCTGATCGTCGTAAGCGAGGTGCTGGTACTGGCAGCCACCGCAGGTTCCGAACAGCGGACAGACGGGGGCAACCCCGGGGCTGGGGGCGACGCCTTCGTCTGATTCGGCGACCGCGGTCATCGTCACGAGAATAGCGCGTGGGGCACCGAGACGAAGGCGTGATTCGCGCGATGCCTCGCGCTGCGCTACGATCGGCCGCCATGGACGAGGCGATCGCGGCATTCCGCCAGCACCTGACGGCGGAGAAGCGCGCGTCGGTTCACACGCTGCGCGCCTACATGCACGACCTCGACGAGCTGCGCGCGCACGCCACCCGGACGCTCGGGCACGTGCCAGCGCTCGACGAGCTTGACGTCCTCGTGTGCCGCTCCTACCTTGCGTCGCTCCATGGAGCGAACGACGCCGTGACCATCGGACGGAAGCTGTCCTCGCTGCGCGCGTTCTTCCGCCTGTGCGTGCGCCGGCGGCTGGTGAAGAGCAGCCCGGTCGCGGCGCTGCGGGCGCCCAAGCGCGCCCAGCGCCTGCCGCTGTTCCTGGGCAAGGAAGACGTCGGCCGGCTGCTCGACGGCGACGGGCCCCGGCCCGACGCGAGTCCTGACCAGCTGGCGC
>Ga0307280_10000225_pt1 | contig 11073 bp, 6 predicted proteins | sample ER_DNA_119_FD_194479 | JGI IMG/M metagenome (GOLD analysis project Ga0307280, IMG submission 194479) | Bulk soil microbial communities from the East River watershed near Crested Butte, Colorado, United States - ER_DNA_119 | ecosystem: Environmental > Terrestrial > Soil > Floodplain | place: USA...
CGAGGCGTTCGCGGTCTGCCGCGAGGCGGGCCGGCGCGTGCTGAAGATGCGCCACTTCGACGTGCAGCTCATCGGCGGCATGGTCCTGCACCGGGGTGGCATCGCCGAGATGAAGACCGGCGAGGGAAAGACGCTGGTCGCGACGCTGCCCGTCTACCTGAACGCGCTCGCCGGCAAGGGCGTTCACGTCATCACGGTGAACGACTACCTGGCCCGCCGCGACTCCGAGTGGATGGGCCGCATCTACAAGTTCCTCGGCATGTCGGTCGGCATCGTCGTGCACGGCCTCGACGACCAGGAACGCCAGGAGAGCTATCGGTCCGACATCGCGTACGGGACGAACAGCGAGTTCGGGTTCGACTACCTGCGCGACAACATGAAGCTGTCGATCGAGAACTACGTTCAGCGCGAGCTGAACTACGCGATCGTCGACGAGGTCGACTCGATCCTGATCGACGAGGCGCGCACGCCGCTCATCATCTCGGGGTCGGCGGAGCAGTCGGCGGACCTGTACCAGAAGGTCGACGGCATCATCCCCGGGCTGCGCAAGGACATCGACTACACCGTCGACGAGAAGGCGCACTCGGCGATCCTGACCGACGCGGGCATCGAGCGCATCGAGCAGCGGCTGAACGTGGGCAACCTCTATAACCCAGCCAACCTCGAGTGGCTGCACCACGTGACGACGGCGCTCAAGGCGCACACGCTGTACAAGCGCGACGTCAACTACCTGATCGAGGACGACAAGGTCATCATCGTCGACGAGTTCACGGGCCGGAAGATGCCGGGCCGGCGCTGGTCGGACGGCCTTCACCAGGCGATCGAGGCCAAGGAAGGCGTCGAGGTTCAAGAAGAGAACCAGACGATGGCGACGATCAGCTACCAGAACTACTTCCGCATCTACAAGAAGCTGGCGGGCATGACCGGTACCGCCGACACCGAGGCGGAGGAGTTCCACAAGATCTACAAGCTCGGCGTCACGGTCGTCCCGACCAACAAGCCGATGTTGCGCGTGGACAACGACGACGTCGTCTACAAGAACGAGCGCGGCAAGTTCCGCGCCGTCGTCGACGAGATCGTCGACTGCCACAAGCGCGGTCAGCCCGTGCTGGTCGGCACCGTCAGCGTCGAGAAGTCGGAGGTCGTGGCGTCGCTGCTGCGCAAGAAGCAGATCCCGCACAACGTGCTGAACGCCAAGCAGCACGAGAAGGAGGCGCACGTCGTCGCCCAGGCGGGCCGCAAGGGCGCGGTGACGATCTCGACCAACATGGCGGGCCGCGGAACCGACATCATCCTCGGCGGCAACGCCGAGTTCATGGCGCGCGCCGAGATCGATCCGGAGAACGCCGGCAAGCCGGGGCACGAGTGGCCCCCGGAGCAGGAGGAGGCGTTCCAGCAGGGGTTCTCGCGGTTCAAGGCCCAGTGCGACGCCGAGAAGCAGGAGGTGCTCACCGCGGGCGGCCTGCACATCCTCGGCACCGAGCGCCACGAATCGCGGCGCATCGACAACCAGCTGCGCGGCCGTTCGGGCCGCCAGGGCGATCCGGGCAGCTCGCGCTTCTTCCTGTCGTTGGAAGACGACCTGATGCGCATCTTCGGGGCCGAGCGCATCACCGGCCTGATGGAGCGCCTGGGCATGGAGGAGGACGTGCCGATCGAGCACGGCCTCATCAACCGCGCCATCGAGAACGCGCAGAAGAAGGTCGAAGGCCACAACTTCGACATCCGCAAGAACCTGCTCGAGTACGACGACGTCATGAACCAGCAGCGCAAGACGATCTATGCGCTGCGCCGGCAAGTGCTGGAGGGGCGCTACGCGCCCGAGCCGACCGAGGAAGAGAAGAAGAAGGGCAAGACGTCGGCGGACATGTTGGTGCCGACCGAGTCGGGCAAGCACACGACCGAGACCCTCGCGAAGTCCGTCCGGCCGGTGCTGGCGCGCATGTGCGAAGCGCTGACCGAGGCGCGCACGGCCGACCCGAATTCGCCCGACGGCTTCACGGTCGTGAAGGTGGACCTGCAGCCGGCTTTCCTGCGCTCGGAGATCTACCGGTACTTCGGCGCCTATCCCGATACGAAGGGCGTGGCCGAGGATCGGACCGGAACGCTCGATCGCCTGGCCGACGAGGTCGGGTCGTCGATGGTCCAGCAGCGCGAGCGGTTGCTGGACCTGTGCGAGGAGATGCTGCAGGGGATCGTCGACGAGCAATGCCCGCCTAACGCGCACGCGGAGGACTGGGATCTCGACGCGCTCAGTGCCGCGATCAAGGAGCGCTTCAACTTCGAGCCGTCCATCGACGAGACGAAGCTCATGGAGCGCGAGTCGCTCGTGAAGTCGTTGTGGGACGACATCGAGACGATGATCGAGGCGCGCGAGGCCGAGCTGCAGCTGCCGGGCCTGCTGTTCTGGTCGCGCCGCTTCTTCCTGCAAGAGATCGACGAGCGCTGGATCGATCACCTGAAGTCGATGGAGGCCCTGCGCGAAGGCATCGGGCTGCGCGGCTACGGCCAGAAGGATCCGAAGCAGGAGTACAAGAAGGAAGGCTTCGTCATCTTCGGCGAGATGATGGGCAGCATCGGCCGCAACGTCTGCGAGAAGCTCTTCCACATGCAGGTCCAGCGCGAGGAAGGCGCGACGCAGCAAGCGCAGCAGCAGGCGCAGCGAAAGGCGCCGCGGCGCACCGTCGAATCGGGCGGCGGCGCCGAACCGCGCGCCGCGAGCGGCGATGGCAAGGGCGCTCCGGATGAGGCGAAGCCGATGCGCCGCGATCAGCCGAAAGTCGGGCGAAATGATCCGTGTCCGTGCGGTAGTGGTAAAAAGTACAAGAAATGCCACGGCGCCGTAGCCACCGTCTGATCTCACGCGCCACATTCAACGCCACCGCCGCCGGGATGACCGCGGCACTCGCCGTCGCCGGATGTCAGGTCGCCCCGACCGACAACGGCTGTCAGATCACGAGGCAGGTCGTCCTGCCCGACACGACGCCGCTGGCGCTGCTCCCCGACGTGCGCCTGGATCGCGTCGGCACGACGACCTTCGTCTTCGGTTCGGACGGGACGACGGTGCAGTGGCTGACGATCGCCGAGGACGGCACCGTCGGCACCGAGCAATCGGTCGCTCTGCCCGACGGGACGATCGCGTCGTGGAACGCGCTCGCGGGCGTCGACGCCCCGGGTGACCACGTCATCATTGGCGTTCTCGTCCCGGCCGCGAACGGCAGCGACGCCGAGCTGCGGCTGATCTCCGCGCCGGCCGACGGCGGCCCGGCCGGCGATCCGGGAGAGGCGATCGCGACGTTCGCCGACGGGGTGACCACGCCGCCCCAGATCGCCATGGGGACATCGGCGTCCGCGATGTACGCGGGAGTCGCCTGGATCGATGCCGCGCAGGGGCCGACGTATGCCTTCGTGGACGGGCAAGCCCAGCTGTTCGGCAACCCGGGCACCATCGAGACCCCGACCGGTCCGGGCTACAGCTGCCTCGGCTTTGGCCCGGGCAAGGCAGAGCTGACGGTCAGTTATCAGCGCGCCCCGGCCGTGCAGCTGCAGGGGGCGACCTGGATGACCGCGGACCTGGCGGTCGGAGGGGCGATCAACACCCTCTCGCTCAACGTGTCCCAAGCGGGCGGGAACATGGGTTGCGCGCGGGCGGCGCTTTACAACAACGGCGGCTCGCCCGAGTACGCCATCGTCTGGCAGGACGAGTCCGGGTCCTGGCTTTCCGTCTATTACGGGGACCAGGTCGGCACCGTGAAGAGCTTCCCGTTCTCCTCGTCGACCGATTTCGGCGGGGCGGACCTTCTGCCGCCAATCAAGGGCGTGGCAACTTTTGGTAATGATTTCGGTGTGTTGCTGGCGCGTCCCCACTCTGTCGAGGTGTGGCGAATCGACCCGGTCGGCAACCGGAAGCCCGGCGTGCTCGTGCTGCCGTCGCTGGCCGGTGACGTCGGGGCCGTTGCGTCGGTGGCGTCCGCCAACTTGCTGACGTCGAGCTACGCCGACTACACCGGATCAGGGGCGGGGCGGCGGCTGGTCATCGACGCAGTTTGTTACTAGTCCTGTTTGTGGCCGGCCCCTGGAATAAACTCAAAGGGTATCCGCGTTTCTGACCACGGAACCAGACGGTGATGAAGCGGCGCCCCATCAGAACGGATTTCGAGCGAGAAGCTCTTCCTCACTTGTCCGCTCTCTATGGCGCGGCGTTGCGCATGACCCGCGACCCGAAAGACGCCGAGGATCTGGTGCAAGAGGCGTTGCTGCGCGCGTACCGCTTCTTCGACACGTTCGAGGCCGGCACCAACTGCAAGGCGTGGTTGTTCCGCATCCTCACGAACGTCTTCTGCAACCAGTACCGCGACCGCGAGCGCGAGCACGTGGTGATGACCGAAGCCGAATCGTCGTCCGCGAATCTGGAGCAGTTCCTGAGCGGCGCGGGTGGCGAAGGGCGCGATTCGGAGACGGCGCTGCTCGGGCGGATGGTCTCGGCGGACGTCGAGAAGGCCCTTGCGGCCGTGCCGCCCGATTTCAGATTGGCTGTGGTGCTCGCCGATCTCGAAGACTTTTCGTACAAGGAGATCGCCGAGATCATGGATTGCCCGGCAGGGACGGTCATGAGCCGCCTCTATCGCGGGCGGAAGATCCTGCAGGGGCTGCTTTACAACTACGCCGTCGAGCAGGGCATCATCTCCGGCGCCGCGACCAGTGATGGGGCGTCGGCCGCGGGGGCCAGCGACAAGTCCGACAGGCCGGTCGCAGAGACGCTGGATCTCGACGCCTTCCGCCGCCAGAAGCGCGCCGGGCGAGACGGAGACGGCGAATGAACTGCGCCGAGGCGACGGCCACCGTTCAGGCCTACATCGACGGCGAGCTCGATGGCGTCGACCGGGAATCGGTCGAACGGCACCTGGTCGCCTGCCCCGGCTGTTCGAGTCGCGTGCACGTGCAGACACGCTTCCGCGCCGCGGTCCGTGCCCACCTGCACCGCCCGGAGGTTCCGTTCGCGCTGCGCCGGCGGATCGAGGAGTCGCTCGGCTCGCAGCCGATCGCGCCGCGGCGCTGGCCGGCGTGGATGTCGTTGCCCCGCATCGTCCCGGCGGCGGCCGCCGTGTTCCTGATCGTCGCGATCACCGGCACCGTGCGCCGCCAGCATTCCGCGGTGCTGGACCAGGCGGAGCGCACGTTCAACAACACCCAGATGCCGATGGACATCACCGGGTCGGATTGCGGCTCGATCGCGTCGTGGTTCCGCGGTCGCCTCGAGTTTCCGGTCCACGCGCCCGCGCTGGGCAGCGGCGCGACCTGCCAGGGCGGCCGGCTGGTGAACGTCGGCGAGCGGCCGGCCGCGTACCTCGTTTATCGTGTTTCGGACGGCCATCGCGTCACGTTCCTGGTGTTCGATCCGCGCGACCTGTCGATCGAGTCGCGCGAGCGTCGCGTGGTGAACGGCCGCGAGATGTATCTCGGCACCGGCCCGGGCATCTCGACCGTCGCGTACCGGGACCGTGGTCTCGGCTATGTCGTCACAGCTGACTACGACGAGGACACGCTGACGAGGTTGCTGACGACGTCTTTCGCCCACTGAGCGGACGGCGTCCCCCTAAAGCGTTCGGTTTCCTGGTACGATGTCCGCCTCTGTCTGCAGGAGACGAGATGGCCGATCGAATCGCTCTAGCAATCGAACCGGACACGGACACCGCTGATCAAATCCGCAGGTTGCTGGAGCCGAAGGGCTTTCGGGTCGAAAGCATCCCGAACGGAGACGACGCGATGGAGTGGGGGCGCACCAACAAGCCCGCCGTCATCATTCTCAGCGTCGAGCCGCGCAAGGTCGGCTACGCGATCTCGAACAAGCTGCGCCGCAGCCCGAGCCTGCGCGAGGTGCCGCTGATCCTGATCTCGTCCGAGGAGACGCTGGCGACGTTCGAACAGCACAAGAAGCTGAAGTCGCGCGCGGACGAGTACCTGCTCAAACCGCTCGAGGAGAGCGTGTTCATCGCCAAGGTCGCCGGCCTGGCGGGCGGGCCGGGCGCGGATTCAGGCGAAGACGAGGTCCACGAGCTGGACGCCGATTCGGACATCGTGCTGTCGGAGGACGACGAGGACATCGTCGTCGACGGCGATGACGAGGAACGGACGCTGCTGATGTCCGACGGAGTGGTCAAGGACGACACCTCGCAGGAAGAGCCGCACGACACGGGCGCGACGCCGTTCGAAGGCGAGAAGTTCGATCCGGAGACGCAGGCGGCGTTCGCAGCGCTGGAAGCGGGCGGCGGTGAGAGCCCGCCGAAGAACGACGACATGGTCGACCTCCGCAACCTCTGGTCGGACGATGACCTGCCGCCAAACCTCGGCTGGGAGAAGGGCGTGGAGGCGGAGGTGGCTGCCGCTGCCGTCGACGATCCGGACGCCTACCGCACGGGCGAGACGCTGGGACCCGAGGTGATCGAGACGGCCGCCGTGCCGGCGCCGGTCGCCGACGAAGGCGTGCCGCCCGCGCTCGAGGAGCTCGAGTTCGGTGACGTGGCGACCGACGCGGCCGCCGCGATGGTGCTGGGCGAAGGGTTCGTCGACGAGACCCGCGTGAAGGAAGCGGAGGCCCGCAACTCCGAGCTGGAGGCGCGGATTCACTCGCTCGAAAACGAGCGCCAGACGCTGCGCAAGGAGATCGAGGAGGCGCGCGAGCGCTTCACGCAGTCCGCGACGTTCTCGAAGGAGCGCGAGTTCCTGGGCCTGCGCGAGATCATCAACAAGAAGGAAAAGGACATTCTGGATCTGCGCGATGCGCTCGACGCGAAGGACCGCCAGATCCTGGACCACAAGGACAAGATCCGCGAGCTGGATCGGGCGCGGCGCGATCTGGACGAGGCGTCGCTGGGGTTCGAGCGCAACCTGGTCGCGGCGAACGAGCGTGTCGCAGAGCTGGGGCAGGACAGCCAGAAGTCCGCGGAGCGCGAGAAGGCGTTCAAGGCGCGGCTGGATGACGCGCACGAGGAGCTGCGCAAGGCGCGCGAGGAGATCGACGGGCTCAAGAAGCGGATGGCGCAGGAGGACGCGCGGGGGCGGGGCGAGAACGAGCGCCTGCGCGCCGACGCCGAGGCCCATCTGGCCGAGGCCGAGGAGGCCCACCGTGGCGAGGTCGCCAAGCTGAATGACGAGCACGGGCAGGCGATGGCGTCGGCCGAGGGCGCCCGTCAGGCGGAGCTGGCGCGCATCGACAGCGCGCACCGCGCCGAGGTGGACGGCCTGCAGCGTCGCATCGCCGAGGAGCAGGCCGCGGCGAGCGACCGGCTGTCGTCGGAGCTGGGTAAGATCCGGAAGGAGCACGAGAAGGCGATCGCGGCCGCGCGCGAGGAGCAGGCCGTCCAGCTCGCGTCGGAGCGTCAGGCCTACGAGGCGCTGACCGAGCAGAAGGAGCGCGATCACCGCAACGAGATCCTCGCCATGCGACGCCGCCAGGAGGAAGAGCTGGCAGGCGCCGAGGAGCGCCGTCAGCGCGACATCGCGGAACAGGAAGCCCGGCGGGTGGCCGAGCTGGAAGCGGCCGAGACCCGTCGCCGTGGCGAGCTGCAGGGGCGCGACGAGGAAAACCACGCGCGCGTCACCGACATCGAACGCCGGCACCTGACGGAGAAGACCGAGCAGACCGAGAAGCACCGCGCCGAGTACGACCAGGCGCTGGGTCGGGCGGCACGGGCGGAAGGCGAGCTGGCGGCGCGTGTGCAGGAGATCGAGCAGGCCTACCGGCGGTTGTCGGGCCTGGAGGCGGATGTCGACGCTGCGCGGGTCGAGCTGGGCAACCGCGACGTGAAGATCGCGCAGCAGCGCGATCGTGTCGCCGAGCTGGAAGCCAAGGTCGCCGACTACGAGGACCAGATCGTGCGCGCCTTCCAGCGCATCCGCGCCGACGACAAGACGACCGAGAAGACGCGCCGGGCGCTGGCGGTCGCGCTGGCGTTGCTCGACGAGCGCGTCAACACGCCGGCCGCGCCGACCCCGCGGCAGCCGATCACCGACGAATCGTCCGAGCTCAAGACCTAGGCACGGGCCCGCGGTTGAATGGCGATCGGTCGATGCGCCGCCGTCGCGTGCACGCTGCTGTTTGTGGCGGGGTGCCGCGTGGGTAGCGTGACCGTCAACCCCGGCCAGTGGCGGGGCTGGGAGGCCCGCGTGCTCCGCAATCCGGTCGCGGAGGTGGTCGTTGTGCCCGGCATCGGCCGAGTGATGCAGTTCCGGCTCCTCGATGGACGGGAGCCGAGCGGCGCGTTCTGGAGCCACCCCGCGCTCGGTCCGGCGCTGGCGCCTGACGAAAACGGCTGGATCAACTTCGGCGGCGACAAGGCGTGGCCCGCGCCCCAGAAGGACTGGGAGCGAGCGGCCGGGCGCGGATGGCCGCCCCCCGCCACGTTCGACGCGGTCGCGCACGCGGCGTCGGTCGAGGGGGACGCGATCGTGCTGACGTCGCCCGTCGATGCGGCCTACGGAATCCGGGTGCGGCGGAAGATCGCGCTGCATCCGAGCAAGGCCGAGATGTCGATCGAGACGACCTACGAGAAGGTTCAGGGCGCGCCCGTGCGCATCGCCGTCTGGACGATCACCCAGCTTGCGTCCCCGCGCGTGATGACGGTGGCGCTGCCCGAGCGGTCGGCGTTCGCGGGCGGATTTCGCGGCCTGCTGCCCGCGCCACCGAAGAACCTCTCAGTGCAGGGCCGGGAGTTGACCATCGAGCGCGACACCGAGGCAAAAACGATGATCGCGACCGACGGTGACCGATTGACCTGGCGCGGGGAAGAGCCGGAACCGCTCGTCGTGACGGTCGAGAACCAGACCCCGGCGCAGCCCGGCAGCGTCTGGCCGGACGGTATCCACAGCCAGATCTACACAAGCCCCGACGGCGCGCAGGCGTACGTCGAGCTCGAGTTGCTCGGCCCGCTGCACGATCTCGCGCCCGGAGAGAGCGCCGCGTTGACGAGCCGCTACACGCTGGCGCGCGAGCGCGTCGTGCTCGTGGGAAAGGCAGCCGACCGCTAGTCGCGCACGCCGCGAGCGCCTCGGCGAGCTAGGGGCACATCGGAAATTGCGTGTTGGCCGACGCGAAGGCCGGCGTGTTGGCGGTCGTCAGAACCGCGGACGTGACCATGGCGTTGTTCACGTCTGTCAGGCGAAAGCGCGCGCTCGGGGGAAGAGTCATCCCGGTCGGCGGGTACCAGTAGGCGTCGTTGCTTCGCGCCATTGGGTACTGTTGGGCTGTCGTGACGTTCTCGACCGTCACCGCCGCGATTCCGTAGCGCTGCTGGACGAACAGTACGGCTGCCGCGGCGCCGCCCGAGATCTTGATGTTGGCGAGGATCTGTTCGTTCGAATTGACCAGGCAGGGCACGAAGCTGTAGGTCAGCATCTCCCCGGCGAGTGGCAGGGACGTCTCGTTCATCGGCGCCAGAAGCTGGTAGGCGCTGGCGCTCACTTGGAAACGCGCCTGGTTGGGGTTCGCGGCGCAGACAGGGTCCGTACAGCTGCCGACGAGGGTGACCGTCACGCGCTTCGCGGGCGTCGAGTTGCGGACCAGCTCCACGCAGCGGCCGCAGTTGGCGCTGTTGCCAAAGACCACCCCGCTTCCGTACGCAAAGTAATCGTTGGGCGCCGCGACGAAGTCGACCGTCTGGAACCCGCCCGTATAGCCGCAGCCGGCCGTCTGCGAGAACGACTGGATTGACTGCGCGACGCCCGGGATGGGGGCCGTCGCACACGGCATTCCCGTGCCGCCGGAGCCGGTGGTGCCGCCGCGTCCGGCCGCACCGCCCGTGCCGGTGGTGCCGCCACGTCCAGCCGCACCGCCCGTGCCGGCGGAGCCGGTGGTGCCGCCGCGACCGGCTGCGCCGCCCGTGCCGGCGGAGCCGGTGGTGCCGCCGCGTCCGGCCGCGCCGCTCGTGCCCGCGGAGCCGGTGGTGCCGCCGCGTCCGGCTGCGCCGCCGCCCGTTCCCCCGGAGCCCATCGTACCGGCCGCGCCGCTGGCGCTGCCGCCCGTCCCAACGCTGCCGCCGGCGCTTCCGCCCGTGCCCGCCGCACCGCCGGTGCCCGCGGTTCCGGCTCCAGTGCCGCCGGCCCCTGCTGTGCCTCCGGTTCCAGCGCCACCACCTGCGCCGCCCGTGCCGGTGCTGGTGCAGACAGTGCCGTTGTTCGCGAGCGTCAGCGTCGTCGGAACCGTCTGACCCTTCGCGAGCGCGTGCGCCGGTGTCGTCGCCTGCATGGACGCGTCGCGCCCGCACAGCCGGCCCGTGGCGGTGACGACGACCATCTTCGTGTCCTCGCTGTCAGCGAACCAGACGGTCAGCACGTCGCCCGTCTTGAGTATTCTGGGCGGCGCGGGAAACAGCGTCGTCATTTCGCCCGTCAGCGAGACCGGGCTGCCGTCGAGCGACACGCTGTCGACCCGGATCTGGTCGAGCGCGCCGGTGATCTCCAGCTTGATGTCGAGCGCGGTGGTCTTGTCCTTGGCGCAGGAACCGATCGCTGCGAGCGCAACCAGCAGACCTCCGCTCCATCGAATCGTCCGCATCATGGTCGCAGGTCGAGCAGTCCCGTGTTGCCGATCGACGGACCGCCGTCGCGCGACACCAGCACGGCAGTGACCACGCCGGCCGCCACAACGCCGCCGACCACGCCCCAGAACCACACGCGCGTGTAAAACGGACCGCCGTCGTCGCTGGTCGTGCCCGACGCCGTCACCGTCGGTGGGCCGACCAGCGCGGGTGCGGTGTCCGCCGGCGGTGGCGCCGCGGGCGGCGGTGGCGCCGCGGGCGGCGGCGGCGCAGCGGCCGGTGGTGGCGCAGCGGCCGGCGGCGGCCCTGCGGCGACGCCGGCGCGCGTCTGTTTGAGCTGCTCCATCTCTGCGATGTAGCCCTCGATCTCCTTCCGTTGATCGGGCGTCAGATCGTGCGCCTTGCGCAGATACTCGCGGAAGCTGCTGATCGCCTTGTCGGCGTTGCCCAGGTTCTGGTGGCAGCGCGCGATGTTGCGCAGGTAGGTCGGGTGCATCGTCTCGGCGTACAGACGCGCGTAGATATCCAGCGCTTCCTT
>Ga0307280_10000228_pt1 | contig 11015 bp, 8 predicted proteins | sample ER_DNA_119_FD_194479 | JGI IMG/M metagenome (GOLD analysis project Ga0307280, IMG submission 194479) | Bulk soil microbial communities from the East River watershed near Crested Butte, Colorado, United States - ER_DNA_119 | ecosystem: Environmental > Terrestrial > Soil > Floodplain | place: USA...
ATGCCGCGCGCGGCCGCCGCCCGCACCTGGATCAGCGACGCGCCGGAGTACTTCTGCGCGTTGGCAATCGCCTCGGCGACGACGTAGTAGCCGACCGTCTCGGCGCCGGAGTCGAGCCGGCTCGACGGCAGCTCGACCAGCTTGACCGGGATGCTCGAGCGCAGCGCGAGGCTCTTCAGCGCCTCTGCCAGGCCGAGGTCGACGAGGACGGCCGGATGGATGCCGTGCGCGAGCTCCCGCAGCTCGTCGATTGCCAGCTGCAGCTCGCCCTCCGCCTCCTTGAGGAGCTCGGATGCGCGGTCTGGCTCGCGGTGCGCGATACCGGCCGAGTCGTGCAGGCGCTGCGCGAGCCAGGTCAGTCGCAGCTGCGCGCCGTCGTGGAGATCGTGCTCGATCCGCCGGCGGGCGTTGTCCGAGGCCGAGATCAGCCGCAGGCGCGACGCGCCGAGGCGCATTGCGAAGCGCTCCCGCTCCGTGACGGCTGCCGCGAGGCTTAGCGTGGTCAGCGCGGCCACCGCGATGAAGAGCTGGGTGGTGAGCACGCTGCGCGTGATCGAGTTCACGTGGAAGGGACCGACGTAGTGCGTCACGTTCCAGACGGTGAAGATCGCAGTGACGGCGACTGCAAGCGTCGCCCCGCGCTGCCCGAAGCGAAGCGCGGCCCAGATCAGCACCGGGAAGACGACGTACGCGATCGGGGTCGTGCTCCGTGAGGCGAAATCCGCGAGCCCCACAACTCCCAGCAGCAACGCGCCGGCCTCGAGCCAGCGCGCGCGTGTCCAGCCCTTCGGCAGCGGTGCGTACCACGCGAGGGCAAGCGGCACGACGAGCAGCGCGCCGGAGGCATCGCCGAGCCACCAGGTCCGCCAGACGGTCGGCAGCGCACCGAAGTCGATCACTCCTCCGGAGAGCAGCGACGTCGCGCCGACCGTCGCGCTGACTGCGGCGCCCGCCGCGATCGAGACGGCGATCGCGCCGACGCCGCGGACGCTGCCGAGCGGAGACCCGTGCCGGACGAGCCGCCGCAGCAACATCGTCGAGATCAGGACCTCGAGCACGTTCCCGCAGGTCTGGCCCAGTGCCGAGCCGAGCGGCAGCACCATGTAGTTGTTGGCGAGCAGGTCGCCGATCAGGACGCCCGGCCAGTAGGCGATGCCGCCCAGGTAGAGGAAGGCGATGCCCACGCCCACCGGCAGCCAGACGATCGCAGCGACCGGCCCCGAGAACTCCAGCAGGTATCCGGTCTTGGCCCCTGCGTAGTAGAGCCCCGCCAGCGCGAGCACGCCGGCCGCGTAGCGGGCGGGAGCATGTGGCAGTCGCTGGGCCCAGGCCCGGTCGGCCGACTCCCGATAGACGACCTCGGACATCAGGCCCCGTCGCCCGTCAGGTAGACGAGAGTCGCCTTCACGCGACGATTGACGTCGCCGTCCTCGGGCAGCTCGAGCTTGAGGAAGATCCCGTTGATGTGACGCTCGACGGCGCGCTTGGTGATCTCGAGCAGCTCGGCGATCGAGGCGTTGCTGCGACCTTCGGCGATCAGCGCGAGAATCTCGCGCTCGCGGGGAGTGAGCTTCTCGATCCCCGGGTCGCCCAGCCGGGCCGAAACGAGCTTGTCGACGATCCGCGGGTCGACGAGCGAACGGCCGTCGGCCACCTCCCGCAAGGCCCGCTCGAGTTCGTCCTTGTCCTTGATGCGTTCCTTGAGCAGGTACGCGCGCTGGCTCGAGCCGTCCTCGAAGAGGCTCATCGCGTAGCCCGGCTCGGCATGCTGGCTGAGGACGACGACGCCAACTTCGGGCAACGAGTGCCGCAGCTCACCCGCGAAGCGGATGCCCTCGTCGGTGTTCGTGGGAGGCATCCGGATGTCCGTCAGGACGACGTCGGGCTTGACCTCGTCGACGGTCGAGCGGAGCTCGTCCAGGTCGCCGCAGGCGGCCACGAGGTCGATGTCGTCGATCGAGTCGAGCACGCGGGTGATCCCCTCGCGGGCGAGGAAGCTGTCCTCGCCGAGGACGACACGGATCACGGGCGCACCACTTCCGCCCAGGCTATCCGGGCGGCGTCGGCCGGCCGGTGACAATCCGGAGTCGCCGAAAAAGGAAGCGCACAGCCCGACCAGCGGCCTCTGGGAGCGGCGGTCGGAACGAAACCCCCTGCGCCGCCCCGCCCCGTGCGGTTGCGGCAGCTGTACATGTCTCGCGGCCAGTATCGCAGTGGCTCCGCGAACCGGCAAGACAGACCGGTGCAGGCCGACGTACAAATCGTGGTGATTTGCTCGGTGTTTGCAGCCGGGGCAATAGGCGGATCCCCGGATAGCCCCGCGCCCTGGACCTGCGCATACTCGCGCGTGAGGGATCCCACGTCCTCGAGGAGGCCAACTCCGAATGCCGCCGCACCGCAGCTCGACGCCCGGAGGGCCCGGGTGATCGAACTCACGAGCGTTTCCGCACCGGCTGATCCCCGCAGCGTGAGCCTGCGCAGGGCAGGGGCCAAGGCCGTGCTCGTCGGCCAGTCGAGCGCCCCGCTGCCGTTCGAGGTCGTCGACTCGAAGATCCGCGTTCCACCGCTCCTCGCGGGCACGGTCTCGCGAACGGCGCTGGTCAACCGCCTGCGCGCGGCGGGCGCGTTCCCGCTCGTCCTGGTCGTCGCGCCCGCCGGCTACGGCAAGACGACGCTCCTCTCGCAATGGGCGGCGCGCGACGTGCGGCCGTTCGCCTGGGTCTCGGTCGACGAGGCCGACGACGATCCGGTCTCGCTCCTGCGCCTCGTCGCGGCCGCGCTCGACCGGCTCGAGCCCCTGCCGCAGTCGGCGCTCGAGCCGCTCGTCCCCGAGCGGCGCCCTGCGCCGGCCAGGGCACTGCAGCGCCTTGGCGCGACGATCGCCGCTCGCCGCTCGCCGTTCGTCCTCGTGCTCGACGGCGCCGACGCCCTGACGCACGAGTCGATCTCGGTTGTCGGGACGCTCATCGAGCACATCCCGGCCGGGTCGATGATCGTCCTCTCCGGCCGAGTCCTGCCCGACCTGCCGGTCGCCGCGCTCCGCGCGAGCGGCCCGTTGCTCGAGCTCGGTTCCTACGAGCTCGCCCTCAGCAGGCGCGAGGCCGAGATGCTGCTGCGCGCCGCGACGCTGGAGCTCGAGGACGCCGAGATCAACGAGCTGGTGGAGCACACCGAAGGCTGGGCGGCCGGCCTTTACCTGACCGCCCTCGCGGCGCGGGCCGAGAGCGAGGAGGGCCACGCGCGGGACGTCCTCTCGATCACCGGCGCCGACCGCTACCTCGCCGACTACTTCCGCTCGGAGTACCTCTCGCGCCTCGAGCCCGAACGGCTCACGTTCCTTCGCCGGACCTCGGTGCTGGAGACGATGAGCGGCCCGCTCTGCGACGCCGTCCTCGATCGAAAGGGCTCGGCGTTGGAGCTCGCGTCGCTCGAGCAGGCGAACCTGTTCGTCGTGCCGCTCGACCGCCACCGCAGCTCGTTCCGCTACCACCATCTCTTCCGTGAGCTGCTGCTGCGGGAGCTCGAGGAGCGCGAGCCCGAGCTGATGCCGGTGCTCAACCAGCGCGCCGCCGACTGGTTCGAGTCCCAAGGCGATCCGGAGTCGACGCTCGTCTACTCGCACGCAGCCGGCAACGAGGACAGCGCCGCGCGGATCCTGAGCTCGATCGCGATGCCCGTCGCCGCGGCCGGCCGAGTCGCCGCGGTGGAGTCCTGGCTCGAGCGCTTCGAGGGCGAGACACTCGACCGCTACCCGGCGGTCGCTGTCGAGGGCTCGCGAATCCACGCGCTGCGCGGCCGGGCCGACCAGGCCGAGGCGTGGCTGGCGGCCGCGGAGCGCGGCGCCGCTCGGGATGACGCAGGCGAAACGACGGCGTGCATCGACATCCTCCGCGCGGCCATGTGCGCCGAGGGCCCGCAGCGGATGCTGGCGCGATCGAAGTCGGCGCTCGCCGAGCTCGCGCCGGAGCATCCGTGGCACCCCTGGGCGCTCGTCGTCAACGGAACCGCGCACCTGCTTCTCGGCGACCGGGATGAGGCCGACCGCGCCTTCGCCGGGGCTGCGGCGGTCCCGGCCCAGCCGGAGAGCCACGCGCTCGCGCTCAGCGAACGCTCACTGCTCGCGGCCGGGCGAGACGACGATCTGGCCGAAGCGCTGGCGCTCGATGCGCGCCGGCTGATCGAGGAGGGACAGCTCGACGGCTACGCGACGTCGGCTCTCGACCTCGCGGCCACGGCTCGCGCGCTGCTCCGCCACGGCCAGTGGGACGAGGCACGTAGGCAGCTGACCGTCATCCAGCGGCTCGTGCCCAGCCTGACTCACGCGATGCCGTGGCTGTCGGTGCAGGTGCGGCTCGAGCTCGGCCACGCCCACGTGACCCTGCGCGACCGCAACGGCGCCCGCGCGCTGCTCGACGAGGCGAATGACATCCTCGCCCTGCGGCCGTCACTCGGCGTGCTTGGCGATCAGATCGCCGAGCTCGAGCGAGAGATCGACGCAATGCCGAAGGCGACGAACGGGGGTGGCTCGGGGCTGACGCCTGCCGAGCTGCGGCTGCTGCCACTCCTCTCGACGCATCTCTCGTTCCGCGAGATCGGCGAGCGGCTGTTCGTCTCGCGCAACACGATCAAGACCCAGGCGATCTCCGTCTACCGCAAGCTCGGCGTCTCGAGCCGGAGCGACGCAATTGCCCGAGCGGCCGAGCTCGGGCTCGCCGAGGTCGGCGGAACCCCCTCCGTGCCCCCGGCCGACGTGCAGCCGGCTGCCTCCTAGTTCGGGCCTACTACGCCTCTTGCCGCAGCCGCTCGTACTCCTTCGCGTGCCTGCGGTCGTAGATCCAGCCCCACAACAGCACGAGCGCGGAGAAGAAGATGATCGCGCCCAACCCGCCCCAGCGGTACCACGCGGCGTCGACCAGCAGGAACAGCAAGATGGCGGCGATCCCGCCGGCGAGCACGATGCCGATCAACTTGAACCAGAACCCTGCTCCAAGGCCTTCGTCCACGATTCGCTCCTTTGGCTAGATCGCGACGAGCCTGGCAGCGGCCTTCGGGGACGGCATCGTCCTAACCGGGTGATGTCCCTCAGGCAGGCGCGTCGGCAACGGTCACCCCGCCGTCTTCGTCCTGGGCGGCGGCCACGCGCGCCCGCGCTAGGTCGCGGCTGATGTGGACGAGGGCGGAGGCGATCGGCGCCGCGAGCACGAGCCCTAGCATCCCGAAGAGGCAGCCGGCCCCGATCGTCAGGATGAGCACGGCGAGCGGGTGCAGGTCGAGCGCCGCGCCCATCGCAAACGGCTGGACGATGTTCTGCAAGAGCCCGTTCGCCAGGATCACGATCAGCAGCATCACGAGCGCCGTAGTGGTTCCGTTTGCGCCGAGCGCGATCACGACGGCGAAGGCACCTGCGACGAAGGCGCCGATGAACGGCACGTAGGCGGTCACGAAGGTGACGACTCCGATCGTTCCCGCCAGCGGCACGCCGAGCAGGAGCGCGGCGATCCCGACGACGATGCCGTTGAAGGCCGCCACGAGCGTCACGCCGCGAAAGTAACCGCGCAGCGAGCGAATCACCCCTCCGGTGATCAGCGTCGCGACCGGAGGCGGCACGCCGAGGTGACGGTCGATCCAGCGCCGCATCGAGGGCCCGTCCTTCAGCAGGAAGAACAGACTCAGCAGCGTGAACGAGAGCGCGAAGGCGAGCGAGGTGAGGCCTTGAATGCCGTGAATCACGCCTTTGACAAGCGTGGAGATGATCTGCGGCACGTCGTGCTTGACGCTCGAGTTCGCGCTCGCCGAGCCCGACTTGTCGACCCCGAGATCGTTCAGCCAGCCTTCGATTCGATCCACCCCCGTCGAGGCGTGCTGCGAGATCGAGTCACGCTGGGCCGTGATCCCTCCAATCACGACCACGACCACCGCCGCGGCGACCGCGGCGAGCGCGAGCAGGACGATGACGGCAGCAGCAGCGCGCGGCATGTGGCGGGCGAGCCGACTCACGACCGGCCCGGCCACCGTTGCGATGATCGTCCCGGCCACCACCGGGCCGACGATCGTCTCGGTCGTGCCGAGCAGCCAGCCGAGCACCGCGAGCAGGGCGAACACGCCGAGCAGCAGCCAGCACATCCGCCCGAGGTCCCGCAGCCAGCGCGGCGCGGCGAAGACCGAAGCGAGCTCTCCGGCCTCCGCCGGCGCCAGCTCGAACAGCGAGGGTGCCGGAACAGTCTTCTTGCGCAGGCGTTTGGGTACGTGCACGGCTATGCGATCGTTCTCGCCCGGCGGGGTGGGAGCATCATCCGGACAGGGTGATGTCCTCGGGCACGCCGACGCGCGAATGGCATTTCACCCGGTCGGCATGAGGACGGCCGGCCGCCGCCGCGAGAGACTCGCTACAGGAAGGACGTGAGCAGGATCTCCGACCCTCAAGTAGAGCGGATCGACGCGCTATTCGTGCAGAGCGCGACGGCCTTCTCCAGCGCGCCGGGAACGATCACGCTCCATCGGCTGGCCGACTCGACCGTCTACTTCGCAGACCGTCCGAGGCGCGAGATCGGTCATATCCCGTCGTACCGCTTCGTCGAGCTCTGGGAGGCCGGCGCCAGCAACTTCTCGATCGACCCCCCGAATGCCGTGGTCTCGTTTCTGGACGTGGAGGGTGAGTCGCCCGAGGACGCCGTCGTCGTTCTGCGGGAGCCGCGCCTCGAGGAGGACACGCTGACCTACAGAGTCGAGATCCTTGACGGCACCCTGCCGGCCCGTTCCGGGCCTTGCACGCTCTTCATCGACGTGTTCGGGCGTCCACTCGCCCCCGTCGCCAGGGCGGCCGGCTAGGCCCGGCTCCCGTAAGCAAGCGCGATGTGGACGCTAATAGGCGAGGTCGGGGCGCTCGGACTGGCGGTCGCCTTCACGAGCCCCGTCTCGGTGGTGACGGTCATCGTCTTGCTCAGCATGCCGTCCGGCCGGCGGCGCGGAATCGCCTTTCTCGTCGGCTGGCTGCTCGCCATCGCAGTGATCGGGGCGATCATGGTCTTCGTTCTTCACGGCCAGGACTTCAGCTCGAGGAGCTCCACTCCCTCGCGCGCCGCCTCCGCGCTCGAGATCGTGCTGGGGAGCCTGCTCCTGGCGTGGGCAGTCGTCTCCTACCGCCGCCGCGATCCTTCGAGCGGAGAGGGGTCGACACCGAAATGGTTACTTCGGATCCAGGACACGCACTGGCTGATCGGGATTGCGGTTGGGGCGCTCATGCTCAGCTACGGGCTCTCGCTCGCGGCGGCCAGCGAGATCCTGAAGGCGAACGTCAGCCGCCTCGATGCCGGGGTCGCGCTCGCTGTCTTCACCGTCGCGTCGATGCTCACCGTCGCGGTGCCGATCGTCGCCGTGGTGGCTGCGCCGGAGCGCTCGGAGGAGCGGCTGGCGACCTGGAAGGCGTGGTTGCTCGGCAACTCGCGCACGGTCGGGCTCGTCCTCCTGATGATCGTCGCCGCCGCCCTGATCGTCAGGGGCGCAAGCGACCTGATCGGCTAGGGTGGGCTCGAGCCCGCCTCGGCGATCTGGGAACGGCGCCGGCGGCGCCAGGTAGCGGCCGCGACCGCGCCGAGCACGAGCGTTGGAACGATCGTCAGGAAGCGGTAGACGAGCACCGCGGCGACAACGCCTGCGTGGTTGCCGCCGAAGCCCACGAGCACGGTCGTCAGGCCGAGCTCGACGAGGCCAAGGCCGCCGGGCGTGATCGGGATCGAGCCGAGCACCCGCGCCAGCGACCATCCCGCGAACACTTCGATCACGCTCACCTCGCTCGGCCCCACCCCTAACGCGCGGAGGCTGGCCAAGAGGACGAGGAAGACCGAGAGCTGACCGATGAGCGTTGCGAGCGTAAGCACGTGCCAGCGCCGGCGCAGCAGGCCGATCGCCCGGCTGCGGAAGCGCGCCAGGCTCTCGCCACTCCAGCCAACCGGGCCACGGCGGATCAGCCGCAGCACGCGGTTGACGATCCTCGCCGCGAGGCCACCGACACGCCGCGCCATTCCGGCACTCGAGAGCGCGAGCGCGAAACCGCCGGCCACCACGACGAACACGACGAGCCCGATCGTCGCGATCGTCTGCAGGGCGGCGCGGTCGCCGCCGGTCAGCGTCAGCAGCGCGAGCGCAAGCGCCGGGAAGCCGAGGATCGCGAGCTGGTTCCAGATCCCGGTCAGCGTCACGGCCAATGCGACCTCGTCCGCGTGGAAGCCCCAGGCGAAGAGCATCGCCGCCGAGATGCCGATCCCGACGGCGGGCCCGCCGGGGGCGAGATAGGTCGACGCGGTCGAGGCCTGCGTCACCGTCTCGGCAGACCAGTAACCGAGTCCCGGCAGCGCGGCCATCCAGGGCGGCGCGAACGTGGCGAGGTTGAAGATCACGGCCCCGATCAGGACGAGGATCCACTCCCAGGAGAGCGTCTGCACCTGGGCCCAGACCTGGCTGTAGTTCGCGAACTGGGGCAGGACGAAGACGTACGTGCCGACGATCACGGCAATGGCGAGGCCGCCTGCCAGGCCGCGCTTCAACCAGGGCTTCACCGCGCCGCCTCCAGCGCGAGCGTCTCGCCGATCGCGAGCACCCGCACCTCGACCTCCGGCGCGAGCTCGGCGGCCGCTTGCGCGAACTCCCGCGCCGGCCGGTCGTCGGGCCTCGCGCCGAACGGTGCCCTGAACGTGCCCCAGTGGATCGGTACGGCGATCCTCGGCCGCAGCAGGCGCAGCGCCTCGGCCGCGCCGCGCGGGTCGAGGTGACCGGCCGGCAGCCGCGGGCCCCAGCCGGAAACCGGCAGGAGCGCCACGTCGATCGGCCCCAGCTCGGCCATCCCGTCGAAGAGGTCGGTGTCTCCCGCGAAGTACACGCTCGTCGAGCCTCCGACGATGTAGCCGAGCGAGGCCGAGAGCGCCGAAAGCGGGCCTCGGCTCGACTCGTGCTCGGCGTGGGTGGCCCGAATCGCCAGCCCGGCGAGCTCGAGCTGCTCGCCCGCTTCGGCCTCGAGCACGCGCGAGAAGCCCCAGCCCCGCAGCAGCTTGCCGACGCCCCTAGGCGCGATCACGGGCAACGACCCGTCGACGCGGCGGAGCGAGGCGCGGTCGAGGTGGTCGAAATGCGAGTGCGAGACGAGGATCCCGTCGACCCGCCCGGGGTCGACTGCGGACTCGCGCCGCAGGTGCCAGAGTCGCCGCCGGAGCACCGGGTCCGTGAGGAGTCGCGTGTCATCCACGTCGATCACGACGGTGCTGTGCCCCAGCCAGGTGAGCCCGCTCAAGCCACGTCCTCCCCGATCGAATACCCCGGCGCGCCCACCTTCATCACCCCCTTCGGATGAGGCTCGGCGCAGGGTCTCACGAAACAATCGCAAGCGAGCGATGTCGAGCAACGAACAGGCTCACGACCCTCTCGCCTGGCGGCCGGGCCGACCGAAGTTAAGGCCGGTTCGCCTGGTGGTCGCCTGGATCGTCTCGGCCTCTGCCCTGCTCGTGGCAGCCTGGCTCGTGCCGGGCGCAGCCGTCAACGGCTTCCTCGCCGCCCTCGCCGCCGCCGCTGTGATCGCCGCTCTGAACGCGATCATTCCGCCGCTGCTTGCAGCCCTGCGCCTGCCGTTGATGCTGCTGACCGGCCTCGTGCTGATCCTCGTCGCGGACGCGTTGATGCTGCTTGCGGCCGACCGCATCACCGACCACGACCTGCAGATCGACTCGTTCTGGTCGGCCCTCGGCGTGGCGTTCGTCGCCTCGGCCGTGACGGTCGTGCTCGACGTCGTCCTCGGCACGAACGACGACGACACCTACACGCTGAGGGTGATCCAACGGATCGCCCGTCGGTCGGGTGAGCGGGTTGTCACGGACGCGCCCGGCGTCGTGTTCCTCGAGATCGACGGCCTGGCGCTGCCGGTGTTGCGGCGCGCCCTGCGCGACGGCAACGCACCGAACATGGCCCGCTGGGTCGAGGAAGGCACGCACCGGCTCGCCGAGTGGGAAACCGACCTCTCGTCGCAGACCGGGGCGAGCCAGGCCGGGATCTTGCTCGGCTCGAACGAGGACATCCCCGCCTTCCGCTGGGTCGAGAAGGAGTCGGCGAAGCTGGTCGCGTGCTCAGGGCCGCCCGACTGCGCGGAGATCGAGCGGCGGCATGCGACCGGGCAGGGATTGCTCGCGGACGGCGGCGCGAGCCGCGGAAACCTGCTCTCCGGCGAGGCCGACCACATGATCCTGACGGTCAGCCGGATGGACGCCGAGAAGCGCGCCAACCCCGGCTACCGCGCCTTCTTCGCCAACGGCTTCAACGTCGTCAGAGTGCTCGTGCTCTTCTTCTGGGAGGTCGTGCTCGAGTGGTCGGCGGCCGGCCGGGCCAAGCGCCGCGACGTCCGCCCGCGCGGCCACCGCGGCGGCCTTTATCCGTTCATGCGGGCCGCTCTGTGCGTGGTCGTGCGCGACCTGATCGTCTACGGCGTCCTCACGGACATGATGAAGGGGCGGCCCGCGATCTATGCCACCTTCTCGAGCTACGACGAGGTCGCGCACCACTCCGGCCTCGAACGGGCCGACACGCTCGAGGCGCTCCGTAAGCTCGACCAGCAGTTCGGGCGGATCGAGCAGGCCAGGGCCTACGCCGCCCGTCCCTACGAGCTGGTCGTGCTCTCCGACCACGGGCAGACCCAGGGCGCCACCTTCAAGCAGCGCAACGGCTACGGGCTCGACGAGCTCGTCGCGCGCTCGCTCGAAGGGGCCGACGTCGCCACGGTCGCCGACGGTGACGAGAACCACAGCAGCGTCGGCAACGCGCTCGGCGAGGCGACGGGTAGCACGAAGAAGCGGAAGCGCGCGAAGAACGACGTCTCCGACCGGGACGTGGTGGTGCTCGGGTCGGGCAATCTCGGGCTCGTCTACCTGATGGAGGAGCGGCGCCGCCTGACTCGCGAGGAGATCGACGAGCGCCACCCGCGGCTCCTGCCGTCCCTGCGCGAGCATCCGCACGTCGGCTGGCTGCTCGTCCGCTCC
>Ga0307280_10000230_pt1 | contig 10943 bp, 14 predicted proteins | sample ER_DNA_119_FD_194479 | JGI IMG/M metagenome (GOLD analysis project Ga0307280, IMG submission 194479) | Bulk soil microbial communities from the East River watershed near Crested Butte, Colorado, United States - ER_DNA_119 | ecosystem: Environmental > Terrestrial > Soil > Floodplain | place...
GCGAGCTGCACCCAGTTGTGGGGGCGGCGAAGAGCCTGGCCGGCGCGGGTCCGGGCGGTTGCTGGGGAGAGGGCCATCGGCCGGCGAGCGTACCGGAGCGGCCTCAGCGGGAGCGCCGGCGGGGCACGGCGATCCCGTCGAGCGGTACCTGCGTGCCGTCCTCGAGCACCAGCTCGACGATCCGCCAGCCGGCGTCGAGCACGACGTCCTCGAGCGCGCCGCCTTCGCCTACTGTGGTCCCGCGCATGGCGCTGAGCGAGCGTGCCTCGCGCCGGTAGAACGAGTCGTCGCGCAGGTCGAGGAGGACGAGCGGCGAGGCCGCTTCGACATGGTCCTCATGCACCTCGACGGCCGAGAGCGGCAGGAAGCGGTGCCGCTCGTCGCCACAGAGCACGTCCAGCCCGAGCGCCCGCGGCTCCTGCGGGTGCAGCAGCACGTCGACCGCACGCCCGAGCTGGATGCCGCGCAGCCGGACCGGCCGCCGGAGCAGCTCGTCACCTGTGAGACCCCTCACCGGTCGACGGTTCTGCCCCGCGCCGCGGCCGGAAAAACCGTCAGGCCTCGAATCCCTCCTCCCCGACCAGCGGCACGAACCGGCAGGGGACCGAGTGGGCGACCGCCGGGCCCTCGGGGCTGCGCACGATCAACTCGAGCCGCTGCACGTTCGAGCCTCCGACCGGCACGACCAGCCGGCCGCGCGGACGGAGCTGGTCGTAGAGCGTCTGCGGGAACCCCGGCGCCGCGGCCGCAACGGCGATGGCATCGAAGGGCGCGAGCTCGGGGACGCCGAGAGTGCCGTCGCCGACTCGCACGTCCACCTCGTAGCCCGCCTCGGCCAGGTTCCGGCGCGCCTGCTCGGCCAGCTCCGGGATCCGCTCGATCGTGACCACGCTCGCGCCGAGCTCCGCCAGCACCGCCGCCTGGTAGCCCGAGCCCGTGCCGACGTCGAGCACGCGCTCGCCCGGCTGCAGCGAGAGCGACTCCACGATCCGGGCGACCATGTACGGCTGGGAGATCGTCTGGCCGTGCCCGATCGGCAGGGCCGCGTCGGCGTAGGCCCGGCGGCGCTCGCCCTCCGGGACAAATGGCTCGCGCGGGACACGGCCCATCGCCTCGAGAACGCGTTCGTCCTCGATGTCGCGCCGGCGGAGCTGCCGCTCGACCATCTGCCGCCGGTCAGGCGGCATCGGCGTACGCGGGAAGCTTCACGCCGAAATGCTCGAGCGCGAGGGGCGCGAGGTCGACGATCCGGCGGGGCTCGGCGTCGAGGCCGACCGTCAGCATCGGTACCAGCGAATCGCCCGCCTCGAGTGACCCGTGGCTGCCGCCGCCGAGGTGGCTGCGACCGGCAAGGTCGGTCAGCTCGACACCGAGCGGCGGCGAGACGAGCAGCTCGCCGGCATTCGGGTTGGCCAGCGCAGCCCACGAGCGCTCGAGCGCGTCCGGCTGGTCGAGCAGCGAGACGTCGCCGTTCGTCTGCCAGCCGCCGTCGGCAGGCGCAAAGCGGAGCTCCTCGCCGTCACGGCGAGCGACGGCCTCGCCGCCCTCGCGGTAGAGCACGACCTCGGCGGCGGCCGAGCCGTCGAGCCGCCGCGCCAACTCTGCGGCGTCCTCGCGGCACTCGGGCAGGCGGTAGACCATGCCCGCGCGGTTCGAGGCGGTCACAAGCACGCCTTTGGCGCCGGCGAGCGAGGCCTCCAGGGAGACCGCGCGCTCGACGTCCGTCTGACCGTGGTCGGAGCAGACGACGACCGCGTAGCGCTCGAGGAACTCGTCAGGCCCACCGGCGGCCTCGATCAGCGCGCCGACGGCGGCGTCGCTGCGGCCCAGCGCCACCTCGTTGGAGCCCGGCCCGAGCGCGTGGGAGGCGAAGTCGTAGTCGGGCAGGTAGTAGACGAGCAGGTCGAAGCCGTCGCGGGCCACGAGCCAGCGGCCGACGTAGCCGGCGTAGGCGTCGATCGAGCCGGTCGAGCGGCCGAAGACGGCGACCGGCGCGCCGGTCACCTCGGACTCGAACAGGCTGTAGAAGAAGAACTCCTTCGGCCCGTAGGCCGGCCGCGTGAGGCCCGGCACGATCGGCAGGTGCGGCGTCCGGCCGCGGTAGCAGGTGATGTTCACCGCCGCCGTCGTCAGACCCGCCCCCTCGAGCGCCTCGTAGACGGTTACGGCCTCGCGGCCGAGGTGCTGCTCGTTCATGTTGAAGACCGCGTCGACGATCGAGCGCCGCGCCCCGGCCGCGCGGACGGCGGCGAACGAGGAGCCGTACTCGACGAGGCGCCGCTCGCCGCGGTGCCACCAGACGAGGTGCGGGATCCGGTGCACGTCCGGGTGCGCGCCGGTTGCGATCGAGGAGAGGCAGACTGGCGTCAGCGAGGGGAAGGTGGAGACACCGCGCCGGTAGCTGCCGTTCCGCGCGAGGAACGCGAGCGCCGGCGCGGATTCGCTCGCGACGGCGTCCTCGAAGACCTCCGGCGTGAGGCCGTCGATCACGACCAGGATCAGCTTCTTGCGGTCGGCCAAGCGTGCCCCTTCCAGTGATCGCGGTCGAGCTCTCGGTCGCCGGCATCAAGCGAGGGGCCGCACTCGTCTGCGGCCCAGGCTGGTTGCCTGGGCAAGGACGAGGATGGGGTCTCGCGCCGCGTGCTGGCGGGAGAGGGCCGGGCATCGATCGCTGGGAGGGGCACTAGTCGCGCGCGAGGCTGCGCAGGCCCGCGTAGCGCTCGGGCCGGCGGCGGCGAGCGCGAGCGGCCACCCCCGGCACCGCGACCGCCTCGAGGAAGCCGACGAACGGGACCAGCGCGAGCGCCGCGAGCACGAGCGAGGCGCCGCCGACGAGCGCCGCCGTCCCGCCGCGCGTGCCGCCGCGGCCGAGGGTGCCAGCGACGAGCGTCGCCGCGACCGCGGCCCCGAGCGCGCCACCGATCCCACCGGCCACCGATTCGTGCCAGCCACCGATCGCATAGCCGATCGCGGCTCCGCCGGCAGCCGCGACGACCGCGACCGCGATCAACGCCGCGCGTCGCGGCGCGAGCAGGGCCGAGAGCAGTCCGCCAAGCCCGATGCCGAGGCCGAGCGAAAGTCCGATCCGGTAAACCTCCCACATCGTGCGCTGAGTGTAGCCCTTGGGTTTGAAATCCCCGTATGCAGGGAAAAGAGGGGTTCATATGGTCGACGATTCCCGTCCTCTGCTGGTCTTTTTCGGGGCCACTCACTCCGGCCCGGCGCGTCGCATGGAGAGCCTGATGGCCCACCTTGCGCGCAAGGAGCGAGCCCGCCTGCGCGTCACGACGATCGACGTCAACCAGCAGCCGGAGCTCGCCGAGCGCTTCTGCGTCCGGACCGTTCCGACGCTCGCGCTGGTCAAGGGCAAGCGGGTCGTCGAGCGGCTCGAGGGCCGAGCGAGCGCGCCGCGGATCGAGCGGATGCTCGAGCCGCATCTCGTGTCCTAGCCGAACCGGAACCACCTCTCCTGCGTATACGCCTCACAGAGGAGAGGAGAAACATGCGCAGGACACTCATCGCACTCGTGATCTCGGCACTCGCACTCGTGGCCGTGCTGGCGGCCAATGCGGCGGGCACCAAGACGGTCAAGTTCGAGGTCGCGCTGAAAGGCAACAACGAGGCTCCGGCCGCCCCGGCGTCGAACAAGGGCAAGATCGAGCTGACCCTCAACACGACGTCGGGCAAGGTCTGCTGGCAGTTCAAGCTCGCGAAGATCGACGGCAAGCCGACCCAGTCCCACATCCACAAGGGCAAGGTCGGCGTCTCCGGCAACGTCGTCGTCCCGCTCGGAGCGAACTACAAGCGCCAGGGCTGCACGACCGCGGCCAAGTCGCTCGTCAAGTCGATCGCCGGCCATCCCGGCGCCTACTACGTGAACGTGCACAACGCGAAGCATCCGCTGGGCGCGATGCGCGGCCAGCTTTAGCTCGGAGGGAGAGCCCTCCACGAACGGAGGCCGGTGGACCCTCGCCGCCGGCCTCCGAGTCGTCTCTAGGCCTGAAGCCGCTCGATCACGGCGAGCCCGAACTCGGCGGCCCGGGCGCCGTCGACGACGCGGTGGTCGAACGTGATCGCGATCGTCCCGACCGGGCGCGCCTGGATCTCGCCGTCGCGGACGACCGGGCGCTCGGCCACGCGGCCGACGCTGAGGATCGCCACCTCCGGGTGGTTGACGATCGGCGTCGTCAGCAGGCCCCCGAGCTTGCCGGCGCTCGTGACGGTGAAGGTCGAGTCGCGCAGCTCCTCCGGCTTGAGCGTGCCCGCCCGGGCGGCCTCGGCAAGACGCGCTACCTCGTCGGCCAGCTCGTCGATGCTCTTGGCCTCGCAGGCGCGGACGACCGGGACGACGAGCCCCTGGTCGGTCTGCACGGCGACGCCGAGGTCGTAGCGGTCGAGGTAGACGACTGCGTCGCCCTCGAGCCGCGCGTTCAGCTCCGGGAACTCCGGCAGGCTCTCGGCGACGGCCTTCAGCACAGTCGGTACGAGGAGCTTGAGGTCGACGTCGCCGAAGTCGCACTCCTCGACCCAGGTGACCGGCGGCACCTCGCGGTGCGCGCGGCTCATGTGCTCGGCGACGAGGCGGCGGACGCCGCGCAGCGGCTCGCGCCGGCCCTCTTGACCCTGTGCCGGGGACAGTCCCTCGGACGCGGCCCGGCGGACGTCGTCCTCGGTCACCCGGCTCTGCGGACCGGTCGCTTCGATGGACGAGAGCTCCACTCCGAGCTCGTCGGCCATGCGTCGGATGAGCGGAGTCGCCCGGACGCGTCCCTTTTGGCCACGGCCGAGAGACTGTCCCTGGGCCGCGTCCGGAACGGGCGTGGCCGGCTCGGCTCGCGGCTGCTCCTCCACGGCTGGTGCGGCCCCGTCCTCGCCGATCACGACCAGCACGGTGCCGACCGGGACCACCTCGCCCTCGGAGACGAGGATCCGGGCGACCTTGCCCGCCGCCGGCGAGGGGATCTCGACTGTCGTCTTGTCGGTCTGCACCTCGACGAGCGGATCGTCCTCGGCGATCTCCTGCCCCTCCGCGACGAGCCAGCGGGCGATCTCGCCTTCGGTCAGCCCTTCGCCGAGGTCGGGCAGCTTGAACTCGTAGGCCACGCCTAGATTCTTCCGGAGCCAAGCGCGCCGTGGGGCAGCACGGCGTGGACGCCCATCACGCCATTCACGACCTGGGTGATCCGCAGGTCGACGACGACGCTCGCCAGCGCGAGCGCGTCGCGCCGCTCCAGCCCGAGCTCCCGGCCCATCAGCCGCAGCATCGCGTCCATCGCGTCCATGGTCGCGGCGTCGATCGTCTCGCCGAGGCCGAGCGCGATCCACGCGTCCGGGGTGAGCGCGACCGGTCCGGTCAGCTCGAGGTCGTCCCGCAGGCTCAGCGTCAGCTCGGCGCGCTCCAGCGGGCACTCGATCGCGGTCGACGAGACTTCCCCGTCGCCCTGCAGTGCGTGGCAGTCGCCGGCGGAGAAAAGCGCCCCGTCGACCGGAATCGGCAGGAAGAGCTTCGTCCCGGCCACCAGCTCCTTGCAGTCGAGGTTGCCGCCGCAGAACCTCGGCGGGCCGGTCGGGTGGACGCCGGGCTCGTCGGGCGGCATCCCGAGCACCCCGAGGAACGGCGACAGCCGCACCTCGCGTCCCGCCCGATCGCGGCCGACGGCTGCGTCCGCGTCGAGCTCCCACGCGAGGATCGCGGACTCGCCCCCGGCAACGTCGAGCCCGTCGTTCATGAACGAAGGCCAGCCGCCGGCGACGGTCAGGCCGAAGGAGCCGACTCGCACCGAGTCGATCCCGACCTCGAGCACCTGCCCGGCCCGCGCACCCCGAACCGCGACCGGCCCGATCAGGGCGTGGCCGGAGTCGAGCTCCGGGTCGCGCGGCTCGAAACGCTCGCGCTCCGAGCCGTCGGCCCGCGGCGGCTCGAGCCCCCAGCCCGCGTCGAGCGTTGCGAAGGCAATCGTGTCCCCGGCGTCGATCTCGAGTACCGGCTCGAGCTCCCGCGAGAAGTGACCGTGCAGGTTGGGCCGCTCGAGCGCCAGCTCGTGGAGTGCCATCAGAGCACGCGCTTCCCTGCCGCGTCGAAGGCCTTCAGCTCGACGTCGTGCTCGAATTCCCCGCGGAGCAGCGCGAACACGACCGCGTCGCCTGCCCGTGGCGATCCGTCGGGCCCGTGGAAGACGCCGCGCATGGTCCCCTCCTCCTCAAAGCCGAGCTTGCGCGGGATCGCCAGGCTCGCCTCGTTGGCCGGGTCGACCCGGATCTCGATCCGCTCCACCTCGCCGAGCGCGAAGCCGACCTGGGTGAGCGCGGCCGTCGCCTCGGTGCAAAGACCCTGTCCGACGCGGCTCGCGCGGATCCAGTAGCCGATCTCGAAGACACCCTCGCCGCGGCGGGTGTGGAGACCGCTGCCGCCTATCGCCTCGGACTCGTCCGCCGAGAAGACGCCGTAGACGAAGTCCTGGCCGAGGTCGAACCGCCCGCGGAAGACTCGTAGCAGCTCGACCTTCGCCTCCAGCGGCTGCGGATCGTCGTGCGCCCACGGCATCCACGGCCGCAAGTGCTCGAGCGAGGAGTCGACCGCGTCCTTCAAGAGCGGCGCGTCGCGCGGCTCCCAGCAGCGCACGACGAGGCGCTCGGTCTCGATTCGGTAGGGCGGGGGCACGGCCGAGGAATCTACCGAGGCGTTCCGAGCCAGGCGTCGGCCGGGACGATCAGCACGCGCAGTCCGCCCTCGACGCGCCAGAGCGAGAGCGCCTGCTCGTCGTCGCCGAGCTCCGGCGCGATCTCGCGCGGGACGTAGCCGGCCTGAAGCGTCCGCTCCTCGTTCCAGATCGCGACGGCGCTCGGGTCGTGCCGGTTGTCCGGCTCCGGCACCAGGGCGAGCCGCCGCCCTGGGTCGAACGAGGCGTCCTCGACCGCTCCCGGCCGGAAGGAGACGCCCGCGACCGGCACGACGCGTAGCCGCGGGTCCTCCCAGCGCACCCGCTCCCCGGTCGCCGCGTCCCGCAGATGGAAGCCGCGCTCGCCGCGCTCGAGCCAGAGCCGGAGCCGCTCTGAGCTCAGAACTCGAGCAGCTTCCGGGCGGCGTCCGCGACCCGCTCGGCGGACGGCATGTACGCGTCCTCGATCTGCCAGTACGGGTACGGGACGTCGTAGCCGGTCACGCGCACGATCGGTGCCTGCAGGTCGAGCATCGCCTTCTCGGCGAGGATCGCTGCGAGCTCGGCTCCATAACCGGCGACGCGCGGCGCCTCCTGGACGATCACGACCCGGCCCGTCTTCGCCGCGGCCGCGAGCAGCGCGTCCTCGTCGAGCGGCTTCAGAGAGCGGATATCGAGGATCTCCACCGAGGCATCGAGCAGATCTGCGGCCTTTTCCGCCAGTGGCACCATCGCCCCGTAGGCCACGAGGGTCACGTCGCCTCCCTCCCGCACCGTCCGGGCGACGCCGAGCGGCGTCACGTGCTCGCCCTCCGGCACCTCGCCGCGCATCGTCCGGTAGTGCAGCTTCGGCTCCAGCACGACGACGGGATCCGGGTCGCGGATCGCGGCGGCGAGCAGCCCCTTCGCGTCGGCGGGCGTGGACGGGATCGCCACCTTCACGCCCGGCGTGTGCACGTAGTAGGCCTCCGGCGAGTCGTCGTGCAGCTCAGGCGCCCGCACCCCGCCGCCGTAGGGCATCCGCACCACGAGCGGGAACTCCATCGCCCCGCCGGTGCGCCAGCGGTAGCGGCCGACGTGCGTGATCAGCTGGTCGAGGCACGGGTACGAGAAGGCGTCGTACTGCATCTCGCAGACCGGCCGCCAGCCGGCCATGCAGAGCCCGACCGCGGAGCCGAGGATCCCGGCCTCGGCGAGCGGCGTGTCCACGCAGCGATCGGGGCCGAAGCGGTCGCGCAGGCCGGCCGTGGCGCGGAAGACGCCGCCGGCGCGGCCGACGTCCTCGCCCAGGACCATCACGTTCTCGTCACGCCCGAGCTCGACGTGGAACGCGTCGTTGACTGCCTCGACCAAAGTGAGCTCAGCCAAGGATCCTCTTCAGCTCGGCGAGGTCGGCCTCGAGCGCTGGCGGCGGGTCGACGTAGGCGTGCAAGAAGACCAAGGACGGATCGGCCGGCGGCTCTGCCTCGGCGGCGGTGATCCCGTCCCGCAGCAGCTGCACGGCCTCCGCGCGCACGGCCTCGGCGAGCTCGTCTGAGAGCAGCCCAAGCCGGCGCAGGTAGGCCTCGTAGCGGCCGACGCACTCGCGGCGCCGTTCCTCCTCGACCCGCTCGAGGTCGATGTAGGCGGTCGGATCGTCCGCGGTGGCGTGGGGTGCCGCGCGGTAGGTGACGGCCTCGATCAGCGTCGGGCCCTCGCCCGCGCGCGCCCGCGCGACCGCTTCACGAGTCGCCTCGTAGACCGCCAGCACGTCGCCACCGTCGACGCGCACGCCCGGCATCCCGTAGCCGACCGCCTTGTCGGCCAGCGTCTCGGCGGCGGTCTGCGCCGACAGCGGCGTCGAGATCGCCCACTGGTTGTTGTTGCAGAAGAGGACGACCGGCGCGCGCATCACGGCGGCGAAGTTCGCGCCTTCGTGGAAGGCGCCCTCCGAGGTCGCGCCGTCGCCGAAATAGGCGATCGCACACGCCGTCTCGCCGCGCAGCTTCTTGCCCCAGGCGAGGCCCGCCGCGTGCGGCACATGGGTCGCGATCGGGACGCAGATCGAGGCGACGTTCCAGTCGGCCGGGTTCCACCAGCCGGCCGGATGGCCGCGCCACCAGGAGAGGATCGTCGCCGCCGGCAGCCCGCGCAGCAGGCCGATCGCGGACTCGCGGTAGCTCGGGAAGATCCAGTCGTCGCGCTCGAGCGCAAAGGCCGAGCCAACCTGCATCGCCTCGTGGCCCCAGAAGATCGCGTAGGTGCCGATCCGCCCCTGGCTGTGGTAGACGACCGAGCGCTCGTCGTAGGTCCTCAACAGCACGAGCTGCCGGTGAAGCTCGAGCAGGTCGGACTCCGAGAGCCCCTCGACCTCGCCGTCCGGAACGCCTTCGCCGTCGCCGATCACGCGTCGTAGGTCGCGCTCGGCGGGTAGCACCAGGGCCATGCCGGGGAAATTACCGGACGTGCGTTCGCGCCACCCAGGCGACGACCGCCAGCGCCGCGATCGCCGCGAGCACTCCGACGAGCTCGAGCCCGACCCCGCCGCTGAGGCCAGAGCTGGCGACGACGAGCACGACCGCAGCGAGCACGGCGCCCGCCGCGCTGATCGCGAGGACGCGTGCGAGCCGCAACGGCGCCAGGGCCGTCTCGGCCCAGGCCGGGATGCGGGGCTCGATCGACCACCAGGCGAGCTCGGCGACGAAGAGCAGCACGCCGGCCGAGGCGGGCGCCCACGTGTCGAGCTCATCGGGCCCGAGCGCTAGCCGCAGCGCCTGCTGCGCGCCGAGCAGTCCGACCCCGAGCGTCAGCCCCGGGCTCCAGCGGACGGCGAGCCCGAGCAGCAGAGGCAGAAGCGCCGCTCCGCCCACCGCGAGCAGCAACAGGTCGTGGCCGCCGTGACGGAACGTCGTCGCCGCGGCCAGCCCCGCCGCGCCGAGCACGGCGGCAGCGCCGGTCGCTAGACGCGCACGACCCGGGCGTGGCGCCTGAATGTCCTCACCTCCTCGAGCGCGGCCTGCAGCGGCATGCCCCGCTGCCATTCCACCACCGGCACGCCGAGCCGCAGGTACGACGCACGTAGCGCCTCCCGCCGCAGCCGCCAGAGGCGGTAGGCGAGGTCGTCGAGCTCGCCGGTCCCCCGCTCGACGAACGGCACCGGCGAGATCTCGACCACCGCCAGGTCGAAGCCGCGCGCGCGCAGGTCGATCAGCGCGCGCACCGAGCGGTCGTCCAGCAGCGGCGAGAGCGCCAGCACGAGCGCGCGCGGCGGCAGCGTCCGCACCGGCAGCACGTCGATGTCCTTCCAGGCGTAGCTGAGGAAGATCTCGGTGTCGAGCAACGAGTCGAGCACGCGGTAGAGCTGGACGATCCCGCTCGAGATCGTCAGCCAGTTCAGCACCCCGCCGAACGCGACGAGCCCGATGCGGTCCTTCTCCTTGATGTAGTGCGCGGCGAGCGAGCCGGCCGCCTCGACCGCGAGGTCGAGCGTGCCGCTCGCGCCGTCGCGGGCCTCGGCGAAGGTATCGAGGAAAATGACGACGTCGGTGTTCCGCTCGGGGTGTGTCTCGTTCACCCAGGGCTCGCCTCGCCTCGCGGTCGCCCGCCAGTTGACGCGGCGGACGCGGTCGCCCGGAACGAACGGGCGCAGGTCGGCGAACTCGATCCCCTCGCCGCGGACGCGCGGCGTCTGGCTGCCCGCGAACGCCTGCGTCTCGAGCGGGCGCAGCAGCCGCTCGACCTCTTCGCCCCGGGGGTAGACCTTGAGCGGGCGCGGAAGCTCAAACTTCTGCTCGAAGACGAGCAGGCCGAAGCGGTCCTGCACGCGCAGGAAGAAGTCGCCGACGAGGTAGGCGCCCCAGCGCTCGCAGAGAATCGGGTACTCGAGCTCCGGCCGTTCGCCGCCGTAGAGCCGCAGGAGCCGGGGGTTCGGTGCCTCGGTCGCCAGGCCCTGCGGCAGGTCGAGCAGCAGCTCCAGCCGCGGGACGGTGTTCTCGGCTCGCAGCTCCAGCAGCGCTCCGATGGGCTCTCCCTCGACCTGGCGCTCGGCGTCGAGCTCGAAGAGGGCGCTCACCTTCGGCGGCTCGGCGAGCGAGAGGCCGACCACGAGCAGCAGGGCGAACGGAGCCGCCAGCGCGGCGGGCTCGGGCCGGCCGAGGACGAGCGCGGCGATCAGCCCGACGCCGGCGAGAGCCGCGTAGGCGCCGAGCTTCGTCGTCGCCGCGCGGGTCACTCCGGCACGGGCTCGGGTGCGGGCTCGGGCGCCGGGGTCGGCACCCGGCCGAGCAGCTCGACCAGGATGTCATC
>Ga0307280_10000231_pt1 | contig 10943 bp, 11 predicted proteins | sample ER_DNA_119_FD_194479 | JGI IMG/M metagenome (GOLD analysis project Ga0307280, IMG submission 194479) | Bulk soil microbial communities from the East River watershed near Crested Butte, Colorado, United States - ER_DNA_119 | ecosystem: Environmental > Terrestrial > Soil > Floodplain | place...
CCCGCCGTGAGTGTGTCCCGAGATCTGCAGTCCAACATCGAACGGTACGGCGTCCAGGAGCGACCGTGGCTGGTGCGCGAGCAACACGAGCTCGCGCTTCGGATCGCGGCCCGAGAGCGCGCGCGCCAGCGCGGCTTCGGTCGTCAGGCCACCGTACCGATGCGCCGAACGGTCCTCGATGCCGCCGAGGTCGAAGCTGGCGTCGCCTTCGCCAATGGAGACGCGTTCGTTGCCAAGGACGCGAATCCCGAGACGGGGAAGCTCCTTCACCCACTCATCGGCGCCTGAAAAGTACTCGTGATTGCCTGTAACGAAGAAGACGCCGTGGCGGGCACGCAGATTGGCGAGCGGAGCGACGGCGTCGCGCAGCGCGCTCACGCTGCCGTCGACGAGATCGCCCGTGATGGCAACGATGTCAGGCGATAGCGCATTCGTCCGATTCACCACGTCCTCGACGACGGCGCGCCCGATGGTCGGCCCGACGTGGAGGTCGGTTATCTGGACGATGGTCAATCCATGCTGCGCGCGTGGCAAGCGCGCGAGCCGCACGCGGACGCGCCGGATCTCCACCGGGCCGAGCGCCGACCGGAGGGCGGCGGCCGTCGCGCCGATGACGACAGTGGCGATCGCCGTTGCCGTGATTCGCGCAATGAACGTTCGCCTGTCCGCGTCAACGCCACCACTGGTGCTGATGCGCCGCGCGATCCCGATCGCCAGGCGCCCGACGTCGGTCGCCAACACCGCGGTAAACAACAAGAACATCACGCCCAACCAGGTATATGCGGACCAGACGGCGACCTGACCGCCCACCGAATGCGCCCGGCCGTTCCCGACGATCGCCGCGATGGGCATGCCAACGGCAGCGACGACGAAGAACCACCCGAGCACCGCGGTCCACGGCGCCGGCCAATGCGGATCGCGCGCGAGCCGAATCCACAGGTAGTAATGAATCGCGCCCAGCAAACCGAACGCAATGCCAATGAACACAACGAAACGCGCGATCATCGAACGGCCTTCTTGACACGAGGAATACGAGAATCAAGCATTGCGAGCATCGAAGTTTGAAGCTAGTCTGCGCCCCGCATTTATAGGGGGAAAAAATGCCGAGACGTTCAGATCTTCAAGAAATCGTGCAGCAGTTCGTCGACAAGTTGTCGTCGGTGATCGAGACGGAAGTCGTATCGCGTGCGCGCGAAGCGGCTTTGACCGCGCTGGATGGGCGCGGCTCGGTCGCCGTTCGCGGCGGCGTTGTCATTCGCAAGCGCCGCAAAGGCCCGATCCAGCTCTGTCCGGTTCCTGGTTGCTCCAATCGGGCAGCTCCGGTTTTCGGGATGGTGTGCGCGAAGCACAAAGACCTGCCGAAGGCGGCAATTAAGAAGTACCGGGATGCCCGGCGCGCGAAGAAGTTGAAGAAGCAGAGCAAATAGCGAAGACACGATTGGTTCGGGAGCCGTCGAAAGGCTCCCGGACGCGCGCGGGGGTCGGGCCTGGGTCCCCGGCTTCCCGCGCGAAAGTTTGCTCTCCGAACGGGCAGGGGATTGCCGACCTGTCGCCCCGGCGCCTGACGGAGTCGAATCCTGGTACCGACGACCTGTCGGGATTGCACCGCTTTTTTCACGGCGACTGTGGCGACCGCGACACGCGCGTCATGGGGTCGGACGGACCGGCGAGAAAATCCAGAGCAATTTCACCAGTCTCGACTTGGCATTGCGGTTGCGATTGGCACGTCTGTCAGGAGGCAGACATGGCCATCGCGACCGCCCCAGTGGACTTCGACTCTTATGATCGTTCCCCGAAACCAACCCCGTTGGACGGCCCGGCGCTGGAGGCGCTGAAGGCCTGCACCGAGCTCCGGAGCGCGTCCCTCGATGCGCTGCGATCGTTGTCCCGGCAGTCGACCCTTCGACCGGTCGGGCGCGGCGCGACGGTCGGTACGCAGGGCAGCCGCATGGACGCGGCGGTCCTGGTCGTTCGCGGACGGGTTCGCTCCGTTTGCCGCGCGCCCAATGGACGCGAGATCTCGGTCGAAGTCTTTCGAACCGGTGAGTTGATCGCCGACTTTGCGCTCGCTGGCGACGTCCCGCTCGGAAACGACTGGGAGGCGGTCGAGAGCTCGACGCTGCTCATCATCCCGCGCGAGGCGTTGATGGCGTTCCTGCGTGGGGCGCCGGACGTGCTGGTGGCGCTCGCGGCGGGACTCTGCGCCCGGCTCGAACGCTCCAAGCAGCTGGCCACTGGAATCGCGCTCTCGGGTGTTCAGGAGCGCGTCGTCTCCCGGCTCGTGGCTCTGGGACATCAGGATGGGCCAGCCCAGCCCGAGGGCCTGCTGATCCGAAACCGGCCGACCCAGCAAGAGCTGGCCAACCAGATCGGTGCCTGCCGGGAAACCGTTTCCCGAACGGTCTCCGAGCTCGTCCGGCAGGGCCTTCTGACGCCGCGCGGGCGGTCGCTCCTGGTCAGCAAGCGCCTGGTCGAAGGCAGCGCCTAACCCTGCGTTCGCGCGTACTTAGTTCGCCTAGTTAATTGACGCTGAGGCATACGCAGGCGAAACTTTGCAGGGTTTGGCCAGCAAGCCCAGAGTCGCGGAGACTGCGGCAGAAGGATCGTTCGTCCCGTATGCCGAAGTCGACATCCGTACATCTATCCGTCCCACGGTGGCCGAGATCGATCTCGGCGCCGTGCAGCGGAATCTGATCAGGTTTCGAGAGCGGGTTGGGCGTTCTGTGGCCGTGTTCGGGGTGGTCAAGGCCGACGCATACGGCCACGGGGCCGTTCCAGTCGCGCGCGCCCTCGAGCCGCTCTGCAGCGCCCTCGCGGTTTCGCTGGTCGAAGAAGGACTGGAGCTGCGGGCCGCCGGGATACGGGCGCCGATCTTTGTGCTGGGGGCCTACTACAACCGCCACCAGGACGACGTCATTGCCCAGCGGCTCACGCCCGTCGTGTACGACATGGGCGATCTGGAACGCTTCGGCGCAGTCGCAGCGCGGCGCGGACGGCGAATCGACGTGCACGTGAAGGTCGACACCGGCATGAGCCGGCTCGGCGTGTCGGTCGACGAGCTGCCGCGTGTGCTCGCGCGGTTCGGTGACTTGCCGGCGCTGCGGCTGGCCGGTCTGTGCACGCATCTCGCGTCGGCCGATGTGCCGGACGCGACCGTGACCGAGCAGGCGCTGGACAAGTTCGACGCCTGCATGGAACAGGCGCGGCAGAAGGGGTTCGCGGACCTCGCCCACCACGCCGCCAACAGCGCGGCGGCCATCCGGTTCCCGCGCGCACGGCTGTCGGCGGTTCGGCCCGGGCTGGCGCTGTTCGGCGCGATGCCATCCCGTCACGTAGCGGTGGCCGATCTGGAACCGGCGTTACGGCTGTCGACGCGCATCATGGCGATCCATGACATCGCCGTCGGAACACCGGTGAGCTACGGGGGCTTGTGGCGGGCCGCGCGGCCATCCCGGGTCGCCACACTGCCGCTGGGATACGCCGATGGCTACCCGCGGCACGTCCGCGACGCACAGGTGCTGGTCGCCGGGCGGCGCGTTCCGATCGTCGGCGCCGTCTGCATGGACATGCTGATGATTGACGTCACCGACGTGCCGCTGGCGGACGCTGGACTGGGCGCCTCGGTGACACTGATCGGCCGCGACGGCGCCGAGCAGATCACCGTCGATGATCTCGCCGGCTGGGCGGGAACCCTCAACTACGAGATTCTGTGCGGCATCTCGAAGCGCGTTCCGCGCATCATGCGCGACGCGCCCGTTGCGCCATGACGTCTTCGTCGGCCGAGAACCCGCCGGAAATATCTCCTGTCGAGCGCCGGCTGCGCGCGGCGCTCGAGTACTTGAGCGCGCCGATCATGATCATCCTGAACTACTTCGGCGAGCGCGCGATCATGCTGGGCAACGCGATGGCGGCGCTGTTCCGTCCGCCGTTCCGCCTGCGCCTGTTTCTCGAGCAGATGGAGTTCGTGGGCGTCGGCTCGATTCCGATCATCGCGCTGGTCGGCTTCTTCTCGGGCGCGGTGTCGGCACAGCAGGCGATCACGGCGCTGCGCATCTTCAACCAGGAGCGCTTCGTCGGCGCGACCGTCGGTATCTCGCTTGCACAAGAGCTGGCACCGGTGTTCACCGGTCTGATGATCACGGCGCGCGCAGGATCGGGCATGGCCACCGAGCTGGGGTCGATGCGGATCACGGAGCAGATCGACGCGCTCTCGACGTTCGCCGTCGATCCGATCCAGTATCTGGTCACCCCGCGCGTGATCGCGACGACGTTGATCATGCCGATCATGGGCATGGTGTTCAACATCGTCGGGCTCCTCGGGGCGTATCTGTTTTCTATCTATTTCGAGCACATCGATCTCGGACAGTTCTCCGAGCAGTTCACGTTCTGGACCGACCCGAAGGACTACATCATCGGCGGCACGAAGGCGCTCGTGTTCGGGCTGACGCTGTCCGTGGCGGCCTGCTACCAGGGCTTCAACGTGCGGGGCGGCGCGAAGGAGGTCGGTCTCGCCACGACGCGCGCTGTGGTCGCCGGCTCGGTCTCGATCCTGGTGTCCGACTACTTCCTGATCGACGCTTTTCACATCTTGTGGCCGTACAAGTCGTGAACCAACCGCCCGAACCGACATCGCAGCCGCCCGCGCCTGGCGCCATCTCGGCGCCGCCCGGGAATCCGCTCGCGCAGCGGGACGAGCGCTGGCAGATCCGGGTGCGCGGGCTGAACAAGACGTTCGGGCCGCAGCACGTCCTGCGCGGCATCGACCTCGACATCGAACGCGGGCGCACCAACATCATCATCGGCGGGTCGGGGCAGGGGAAGTCGGTGCTGATGAAGCACCTCATGGGCCTCCTGCACCCGGACTCGGGAGAGATCTGGGTCGACGGCGTCGACGTGGTGCCGTTCTCCGCCGCCGAGATGGGCAAGCTGCGCCGGAAGTTCGGAATGGTGTTTCAGTATGCGGCGCTGTTTGATTCGATGAACGTCGTCGAGAACATCGCCTTTCCGCTCATCGAGCGATACAAACTGTCGCGCGACGAGATCATGGAGCGGGTGCGCGATTTGCTACGCCGTCTCGACCTGGAGAACGTGGGAGGCATCGAGAAGAAGATCCCACCCGAGCTATCAGGCGGGCAGCGCAAGCGCGTCGGCCTCGCGCGCGCGTTGATCGACCGTCCCGAGATTCTCCTGTATGACGAGCCGACGACGGGGCTGGATCCGGTGGCGACCAAGAACGTCGACGAGATGATCCGCCGCACCGCCGACGACTTCGGCGTGACGTCGGTCGTGATTTCGCACGACATGGCGTCGACGTTCCGGATCGGCGATCGGATCTCCATGCTGGCCGAGGGCAAGATCGTCGTCACGGGCGGGCCGCAGGAGGTGCTGGCCAGCCGGCACCCGGCTCTGCGCGAGTTCATCGAGACGTCCGGTCTGGTGGCACCCGAGGGGGCCCCGCAGGCATGAGGCGCAGCTGGGCGTCGATCACCGTCGGGGCGCTGGTGCTGCTGGTCGGCGTGATCAGCTACAAGCTGATTCGTTCCACCAGCGAGCGCAACACGGCCAGCGAGGGGATGACCGTGTGGGCGCTGTTCCACGACGCGACCGGGCTGTTCGAGAAGTCGCGCGTGATGACCGCCGGCATCTCGGTGGGCCAGATCGAGAAGCGCGAGCTGGATCCCAAGACCGCGAAGGCGAAGATCACGATCCGCATCGCGCCCAACGTCACGCTGTACGAGAACGCGGTCGTGACGAAGAAGTCGGCGTCGCTGCTGGGCGAGTACTACCTGGAGATCGATCCGGGGTCCGAGTTCAAGGAGGTCAACGGCCGCCCGGCGCGAATGCGCCCCATGAAGGACGGCGAGGAGCTGAAGAACGTCATCGAGCCGGTCTCGCTCGGCGACATGATGGCCAGCGTCGGGACATTGATCCCGGTCATGCGCGAGATCCTCCAGGACGTCCGCACGCTGACGTCCGGCCCGATCAGCGACATCGCCAACAACGTCAGCGAGCTGATCGAGCGGAACTCGGAGGTGCTGGACCGTCTGCTCAGCCGCGTCGAGCACATCGCCGCCACCGTCGACAACGTCACGACCGCGGAGGCCGGCGACGTCAAGGAGTCGATCAAGAACGTCCGCGAGATCACCGAGTCGATCAAGTCGCTGATCGGCACGACACACGAGCAGGTCGCCAAGCTCGGCGAGAAGGGCGGCGGGTCGATCGACAAGCTGCAGGCGTCGATCGACAACCTCGACAAGACGATGAAGAACATGGAGGAGGTCACCTCGAAGATCAACGACGGGAAGGGCACGATCGGCGAACTGGTGAACAACCCGACCATCGCGCAGAACGTCGAGCAGATCACCGAGGACGCCGGCGGCTTCGTTCGCAGCATCACCCAGCTGCAGACGATCGTGGGCCTGCGCAGCGAGTACAACTTCCTCACCAGCTCGTTCAAGAACTACCTGTCGATCCAGCTGATGCCGCGGCCCGACAAGTTCTATCTGATCGAGCTGGTCGAGGACCCGCGCGGTTACCGCACGAAGACGATCACGATCGACAACAACAGCCAGACCGGAACGTCGTCGGACACACGGGTCACGCTGACGGAACAGCTTCGCTTCACGCTGCAGTTCGGCAAGCGGGTCGCGGTGACGCCCACGACCGCGATCGGCGGCCGCTTCGGCATCAAGGAGTCGACGGGCGGCATCGCCGGCGATCTCTACCTCTTTCGGGACAAGCTGTTGCTCTCGGTCGACGTGTTCGACGCGAAGGCCAACCAGTACCCGCGCATCAAGGCGACGATGTCGTACGCGATCTGGGAGCGGAACCTCTTCCTGATCGCCGGCGCCGACGACATGGCAAACTACGTTCGCGCCCCCGGCGGCGGCGCGCTGTTCGACTACTTCGCGGGCTTGCAGCTGACCTTCAACGACGAGGATCTGCGCTCGCTGCTGCTGTTCGGCGGCGGCGCGGCCGCCGGCGCCGCGGGCAAGTAGCCAAGAAATTCACGGGCGTGGGCCGGATCAGCTCGGTGCGGGGTTCGCGCGGGCAAGCTTGACTCGGCGGGGCCGCCCTCTATAGTAACGGCGCTTCCGGCGGTCTGAAGGCGCCCGTGCAAGAAAAATGCGGTTTAAAATCAATGAGATAGGAGATGGCGGGCTGCCGGTCAAGGTCTCGGTCACCAGCGAATGGTTGGCTGCGACGTGCCCGGACCTCGACGCGCATCCCGGTCCGGATGGGCTGACGTTCAAGGGGCAGATCACGCCCACTGGCGACGACTACCTGCTGCGCGGCCAACTCGCCGGCGATCTCGACACGGCGTGCGCGCGTTGCCTCGAGGCGGCGCGCGTCCACATCGACGCTCCCGTCACCGTCACGTTCGTTCCGGCTGGCGCCGAGGACGTCGATCCCGAGGAGGATGACGAGGCGGACTTCATCACGTTCAAGGGCGGCGAGCTCGATCTCTCCGAGGCGCTGCGGGACGAGCTGATGCTCACGATCCCGTTCAACCCACTCTGCGACGAAGGCTGCCGCGGCCTCTGCCCCCTCTGCGGCACCAACCGCAACCTCGTGCCGTGCAAACATGCCGCTACCACACCGGCGGCCGCGGCCCCCGGCGGCCTCGCCGCGCTGGGCAAGATCAAGCTCTGAACTCCCCTCGATAATAGAAAGGTACGTACGATGGCCGTTCCGAAGCGAAGACAGTCCAAATCCCGTTCCGCAATCCGACGCGCGCAGGTGATGAAGAAGGCGGTTCCGAGCTTCGTTCCCTGCTCGCATTGCGGCGAACCCAAGCTGACCCACCGCATGTGCGCGGCCTGCGGTTACTACCGCGACCGGCTGGTGATCGCACCGAAGGAAGAGGAGCAGGCCTGAGGCGCAGGTCGTTGCTCCCCATGCCCAGGATTGCCGTCGACGCGATGGGATCCGACGCCGCGCCGCGCGTCGAGCTCGAAGGCGTGCTCGCGGCGGTCCGCGCCAGCGGCGTGCAGGTGACACTGGTCGGCGACGAGACGCGCCTGCGCACCGAACTGGCCGCGCTCGGCGCGAGCGCGAAGGATTCGATCGTCATCCGTCACGCGCCCGACGTGATCACCATGCACGACTCGCCGTCGATGGCGGTGAAGCAGAAGAAGCAGTCGTCGATGCGTGTCTGCTTCGATCTGGTCAAGACGGGCGAGGCCGACGCGGTCGTATCGGCGGGAAACTCCGGCGCGATGATGGCGTGCGGCCTGTTCGTGCTCGGGCGCCTGCCCGGCGTCGAGCGCCCCGCCATCGTCACCACGTTTCCGACAAAGGCGGGCGAGTGCGCGCTGCTCGACATGGGCGCCAACGTCGATCCGAAGCCGTCAGTGCTCGCGCAGTTCGCGGTGCTGGGCTCGGTGTACGCGCGCCTGCTGCACAACAAGTCGAAGCCCCGGGTGGGCCTGCTCTCGAACGGCTCGGAGGATCACAAGGGGACGCCGCTGACGCGCGACGCGCACCAGTTGCTGTCGCGGCCCGATCCCGCCGGTGACGCCGACTTCACCTACGTCGGCTACGTCGAGGGCCGCGACATCTTTCGCGGTCAGGTCGACGTCGTCGTGACCGACGGCTTCACCGGCAACGTCGTGCTCAAGAGCGTCGAAGGCGCCGCGGAGGTCATCCTCGACATGGTTCGCGAGGAGGTGGCGCGCGCCGGGCTGCTGTCGAAGCTGGGCGCGGCACTGATGACCGGCGCGCTCAAGAAGCTGCGCCGGCGGACGGACTACGCGGAGCACGGCGGCGCGCCGCTGCTCGGCGTCGACGGCGTCGCGCTGATCTGCCACGGCGGTTCGAACGCGATGGCGATCAAGAACGCCGTGTTGGTCGCCGATCGGTTTGCCCAGATGGGCTTGCGCACGGAGCTGACCGCCGCGGTCGCGCGCCACAACGCGCTCTGGGACGGCGCCCCACCGGTCGCGGGAGCTCTGTCGTGATCCGCAGCCGCATCATCGGCACCGGGCGGGCGGTGCCACCCAAGAAGCTGACCAACGAAGACCTCTCGAAGATGGTCGACACGTCGGACAGCTGGATCGTCGAGCGCACCGGCATTCGCGAGCGCCACATCCTGGATCCGTCGCTGGCCGCCAGCGATCTCGCGACCGAGGCGGCGCAGAAGGCCTGCCGCGCGGCCGGCATAGACCCCTCGGCCGTCGATTGCATCATCGTCGGGACGGTGACCGGCGACTGCCCGTTCCCGGCCACGGCGACGTTCGTGCAGAAGAAGCTGGGCGCGAAGAACGCCGGTTGCGCGTTCGACCTGTCCGCGGCCTGCGCCGGATTTCTCTACGGCGTGTCGATCGCGGACTCGTTCATTCGCACCGGCCAGTTCCACAACGTGCTGGTCATCGGCGTCGAGGTCCTGTCGCGCATCGTCGACTGGAGCGACCGCGCGACGTGCGTGCTGTTCGGCGACGGCGCCGGCGCGGTGCTGATGACGGCCGACCAGGGCGGCGTGCGCGGCGTGCTGTCGACGCACCTGTTCGCGGACGGCTCGCTGACCGAGATCCTCTGGCAGCCCGCCGGCGGCAGCCGCGAGCCGCTGACGCCCGAAAATCTCGCCGCGAAGCGCTACTTCGTGAAGATGAACGGCCGCGAGGTCTACAAGCACGCCGTGCGCAACATGGCGGCGAGCGCGCGCGCGGCCCTCGAAGCGAACGGCCTGACGCCCGACGACGTCGCCTGGGTGATCGGCCATCAGGCCAACCTGCGTATCCTGGAGGGTGTTTCGGAGCGCGTCGGGATCCCGATGGAACGCTTCTTCCTGAACGTCGATCGCTACGGCAACACGTCGTCGGCGTCCGTGCCGACCGCGCTCGACGAGGCGATCGAGCAGAAGAAGCTTCGCGAAGGCGACATCCTGCTCTTCACCGCGCTCGGGGGCGGGCTGACCTGGGCCTCCGCAACGGTGAGGTGGTGAGCGTGGCGCTGGCCGTCGAAGCAAAGACCGCGTTCTTGTTTCCGGGCCAAGGTTCCCAGAAGGTCGGGATGGGCCGGGCCCTTCACGACGCGTATCCTGAGGCGCGCGCTGTCTTCGCCGAAACCGACGAGGCGCTGGGCTATTCGCTGTCGAAGCTGTGCTTCGAGGGGCCGGACGCGGAGCTGACGCTGACCGCGAACGCGCAGCCGGCGATCCTCGCGACCAGCATCGCGGCGTTGCGCGCGCTCGAGGCGCGCTCGCCCGTTCGGCCGGTCGCCGTCGCCGGGCACTCGCTGGGCGAGTACAGCGCGCTGGTCGCGGCGGGGGCGTTGTCGCTCGCCGACGCGGTCCGGCTGGTCCACATGCGGGGCAAGTTCATGCAGGACGCCGTCCCGGCCGGCCTGGGCGCGATGGCCGCGATCATCGGCCTCTCGTCGGATGACGTGGCCGCGGTTTGCCGCGAGGCCGCGGGCGCCGAGATCGTCAGCGCCGCGAACCTGAACGGCGGCGGCCAGGTCGTGATCGCCGGACACAAGGATGCGGTCGAGCGCGCGGCGGCGGCCGCCAAGGCGAAGGGCGCGAAGCTGGTGAAGTTGCTCGCCGTCAGCGCGCCGTTCCATTGCGCGCTGATGCAGCCGGCCGCCGAGCGGCTGGCGTCGGAGCTGGCCCGCGTGGAGGTCAAAGCGCCGGCGGTGCCGGTCGTGACGAACGTCGAGGCGAAGCCGAACCAGGACGCGGCGCGCGTGAAGGATCTGCTCGCGCGCCAGGTGACCGCGCCGGTGCGCTGGGAGGAATCGGTGCAGTGCCTGGCCGGCCTCGGCGTGAACGCTGTCGTCGAGGTGGGCGCGGGCAACGTGCTGGGGGGACTGGTCCGGCGGATCGCCCCAGACATCGCGGTGCACGCCGCCGGGGATCCCGGTAGCATCGAAGCGTTGGCAAATGCGTGAACTGGAAGGAAAGGTCGCGCTCGTGACGGGCGGATCGCGCGGTATCGGCCGTG
>Ga0307280_10000233_pt1 | contig 10921 bp, 9 predicted proteins | sample ER_DNA_119_FD_194479 | JGI IMG/M metagenome (GOLD analysis project Ga0307280, IMG submission 194479) | Bulk soil microbial communities from the East River watershed near Crested Butte, Colorado, United States - ER_DNA_119 | ecosystem: Environmental > Terrestrial > Soil > Floodplain | place: USA...
TCACACGAATCGTGTCGCCCATCGATACCCCCGACACCTCGATGCGGGCGCCAGGCGTCAGAGTGACGGCGCTGTCGAACCACAGCGGCCGCTCCTCCCCCGTGGGCGTGCGGAGTGCATAGTGCGTCTCGGTGTGGCCCTGAAAATCATCTGCGACGTACACCGCCAGTTCGCCGCGCAACGTCCCGTCGTCGGCTTCGACTGCGTCGTCGGGGCGGCCACACCCGAGGGCCGACGTGATTGCCGCCAGCGCCACCATGGTTCGCGTCAATTGCATGCGCGAAGCCCCATCGCGATGGGTTGCTGGTGATCGAGGTCGACCTCCAATCTCTGGAGCTCTTCGCGGAGAGCGTCGGCGAGGCGCGCATCGGCGCTCGTCTTGATCAAGCCTTCGAGCAGGACCCATCGCAACAACCAGTCGACGTGCGCCGCCTCTCGGACGCCGCCGCGCTCCTGCGATTCGGTGCGTTTTAGGATTGCAAGGATGCGCGGAAACTCATCGCGCATCGCGAGCCTGCCGCCGCGAAGGGCCGCCTCAGCTTGCGCATAGAGCGCGATCGTCCGGCGCTCGCGCGCCAGCCGGTGGCGCGGGGCAGGGACGAGCGCCCTCGAGAACGCCGTGTCGACGTAAAACCGTGCGTCGACGGCTCCCGCATGCGCCGTGATCACGTCCCCGGCCGGTATCAGCACATGGCGTGACAGCTTCCGGGGCGCGCACCCCGGCAAACGGAGCTCGACGTCGCTCATTTCGAGTCGCATCAGCAGGCCGTCGGCGCTGCGCACGACCCGCGAGAGCGATCCCGTCATTGCCGCCCCGTTCGCGAAGCGGAACCGATGCCGGCCCGACGCACCCTCGCGCGCCGATTCGACGACGCGGTCACTCACGCGTTCGAGGCGCGCGCCGTCGGCCAGCACGCCGGTGACGATGATCGCGCCGTCGGGCCGACCCAGCCGATCGTGCTCCGGCTGCAGGACCCCGTCCCAGGCAAAGGCCACCGGTCCGGTGAGCTCGAGCCACGCCGGTTCGCCACGCATCGGGCCCACGGTGGCGACGACGCCCATCACCCACGCCCCCGACGAGAATCGGACGCTCGCCACCTCGCGGCTGCGAACGGCACGCAGCAGCGCCGCCTGGCCGCCGATGTGGATCGCCAGCTCCCGGGCCGCGAGATCCAGCACCTCGTGCAGCGCCTCGAAGGACGACGCCACGAACAGCTGGGGCTGGGGCCGCGTGATGTCGTACGCGACGTCCATGCAGCCTTCGTCGAGCGCGACCTTTGCAACTGTCGCCGCGTCGCAGTTGTGGCTCTCGCGCAGCGACGACAGCAGTCCGGCGCCGTAGATCTTGTAGTCGTCGGGACGGCCGACCAGTCCGTATTCCGCGGTCCACCAGTACAGGCGCGACAACCGCGCCGCTTCGCTCGGCTCCGGCAGCCGTTCGAGCACCGCTTCGAGCGCTGCCTCCGCCCGCGCGATCTCCTCAGGACCGAGCGAAGGGTTGCCTTTGCGCTCGCTCAGGGCATGGATCGCCTCGTAGAGAGTGTCCTCCTCCGGCGCCGAAAACGCCTTGCGGCCGAGATCGCCGATGCGCTTCAGATACGCCGCGAAGATCGGGTCGGGCAGGATCGGGGCATGCCCCGCAGATTCGTGGAAGATGTCGGGCGCGGGCGTGTACGCGAGCTGCTCGCGCGTGCGAAGCTCGGCGGCTATCGGGAGCAGGCCGCACGCCTGAAACTCCTGGAAGGCACGGGGAGGGATGAAGCCATCGACGCAGACCGCGCCCCAGCCGAACCGGGACAGCTTGTCGTTCACTTCATTCATGTGCGGGATGCAGTCAGGCGTGATCCCGGCGGCCGCGTGCCCATTGCGATAGGCGGGGTGAGCGTGGTCGCGGAGCTGTGCCTGCGTCTGCACGAGCAGGAAGCGCCAGACGGCGCGGTCGACGGCCGTGTACTGTCGGTAGTCCTGCTCGACGACGAAACGGCGCAGGTGAGCGGGAACGGCGAGGGCGTTTCGGTCCACGCGCGGACGATAGCCCTCGCTCGTCGCGCGATTGTCCGGATTGGCCGAACGACACCGTTCCCCTGATACCGGCAATGGGGGACGGCGGGGCCGATAGTCTGGCGCGGCTCCATGAGCATCAGTCCCGGGAAAGGTCGCGCCTTGTTGTTCGTTGGCTCCGTGCTGTCGTGGAGCGTCGGGTGCGGCGGATCCTCGCAGGCGCCCCCGATCGACGGCGGGTCAGTGGGCGATGCCCAGCGCAGCGGCGACGCGCCACCGGACGCGCCCGACGTCTCGGCAGTGCCGACCCGCTTCGCGATCGACGCGCTGACCGCGGCGCGCATCGGTAGCGAGAACGGCAACGGATGGCCGACCGTGGGGAAGGTCTACGCCGACGTCGACTGGAAGCAGGGACCGTTCGCCGCCGTGAAGCTGGTTGTCGATCTGGATACGACCTGCTACCCGTTCGAGACCTGGGCGGCCAACCCGCCACCGTCGGGGCAGACCGTTCCCGCCGACTGCGACGCCTTCGACCGGAACTTCAACGCCTTCATCGACGATGGTCCCGGCGCGGCGTCACCGGTGCCGTTCGAGATCATGCACGCGATCACGCCGTTCGGCGGGCCGGAGCACCTCGAGATCGATCTCACCGATCTGGCCAACGCGCTTCCGGGGAAACACCGCCTCCGCGTCGATCTGACCAGCTACTCGGATGGCGCCGGACAATCGACCGGGTCCAACAACGGCTGGACGGTGAGCGCGCGCGTCGACGTGACGCCGGGCGAGGCGCCACGCCGGGTGCTTGCGGCGATTCCGCTTTGCGCCGGGCAGGTGAAGATGGGCGACGCGTGGCCGGTCATTGCGTTCAACGCGCCTGACGGAACCGTGGGCGGCCGGCTGGAATACCGCACCAGCGGCCATGGGCAAGGGGCGATGGCGACCGGTTGCATCGGCCCGGCCGAAGAGTTCTGCGATCGGCACCAGAGCATCTTCGTCGACAGCGCGCAGAGGATCGACATCCACCCGTGGCGCTACGACTGCGCGAGCTTGTGCACGCTCCAGCACCACGCGCCGTTCGGTCCCTTCGTGAATGGCCTCGACTACTGTCGCGAGAATCCGCTCGGCCTACCGTCGAGCGTGCGCGCATCGCGCGCCAACTGGTGTCCGGGCAGCATGACGACGCCCTACTCATGGCCGGACACCGACATCCCGGCACTGGCGATCCCGGGCCCGCACACGTTCTCGTTCGAGGTGTCGGAGATCGTCGCCGACGGCGCCTGGATGGTGTCGGCGATCTATTACGCCTATGGTTCGTGACATGAGGTCGCCGTCGGCGTTTCATGTCGCGACCGTGGTGCTGGTGCTGAGCACGGCGTGTGCCGGCATCGGTCAGAAGCCGGGCGGGGGCGGGGGCGGCGGTGGTGCCGGCAGCGGCGGCGCCGGCGGCGGCGCGATTGACGCGCGTTCCGACACGAACCAGCCGGCGGACGCTTCCTCGACCGAGCCGATCACGCGCGACGCCGATGCGCCCCGTTGCGGCAACGGTAAGATCGATCCGGCGCTGGGCGAGGCGTGCGATGACGGCAACACGCGCGCGGGCGACGGCTGCGGCGCCGACTGCCACGTCGAGACGGATTTCGACTGCCCGAACCCGGGCAAGCCGTGCGTCTACCTCGTCAAATGCGGCGACGGCATGCTGGGCGGCATCGAGCAGTGCGATCCGCCGGCGGTCGGCGGCGGGTGCTCGGCGACGTGCAAGCTCGAGCCCGGCTACGTGTGCGACGCGCCGCCCGCCGTTCCGGACCCCGCGAAGCCGGCCACGTGTCACCGCACTGTGTGCGGCGACGGGCGCAAGGAGGGCACGGAGGCGTGCGACGACAGCAACACCGTCGACGGCGATGGGTGCTCGGGCAGTTGCACACTGGAGCCGGACTGCAGCTCGGGCACGTGCGCGTCAGCGTGCGGCGACGCGGTCAAGCTCGCTCCGGAGGCGTGCGACGACGGCAACACGAAGGACGGGGACGGTTGTTCGCACGACTGCACGCTGGAAACGGGATTCACCTGCACCGACGCGCCCGCGAGCCCGCCCGCTCAGCTGAACCTTCGCGTCGTCTATCGCGACGTCATCAGCTTCCCGCTCGGCGGTTCGACCCGCCACCCCGACTTCGAGATCTTCGCGGGCATGGGGATCACGCCGCTGCTCGTGAAGCCGACACTGGATGCGGGCGGGAAGCCGATGATGGACGGACGTTGCGCGCAGGCCGGCGTCAGCACGACCTGTCCCTATGATCAACAGCTGACGACGCAGGCGAACTTCAATCAGTGGTACCGCGACACCGCGGGAGTCAGCGTCGCAATCCCCGGTGCGTTGCTGCTCGCGCGGATGGCCAACGGGTCGTACGTCTACGATTCGGGCAGCCGCGGCTTCTACCCTATCGACAATCAAGGCTGGGTCGCGGCGGGGCGCGAAGACGTCGCGATCGCTGATCCCGTCATCAACGACGGCCGGTCGCACAACTTCGGCTTCACGACCGAGATCCATTACTTCTTTCAATACCGCGGCGGCGAGTCGCTGACCTTCAGCGGCGACGACGACGTCTGGATCTTCGTGAGCCGGCGCCTGGCGCTGGATCTCGGCGGCCTCCACACCCGCACGGAGCGCACGCTGGTCGTCGATCAGAGCGCCGCCGCGCTGGGCCTCACGGTCGGCGGTCTCTACGAGGTCGCACTGTTCCATGCCGAGCGGCATAGCACCGGTTCCAACTTCAAGCTGACGCTGACCGGGTTCGCACCGACGTCGAGCACGTGCGCTTCGGCCTGCGGCGACGGCATGCTGGCGGCGACGGAGGAGTGCGACGACGGCAACCGCGTCAGCGGCGACGGCTGCTCCAGCGACTGCCGGCACGAGATCATCGTCGGGTACCGGGGCGACACTCCCTGAGTGGTGGGAAAGCCGATTTCGACCCTGACCACCGCTCCCGCCGCGCCGTCACAAGTACCAGTAGCCATTCGCTTTTCTTGAGCGGGATATCGGGTTCGAACCGACGACATTCAGCTTGGGAATGCGACCAGGCGTCATCGGAGGTGGTAGCTCGGCGTAGCTCGCCGTCGCAAGCGAGCGATTTCGTTACGGGTGGGATCGACGGCGGATCCCACGGAGTGCCGGGTGTAGCTCCGCTTCGCCGGGAGTTTGCTCCACCCGTGCTACAGGGGCGGCGGGCGCTGAGCGTGGTCAGGGAGGGGGAGGAGGCGCTGCTGGCGGTGCGCGACGTGGCCGCACGACTGGGCGTGTGTACGGCGACGGTGTACCGGCTCGTAGCTGAGGGCCAGCTCGCGCACGTGCGCGTTCTAAACGCGGTTCGCGTAGCGCCGCGCGATCTGGAGGCGTTCATCGAGGCGCAGCGCCGAGGCGGGGAGATCCGTGAGCCGCGCTGATTCGGGCGCTGCTTGCCCCTTGCTTGCCCCGTTGCTTTCGACCCTGCTTTCGCACCCTCGCCGTCATCGGGCCTTCTGCCACCCCTATTTCTGCCGGAGGATCCATGCCCAACCCCACTTCCACCCCCAAGCAACCCGATAAAGCAGCCTCGCCCCATGCCGGCTGGCTCACGCGCGCCCAGGTCGCGGCGGAGTTGGGCTACCGGAGCATCTTTCCGATCCGGAAGATGGAGGGCGGTGAGCTGCACCCGGTACGCGATCCGCGCGGCTGGCTGTTCGATCCCGCGGAGGTCGCCGCGCTGAAGGCCAAGCGGCCGATCGCCAACGCCGGCGGGCCCGTGTCGGAGGGGCGCATCGCCGCCCGCGTCTTCTATCTCTTCGACAAGGGCCGCGAGCTGCGCGAGATCGTCGGGGAGCTGGAGATTGCTCCGGGCGTCGTCCGCGATCTCTGGCACGAATGGTTGATGGACCTCGACGAGGGCGAGGAGAATCGCCGCAAGAGCGCGCAAGAAGAACGAAAGCGGCGCGCCGAGGAAGGCCAGCTCCGCGAGCTGGAACGCCGGAACGAGCAGGAGCAGCACAACTTCGAAAAGATCATGGCGGCGATGGCGGGCGCCACGGGCGGCCAGGGTAGAACTCGCTAGCAAGCCCCTGCCTGTCCGCGGCGAGGGGTGCAGCCGCGAACGACGTTTGGGCCGCGGGCGTCCTCCTCGAGCCGAACGTGACGGATCGTCAGGTGGTGATCCATTGGGATGGGACGACCTGGACCAGCGCGCCCAAGCCTGCTGGCGCCCAGCTCTTCAACCTGTGGGGCACGGCGCCCAACGATCTCTGGGGCACCTCCGGCAGCTCGATCTATCACTGGAACGGCAGCGAGTGGCAGCTCGTCACCGCCGCGGGCGGCCCCTTCGGAAGCGTATGGGGCCCCAACCCAAACACCCTCTGGGCCGTGTCGAGCTCAGGATACATTCTCCACCTCCAGCGCTGAGTCGTGGCGCGGCGGTGGTGGCGGCGCGCCCAGCGATCGCGATCGTGACCGCCTTCCGCATCGTCACACGGCGCTCAGGGGCAGCAGGATCCCGAGCCCGCTGGGCAGCACCTGCCCGTGCTGGCGCAGCAGAGCTGAAGGGTGTTGCAGGTGACCGCCGCGCACTTGTCGCAGATTGCCGGGCTGCCCGGAAAGATCATGCCCGTGCACGGTTCTCCCCCGGTGCATTCAGCTGGGCGCGCGCAGAGTTGGAAGGACGGACAGGGAGCGGCGGCGCAGGCGGCCGTTGGGCGACCGTCGCTAGCGACTGTGGCGCAGCAGATCTGACCACCGCTGCAGCTCGCGCTGCTGGAGCATGAGAGCACTCCCGAGGTGCAGGAGCCTTTGGCCGCGCACGTCCCTTGCCACGATCCCGAAATGCAGCAGTCCTGCGTGGCCGCGTCGCACGTCGTCGTGCCGCACGCCGTGCGTCCCGCCATCGTCGTGCCGCCGGCGCCGGCCGTGCCCATCGTCCCGGCCGTACCGGTCGTGCCTCCGCGTCCTGCAGCGCCACCCGAGCCCGTCGTCCCGGCGGTTCCAGTTGTCCCGCCTCTTCCGCCGGCGCCGGCCGTGCCCGTCGTCCCGCCCGTGCCGGTCGTGCCGCCGCGTCCCGCAGCGCCGCCCGAGCCCGTGGTACCGCCGCGTCCACCAGCGCCACCCGAGCCGGTCGTGCCGGCGGTTCCAGTCGTCCCGCCCCCTCCCGAGCCGGTCGTGCCGGCGGTTCCGGTCGTCCCGCCGCCACCCGTGGTACCACCGCGTCCACCGGCGCTCACACCGCCCGAACCGGTCGTTCCGGCGCCGCCGCCCGCGCCGCCGGCGCCAGGTCCTGCCTTGTCGTTGCCGCCACAGCCGAGCAGCAGGACGAACACCGCGGCGGAAACCCAGGCGAGCGATCGGTTCCGGTTCATCATCAGACGTTACGCTCCCCCGAGAATGCAGTCGAACGTCTGCGGTCCGACATCACGACAGACGCCCGGTAGCGAACAGCCGTACGCAGAGACGATGCACGCCGCACACGATGGCGGTTGGCTCCCGCACGCGTCGGGCACGACGACGCACGTGGGCCTGAGCGTCGGCTCACCGATGCCGCCGTCGATGGGAAATCCGCCGTACTGTCCGAAGTTGACGCAGATCTCGCCCGGCAGACACCGATGATCACCGCACGCGACGCCGCACGATCCGGCCGTCGATGCACACGCCCAGGCTCCTTGCGACCCGGATGCGACGCAGGTGCAACTCTGTCGCGCTCCCGTGCCGTCGCACGATTCGCAGGTGGTCTGGTACTTCGGATCGCAGGCGACCGCCATCGGTCCGCAGCCGTTCGACCCGCACGGCCCGAGGCTGCCGCAGCTCCAGCGTCCGACGCCGGCGCTGTCCATGTAGCAGCTGCACGCGAGCTTCTTGGTTCCGCCATTATCGCACCCGGTGCAGTACGTGCCCAGCTGGCACGTCCCGTCGCAGGCGCTCGACGATCCACCGGTTCCTGCGCTGCCGCCGCCGCGCCCGCCGGCGCTCCCGCCCGCTTGTCCACCAGCACCGGTCGTTCCTCCTTTTCCGCCCGTGTCCGTTCCGGCGTCGCCACTGTTCGAGTGGCTCGACCCGCAGGATGAAAGCGTGACGAGAAACAGGATTGCCGTCGAAAGGGTGAGCGTTTTCATCAAGGCGGTCATGCTCACGCTGGCTGCGGGCACATGGGCAGTCCCCCGTTCGTGATGGGCGTTGCGCAGCGAGGACTGTCGCAGCCTGCGCCGACAGGCGAGCAGAGCCTGCAGCACAAGAGGTTGCGACCGCAGCCATTGCCAGACACATCACAGCTCGCACCCGAGGTGAGGCTCCCTTCGCGGCAGTGCCCCTCGATGCACAAGCACGACGGGGGCGAGCCGCAGAACGCGCCGCACGTAACTGTCGGCGGAACGGGATCCGTCTTGGCGAGACAAACACCGCAGCATCCGGCATTGACATTGAACACGCAGTCGGCGTCGCTCGCGCACAGGCCGCCGCCCGCGGCTCCGCCGTGACCGCCTCCCACTCCGCCCGTCGCGCCGCCCTGTCCCGCGGTTCCAGCTGCACCGTCCGGACCGGCCGACGAACCACCCGCTCCGTCGCCTCCGTGTCCGCCCGCTCCCGAAGTGCCGGCTGCCGCGTCACCGCCGGCGCTGTTGACGCTGCCGCAGCCGCCAGCGATCACGATCGTGAGCGTGACGGTCGCGGCCAGTTGGCCTACGCGTCTGAAGGTCAGGCCGATTGACAAATAACTTCTCCGCCGCTGATCAGGCCGCATCCTCCGCCGGTCTGGCAGACGTTTGTCGGGAGGCACGAGCAGGTGACCGTGGCGCGGCACGCCGCGGGTCGCGTGATGCAGAAAGGAGTGGGAGGCGTGCACGGCGGCTCCTCGCAGCCTGGCCCCGGTGTCGGTGAGGTGTTGCAGAAAGTCCGAAAGGTCCATCCGGTCGGACATTGGCCGCCATCGGGGAGCGGATTGCAGCGCGGAGCGGTGCCGCCACAGCTGGGTCGCACGCAAAGCTCGCTGCTCGTGCACGCGCGCGCACCGCACACCGCTGCTCCACCCGTGCCGCCCGTGCCGCCCGTGCCGCCTCCGGCTCCGCCGCGTCCGGCGCTCCCCCCGGATCCACCGCGTCCGCCGGCGCCGCCGCCGTCGCCACCTCGGCCGCCCGAGCCCGTTGTGCCGCCGCGACCGCCGGTGCCTCCGCTGCCGGACGCGCCGCCCGATCCAGACGCGCCGGCTCCGCCATCCAGCGGAGGACACGCGACGCCGGGGCAGCCGCCGACGGAGCACATGCCGGTGCCGGGCTCGCAACCTGGACACCAGACCTGATTGGGCGCGCAGCCGCCGGTGCCGCCCCCTCCGCTCTGTCCGCCCACGGCTCCCGCCGCGCCGCCGCTGCCGCCCCCACGTCCGCCGCCCCCAGGTGTTCCGCCTACTCCGCCGGCATTCGATCCACCGCCGCCGTCCGATCCTGGTTTGGCCGTCGAGCCACACGCTCCAACCGCCAGCAACATTAGAAGAGCAACGCTCCACCGCATGATCGCGCGCACCGGGGCAGCATCATGCATGCCATTCCGGCTCCGGGGCTGGGTTTTCCAGGCCTCACGCAATCGGACCGGCGAGTTCGGGCAGGTTTGTCGCCGGTACCTCAAGAAACTGAGGAACTGTTCGAGGGGCGACCGGACATCTCTCGGCACTTCCTGCCGGACGGCTCCTCACACTGCGTTGCGCATGAACGCCGGTGCTGGTCCCGGAGTTGCGTGCGGAACAGCGATCGAGCGCCGCGAATCTGTGTCAACGTCTGCGTCTATTCATCTCACCAGGAAGGGAGCCGCGATGAAGCTCGTCTCGCGCGTGGTGGTCGTGGTCGTTGCCCTCGCACTGAGCGGCTGCGGATCGGTTCAATCGAGTGGAACCGATGCGAGCGGCCGCGGCGGCGGTGGTGGATCCAGCGGTGGCGGCGGCGGACAAGCCAAGGGTGGAACCGGTGGAATCGCGGGCACGAGCGGGGATGGCGGAACCGGCGGTACTCTCGGTGGAACGGGCGGAACGAACGCCGGACGTGGCGGCACGGGCGGAGCGGGTGGTGCGAGCGGTGGTCGCGGCGGCACCGGCGCGACCGGGACAGCCGGAACCTGCGGCGGCCAAGTGTGCACCGTCCAAGAGATCTGTTGCGGGCCGGCGGAATGTCCGCGGTGCATGAACATCCCGTCGACTCTCTGTCCGACAACGTGTGGCGGCACCGGCGGTGGATCGGCCGGACGCGGCGGTGCGGGCGGCGCTGGTGCATCGACCGGATCGGCAGGCCGGGGCGGATCGACCGGATCGGCGGGGCGAGGTGGAACGGGCGGCGGATCGGCCGGCCGTGGCGGGACGGGCGGAGGCTCGGGCGGCACCGGCGGTCGCAAGTCCTGTCAGGGCGACGCCGACTGCCAGGGATTCAAGTGCTGCAGTGGATTCTGCGTCAACGCCGGCAACGACATCCTCAATTGCGGAAGCTGCGGCAACACCTGCGCGGGGCCCAGCCCCTACTGCGCCAACGGAACGTGCGGCAGCCCGCCGTGCAACACGCCGACGGGGTCGGCGTGCAACTTCGGGATGACCTGCTGCGGAGGAGGTTGCTGCACCGGCACGCAGATCTGCTGCACGGTGACGCTCGGCCCATCGGTGACGGGGTGCTACGAGCCGGTCAACGGGACGTGCCCCACCGGCTGCGCGAACTGCAACTGCGCCGCACCGACGACGCCGATCGCGACGCCCGTCGGCGATCGACCGATTGCTGATCTGAGAATCGGCGATCTCGTCTACAGCGTCGATCGCGGATCGCTTGCCGTCGTCCCGATCAAGTTGGTGCACCGGCAACCCGTCACCGGGAGTCACCGCGTCGTCGAGCTGCAGCTCGCCCACGGCCCGACGTTGAGGATCAGTCCGCGCCATCCGACGGCTGACGG
>Ga0307280_10000234_pt1 | contig 10917 bp, 8 predicted proteins | sample ER_DNA_119_FD_194479 | JGI IMG/M metagenome (GOLD analysis project Ga0307280, IMG submission 194479) | Bulk soil microbial communities from the East River watershed near Crested Butte, Colorado, United States - ER_DNA_119 | ecosystem: Environmental > Terrestrial > Soil > Floodplain | place: USA...
GAGGTGCTGGCACAGGGGCGGCTGAAGGACTTCGGCCCGCTCCTCGTGATCTGGGGCGGCGCGATGCTCGTACTCGTCGAGACCAACGACCTCGGCTCGGCGCTCCTCTACTACGGGATCTTCCTGGCGATGCTCTACGTCGCCACGGCCCGGCTGCTCTACGTCGGAATCGGCATGGCTCTCTTCGTGGGCGGCGCGGCCCTCGTCTACCACTTCGTCTCGCACGTTCGCGACCGCGTGACGATCTGGCTGCATCCCTGGACGACTCACGACGTCCCGTGCGCGATCAGCGGCAGGCCGGCGCTGCGGCAGGACTGCGCCAGCTACCAGCTCGTCAAGTCGCTCTACTCGCTCGCGCACGGCAACTGGTTCGGGACCGGCCTCGGCAAGGGCACCTTCGAGACCCCGAGCGGGCACCAGCTGATCCCCTACCTGAACACGGACTTCATCTACTCGGCGCTCGCGCAGGAGCTCGGGCTCGTCGGCGTCTCGGCGCTGCTGCTCGTCTACATGCTCTTCGTGACGCGCGGGATGAAGGTCGCGATGCTCTCCGATGACGGCTTCTCGAAGCTGCTCGCCGCCGGGCTGACGTTCTCGTTCGCGCTGCAGACGTTCATCATCGTCGGCGGCATCCTCCGCGTGATCCCGCTGACGGGGATCACGCTCCCGTTCGTCAGCTACGGCGGCTCGAGCGTGGTCGCGAACTTCGTCCTGCTCGCCTTATTGCTGCTCGTCTCCGACCGGGCGAACCGGGGGCGCGAATGAACCGCCAGATCGCCCGGCTCGCGCTGCTCGGCCTGGTGCTGATCGCCTCGCTGATCGTCGGCACGACCTACTGGCAGACCTGGGCGTCGGCCGGCCTGGCGGACAGGCAGGACAACGCGATAGCGGTCGTCGCGCAGCTGTCGGTCAAGCGCGGGAAGATCCGGGCGGCGAACGGCCAGATCCTCGCCACCAACCGCCGCAAGCGCGTCGGCGGGCAGACGCTCTACTTCCGCCGCTACCCGCAGGGAGGGCTCTACGCGCCGGTCGTGGGCTACTCGACGCAGTCGCGCTCCCGCGCCGGGCTCGAGGAGTCGCAGAACGACTACCTGACCGGCTCGAACACGAGCCTGAAGACGGTGGTCGACGGCCTGCTGAACAAGCTGCGCGGCGAGACGATCACGGGCAACGACCTCTGGCTGACGATCAAGCCGCAGGCCCAGCAGGTGGCGATGTCCCTGCTCGCGGGCAAGTGCGGCGCGGCCGTCGCGCTCGACCCGCGCACCGGCGCCGTGCGGGTGATGGCCTCGCGGCCGACGTACAACCCGAACCTGGTCGAGTCCAACTTCTCGAAGATCCTGCGCACGCGCGCGCCGTGCGCCCCGGCGTCGCCGCTCGTCAACCGCGCGACCGCAGGCCTCTTCACCCCGGGCTCGAGCTTCAAGGTCGTGACGTCGACGGCCGCGCTCGACTCCGGCCGCTACACCATCAACTCCCGCTTCTTCGACAAGGGCTACTGCATCGAGTACGGCAAGCAGGTGCACAACTTCGCCGACCAGGGGAACGTTGAGCAGTTCGGCTCGGTGGACTTCCTGCAGGCGCTCGAGCACTCGATCAACGCCGTCTTCTGCGAGATCGGCCAGCAGATCGGTGAGCGCTCGATCCTGAACGCGGCCAAGCGGTTCGGCTTCTACAAGCCTCCGCCGCTCGAGACGCCGTCCGCCGAGCGAAAGCCGAGCGGCCTCTACGACCGTGCCAACCGCCTCTTCGACCCGACCGAGCCGCAGCAGGTCGACGTCGGCCGGCTCGCCTTCGGCCAGGGGCCCGCGACCGCGCACCCGCTCGTGACGCCGCTGCAGATGGCGATGGTCGCCGCCGGGGTCGCGAATCAGGGCGTCGTCATGAAACCGTTCGTGGTCGGCAAGGTGACCGCGCCCGACGGGAGCGTCATCTACCGCGCCCACCCGCACAAGTACAAGCGCGCAATGCGGCCGAGCACGGCGGCGGCGCTGAACGAGATGATGCAGGCGGTCGTCACCGGCGGCACCGGCACCGCGGCGCAGATCTCGGGGATCAAGGTCGCCGGCAAGACGGGAACGGCCGAGACGGGCGGCGCCGGGACGCCCAACACGACCTGGTTCATCGCCTTCGCGCCGGCCGACGCCCCGCGCGTCGCGGTGGCAGTGGTGCTGCAGAACCAGACGGGCTCAGGCGGCACTACCGCCGCGCCGATCGCGAAGGAGATCATGCAGGCGCTCTTGGCAAGCGGGTCGAATCCCTAACCTCATGGTGGAGACATGGCCGTATCGGACACGCTGATCGGCACCGTCTTCGACGGGCGCTACAAGATCGTCCGCAAGCTGGGCGCCGGCGGGATGGCCGACGTCTACCTCGCCGAGGACCAGGAGCTCGGCAGGCGCGTCGCGATCAAGATCCTCAACGACCGCCACGCCGCCGACGACCAGTTCATCGAGCGCTTCCGCCGCGAGGCGAAGAACGCGGCCGGCCTGAGCCACCCGAACATCGTCTCGATCTACGACCGCGGGGAGGCCGAGGGCACCTACTACATCGCGATGGAGTTCCTCGACGGCCGCTCGCTCAAGGAGCTGATCGTCGGCCGCGGGCCCGCGCCGGTCAAGACGGCGATCGAGTACACGCGCCAGATCCTGGCCGCGATCGGCTTCGCGCACAAGCACGGGATCGTCCACCGCGACATCAAGCCGCACAACGTCCTCGTCGGCCCGGAAGGGCGCCTGAAGGTGACGGACTTCGGGATCGCGCGCTCGGGCGCGAGCCAGATGACCGAGGTCGGCTCGATCATCGGCACCGCGCAGTACCTCTCGCCCGAGCAGGCGCGCGGGGCGCCGGTCGACCAGACCTCGGATCTCTACTCGCTCGGCGTCGTGCTCTTCGAGCTGCTCACCGGCCAGGTGCCGTTCACCGGCGACACGCCGCTCGAGATCGCGATGAAGCACCTCTCCGAGCCGCCCAAGCCGCCGTCGGAGCTGCGGCCCGACGTGCCGCACGACCTCGACCTCGTCGTCCTGCGGGCCCTCGCGAAGGATCCTTCCGACCGTTACCACAACGCCGAGGAGATGGATGCCGACCTCGAGCGCGTGCTGCAGGGCCTGCCGGTCGGCGACGACACCGCCGCGGCGGCGACCGCCGTCCTCGCGGGCGCCGGCGCGATGGCCGCTGCGCCGACCTCGGTGATCGCGCGCCCGCCGAGCGCAACACCGCCGGGACGAGCGGCTCCACCCGGCGCCACGCCGCCCGCGGGCTACTACGGCTACGAGGGGCCTCCCCGGCGGCGGCGGCCGATCTGGCCGTGGGTGCTCTCGGTGCTGCTGCTGATCGCGGCCGGGGTCGCGGCCTGGTTCGCCTACACCAAGATCCAGGACCAGCTCAACAGCAACAAGCCTGTTCCCGTCCCGAACGTGATCGACCTGAACGTCCAGCTGGCCAAGAACAAGCTGATCGACCACGGCTTCGTCCCCAAGGAGAAGCTGACCTTCGACGACTCCGTGCCTAAAGGCGTGGTGTTCGACCAGAACCCGCTCGCCGGCTCGAAGCTCGCGAAGAACAGCCCCGTCCAGATCACCGTCTCGAACGGCCCGCCACAGGTGCCGGTGCCGAACGTGATCGGCAAGAACCGCGACGACGCGGTCGCCACGCTGTCGAATGCCGGCCTCACCTATCAGGTTGTCTCGGTCCACTCGGGCAAGCCGCCCGACACCGTCACCGGCCAGTTCCCACACCCGGGAACGAGCGTGAGGAAGGGCTCGAAGGTGCAGATCAACGTCTCCAGCGGCCCGCAGCCGGTGTCCGTGCCGAACGTCGTCGGCCAGCCTTTCGACCAGGCCAGCTCGACGCTGCAGAACGCCGGCTTCGGCGTCAAGCGAACGAACGTCGACAGCGACCAGCCGGCGGACACGGTCGTCTCGCAGAACCCGACGGGCAGCGCGGCCCCGGGCGCGACGATCACGCTCAGCGTCTCCAAGGGCCCGAAGCAGTCGAGCATCCCCGACGTGACGGGCGAGGACGAGACCTCGGCGAAGGATGAATTGAAGGCCGCGGGGTTCAAGGTACAGGTCCAGCATCAGGACGTGACCGACCCGAGCGAGAACGGAATCGTCATCTCGCAGACCCCCGCCGGCGGAACGCCCGCCGACCACGGCTCGACCGTGACGATCGTCGTCGGTCAGGTCAAACCGCCCGCGCCGTGAGCCGGCGAACCCGCGTCGCCGTGCTCCTGGGCGGGCGCTCCTCCGAGCACGACATCTCGCTCGCCTCGGCGCGCTCGGTGCTGGAGGCGCTCGACCCGGAGCGCTACGAGACGGTCACGGTCGAGATCGGGCGCGACGGGCGCTGGGAGCTCGGCAGCGGCTCCGACGGCGGCTCGGTGGCCGAGACGCTCCCGGTCCCGACCGAGAAGGTTCCCGCCACACTCGGCGAGGTGGACGTCGTCTTCCCGGTCCTGCACGGGCCCTTCGGCGAGGACGGCACGGTGCAGGGGTTGCTCGAGCTCGCCGGGGTGCCATACGTCGGCGCGGGCGTGCTCGGCTCGGCCCTCGCGATGGACAAGGACGTCTTCAAGGCGGTGATGCGCGACCGCGGCATCCCGGTCACGAGGAACATCACGCTGCGTCAGGGCCAGGCTCCGGAGAACCCGTTCGGCTATCCCGTCTTCGTCAAGCCGGCGAGGCTCGGTTCGTCGGTCGGCATCTCGAAGGTCGGCTCCGCGGAGGAGCTGCCGGCCGCGGTCGAGCTGGCCTTCCGGCACGACGAGAAGGTGCTGGTCGAGGAGTTCGTGGACGGGATCGAGGTCGAGTGCGGCGTGCTCGGCAACGAGGAGCCCCTGGCGTCGCTCCCCGGCGAGATTGTCTCGCACGGCTTCGACGGCGCCGACTGGTACGACTTCTCGGCCAAGTACGCCGAGGGCGGCATGGACCTCGTCGTGCCGCCGCGGCTCGAGCAGAAGACGATCGAGCGCGTGCAGGAGCTGGCCGTCCGCTCGTTCGTCGCGGGCGAGTGCGAGGGCATGGCGCGCGTCGACTTCTTCGTCCGCGACGACGGGGAGGTGCTGCTGAACGAGCTGAACACGATCCCGGGCTTCACCGCCACCAGCGTCTACGCGAAGCTGTTCGAAGCGTCGGGGATCCCGTACGCGGAGCTCGTCGACCGCCTCGTCCAGCTCGCGCTCGACCGGCACGAGCGCCGGTCACGCCTCAGCTACTAGCCGCGCGCCGTGACCTCGTTCACGTGCACCTGAGTGTTCTGGCCGAGGTCGGTGATCCAGACGACGTAGTACCGCGCATCGGCGCCGTGGAGCGTGAACTTCGTGCTCGTGCCGACCGTCTGCGAGTCCGAGACGTGCTTGAGGCGCCCGGAAGGTGACGCGCCTGCCTCGATCAACGCGGTGAAGCCGGGGGTGGTGGAGGTCACGGTCAGCTGCGAGAGCTTCCGCGTCCGCCGTGCGTCGAGGAGCAGCCCAACGCCCGGCTTGCCGATCGCGCTCAACGGGCTGCGGTAGTCCTCCGTCTCCCAGAAGGTGGCCTGCTCGCCGTCGGTCGCGAGCTTGGCCTCCGGGTCGTGCTCGCCGCCGGTTCCGAACGGGTCGTAGCCGGTGAGGCCGGATAGGTGGACGGGCTTGCCGGAGCTGCCGCTGCCGCCAACGCCGCTCAGCTTGTTGATGATCTCCTTGCGCGGCCCGTTGAACGCGAAGGCGGCGGCGAAGATCGCGGCCAGGACGGCGAGGCCCGCCAGCAGCAGGATCAGCGGCCAGACGCTCGGGCGCTCGACCGGCGCTCGAGGCGCGCGCTCGCGGCGCCGCGGCGCGACGACGATCGTCTCGTCGCGCGGGCCGGCGCCATTGTGCGGCTCGGCGAGCGAAGCCTGCAGCTCGGCCGCGAAGGTTTCCATCGACGGGAACCGGTCGCGCGGGTTCTTCGCGAGCGCACGGCGCACGGCGGCGTCCAGGCGAGGCGACACGTCCGGCCGTCGCTCGCGCACGCTGGGAACCGGCTCGTTGATGTGCTGCATGGCGACCGCCACGAAGTTGTCTCCCGAGAACGGCACCTCGCCGGTCAGCAGCTCGTAGAGGACGATCCCGAGCGCGTAGACGTCGGTCTGGGCGGTCGCCTTCGCGCCGCGCGCCTGCTCGGGCGCGATGTAGTCGCTCGTCCCCATCACCGTCCCGGTCTGCGTGATCCCGCCCTGGACGTCGAGCGAGCGGGCGATCCCGAAATCGGTCACCTTCACCTCGCCGTCCTCGGGCAGGAGCACGTTCTGCGGCTTGACGTCGCGGTGGACGAGCCCGTGCTGGTGCGCGAAGGCGAGTGCCCGCGCGATCTGGAGCACGAGCCGGACCGAGTCGTCCACCGCCAGCGGCGCCTCGCGCACGACGAGCTCCTTCAGGTTCTCGCCGTCGACGTACTCGAAGACGATGAACTGATGGCCGTCGCGCTCGCCGCGGTCGATCACCGTGACGATGTTCGGGTGCGAGAGCTGGGCGACCGCTCGGGCCTCGTGCTTGAAGCGCTCGACGTGCTCCTCGTCGCTCAAGAAGCGCTCGTGGAGCACCTTGAGCGCGACCGTCCGCTCGAGCAGGCGGTCGTGCGCGCGGTAGACGCTGGACATGCCGCCCGTGCCGACCAGCTCCTGCAGCTCGTAGCGTTCCGCGATCAGCTCGCCGACCACGGCGAAAGTGTGCCCGTAAACCTTCGAGTTAAGCCAGAGAGGCGTCCAGCGCCTGCTCCCAGACGTCGAGCGCTTCGTCGAGCTCGGCGTCGGAGATCACGAGCGGCGTTAGCACGCGGATGCAGTTCGAGTAGATGCCGGCCTTGAGCAGCAGCAGGCCCCGCTCGGCCGCGGCCTCGACGACCGCGCTGGCCAGGTCCGCCGCCGGCTCCTTCGTCCCGCGGTCGGTCACGAGCTCGATCGCGAGCATCGCGCCGAGTCCGCGCACGTCGCCGATCGCGTCCCAGCGCTCCTGCCAGGAGAGCATCCGAGCGCGAATCGTCTCGCCGATCGCGGCGGCGCGGGCGCTCAGATCCTCCTCCTCGAACACGTCGAGGACGGCGAGCGCCGCGGCCTGCGCGACGGGGTTGCCGACGTAGGTGCCGCCGATGGCCGAGTCGCCGGGTGCGTCCATGATCTCCGCCTTGCCGACGACCGCGGAGAGCGGCAGGCCGTTGGCGATCGACTTCGCGATCGTGATCAGGTCCGGCTCGACTTCGGCGTGCTCGATCCCCCACATCGCCCCGGTGCGCCCGTAGCCGGTCTGCACCTCGTCCACGACCATGACGATCCCGTTCTCGTCGCAGATCCGGCGCACGCCCTGCAGGAACTCCGGCGGCGCGGCCACGAAGCCGCCCTCGCCCTGGACCGGCTCGATCACGATCGCCGCGACTGTCTCGGCCGCGACCTGCGTGACGAGCGCCCGCTCGAGCGCCGCGAGCGCCTCGGCCGCGGACGGCCCGCGGTACTCGTTCGGGAACGGCACGCGATAGACCTCGGGCGCGAACGGCCCGAGCCCCGCCTTGTACGGGTGCGTCTTCGAGGTGAGGCTGAGCGCGAGCAGCGTCCGGCCGTGGAAGCCGCCCTCGAAGCCGATGACCGCCGGCCGGCCGGTGAAGGAGCGCGCGAACTTGATCGAGTTCTCGACCGCCTCGGCGCCGGCGTTGAAGAACGCGGCCTTGGCGGGCTTGCGCACCGGCGCGAGCTCGCAGAGCCGCTCGGCCAGCGTGACGTAGACCTCGTAGGGGACGATCGTGAAGTCGGTGTGCGAGAAGCGCGCGAGCTGCTCCTGCGCGGCCGCGACCACCTGCGGGTGCGAGTGGCCGACGTTCAGGCAGCCGACGCCGCCGGTGAAGTCGATGAACGTGTTGCCGTCGGCGTCGGTGACCGTCGCGCCGCGGCCCTCCACCACGACCACGGGGAGGAAGACCGACAAGGGCTCCGCGACTACGCGAGCCTTGCGCTCGAGGATCTCCCGCGACCTCGGGCCGGGGATCTCCGTCTTCAGCTCGATCGACCGCGTGACCGCCATACGCTGACCTTACAGAAGCACGCGGCGGTTGTGCATACGTGCATAACGTCCATGCATCACGGGGCGAGCGCGTCCGGGGTGTAAACCCCCTCTGGGTTCCAGAGCAGGAAGCCGTCCGTGTGGTGAGCGCGGGCAGCGGCGATCTGGAGCTCGACGTCGTTCAGGGTGTAGGCCCGCCCGAGCGAGAAGTCCTGCAGCCACGGCGTGATGCGCGTCTTTCGCCCCTCGAGCGCACGCTGGAAGTCGGAAAGTGAGCGTGAGACGATGAGTCCCGGCTGGTCGTCGGGCTGCGAGATCCCGAACTCGCCCGGGTTGTAGTGCGACGGGTAGACCATCGGGTAGACCGCGTCCACGTAGCGCGAGAGGCGGCGCGGGTACTGGCCTATGCCGAGGTCGCGGGTCGCCGAAAGGCCGAAGACGTCCATCGAGACGCGCGCGCCGAGCGGGTGCAGCCGGTGCACGGCGTACTGCGCGAAGGCGGGAATCGTCCAGCGCATCGGCTGCGTATGCGGGCCCGGGTAGCGGATGATCGAGAGGTCGCCGTCGCTCGGAAAGCGCACGTAGTCGAACTGGATCTCGTCGAAGCCGGCCTTCGCCGCCGCGGCGGCGACGTCGACGTCGTAGCGCCAGACGCGACGGTCGTACGGGTTCGTCCAGCCGAGGCCCGCGTTGTTCAGCCAGAGCGAGCCGTCGCTCCGGTGCACGGCCAGGTCGGGCCGCTTCGCCGAGAGCACCGGGTCTTCGAAGGTGACGACGCGGCCGATCAGGTAGATCCCGTGCTTGTGCGCCAGGCGTACGACCCGCTTCGCGTCGTAGTACGAGTCCGAGGCGCCGATCTGCTGCGCCAGCGGCACGCGCGGGCGCTCGAAGCCGACGCGGCCGTTCTCGTCCTTGACGTCGAGCTCGATCGCGTTCAGGCCCGGGATGACGAGGTACTGCTGGAGCTTGCCCGGCAGCGAAGCGAGCGCCATCGTGACGTGCACGCCGTGGATCTGGTCGGGCACGGGCGGCTTCCCGTGCGCACTAGCCGCGGATTGCTGCGACTTGGCCGCGGGAGCAGACGCGTGCTTGCCACTGCCGCCGCCGACCGCGCGCGCGCCGAGCGCGACACCCGCCGCGAGGGCGAGCAGAACCGCGACTGCGACCGTCCGCCGGGTCCGAACCTGGCGCCTGCGCCGGGCTCGCCGGCGCTCGCGGGCTGCAGCGTTCCGGTCTGGGTCGTCCATCGAAAGGGAGCACAAGCATATGCCCTTCGTAGAATCACCCCGTGGTTCTCTCCGACCGGACGATTCGCCGGCTGCTCGAGGAAGGGCGGATCGGCATCGACCCCTACGACGAGGCGCTCCTGCAGCCCTCGAGCGTCGACGTGCGCGTCGACCGCTTCTTCCGCGTCTTCCACAACGCGCGCTATCCGTTCATCGACGTCAAGGAGCCGCAGGAGGACCTGACCGAGCTGGTCGAGGTCGCGGACGACGAGCCCTTCATCCTCCACCCCGGCGAGTTCGTCCTCGGCTCGACGCTGGAGCGGATCACGCTGCCGGACGACCTGGTCAGCCGCCTGGAAGGGAAGAGCTCGCTTGGCCGGCTGGGCCTGCTGATCCACTCGACCGCCGGCTTCATCGACCCCGGCTGGGACGGGCACGTGACGCTCGAGCTCTCGAACGTCGCCAACCTCCCGATCACGATCTACTACGGGATGAAGATCGGCCAGCTCTCGTTTGTCCAGCTCACCGAGCCCGCCGAGCGGGTCTACGGCGAGGGCTCACTCGGCTCGAAGTACCAGGGCCAGAAGGGCCCGACGCCGAGCCGGTACTGGCAGAACTTCACCTAGTCCGGCCGGCTTCGTCGTCCCGCTCGCTGCCTCTATCCCGCGGCGGCGTGGAAGAAGTCGATAAGCAGTTCGTTGACGCGTTCAGCCTCGTCGTGATGCACCCAGTGGGACGCGTCGGGCAGGCGCTCCACGCGGTCGAGGTTGGGCACATCGGCTTGCTCGGGCTCGGCGAGCTCAGAGCCGAGGTAGGAATCGCGCTCCCCCCAGATGACCAGAGTCGGCGCCGGGAGCGGGCGAAGCTTTGCGACGGCTTCCTTCTGGGACTGTCTGACCGAGGCGCGGTAGTAGTTGATCATCCCGGCCGCTGCCCCCGGCTGTGACCACGCCTCGACGTAACGTTCGATCTCCTCCGGCGAGTACGGCGGGCTCGCGTCGTGCAGGAAGTGGCGGAAGAAGTGCCAGTCTCTGGCGGGCATGATCTCCTCGGGCAGTCCCGGTGTTGCAAAGAAGAAGAAGTACCAGGACTTCCGCAGCTGGCTCGGGTGGTGCAGTCCCTCCGAGAGCCGCCGCGGATGTGCCGCGTTGAGGATGGCGAGTCTTTTGACCACCTCAGGGTGGTTCATCGCAACGGTCCAGGCGATGGATCCGCCCCAGTCGTGACCGACCAGCAGCGCCTTCTCTTCACCGAGCTCTCCGATGAAGCCGCGGATGTCGTCGGCGAGCAGGTCGACTCCGTAGTCCTCGAAGCTCTCTGGCTTCGACGACAGGTTGTAGCCACGCGTGTCGGGAGCGACGACCCGGAAACCCGCCGCCGCGAGCGGCGCGATCTGTAGCCGCCATCCAAACCAGAACTCCGGGAAGCCGTGGAGCAGAACAACCAGCGGCCCGTCACCCGCCTCGACGTAGTGCAAGGTCTGATCGCCGACTTCGGCATAACCCTCCCGAAGCTCGGTCCCGACGTCAGGGAGCATGCTGCTGGTGGTGGTCATGAGGACCTCCCTGGAGTAGAAGACTTGGGCGCGAGATTACGCCCGCCGGTCCGGAGAAGCAACTGGTTCGTCTCACACCGCGACCGACACTCGGAGGAAGGTCGCGGGAATCGACGTCGCCGCCT
>Ga0307280_10000235_pt1 | contig 10896 bp, 8 predicted proteins | sample ER_DNA_119_FD_194479 | JGI IMG/M metagenome (GOLD analysis project Ga0307280, IMG submission 194479) | Bulk soil microbial communities from the East River watershed near Crested Butte, Colorado, United States - ER_DNA_119 | ecosystem: Environmental > Terrestrial > Soil > Floodplain | place: USA...
CGCTGCGGGTGCAGGCGTTCTGATCGTTGCAGCTCGAGCCGTTCGCCTTGACCGGATTGAAGCAGGTGCCGTTGCTGCAGGTGCCCACGTCGTGGCACGAATCGGCCGCCGGGCACTGCTTCGTGCTGCCGCCCTTGCAGACGCCGCCCTGGCACGTGTCGGAGATCGTGCAAGCGTTGCTGTCGTCGCAGGCGGTGTTGTCGGGCTTGGGCGCGCTCGTGCACGTCCCCGTCTGCGGGTTGCACGCGCCCGGGTCATGGCACTGATCGGTCGCCGGGCAGAAGCGCAAGGCGCCGGTGCACGTGCCGTTCGTGCAGATGTCGTTCGCCGTGCACGGGTTGCCGTCGTCGCAGGAGGGACCGCTGATCGGATTCGTGATGCACTGGCCGGAGGCCGTGTCGCAATAGGTCGAGTAGCAGGGATCGACGCTCACCGGGCAGCCCTGCGTGTTGCAGTCGATCGGGACGAAGTCGTCGCCGCCGAGCGGGCCGCCGAGCGTGTTGGCGGGCGGAAGCTGGAGCGTGTCGTTGTTGATCTCCCCGCGCGGCAGGGGGCCCTCGTCGGGGACCGCCTGATCACATGCCGCCGCCACGAGGCCGATACCCACGACCAGCCACGATAAGCTTTTAGAGATCACAGACGACTAGGCTAGGGCCGTGCAAAGATCGCTGTCAAGGCGATGAAATTGCTTACATGTGCGGCATTCGATTGCATCCGTGACCGACAGTTCTGAAAACATTCTCCGAGGGGCATTCTGGCGCGGCGTCGTCGACGCACGCCCGGCGGCACTGCTGCGGATCGCGCTCGGGGTGCTCGCCTTCGCCGACTTCTGCGATCGGCTGCGCGATTTCAATGCGTTCTACACGCTGGATGGTCTGGTGGCCGGACCGTCCGAGGGCTTCCGCTCGCTCTCCTGGTCGCTGTTCTCGCTGACCAGCAGTCGGGGCGCCACGCTGGCCCTGTTCCTCACGGGGTTCCCGGTCGCGCTGGCGTTCGCGCTCGGCTACCGCACGCGTGTCGCGAACCTGTTGCTGTGGTTGTTTCTGGTGTCCCTGCACAACCGCAACATCCACGTCTGCGACGGCGGCGACGCCGTCCTGCAGACGCTGGTGTTCTGGTCACTCTTCGTCGACAGCGGCGCGGCGTACAGCCTGGACGTGCGCCTCGGCCGCCGCGCGCCGGCGGCGATCATCCCGGCCTTCCCGTTCCGGGCGCTGCAGATCCAGATCGCCCTCATCTATCTGCTGACGTTCATCGCCAAGAGCGGCCAGGGCTGGCGGGAAGGGACCGCCGTCTATCAGGCGGTCAGCAACAGCGACTGGGGCCGGGGCCTCGGACCGCTGCTCGCCGCGCACCCGGCGCTGTGCCGCCTGCTCACGCGCGCGACGCTGGTGATCGAAGCGGCCATCCCGCTGCTGCTGTTCAGCCCATTCCGCACGAACCTGACGCGGACGATCGCGATCGCGGGCGGCGTCGGCCTGCACCTCGGCATCTTCCTCACCATGCGCGTCGGGATCTTCTCGCAGGTGATGCCGCTCAGCTATCTGGCGTTCGTTCCGATCCGCTGGATCGACGCGGGTGAGGCGGCGGTCGCGCGCGTCTCCGCGCGCTGGCGGCGGCAGCGCGAGCCTGGCCCGTCGGCGCCCGCGGCGGCGCCATCGAACCTGTCACGCGCCTGGAACCGGGCTGCCGCCATCATCGTCGCGGTGCAGCTCGTGCTGATCGGCGCCGATCAGATCCTGCGCCTCGCGCGGGTTCGCTCCCCGCGCCCGCTGCACGCGGAGCTGACGCTGGTCGCGCAGGTCCAGAACTGGAGCATGTTCGCGCCCGATGCCCCGCGCGTCGACATCATCTGGCGCGTACCCGGCGAGCTGACCGACGGCACCCGCGAGGAGCTGACCGACGTCGTCATTCCGGAGCTCGCCGCGCGCGGCGGCTTCTTCTACAGCCGGTGGCACCGCCTGCGGAACAGCCTGAACGCGAACCCGTCTGATCTGATGTGGCCGTTCGGCCGCTACGTCTGTCGGCGCTGGCGCCTGCGCCATCCGGATCGCGGCGGTCATCGCCCGGGCCTGGCGCGGTTCGAGCTGGTCGCGCACCTGCGGCCGCTCGTGAACGTGCCCGCCGCCGCTTCGTCCGAACAGGAACAGGTCCACTACAAGCAGACCTGCGTCGATCCGGCTCAGGGAGCCTGAAGACGCAGCACGGTGCCGCCGCTGCCGACGGCCCAGACGTTCGTCGCCGACGTTCCGCGGACCGCCTGCAGGAACATCGTGGTCGGGCTCGTCGCCGCGACCCACTGCACGCCGTTGAACCGGGAGATGAACGTCGTGCCTCCGGTGACCGGACGGCCCACCGACCAGACGTCGTCGCTGGCGCTGCCCCAGATGCTGGTCGCGGAGTCGAGCGGGTTGGTGACCCCTGTCCAGGCGGCGCCGTCGTTGTGCAGCGTGGCGCGATCGCCGGCGATCCAGCCGTCGTTCGTCGCGGCGAGCCAGATCCCGTAATAGACGTTCGGGCCGAGCGTCGCCGTCTGGACCGCCCAGCTGGTCGCGTTTCGCCGCAACACCGGCGCCTGCGCCGCGACCGCCCATACGTCCGTCGCGGACAGACCCCAGATGCCCGCCAGATCCGCGGTGGTTCCGGACGGCTCGGCAGCGACACCGCTGGCGCTGCCGTGCAGGATGAGGCCCCCCCGACCGACGATCCAGACGTCGGTGCTCGACGCGCCCCACACACCGGTCAGGGTCGCGGTTGGTTGCGGGCCGCTGATCGGGACTGTCGTCCACAGGCCGGTCGGCCCGCCGTCGAAGTGCAGCACGGTGCCGTTGATGCCGACGGCCCAGACGTCCGTGGGGCCGGACGCCCAGATCCCGAACAGCGTCGGCGCGTTGCTGGGCAGCACCGCCTCGACCCACAGCCCCTGCACGAAGTGCGCGGCGATCCCGCGCGATCCCGACGCGCCCGCGACCCAGACGGTGCCGTCGTCCAGCGGCCACACGCCGTACAGGGTGGCCGCCGGCGAAGGGAAGGCCGGGGTCACCGCGACCCACTGTCCAGGGTTGTCGCGCGCGTCGCGGCCGCCCGCATCCGACCCGGTGTCCCGCGGCGCGTCCATGCCGGCATCGGCGCCGGCGTCCGTGCCGCTCGGCACGTAAGGCGTCGTCTGCACGACCTGCGTCTTCGCGACGCAGCTGCCGCCTTTGATGCAGACGTTCGTCGCGGGCGAGCATGGCGCCGCGTTCACGCAGTCCTGCGCGAGGAACAGCGTGAACTCGCGCGCCTCGCCGGGCGCGAATGCCACAGTCGCGGTCTGGCTGACGACGGTGGTCGATCCCTTGCGTCCGGTGGCGGTGACGTCGATGCTGAACGCCGGATCGCCGCTGGGAACGATCCCCAGCGTCGGCAGCGACGCGCGGCTCGTGAGCGGGAATGTGTCCGTCGAGCCACCGCCGTGCTGGGGCACGACCTGGATCTGGACGCTGTCGATGGCGCCCGACGCACCGACGGTCAGATCGGTGTCGACGTGAGCGACCAGCAGCGTGCCGTTGTCCTTGGGGCTGCACGCCGCGGCCGCGACGAGCGCCAGCGCACCCAGCAGGCGAAGGCGCATCAGTTTCCCACGGTCCGGCAAGGATCGATGCCGTGGCAGTCGCCGACCTGGCCGCGCGTCGCGAGCGCGCCCACGACCACGCCGGTCACGATCACGGCGCCGACGCCGGTCCAGAACCACCAGCGCGTATAGAAAGGAGCGCCGTTCGACTCGCCTCCCGTCTTCGTCGTCGTGACCAGTGTCTGCGACGCGTCACCCGGCGGCGGCGGCGGCAGCGGCGGCGGCACGCTTCCGACGGTCGTGCTGCCGTTCGGCGGCGGCGGCGCGATCGGCGTGACGGTGCTGGCGTTGTTGTTGATCGGTCGCGTCTCCGGCTTCTTCTCCGGGGTCGGCGGCGGGTTGCTGGCGCGCTTCGCGTCCAGCTCGTGTTCGATCTCCTGGATGCGCCGGTCGACCTCGCCACGGTTCGGCGCGTTCGGAAAACGGCGCGCGTAGTTGCGGTAGTAGTCCAGCGCTTCGACGTCCTGGCCGAGCTTGCGGTAGCACTGCGCGATGTTGAACAGGAACGCCGGATCCTGGACCACCCGGTACGCGTTCTTGAACTCGGCCAGCGCTTCCGAGAACTCCTTGATGTCGTAGTGAACCAGACCTTTTTGGTAGTGCTCGCGCGCCTTGGCCTTCTCGTCGGACGTGGGGGGCGCCGCGGCGGCGGGTCGCGCGATCAGGAGCACCGCCAGTAGGGCAATCGCTAGTTGTCGAATCGGTCGCAACACTTAGATCCGCTCCAAAGTATCACGGGATCGCAAGTTGATGCGGTGTGCTACCTACGCTTACTCATGTTCACCGTCGGTGCGCGCGAAAGATTTCACGCCGCCGCATGAGCCGCTTTTGGGCCCAGCGGCGACAAATCGTGCGGTGTAATATGACGATTGCGATGGCCCTCCCGCGTGAGATGCGCCCCGGCGCGCATACCCTCAATGGTGGGGCGACTGCTTATAACGACGATGCCGAGCTGGTCGCGGCCCTCCACCGCGGGGATCGCGCGGCGCGCACGGTGCTGGTCCAGCGTTACGAACCGCTGGTCGAGCGGCTGGTGGCAGGCGCGCTCGGCATCGATTCCGAAATTTCGGACGTCATCCAGGACGTCTTCGTGGGCGTTTTCGAGGGCATCCGCAGCCTGAAGGACGCCTCGGCGCTGCGCAGCTGGATCGCGACGCTGGCCGTGTTCACGGCGCGCGGGCGCATCCGCCGGCGCCGGCGCTGGCGCTGGATCCGGTTCCTCGCGCCCGAGGACGTGCCCGAGGTGCCGGTATCGGGCCCGCAGGGCGAGACGCACGAGGCGGTGCGCGCCACCTACCACGTGCTCGACACGCTTCCCGACGACGAGCGCATGGCGTTCTCGTTGCGGTTCATCTCCGAGATGCAGCTGACCGAGGTGGCTTCGGCGTGCCGGGTGTCGCTGGCGACGGTCAAGCGGCGGCTCGCGCGTGCCGAGAAGCGGTTCGTGGAAGCTGCCAAGGATCATCCGGCCCTGCGCGAACGGCTCACCCAAGGGGGACGCTGGACCGAGCTGGCCGAGTCGGCGGAGACGGAAGGGGAGTCATGAGCGATCTCGAATCGATGATGCGCGACGTGGCGCGCACCGTTCAGGGCGATGCGCGCCGGCGGAACCTGTTGCCGGAGATCCAGGCGCGCCTCGAACGGCTGGACGATCAGAGCCGGCAGGCGCGGCGCGCGCACGGCACGTGGCGGTTGACGCTGGCGGGCGCGGCGCTGTGCGCGGCCGGCATCGCGATCTTCGTGCTGCGTCCTCATGCGCTCTCGTATGCGGTCGACGGCGCGGGTGCCGGCAGCGTCGGCAGCACGGGCAGCACCGGAAGGGCCGGCGCGATCGGCGAGCGCCTTGCGGCCTCGGACTCGGCGCCGCTGGCGCTTCGTTTCTCCGACGGCTCGCAGGTGACGCTGCCGCCGCGGGCGCAGGCGCACGTCGACGAGCTGGACGCACACGGCGCGACCGTCGCGCTGGAAGGCGGCACCGTCGAGGTGTCCGTCATCCACCGCGCGCGCACGCGCTGGGAGATCCGCGCCGGGCGTTACCACATCCGCGTGACGGGGACGCGCTTCGCCGCGGGCTGGGATCGTGGCACGGATTCGCTGACGGTGACGATGCACGAGGGGTCGGTCGAGGTCACCGGGCCGGGCCTCAAGGCGCCGGCGCGGGTCGTGACCGGCCAGCGGTTGCGCGCAAACGATGTGACGGCGGGCGACCAGGCAGCGACACCGACGGTGGTGGTCGAGGACGCGACGGTGGCGGCGAACGCCGCGGCGCCGGTCGAGGCCGAACAGGCCGCGCCGGTCGAAGCCCCCGAGGCCCAGGCAAAGGGTGAGGAAGTTGCGGCGGCGCCCGAGCCAGCCGTGGCCGCGGAGAAGCCGGTCGCGGCTGCCCCCGTCCGCCGCGCCACCGATCGCGCGCGGCGCCCGGTCGTGACGGCGTCGAAGCTCGCGCTCGCCGACGCCGAGTGGCGGTCGCTGGAAACGCAGGGCCGGTTCAAGGCAGCACTCGCGGCGGCGGTCCGCGACGGATTCGACGACGGCTGCCTGCGCCTCCCGGCCGAGGACGTCACGAAGCTTGGCGAGACCGCGCGTCTCGCGGGTGACGTCAAGCGCGCCGAGTATGCGTACCAGGCGGCAAACCGGCGTTTCCCGTCGACGACACCGCACCAGGCGTTGTTCGGTCTCGGAAAGATTGCCTTCGATCAGCATCGGGATTACGCCTCGGCGTCCAAGTGGTTCGGTCTCTACGTGGAACGTTTCCCGAATGGCCCGCTCGTGCGCGAAGCGGCCGGTCTTCTGCTGGTGTCGCGGATCAAAGCGGGCGACAATGCCGGAGCACGCGCCGCCGCCGACCGCTACTTGAAGACGTTCCCCAACGGGCCGCACGCCAAACTGGCTCGCGACACCCGCGGTTACTGATCTGCCTTCTGTTCGTGCTCGCGGCCGCCGCGTTTTCCGTGGCGCCTGCGGGCGCACGGCCTGACGCGGCCCTCACCGGCGGCGTCACGGTGACGGCGCATCCGCGCGTCGTCTTGCTGGGGCTCACCGACGACGATCCGCTGGCCGCGCGCCTGGCCGCCGAGCTGGAAGGGATGGGCCTTGATGTCGAGCGCGCGCGGATTGATCCGACGATCGCGATCGACGAGCAGGTGCGGGTCGCGCTGTCCGGTGGCGCCCGCGGCGTCGTGGTCGCCGATGGGCGACGCACCGAGTTCTGGGTTGCGGAAGAGGGGACCGATCGCATCGCCATGCGCCAGGAGCTGGAGATCGAGATCAGCCCCACGATGGAATCGGTGCTGTCGCTGCGCACGGTGGAGTTCCTGCGCGCCAGCCTGGGCCTGACCGCGCGTTCCAGCGCCGCCACGCCGCCCGTCACGCCGCCGGTCGAGGCGCCGGAGGAGGCGGCGGACGCGCGCGTCGCGCTCGGCGTGGCCGCGGGCGTCGTCGCCAGCACCGGCCGCGTGCCGCCGTTCGCGACCGCTGGCGCGAGCGTGCGCGTGCGGCTCGTCGGTCCGCTGGGTATCGAGCTGCGCGGGCTGGCGTCGCTGATGACCCAGCAGGTCCAGAGCTCGGATGGACCGATCGACACGTCGGTGTGGCTGGGGGGCGGCGGTCTGGTGTTCGCGCCGCGGCTGGCGGGACGCGCCACGTTCGAGATCGGCGCGGGCGCGATGGCGGCGACCGTGTGGGCCAGCGGCACGAACGCCGGCGCCATGAGCACGGGCCGCAGCGGTCATACGGTCGGCCTCGCGTTCTACGGCCGCGCCGCCGGCCGCGTCCGCATCAGCCCGAGCTGGTCGGTGCGCCTCGACATTCTCGGGGGCACCACGGCCGCGCGCCGCCCCATCATCGCCATCCTGCGCGTGCCCGAGGAGACCGTCACCGCCTGGGGCGTCGGTTTCGTGGCGGCGACCGCCGGCGTCGAGTGGGGATTCTGAGCCGTCGCAACCGCTGCCTGACACTCAACGAACGCAATGTTTTCCCGAAGGATTGTCCGTATCTCCGTCGTCGCCGCGCTCGCGTTGTGCCTCCAGCAATCCGCGGTCTCCGCGCAGCCCGCCGAGGTGACCGAGAAGATCACGCAGCTGAACCGCGAGGCGCTGGCAGCGGTCGACAAGCGCGAGTTCGAGAAGGCGCGCGAGCTGCTGAAGCGCGCGCTGGACATGTGCAAGGCCGCCGGTCTCGAACAGCACCCCGTGGCGGCGCGGACGCACGTTCACATGGGCGTCATCATCATCCAGGGGTTCAAGAGCCCCGACCTGGGCAAGAAGCAGTTCGCGAAGGCGCTGGCGATCGATCCGAACATCACGATCACGAAGTCGCTCTCGACGCCTGATCTCGAGGAAGCCTTCGCCGAGGCCAAGGCCGCCGGCCGCGCGCTGGCTGGCGGCGGTGAAGGCGACGAGCCCGCCGCGAGCGCCCCCGCCGCCGTCGCGCGGCCCGCGGCGCGCGAGGCGGCCGTGCGCACCGACGCTCCGTCGTCGTCGGGGTTCAGCTACCACACCGTCAGCGAGGTGAGGCAGGGGTCGAGCATCATCGTCACCGTGACCGTCGAGGAGAGCCTGAAGTTCAGCAAGCTCGTGCTCGCGTACCGCGAACAGGGCACCAGCGACTTCCTCGGGCGAGAGATGGAGCCGGTGGGCGACGGCGCCTACCGCGCCGAGATCCCCGCGTCGGCGACCAGCGGCTCGTCGGTCGCGTACTACATGGAAGCGCAGGACGACGGCGGCAACCCGGTCGCCTCGCGCGGGACGGAGACGCGGCCGCTGGTGATCTCGTTCGCCGCGACGGCGAAGCCGTCCAGCGGGCACGCCGACGCGACTGTCGAGCGCAAGGCCCAGCCGCGCAAGCGCTCCGAGGACGAGGACGAGGGCAACGCCGGCAAGGTGTTCGTCAGCCTGCTCGTCGGCAGCGGCTTCGGCTACGTGTCGGGCAACGGCGAGGTGAACGCGGACACGCCGGTGTCGGGGACGTTCTCGGGCGCGCTGCTCGGGCACATCGCGCCCGAGGTCGGCTACTGGTGGAAGTCGGACGTGATGCTGTCGCTGCAGGGGCGGTTCCAGCTGGTCACCGGGACGACCGGGTACTCGCAGGACGGCCGCCAGCACGATCCGGTTCCGGCCGCGCTGGCGGTGTTCGCGAAGGCGACCTGGCTGACGTCGACCAGCGGCAGCCTGCGACCTTTTCTTTCAGGCGGCCTCGGCGGCGGGCAGATTCGCCATGTCGTCACGTTCGGCAACCTCAACGACTGCGGTTCCAACGGCACGCAGACCTGCAAGGACTCGGTCGTGGCTGGACCGCTGCTGGCCGAGGTGGGCGGCGGCATTTTCTACAAGCTCTCCGACAGCGTCGATCTAGTCTTGTCGAGCAACGCCCAGGTGGCGGCGCCCAAGTTCACGCTGAACGTCGACTTCAACGCCGGCGTCGGCTTCGTGTTCTGACATGAAACGCTTCCTCGACGACGATTTCCTCCTCGACAGCAAGACCGCGGTCGACCTGTACCAGACGTTCGCGCGGCGGCAGCCGATCATCGACTACCACTGCCACCTGTCGCCGCAGCAGGTCGCCGACGACCACAAGTGGCGGTCGATCACCGAGATCTGGCTGGCGGGCGACCACTACAAGTGGCGCGCGATGCGCACGGCCGGCGTCCCCGAGCGAAACATCACCGGTGACGCGTCCGACTGGGACAAGTTCGCGGCGTGGGCGGCGACGGTGCCGCAGACGGTGCGCAACCCGCTGTACCACTGGACGCACCTCGAGCTCGCGTTCCCGTTCGGCGTGAAGGGCACGCTGCTGGGTCCCGACACGGCGAAGGAGATCTACGAGCACTGCAACCGGAAGCTGGCCGAGGCGACGTTCTCGGCGCAGGGGCTGCTGGCGCAGTACGACGTGAAGGTCGTCTGCAGCACGGACGATCCCGTCGACGATCTCGAGCCGCACCAGCGCCACGCGAAGAACGCAAAGGCACGCACGCGGCTTTACCCGACCTGGCGGCCGGACAAGGCGCTGGCGGTGCACGATCTCACGCTGTGGAACGGCTGGGTCGACAAGCTGGGCGCCGTCGCGAACATGACGATCGACAAGCTCGCCGGTCTGCGCGAGGCGCTGCAGAAGCGGCACGACTTCTTCCACGCGGCAGGCTGCCGCGCGTCGGACCACGGGCTGGAACGGATCTTCGCGGCGCCGTACACCGAGCGCGAGGCCGAGGCGATCTTCGCGAAGGCGAGGGTGGGTCAGGTGGGTCAGGTGGGTCAGGCGGGCCAGGCGCTGTCGCCCGACGAGATCGAGAAGTTCCGCTCGGCGCTGACGTACGACTTCGCCGTGATGGATCACAAGCGCGGCTGGGTGCAGCAGTTCCACCTGGGCGCCATGCGCAACAACAGCACGCGCGCGATGCGCGTCCTCGGGCCCGACACCGGCTACGACGCCGTCGGCGATTTCCCGCAGGGCGAGGCGCTGGTGCGCTTCCTGGATCGCCTGGATTCGGAAGGACAGCTCGCGAAGACGATCGTCTACAACCTGAACCCGCGCGACAACGAGCTGCTGACGACCATCATCGGTTCGTTCCAGGACGGCTCGGTGCCGGGCAAGATGCAGTTCGGCAGCGCCTGGTGGTTCCTGGACCAGCTCGACGGCATGGAGAAGCAGATGAACGCGCTGTCGAACATGGGCCTGCTGTCCCGCTTCGTCGGCATGCTGACCGATTCACGCAGCTTCCTGTCGTATTCGCGCCACGACTACTTCCGGCGCCTGCTCTGCAACCTGCTGGGAAACGACGTCGAAGCCGGCCGGCTGCCCAACGACACGGGGCTGCTCGGCCGGCTCATCGAGGACGTCTGCTTCAAGAACGCCCGCGCCTACTTCGGCTTCGAGATCGGATAGGCGGCTAGACCGCCGCGCGCAAAATATCCAGCAAGGGCGCGTCCGGAGAGGCGGGGTTCGGCCGCAGCTCGCGCGACTTGGGATCGACGACGAAGTCCATCTCTTCGAGCGGAATCTGTCCGATCAGCGGCGTCGACCCGGCGGGCCCGACCAGGGCCGACACGACCGCCTCCCGGCCGCGAATTTCCATTTTCACGCCCACGACCCAAGGAATGGTCTCGACGCGATCGTCGGCGTAGCGCACCTTGCGGTGTCCGCGCACGGGCAGCCCCAGCCGTTCCACGGCGTCCGCGGGAAGGATCAACGTCGTCGCGCCGGTATCGACCAGTGCCTCGAGGTCGATCGTCCTGACGTCCGCTGGGTTGCGCTCGCCGGCGAGCGCCTGCGCGAAATCGTAGTCGTTC
>Ga0307280_10000238_pt1 | contig 10866 bp, 9 predicted proteins | sample ER_DNA_119_FD_194479 | JGI IMG/M metagenome (GOLD analysis project Ga0307280, IMG submission 194479) | Bulk soil microbial communities from the East River watershed near Crested Butte, Colorado, United States - ER_DNA_119 | ecosystem: Environmental > Terrestrial > Soil > Floodplain | place: USA...
CTGCCGGCCCGGCGGCCACCATCATCATCAGGGCTCCCGCGAGGAGCCCGAGCACCCCTCGCATGGTCGACATTAGAAAATCACGCCGATCTGGGCGGTCAGGCCGGGCATCCAGGTGTCGATGCTTCCGGAGTCGTTCTCGGTGTTCATGAAGTACGCGGGCGCGTTCGCCTCGAGCTGCCCGTAGAAGTGAACCGAGCTGGCGCGGAGGAACTCGTAGCCGACGAGGAGGTCGATGTTCAGGCCGCCGCCGATCAGCGAGTCGCGCGTCTGGCTGGCGGTGCGCGTGGCGATCGGGCGGATCACCTCGAACTGGGCGATCTCGAACGCCGCGCCGCCACCGAAGTAGAACGAGTTGATGCCGGGCGCGTCCGTGTAGTGCAGGAAGTGAAGGCCGGTCATGCCGCTCTTGGAGTAGTCGACGTTGCCGCCCAGGTCGTTGCTGTGGACGCCCGTGTTCTCGGTGCCGAGGTTCAGGCGGGCGAAGGCGTCCAGACCCCAGGCGCGCAGCTTGCGGCGGTATCCGATCTGGATGCTGACGGGCGTGATGAAGCGCAACTCGGGCTCGGCCGCGTTGCCGGCCCCGTGCTGGGTCGGCAGCTTCGCGACGCGCATCGCCGTGCCCATTCCGAACAGGAGGTGGCCGGTGCCGTTGATCGTGCGCAGGTTCTGCTCGCTGTCGGCGCGCAGCACGTTCTCGCGGGTGATGGTGTGCGTGATCGACTTGTTGCGCAGCAGCGCGAAGGCGATCCGTTGCGCCAGCTCGGCGAACTCGTCCAGCTCGGCGTGATCGATCTTCTCCTCGCGCTCTGTTCCCGAGTAGCGGGCGAACACCGTCCAGCCGCTCTCCAGCTGGTACAGCTCGACGGTGATGCGCTGCTCGCAGCGATCCTCGACGGCGGCGAAGCCCGGCTCGTGCGTCACTTCGTACTCCAGCAGGCGCCGCAGGTGCTGCGTCGGATCGATCTCGTGCGGGTTGGCCGGCGGCCGCATGCGGCGGACCGGCGGCTCCGCCGGTTGTGGCGGGCCCTGCGGCGGCCAACCCACCATCGGCGCCGGGCCGCCATAGGGCGCGTCGTTGTCGCGCGGGTTCGCCCGCGCCGCGGGGGGCGGGGGCGTCGGCGCCGGCTCGATCACCGGCGGCGCGGGCGGCGTCGCCGCGGGCGGCGGCGGCGCGGCCGGCGCGACCGGCTTGTACCAGGACTTCTGCTGCACGCTGACGCAGATGCGTGTGTTGGCGAAAGCGACGTTCGAGATCAACAACGTCGTCGCGGCGGCAAAGAAAAGCAGCTTCATTGTGGGCTCCTTGTTTGCGAGCCCACTTGTGCACCCGGTATGCCACGCGCGCGCGCTCACGCCGCGTCGTGCGACGGGCCGCACACGGCCGCGTCTTTCCTTGCGCACCCGCGCACGGCACACCGCGGGTGCGGTGGAGCCCGCTACAGGTCGATGTCAGCCGCTGTCAGAAAACGGTCGGCACGGCAGTGGGACGATGCCCCCACGCCGCCGCGACGGGCCGTCGGCCCTACGGAACGTCGATCGTCGGGCAGCCGTAAATGACCTGCACGGTGTTGGCGCCCGACGCCTTGATCATGTCGCACCACCCGCCGTAGGCCTGCACCGCGGTGTCGTTGGCGTCCGTGTACGCCCAGCCGTTACCCATCGCCCCGTCGTACGGGACCTTCAACATGCACAGGCTGTTGACGCACGACTGCCCGCCGGGGCAGTCCGTCGTCGCCGCGCACGTCGTCGGGTTGCCGGTCGGCGGAAAGTACATGCCCAGCTTCGTCGGCTCGTTCAGGACCGGCGGCGGCGGGTTCAGCGGGAACGTGCAGGTCGCCGCCTGTCCGGTGATCTGGGCCAGCGCTGCCGTCAGCTCGGAGGTCGTGTTCCCGAGATAGAAATGCGTGAGCAAGCCCGGGCGCGGCCGCCCGCCCGCGTCGGCGAGCATGTTCAGCGTCGACGTCTCGCTGGAGCTATTGGTCGCGACGCCGACCACGAACGTGTAGATCGGCGGCGACGCCGATGCGGCGTCCATCACGTGCGTGTACGCGTACGTTCGCGCGGTGCTGCTGTCCTTGGTCGTGCCGGCGCACGACGGCGCGCCGTCCGTCGCGAGCAGGATGTACTTCGGGTTCGTCGTGGTCAGCGTCTTCAGGTAGTTGAACGCGGCCGTGATCGCGTCGCCCGTCGGCGTGCCGTTCCCCTGCGGCTGCGTCGCCGGGTTGGTGGTGTCGTTCAGCGCGCCGACCACCGCCGCTGCGTTCATCGGCGCGATGGGGACGACGACGTTGTTCGTCACGCTGCCGGTGACGCACTCGGCGCCCAGGCCTTCCGGAAACGTTTTGAGGCCCCAGGAGACCGCCGAGTCGGTGTCCATGATGACCTGCTTCAACGCCGGCAGGACCGCGTTCCACTTCAAGGTGACGCCGTCGGAGGTCGTGTCCTCGATCATCGACTTCGACCGATCGAGCAGCAGCAGGATCTCGGCCGGCTTGCGCTCGACGTCGAACTTCTGGAGGCCGCACATCTGGCTCCCGCCGCCGCTGCCCCCGATCGAGATGACGCCGGCCGCGCCGCTCGGGGTGTTGCCGCCGAAGCCGCCGATGCCAGGCCCGCTGTTTCCGGCCGCGCCGGTCGTGTTCCCGCCGCCGCCGTTGCCAGCTCTGCCGGTCGAGGGCGTGTTCGTGCCGGCCGTGCAGGCCAGCAAAAGCGCCGCACCAAAGAACGAAATCCACGGCCGAGTTGTGAGCAATCGAGCCTCCTGGGCACGTGAGTGTCCGGGGCCGGAAACCAAAGCTCAGGGGGTGGGGGCGCTTTTTTCGCCGCTAATTCCGCGATTTTCGCCGTACAAAAGAGCCTTCCGGCAGCCGCCGGGCAACTGTTGGGGAGCCCATGTCCACGTCCACCGTTCCGGCCAGCACCACACTCACGAACATCGTCGGGCGCTATCGCTGGTTGATCTGCGGGCTGCTGTTCCTCGCGACCACCGTCAACTACATCGATCGGCAGGTCCTCGCGCTCATCAAGAGCACGCTGGACACCGAGCTCGGGTGGACGAACGCCCAGTACGGCGCGGCGAATTCGTGGTTCCAGGGCGCGTACGCCGTCAGCCTGTTCGTGTTCGGCTGGTTCATCGATCGCTTCGGCGTCAAGGTCGGCTACGCCGTTTCGATCGCGGCCTGGAGCCTCGCCGCCGCCGCGCACGCGCTGGTTGGCAGCGCGCGCGGTTTCATGGTGGCGCGCGCCGGGCTGGGCCTGGGCGAAGGCGGAAACTTCCCGTCGTCGATCAAGGCGGTCGCGAACTGGTTCCCGCGTCGGGAACGGGCGTTTGCCACATCGCTGTTCAACTCGGGTGCGAACGTCGGCGCGATCGTCGCGCCCGCGATCATTCCCCCGATCGCGGCGGCCTGGGGCTGGCGCGCGGCGTTCGTGTTCATGGGCATCGTCGGCCTCTCCTGGCTGGTGCTGTGGCTGCCTTTCTACGACGATCCCGAGAAGTCGAAGCGCCTGTCGCGCGACGAGCTGGATCTCATCCGCTCCGACAGCGCCGCGGAGTCGGCCGGAGAGCGTCCGATGAGCTGGGGCGCGTTGCTCGGCTACAGGCAGGCGTGGTCGTTCATCGTCGCCAAGTTCCTGACCGATCCGGTGTGGTGGTTCTTTCTGATCTGGCTGCCCGACTACTTCAAGAAGAAGTGGGGACTCGACATCAAGAGCAGCTGGGTTCACCTGGTCACGATCTACGCGATCATCACCGTGCTCAGCATCGTCGGCGGCTGGTTCACCGGCCACCTCGCGCGCCGCGGCTGGAGCGTCACGCGCGCGCGGAAGACGGGGATGTTCATCTTCGCGTGCTGCGTGCTGCCGATCTTGTTCGTGACCCGCGTCGGTCCCTGGCCGGCCGTGCTTCTGCTCGGCATCGCGGGCGCCGCCCACCAGGCGTGGTCCGCAAACCTGTTCACGACGACGTCGGACATGTTCCCCCGGCGGGCGGTGGCGTCGCTGGTGGGTGTTGGTGGGATGGCGGGTTCGATCGGCGGCTTCTTTTTTCCGCGCTTTGCCGGCAGCCTGCTCGACAGCCTCGGCACCTCCGGATACGCCATTCTTTTCGGCATCTGCGGGTCGGCCTACCTGCTCGCGTTCGCGTTCAATCACCTGCTGGCGCCGCGGTTTGAGCCGATCAAGCTAAGGTCGGGACACTAAGGCCGACGAGGAACGCTGTATGCGGGAACACGCGCGCCGTCTTCGTCTGTTTTTGCCGATCGCAACGCTGTTCTGCGTCGGGTCGTGCCTGAGCACCGAGGGCTACTATCGCTTCCAGGACGCGGGCGCGACCGGCGACGCCGGGGCGACCGGAACGGGCGGCAACGGCGGCGGGGGCAGCGTGGGCAGCGCCGGGGCGTCGGGCACCGCGGGCACCACCGGCGCGGCCGGGACCGCGGGCTCGATCGCGACCGGGCGCGGCGGGACGACGGGCACCGCCGGGACGACGGGTACGGCCGGGCGCGGCGGGACGACGGGCACCGCGGGGACGACGGGGCGGGGCGGCACGACCGGAACGGCCGGCGGCAGTGGCAACGCGGGCAGCGGCGGAGCGACGGGCGGCGGCGGGTCGGGCTCGGTGCTGTTCATGGACGACTTCGAAGCGGGCATCAGCACCAAGTGGGACTTCGGCGTCGCGGGCCCGCCTCCGATCATGATGGACGGGACGAAGGTCGCGAACATCACGGAGACCGCCGGCGATCAGACGCTGGGGGCGGTCGGGATGCTGACCTGGACGAACTACTCAGTGGAGGCGAAGGTCAAGGTTCTCTCGTTCAGCGGCACGTCCAGCTCGGACGGCGTCGCGATCTGCGCGCGCCTGAGCGGTGTCGATTCCTTCTATTACCTGCTGCTCAGTCCCAGCGACACGAAGGCGCTGAAGATCAAGATCAACAACGGCAGCAACAGCTCGCTCAGCAGCTCGCTGGACTCGACTGGCTTTGCGGTCAACACATGGGTGACGCTGCGCCTGGACGTCCAGGGCAACACGCTGACCGCCTACCTCAACGGCGCCATCAAGGGCACGTTCACGGCGGTCGACAGCGCCCAGATCCTTCCCATGGGCGGCATCGGCCTGATGGTCCAGCGCGCGAACGTCGAATTCGACGACGTCATCGTCCGCCCGCTGCCGTAGCCCTCGCCAGGCGGCGCCACGAAGTCACCTCGACCGACGCACCTAAGGCGCCGAGGATGGCGGTGGCGGCGCGTGCGGTCTTCCCATTCCGACCAGAGCTGCGTTCTTCTGAATCTCTGACGACAGCAAGTGTATCCACCGGTCGTAGCGCGCCCGGGATACCTCCTGCTTGGTACACCGAATTACGATGGCGCCCGGTCGATAAGCGACCTCGATAGTGGTTCGGTCGCCCGTGTTCCGACTGAACACAGACGCGGTGATGGAACCAGGCGCCCGTTCGAGGACCGTCCAGTTGTGCACGGCCAGCGCCCCTTCGACCGCCCACCGCAGCTCCTCGGACGAGGCCGAGTCCGGTGCGGGCAGCGTGACCGGCGGGGGTATATCGTACACGCAGCTGGCAAGCGCCACGACGACCAGCGCGATCGAGAGGGATGGCAGTCGGAACACGCGCGGGCGCACGGGCCGAAGAATATCGCGAAGCGGCCGGCTGACGGCTACTTCTTGGCGCGCGCGGCGGCGACGGCAGCGACCAACTCGCGGGCGCGCGCGGTGATGACGGCGTCCTCGCCGCGCGTGAGCGCCGCGATGTCGACCAGCTCGCCGCCGACCCCCAGCGCGGCCGCGCCGGCGGCGATGAACTCGCCCGCGGTCTGCGCGTTGACACCGCCGGTGGGCAACATCTTCACGTCGGGCAGCGGCCCCTTGAGCGCCTTGATGTACTTCGGGCCCCCGACCGCCGACGCCGGGAAGATCTTCACCATGTCGGCGCCCGCTTTCCACGCGGTGATCACCTCGGTCGGCGTCAGCGCGCCAGGCATGATCGGCACGCTGTGCCCGTGGGCGGCGGCGATGGTCCCGAGATCGAGCCCCGGGCTGACGATGAAGGCCGCGCCCGCCTCGATGCACTTGTGAGCGGCTTCCGCGTCGAGCACCGTCCCCGCACCGACGACGGCGCGATCGCCCAGCTTCTCGACGAGCGCTCGGATCACGGCGGGCGCGTTCGGCACCGTCATCGTGATCTCGAAGACCGAGATCCCGCCAGCGAGAACCGCCTCCGCGGCGCGCATCGCCAGCTCGGGCGACGGCGCGCGTATGACCGGGACGATCCCGACCTCTTCGACGCGCCGGCAGGTCTCCGCACGCTTCGCTCCGGCGGGTGCCGTCATCGATCGATCCTCGTGCCCGAACCCTTCATCGCGCGCATCACCTCGGCGAACGTCGCCATCGTGGTGTCGCCCGGCGTGGACATCGCGAGCGCGCCGTGCGCGACGCCGCACTCGAGCGCCCACTGCGGGTCCTTGCCCGCGAGCAAGCCGTAGATGAGGCCCGACGCGAACGAATCGCCGCCGCCCACGCGGTCCAGGATCTCGACGTCCCTCTGCGCGACCTCGTAGAACTGCCCCTCGTGCCAGCAGATCGCGCCCCAGCCATTCATCGACGCCGAGCGCGAGGTGCGCAGTGTCGTGGCGACCGTCTTGATGTTCGGGAACGCGGCCACCACCTCTGCAATCATCGAGCGGAATGCCGCCGTCGGCAGCATCTGGAAATGCGCGTCGACGTTCTGCAGCTCGAACCCGAGCGCTGCCGAGAAGTCCTCCTCGTTGCCGAACAGGACGTCGACGAACGGCATCAGGCCTCGGTTCACCTTGCGCGCCTGCACCTTGCCGCCGACCGAACGCCAGAGCGAGTCGCGGTAGTTGAGGTCGTACGACACGCAGGTGCCGTGCTTGTGCGCCTCTTCCATCGCGGCGTGCGCGACCACCGGGGTCGTCTCCGACAGGGCGCAGAAGACGCCGCCCGTGTGGAACCAGCGCGATCCCTGCCCCGGGCCGCCGAACAGCTGCGCCCAGTCGACATCGCCCAGTTGCATCTGCGACACCGCCGTGTGGCCGCGGTCCGAGCAGCCGACGCCGCCGCGCGGGCCGAAGCCGCGCTCGGTGAAGTTGAGGCCGTTGCGGACGCTGCGTCCCACGCCGTCGTATTCCTTCCAGCGCAGGTACGACAGATCGACTCCCCCCTGGAGCATCAGATCCTCGACGAGCCGTCCGACCGGGTTGTCGGCCAGCGCGGTCACGTGCGCGGTGCGCAGGCCGAAGCAGCGGCGCAGGCCGCGCGAGACGTTGTACTCGCCGCCGCCTTCCCAGGCCTGGAAGGTGCGGGTCGTGTGCACGCGTCCCTCACCCGGATCGAGGCGCAGCATCACTTCGCCCAGGCTGACCGAATCGAATCGGCAGTCTGTCGCGGCCTTGACCGAAAGCTTCGCGGTGCCGCTCAAGCTGTCACTTACCTTCCCATCCATCCGCCGTCGACGACGAGGATGTGGCCGCTGACGTAGTCGCTCGCGCGCGATGCGAGGAAGACCGCCGCTCCGCCGAGGTCCGCCGGCTCGCCCCAGCGCCCGGCCGGGATGCGCTCGGTGATCTGGCGGTTGCGCACCGGATCCGCGGCGAGCGCCTTCGTGTTGTCGGTGTGGATGTAGCCGGGCGCGATCGCGTTGACGTTGACGCCCTTGCCCGCCCACTCGTTGGCGAGCGCCTTGGTCAGCTGCGCGACGCCGCCCTTGGACGCGGCGTACGCGGGCACGGTGATTCCGCCCTGAAACGCGAGCAGCGAGGAGATGTTCACGATCTTGCCGCGGCCGCGCGGGACCATGCGCTTGCCGGCGGCGCGACACAGGCGGAACACGGCGGTAAGGTTCACGTCCAGCACCGCGGCCCAGTCGTCGTCGGAAAAATCGACGGCGGGCGAGCGACGGATCGTGCCCGCGTTGTTGACCAGGATGTCGATCGCGCCGAGCTCGCGGACCGTCCCTTCGACCAGCGCCTCGGCGGTCGCGGCGTCGCGCACGTCGCCGACCAGCACGGCGGCGCGCCGCCCCAGCTTGCGGATCTGCGCGGCGGTGTCGTCGGGAACGTGCTTGTTGCCGTGGCAAGCGACGTCAGCACCGGCCGCGGCGAGCGCGTGCGCGAGCGCGGCGCCGATTCCGGTCCCCGCGCCCGTGACGAGCGCGTTGAGTCCGTCGAGACTGAATGCATCCATGAAAAGGGGTGTCCGAACGGGCTACTTTCGGCTCTCTTTGCCGATGCCCGAATCCGAGCCGAAACCGGGCTGGACGTTGACGACGCCGAACTGCCGATCCTCGACCTCTTTGTGCGCCGCCATCATCCAGATGAAGTTGATGCTGTGGCCGGGCGCCGCGACGTTCGGGTGATAGCCCGACGGCATCAGCACCGCATCGCCGTCGTGAACCACCGCGGCGAACTCCGGTTTGTCCGGGTTGTCGTAGACCAGCTGGATGCCGAACGCGGGCGGCGGCATGTCGAAGTAGACGTAGACCTCCTCCAGCATCTTGGTGTGCTCGTGGGGCGGCCAGCTGGTCCAGTTGCCGTGCTGCGAGCGCGTGAACCCCATCAGGATGCGGCCCGCCTTCACGTTGTCGCCGATGACGATGTTGAGATCGCGCGTCGTCGCCTCGCCGCCGGCGCGGAACTTCAGCTTCGGGTCTGCCGACAGCTCGGCGTAGCGGATAACTTGAAGGGGGTACGTGCCGCTCACCTCGGCGGCGCACTCGACCAGGTCGACCTCGCCGGTCGTCTCGACGACGACGCTGCTGCCGCGCGGAATGTAGATCGCGTCGTGCAGGCCGATGTCGGTGCGCGTGCCGTCGACCGTGATCGAACAGGCGCCGCGCATCGACAGCAGCGCCGTCTCGCGCGCCTCCGTCGCGAACGAGACGCGCGGCGTGCCGGCGTCCAGGATGACGCGGCCGTAGTAAAGGTGGGCCATCTCGCTGTTGGCCGGCGTGACGGAGACGTACCGGCCGCGGCGCGACGCCGTGCCCGTGAAGATCAGTTTCGATGCGTCGAGGGTAGGGGCGCTGGCCTTTGAGGTGGACATGGCAAATCGTCTCTACACCTGCGGTTTTCAAGGTGCAAGCGGTGTCCGTGCGTGAGCCGCCCACCCCCGGCGGGGACACCCTTGCAATCGTTACCCGTGATCTGCCGCGGCGCGCTTTTCCTGCTCGTAATCTCCCCGTTCGGGCTCGCGTGCTCGGGCGGTTACGGCCCCCAGCCGTCCGGGATGGGGGGCTGGTACACGACCGCCGGTGCGGCGGGTAGCGGGGCCGGTCCGGGCACGGGCGGCGGCACCGCCGGGACGGGCGGCACGGGTACGGGCGGCCACGTCGCTGACACCGCCGGGATGGGCGGGGCGTCGGCGGCCGCGGGCACGGGCGGCGCCGCCGGAACGACCGGCGGTGGCACCGCCGGCACGCTGTCGCCGATCGCGCCGCCCGCCTGCGATGCGATCGGCCCCGAACCGACGATTCCGACCGCGTGCGCGACGCTGCTCGCCACCAAGACGCTGAGCAACGGCAGCCCCAGCGACGAAACGCTGGACAGTCCGGCGATCGTGGCGGCGATCGCCGCGTGCCCGGCCGGCCAGGCCGTGCGCCTCGCGGCCGACGGCGACAAGACGGCCTTCGTTTCCGGCCCGCTGTCGCTGAAGTCGGGCGTCAGCCTCTGGCTGGACACGGGCACGACGCTGTTCGCGTCGCACGACCCGCGCGACTTCGATTCGTCGCCCGGCAAGTGCGCCGGCAACAACACCGGCAACTCGTCGTGCAAGGCGCTGATCAACGTCACCGACCCGAAGAGCTCAGGCGTCGTCGGCACCGGCACCATCGACGGGCGCGGCGGCGAGCTCCCGACCGGCAGCACGTACACCTGGTGGGAGCTCGAGGACATGTACAACGGCGACCTCGCCGCGCCCCGCCTGATCCAGGTGAACTTCGGGACCGACTTCGTCCTCTACAACGTGACGCTGAAGAACGCAGCGAAGTTCCACGTCGTCATCGACAGCACGGTCGGCTATCGCGTGTGGGGCATTACGATCAACACGCCCGCGGATTCACCCAACACCGACGGCGTCGATCCTTCGCGCGCGAAGAACGGCGTCATCGCTTACACGAAGATCACGACCGGCGACGACAACATCGCCGTCAAGGGCGGCGGACCCACCCCGGTCGACGGGCTGCTCGTCGCGCACAACCACTTCGGCCGCGGCCACGGCATGTCGATCGGCAGCGAGACCAACGGTGGCGTCCGCAACGTCAGTGTCTGCGACCTGTCGCTCGACGGCACCGACAACGGGCTGCGCATCAAGTCGGACTCGAGCCGCGGCGGCCTGGTGCAGGGCATCTACTACACGGACGTCTGCATCCGCGACAGCCGCCACCCGCTGGTGTTCGATTCGTACTACAGCTCAGCGACCGGGACGCTGATCCCGGACTTTCGCGACATCTCGGTCAACAACGTCCACGTGCTGGGCACGGGCGGGATCGACACCTTCCGGGGCTGGGACGCGGCGCATCCGATCGGCATCACGCTGAACAACGTCGTGTTCGACGAGGCGCCGACGTCCATCAAAGCGCAGTACAGCAACCTCACGTTCGGGCCCCAGGGCGTCAACATCCAGCCCGCCGGTACGGGGGTGACGGTCACCGACCAGGCCACCGGCCTCGCCGCCCCCCGCGACTGCAGCAACGCGTGGGTGACCTTCTAGATTTCGTGATCGGTTGAACGACCCGGTGCATGCGGGTCCGGCCGCGGTTTTCGGCCGAGAAGCGAGCCGTTTCCAGGTTCTACGACAACCCATAGCCTCGACCGACCAGCTTTTTTCGGCACCTTTCG
>Ga0307280_10000240_pt1 | contig 10843 bp, 5 predicted proteins | sample ER_DNA_119_FD_194479 | JGI IMG/M metagenome (GOLD analysis project Ga0307280, IMG submission 194479) | Bulk soil microbial communities from the East River watershed near Crested Butte, Colorado, United States - ER_DNA_119 | ecosystem: Environmental > Terrestrial > Soil > Floodplain | place: USA...
GCCCCGATCACAACAGCACCCGCGTCCCCCGACCGCCGAACCACCACGATGTGGCATTGCCGTGGTCAGGACCACGACGATGTGGCATTGCCGTGGTTCTCGCCGCGCCGTGCGGCCCGGCTCGATGGTGCCCCTGCGCAGCGCGATGCCCGTGCGCGCCGTGGTACGAAAGCAGACTGCCAGCCCGTTCGGCGGGAAAGGGCCGCCGCTCCACCCAACCGGCACGATGTGACACCGGGCCGGTGATGAACGGCTCAATGTGACACCGTGCCGGTTTGCCACGATCTTGAAATGGTGCTCATGCGCCGTTTGGGGTTGACGTGGCCTAGGGGCACTCCGGCGGTCGGCGTCCGCGGCAGCCGGCCCGCACGCCGACCGCCGTCGATCCTCACCCCGGTCATATGGGGCAGGGGCCCCTCACCCCGCAGGAGGCCCCCGTTCCGCAGAAGCCTGCAGCGCGGCGCCAGCAACCCTACGGCGTGAAGCGGTACCCCATGCCCGACTCGGTGAGCAGATACCGCGGCCGCGACGGTTCCGGCTCCAGCTTGCGCCGCAGCTGCGCCAGGTACACCCGCAGGTAGTTACTCTCCGTCTCGTACGTGGGCCCCCACACCTCACGCAGCAGCTGCTTCTGTGTCACCAGCCGGCCGCTGTTGCGGACCAGGATCTCCAGCACCTGCCACTCGGTCGGCGTCAGCCGGACGGCGGACCCGTCCGACCGCACCACCTGCTTCGCCGCTAGGTCCACGGTGAAGTCCGCCGTCGCCACCACCGGCTCGTCCGGCGCGGGCGCCGCCCGGCGGACCGCGGCCCGCAGCCGGGCCAGCAACTCGTCCATGCCGAACGGCTTGGTCACGTAATCGTCGGCGCCGGCGTCGAGCGCGGCCACCTTCTGGCTCTCCTGGCCCCACGCGGACAGCACGATGATCGGGATCGACGTCCAGCCGCGGACGCCGTGGATCACCTCGGTGCCGTCCATGTCCGGCAGCCCCAGGTCCAGGATGATCACGTCGGGGCGGTCGCGGGCCACGGCGGCCAGCCCGGTGGTGCCGTCGACCGCCGTGCTGACGTCGTACTCGCGCGCGCTGAGGTTGATCCGCAGCGCGCGCAGGATAGAGGGCTCGTCGTCGACGACGAGGACCCGCGTCATGACCCCGGAGACCGCGAGGACCGCGAGGACCCCGGAGACCGCGAAGACTCCGGAGACCCCGAAGGCTCCGAAGACCGCGAAGGCTCCGGAGACCGCGAAGGCTCCGAAGACCGCGAAGCGTCGAGCGCCGACCGGTCCCCAATCGCCGCTGGCAGCGTAACCCGCACCGTCAGCCCGCCGCCCGGCGTGTCGAATGCGCCGATCCGTCCGCCCATCGCCTCGGCGAAGCCGCGCGCGACCGCGAGCCCGAGCCCGACGCCGGGGTGCCGGTCGCCGACCCGCTCGAACGGCTCGAAGATGCGCTCCTTCAGCTCGTCCGGCACGCCCGGCCCGTGGTCCGCCACCTCGAGCCGCACCGTACCCCCGTCCAAGACAGCGTGCAGCTCAGGCGGCCGCCCGGGAGGCGAGTACCGCAGCGCGTTGGAGAACAAGTTGGCCAGGACCCGCTCGAGCAGGCCAGGGTCGGCCAGCACCAGCGGGAAGCCGTCCGGCACCGCCATCTCCAGCCGCAGCGAGTCGTCGAGCCCGCCCGCCGCGACCGGCGCCACCTCGTCGATCGCGGTGGGGCGCAGGAACGGCTGCAGCGACCCGGTGTGCAGGCGGCTCATGTCGAGCAGGTTGCCGATGAGCGCGTCGAGCCGGTCCGCGTTCTGCTCGATGGTGGCCAGCAGGTCGGCCTCGTCGGCCTCGGACCACTCCACGTCGGTCTGCCGCAGGCTGCTGACCGAGGCCTTGATCGAGGCCAGCGGGGTGCGCAGGTCGTGGCTGACCGCGGCGAGCAGCGCGGTCCGCATTCGGTTGCCTTCGGCCAGCGCCTCGGCCTGGGCGGCCTGGGTGCGCAGCCGTTCCCGGTCCAGCGCGGCCGCCGCCTGGGCGGCGTACCCGGCCAGCAGGGCCGGCGTGGCCGAGGGGTCCTGCCCGGTGACCATCAGGGTCAGGTCGGACCGGATGTCGATGCGCGCCGCCGCCGCCAGCGCCCCGTCGACACCGCTCGAGGCAGCCCGCACCCACCGGCCGGCCACCCGCTCCTGCAGTTCGGCCTGCCCGCCGTGGGTCCTGGTGAGGTGCTCGAGCACGGCGGCGGGGGAGTCGGCGCCGCCCAGCACGGTCTGCGCCAGCTCGAGCAGCGAGGCCGCCTCCTCGCGGGCCCGGGCGGCCTGCAGGGCGCGCCGGGCGGCCAGGTGGACGACGCTGCTGACGGCGACCGCGACGGTCACGAACAGGAGCAGCGCCAGCAGCTCGCGCGGCTGGGCGATCGTGAACGTGTGGATCGGCGCGGTGAAGTACCAGTTGAGCAGCAGGCTGGCCGCGACGGCGGCGAGGACGGCGGGCCAGAAGCCGCCGATCACCGTGATGGCCACCACCGCGACCAGGTAGACCAAGACGAAGTCGGCCAGGTTCAGGTGCGACCGCGCGGTCGCGAGGACCACGGTGAGCAGCGGCAGCAGGACCGCGGCCAGCAGCACGCCCGCCAGCCGCCGCCGCAGGCCGATCGCGGCACCGGGAGCGCCACTGGGAGCGCCACCGGGAGCGCCACCGGGCGCGGCGTCAGCGGCCCCGTCAGCAACCCCGGAAGAGGCACCGCGCCGCATGCCCGTCGTCCTACCCACGCTTACCAGTGTGAGCCTTCTCCAGTACCAGCGGAACACCAGGCCGAACCCGGCTCCCGCCAAAGCGGTCACCCCGACCACGACCGCGGCGTGCACGGCGGCCGGCCCGGCGTGCCGCAGCTGCGCATAGGGCGGCCGGGAGAACCCGATCACGGTCAGCCAGCCGATGCCGGCCAGCAGCACCGACGCGACCGGCTCGGCCGCGAACGACACGACGAAGGCCACGAGAGCGCAGGCGATCAGCACCCCGCCGGCCGGCAGGCGGCCGTGCAGCGCGGCGGCGACCGTGCCCACGGCCAGGAACATGGCGAAGCCGGCCGGCAGCGCGTAGGGCGCCGGCGCGGCACGTGAACCCAGGCGGTAACTCATCTCGATCCCTATTTCAGCCCCGGTAACGGACATCACCAGCCGTCCTAACGGATCCTTAACGCCCCGCTGGTAAAGCTTGACGGCTCGCATACAGAATCCTGCGACCAGCGCTAATAGCGTCGTGACACATGAACAGCAACCGAGCGGAGCGGGCAGCCTAGTGGCCGTGCGCAGAGCGGCCGGCCTGCTCGCCGGCGACCAGCGCAACGAGCTACCGGAAACCGTCTGGTACACGGCCAAGCGCCGCCTGCTCGGCCCGCCGATGATCAATGCCCAGCTCCGCGAGCAGCGGCTGTCCAAATTTCTCGCGCTGGGCGTGCTGTCCCCGGACGGCATCTCCTCCTCGGCCTACGGCACCGAGGAAATCCTCATTGAGCTGATCCAGCTCTTCGGCATCGCCGCGTTCGCGGTGCTGATGCCGATGACCGCGGTGATCTTGTTCGTCATGCTGCTCGTGGTGCTCCTCTACCGCGAGGTCGTCGTCGTCTACACCCGGGCTGGCGGGTCCTACGTGGTCGCCAGGGACAACTTCGGGCCGCGGATCGCGCAGGTCGCCGCCGTGGCGCTGCTGATCGACTACGTGGTCACGGTGGCAGTGCAGATAGCGGCGGGCACCGCGGCCGTCGCCTCGACGTTCCCGGCCATCGGCCCCTACGTGACCGAGATATCCATCGGCATCATCCTGCTGATGTGCTTCGGCAACCTGCGCGGCATCCGGGAGGCGGGCAAGATCTTCGCGCTGCCCACCTACCTGTTCTCCGGGTTGGTCATCCTGATGGTCGTGGTCGGGATCGTCCGCGAGGCGCTCGGTAACCTGCCGCAACAGAACATCTACGACCTCCACGGGCTTTACAAAATCGGCCCGGGCGCCTCCAGCTTTACCAGTTTGGTGATCATCTTCACGCTGCTGAAGGCGTTCGCCAACGGGGGTGCCTCCCTGACCGGCATCGAGGCGGTCTCCAACGCCGTCAGCGCGTTCAAGCCTCCCGAGGGCATCAACGCCCGCCGGGTCCTGGTGACGGAGGGCCTGATCCTCGGCACGCTAGTGGCCGGCATCTCCTGGCTGGCGCACCTGACCCACGCCGCCCCCTATAAGCTCGGCTTCCCGACCGTGATCTCGCAAGAAGCGGACATAGTGTTCGGGTCCGCCGGGCACTTCATGTTCTACGTGGTGCAGGCGGCGACTGCGCTGATCCTGTACACCGGCGGCAACACCAGCTTCAACGGTTTCCCGTTCCTGACCAGCTTCGTCGCCGAGGACTCCTTCCTGCCGCGGTGGATGATGAAGCGCGGCCAGCGGCTGGTCTTCTCCAACGGGATCATCGTGCTGACGGTGTTGTCCGTGACCCTGATAGGGATCGTCGGCGCCAACGTGAACGCGCTCGTCCCGTTCTACGCGATCGGCGTGTTCACGGCGTTCACCATGGCCGGATTCGGCATGGCGAAGTACTACCGCACGCACAAGGGACCAGGCTGGCGGCACAAGCTGGTCATCTGCTTCTCGTCCGGGGTGCTCACCTCGATCGTGGTAGTGATCTTCGCTGTGGTGAAGTTCACGGCGGGCGCCTGGCTGATCCTGATCATCTTCCCGGTGGGGGTCTTCGCGCTGATCAGGTTGAACCGGGAATACCGTACCGAGGCCCGGGTCCTGGAGAACCTCGGGGAGCGCCGCGCGTCAGGCGTGGGACCGAGCCAGCCGAACTACTCCCGCCGGGTGGTCATCGTCTTCGTGGACGACTTCGACCTGTCTACCGTCGCCGCGCTGCGGTACGCGAAGAGCCTGCGGCCGACGACAGTGCGGGCCGTGCACTTCGTCATCGACACCGAGCAAGCGGAGCGGCTGCGCACCGCCTGGCTGCCCGACCGCAACGTCTCGCTCGAGTTCATCGACTGCCCCGACCGGCGGCTGGCCCGGGCCGCGGCCGAACTGGTCCGGCACGAGGCGGAAGCACCAGGCACGCAGGTGACGGCGATCCTGCCCCGGCGCAGCTTCTCGCTGCTCGGCCGGCTGCTGCACGACCGCACCGCGGACAAGATCGCCGGCATGGTGAGCCGGGTACCGAACGCCGCGGCCACGATCATCCCGTTCGACGTGCAGAACCGGCTGCACGTGCTGCAGCAGCGCCAGGCCAACGGCGAGGGCACCAAGCCGGCCAGCCTGACCCCGGTCCCCGGCCCGCCCCAGGACGGCGGGCAGCGGCACGGCGAGCAGCACCCGAAGGCCGCGGCGGCCGCCATCCCCCCGGCGGCCGCCGCCTCCCCGGCCGGGGACAAGCCCGAGTTGCTGCCCGGCGCCGGCGGCTACGACCGGCCGGTCCCGCCGCCCGACGTCACCCCGATCGGCTCAATCCGCCAGCCGGGCAAGGCCACCGTCGAGGGCCGGGTGCGGGTGGTCGAGATCCGTTCGGTGGAGCGGAACTCGGTGCTGGCCTGCGAGATCTGCGACTCCACCGGCGATCTGACCGCGCTGTTCTACGGGCGGTCCCGGATCACAGGCCTGATGTGCGGGTCCCGGGTCAGGTTCCGGGGCCAGGTCGGAATCAAGGGCGGGGCTCCCGTCATGGTCAATCCCGCGTACGAACTGGTCGGACCGCACGTGGCCGACGGCTCAGGCCAGAATGATTGAGCCGAACGGGCCGGGTTGCCCGCCCCGCCGCCGGCCGCGAGCTACCCCGCCGAGACCTACACCGCGGGGAAGATCAGCTCGTAGGCCGGGTTGATCATCACGGGATGGCCGTCCTTGATGCCGACCGAACCCTTGAACCGCACCCGCGCGCTGCACACGATGCCCGGGATGTGCGAGCGGCCGTAGAACAGGGCCGTCAGCGTGCCCGTTCCGTCTGAGATCTCACAGGCCAGCACCGAGTTCCGCTCAACCGGCTTGATCTCGACGACCCGGATCCTGCCCTCCACGACAGCCCGCCCCGGACCGGTCAGCGACCCGATCGAACTGATCCCCGGGACCTGCGACGGCACCTCGAGCGGCAGGCCGTCGGGCCCGCACGGCTCCGGCTCGCGCCGCTTGAGCAGACCGCGGGCCCTGGCCGGCGCCTGGGGCGGCGGCTTGTCCCCGTTCGGCGCGGCGTGCTTGTCCGCCACCTCGGCCTCTTCGGTCCGGATCTGCTGGTCGGCGAGGTCCGGGGCCGCCGCCGCCATCTTGGCCGCCTGACGCTCCTGCAGCACCTGGACGCGGCTCTCCACGTCGTAGGGGATGATGGTCGCGGCCGAACGCGGGATGCGGCTCACCACCGCGGCGATCTTGTCCGCGGTCCGGTCGTGCAGCAGCCGCCCGAGCAGCGCGGAGTAGCTGCGCCGGGGGAGCACCACGGTCACGTGCGTGCCCGGGTCGGCGATCTCGCGCTCGACCAGTTCGGCCGCGGCCCGGGTCAGCCTGCGGTCGGCCACGTCGATGAAGTCCAGGGTGACGCCCCGGTTGGCGCGGGTCCATTTCTCCCGCAGCTTGTCCGCCCGGACGCTGTCGATGACGAAGTGCACCGCGCGGATGCTGGTGGGCCGCAGGCTCCGCGCGTACCGCAGCGCGGCCAGGGTGGCCAGGTCGAAGCTGTCCACGAAGACGAAGATGGTGCGGCGGGCGTAGTGCGGCGGGGGCGGCGGCTGGTTCTCGCTGATCGTCTCGAGCACCTCGCCCTCGGCGGAGTACTCCCGGTTCATCCTAATCAGCGCCGGGACCAGGATGGCGAACAGGACGACGACCACCCAGGCGCCCTCGGTGAACTTCACGATCGCGAACACGGCCACCACAAGCGCCGTCGTCACGCCGGCCGAGAAGTTGATGATCTGCCGGCGCCGCCAGCCCGGGGTGCGGTGCTTGCTCTGGTACTTCGCCATGCCGAAGCCGGCCATCGAGAACGCGGTGAACACGCCGATCGCGTACAGCGGGACCAGGCTGTTGACGTCGGCGTCCTTGATGATGATCAGCGCCACCGACACGATCGTCAGCAGGATGATCGCGTTGGAGAACACCAGCCGGTGGCCGCGCTTGAGCAGCCACCGGGGCAGGAACGAGTCGCCGGCCACGTAGCTGGTCAGGAACGGGAAGCCGTTGAAGCTGGTGTTGGCGCCGGTGTACAGGATGAGCATGGTGGCGAGCTGGAGCAGGTAGAAGAAGGCCTTTCCGGCGAACCCGTTCCCGAAGATGAGCTGGGCCTCCTGCGCGAGCACGGTCGGGTAGCCGGCCAGATGCGGGGTCGCGTGGGTCCTGTAGGCCAGCCAGGAGATGCCGGCGATCAGGACGCCGAGGATCGCGCCCTCGGTCATGAGCACCGTGCGGGCGTTCCGGCCTTCCGGCGGCCGGAACGCGCCGACCGCGTCGGAGACCGCCTCGATGCCGGTCAGCGACGCGCCGCCGTTGGCGAACGCGCGCAGCAGGGTGAAGATCATGGCCCCGCTGATCAGGCCCTCCGTGCTCGAGCCGAGGTGGTACGCGCCGTGCAGCGTGGCCGGGTCAAGCTGGCCGAGGTTCCCCGTCAGGTCGCGGATCAGCCCGACCGCGATCATCAAGATGACCGCGCCCGAGAACAGGTAGGTCGGCACGGCGAAGGACCGGCCCGCCTCCTTGAGGCCGCGCAGGTTGCCGAAGGCCATGAGCACGACCACGCCCACGGTAATTTCCAGCTTGTACGGGCCGACGGCCGGAATGGCCGAGGCGACCGCGGCCGTGCCCGCCGAGGTCTGCACCGCCACCGTCACCACGTAGTCGATGAGCAGCGCCACCGCGCACACCTGGGCGATGCGCGGGCCGAAGTTCTCCCGCGCCACCACGTACGAGCCGCCCGGCCTGATGTAGACCATGACGATCTCGCGGTAGGAGAGCAGCACCAGCACCATGACCAGCAGGACGACCAGCGTCATCGGCAGGAGCAGGGAAAACGCGGCCAGCCCGACCGCGGGCACCAGCGCGATCAGGATTTCCTCGGTGCCGTAGGCGGAGGAGGAGATCCCGTCTGGCGACAGCACGCCGAGCGCGAGCGGGTTGGACAGCCGCTGTTCCCCGAGGTCCTGGTTGACCAGCGGCGGGCCGAGCAGACGACGTTTCGTCGAATACCAGAATGTGTCCGGCAGGCCCGCGCTTTTTTCGAGCAGGCCCACCGCCTTGCGCGTGGCCACTGATCTGCGCCCTTCGTCCGGACTATTGCTTTTTTGGCGCCAGAGACTTCATACCACCACAACCGGAGTGGACGTAACACGGGACGGCGTGGGCCTACCTGGGGAAGGACTACCCCGTTACGGGCTCCTTCATCCGCCTAGGCTGCTAACCATGACCACGCCACCGCCCGCCGGGCCGGGTGCCCCGGCGGGCAGCCAGGCTTCGCTGCGCCTGTCGCGGCTGATCAAGCGGCCGGTCACCGACCGCGGCGGCGGGTCCCTCGGCCGGCTGGCCGACGTCATCGTCCGGCTCCGCGGCGCGGACTACCCGCTGGTCACCGGCCTGGTGGCCGCGGTCGGCGGGCGCGAGATCTTCGTGCCGATCGACCAGGTGAGCAGCTTCGACGGCGAACCGCTGCGGCTGTCCAGCGCCCGGCTCTCGCTGCGTCATTTCGAGCGCAGGGACGGCGAGGTGCTGCTACGCGCCGACGTATTGGGCCACCGGCTCATCGACGTGCCGAACGCCCGCCTGGTCCGCGCCGCCGACCTGGAACTGGTGCGAGACGACCCCGAGTGGATCGTCGCCGGGGTGGACATCCGCCCGCGCCGCATGTTCGGCCTGCGTGCCCCGGGCCCGGCTGGCCCGGGCGCCGGGGATAGGCAGGGCGCGCGCGGCGGCGCCCGCGACTGGCACGACTTCGAGTGGCTGATCGGGCACGAGGGCAGCGCGCTGCTGCGCGGCCCGTTCGCCCGCATCCGCAGGCTCAAGCCGGCCCAGATCGCCGACCTGCTGGAGAGCGCGTCGGCGGAAGAGGAAACCGAGATCCTCGGCCGGGTGCGAGCCGACCCCGAACTCGAGGCGGACGTCTTCGAGGAGCTCGACGAGGATCTGGCCATCCGGCTGCTCGGCGCCCGCACCGACTTCGAGATCGCCGAGGTGCTGGCGCGGATGCGCGCCGACGACGCCGCGGACGCGATCGCCGAGTTGCCGCAGCAGCGCAGGCAGCCGGTCCTGGACCTGCTGCCGCCCGGCCCGCGGCAGAAGGTGCTGACCCTGATGGGCTTCGCCAGCGCCAGCGCCGGCGGCCTGATGGCGGTGGATTTCATCGCGCTGCCCGGGATGGTCACCGTGCGCGGCGCGCTGGTCCGGGTGCGCGAGTCGCCCCTGCTCCAGCCCGAGGCGCTGACCAGCGTGCATGCCGTCGACGAGGACGGCTGCCTGTGCGGCGTGGCCCGGCTGGTCACCCTGGTCCAGGCCGACCCGGACGCCGCCCTCATCGAGGTCTGCGACACCGACCCGGTCCGGGTCGGCGCGGACACGGACATCACCGACGTCGCCGTGCTGATGACGGACTACAACCTGATCACGATTCCGGTCGTCGACGACCGGCGCCGCCTGCTCGGCGTGATCACCGTCGACGACGTCCTCGAGATCGCCCTGCCGCCCGACTGGCGCCGCCGCGAAGCCGCCCCGCACCAGCCACCCCCATAGCTGGCCAGCCAGGCCTACGCGTACGCCCGCCAGTCGCTGTCCTAGCCGGCGGCTGGTGCAAACTGGTGACATGACTGAACCGTCACCACGTTTCCGTTCGGTGCTCGATACCTGTCCCGTGTACAAGCCGGGGCGGGTACCGGTCAGCTCGAGCGGAAAGACGCACAAGCTGTCATCCAACGAAACTCCGTTCGCGCCGCTGCCCTCGGTGGTGGATGCCATCGCCGAGGCGGCGCGATCGGTCCACCGGTACCCGGACAACGGCGCGCAGGCCCTGATCAGGGCCATCGCGGACAAGTTCGGCGTCCCGGCGGAGCACGTCGCGGTCGGGTGCGGTTCGGTCGGAGTGACCCAGCAGCTCCTCGAGGCGATCGGTGAGCCCGGCGCCGAGGTGATGTACGCGTGGCGCTCCTTCGAGGCGTACCCGATCCTGTGCGACCTGGCCGCCGCGGACTCGGTCCGGGTCCCGCTGCGCGACCAGACCCACGACCTGGCCGCGATGGCGGCCGCGATCACCCCGCGAACCAGGCTGATCTTCGTCTGCAACCCGAACAACCCGACCGGCACCGTGGTGGGCACGGCCGAGCTCGAGGCCTTCCTCGACCAGGTGCCGGCCGACTGCCTGGTCGTGCTCGACGAGGCCTACCGGGAGTACGTCCGCGACGAGGCGGTGCCCGACGGCCTGGACCTGTACCGCGGCCGGCCGAACGTCGCGGTCCTGCGCACCTTCTCCAAGGCCTACGGGCTGGCCGGGCTGCGCACCGGGTTCATGATCGCGCCCGGGCCGGTCGCGGAGGCGGCCCGGACGACCATGCTGCCGTTCAGCGTGAACAGCATCGCGCAGGCCGCCGCGGTGGCCTCGCTGGCGGCGGAGGACGAGCTGTTCGAGCGGGTTGAGCACACCGTCAAGGAGCGGACCCGGGTGCGCGAGGCGCTGATCGCCGACGGCTGGGATGTTCCCCCGACCGAGGCCAACTTCGTCTGGATGGGCCTGGGCGAGCACACCCTGGACTTCGCCGCGGCCTGCTTCGACGAGGGCATCGCCATCCGCCCGTTCGCCGGTGACGGCGCCCGGGTCAGCATCGGCGACATCGAGGCCAATGACGCCTTCCTGGC
>Ga0307280_10000241_pt1 | contig 10839 bp, 7 predicted proteins | sample ER_DNA_119_FD_194479 | JGI IMG/M metagenome (GOLD analysis project Ga0307280, IMG submission 194479) | Bulk soil microbial communities from the East River watershed near Crested Butte, Colorado, United States - ER_DNA_119 | ecosystem: Environmental > Terrestrial > Soil > Floodplain | place: USA...
GATCGGAACCGGGATGATGTTGAGCCGGTAGTAGAGGTCCTCGCGGAAGCGGCCTTCGCGAACCGCGGCGCGCAGATCCTGGTTGGTCGCGGCCACCAGCCGGAGGTCGACCTTCATCGTCCGCCCGCCCAGCCGTTCGACCTCGCGCTCCTGAATCACGCGCAGCAGCTTCACCTGGACGTGGGTCGGGATCTCGCCGATCTCGTCGAGGAAAAGCGTGCCACCGTCCGCCTGCACGAAGCGCCCGTCGTGGCGCTGGACGGCGCCGGTGAACGCGCCTTTCTCGTAGCCAAAGAGCTCCGCCTCCAGGATCGTCTCCGGCAGCGCAGCACAGTTCACGGGAACGAAGGGCCCGGCCGCGCGCGGCGAGTTCTCGTGAATCGCGCGGGCGAGCAGCTCCTTACCCGTCCCCGATTCACCCAGCAGCAGCACGTTGGCCGTCGACGGCGCCGCCTGCATGACGATCTCCATCGTCCGCCGCCAGGGCAGCGACTGGCCGATCATCGTGCGTCGCTTCTCGGCGGCCAGCTGGGCGCGCAGCGACCGGTTCTCCTGCACCAGCGAGCGCTTTTCCAGCGCCTTGCCGACGACACGCACCAGGTGCGCGCGCTTGATCGGCTTGGTGACGAAGTCATATGCGCCCTGCTTCATCGCCTCGACCGCGTTCTCGACCGTGCCGTACGCGGTCATGAGGACGGTCTCCGTCTCGGGCGCGACGCTCTTGCTCGCGCGCAGCAGATCCATCCCCGACATCCCCGGCATCATCAGGTCGGTCAGCAGCAGCCAGATCGGCTCGCGCCGGAGGATCTCCAGCGCCTCGCCGCCGGACCCGGCGGTCAGCACGCGCAACGACTCGCGTTCCAGGATCTTCTGCAGCGAATCGACGATGGCGGGCTCGTCGTCCACCACCAGAACCGTCGGGGACCCTGGCTGCGAAGACGGCGGCGTCACGTCCATGCCCTCCCTGTCTTCAACAGCGGTGCCAGCTTGGCTCTACTCGCTGGAATCGTGCAACCCATTGATTTCACGTAGGCCGATATTACGTCAGAATGACCGTCAGCGCCATTTCCATGCCAGAGTGACAACAGCCTGGCTCGATGGCATCCGAGCGTGCCAGTTTGTCAAGCCGGAGGAGCCGCGTCCGTGGCGGCGGTAGCGCGCACCGGAATCACGATCCGGAACGTCGTCCCCGCGCCGACCTGGCTCTCGACCATGATGCGGCCGCCGTGCCGGTCGACGATGCCGTGGACGATCGACAGGCCGAGGCCCGACCCCTCACCGACGTCCTTGGTCGTGAAGAACGGATCGAAGATCTTCGGGATCACGTCGGCCGGGATGCCGGGGCCGTCATCGGCGACGGTGATCTCGACATCGTCCGCCTTCTTCTGGGCGGCGATGCGGATCGTGCCGCCGCTGTCGCGCGTGCCGACGGCCTGGGCTGCGTTCGAGATCAGGTTCATGAAGACCTGATCGATCTGGCCGGGGAAGCCGTGCATGCGCAGCTCGGGATCGATCGCCTTCTCGACGCGGACGTTGCGCAGCCGGTGGCGCAGCAGGTCCAGCGTGTCGTCGACGCTGCGCGCGACGACCAGCTCGCGCGGGCGCTGCTCGTCGCCGCGCGAATAATTGTGCAGCGCCTGGACGATCGCCTTCGTGCGGGCGGCGCCGCGCTGAACGACGCGCAGCATCTCCTGCGCCTCGTCGGCGCCGCGCGCGGCGGCTTCGCTGTCGCGTTCGGCGACCATCGCCTTGATCGCTTCCTCCAGCGGCGCGAGGGTGTTGATCACGGCGTTCACGGGGTTGTTGATCTCGTGCGCGATGCCGGCGACCAGGCGACCCATCGACGCCAGCTTCTCCGATCGGATCAGGTCGTTCTGCGCGCGGCGCAGCTTCTCCAGCGCGTCGTGCAGCTCGGCGTTGCGCTCTTCCAGCACCTCGGTGCGGCGCCGCACCTCGCGTTCCAGGTCCACGTTCAACGACTCGGTCGAGCGCAGCTTGTCGCGCAGCGCGCGCCGCATCTCCTCGAACGCGAAGCTGAGGCGACCGATCTCGTCCGCTTCGCCAGAGGGAGGCACCGGCCGCGCCAGCTCGCCGCGAGCCATCTCGTCGGACCGCTCTTCCAGCGCGCGCACCGGGTTGACCATGTCGCGCACGATGAGAAGCACCAGGCCCAGCGCCAGCGCCAGCGCCAGCGCGATCGACGCGAGCATGATCCACGGCGCGTGACGGGGCGACAGCGCGAAGAGCAGCACCAGCCCCGATGTGAACACCGTGACGCTCGAGAAGAAGAGCACCAGCTTCGTTCGCAGCGTGATCGGCGCGCGCACCTCGTCGACGGGCAGGCGGTGGCGCGCCCCCAGCTGGGCCAGCAGCGGCCGCAGCACGTCGCGCAGCAGCAGGATCTCGTATTGCGCCATCGCGAGCAGCAATAGCCCGCTCGCGCCCAGCAACCGGCCCGCCGTGCCGGTGTCGAGGCCGCACAGCTTGCGCCCGATCAGGACGACCGCGCCGCCCGCAAAGGCACACGCCAGCGCCTGGTAGCCTGCCAGGCGATACGGCAGTCCCTGCGCGGCGCGGAAGGCGGCGACCGCGTCGGGATCTTGCCGCGCCGGCCCGCGCGCGCCCGGGCTGCGCACCGCGATCTGAAAGTAGCGCTCGATGGCGGCTGTGCGGTGGCGCAGCGACGCGTACCAGAGCAGCATCGGGATCATCAGCGCCGGCACGGTCAGTGCCAGCAACGTTCCGGACTGCGCGGACGTCAGGTCGGTGAACACGGCGATCAGCGCCGCGTTCACCGCGTGCGAGACCGCGAGCAGCACGCACGCGGTCTGACAGAGCCAGCGCCGGTAGCCGGCGGCAAACGTCCGCAGGGCGTCGAAGTTCGGCAGCACCATCCGGCGCGCGCCGTCGAGCTTCCGCTCCCACAGTGCGGCGCGCGCCGCCGCCGCTCCGCCCGCGTGAAGGAACGTGATGCAGGCGAGGCCGATCGCCGATGGCCAGGCCAGGAGGCCCCGCGCAGCGAGGTGCACGGCCAGGTAGATCGCCGCCGCCGACCAGAGGAGCCAGCGGGTGAACGCGATCTCGAACGGCGCGCGCCGCACGGCCCGTTCGGTCGCGGCGATCTCGGCCGCGTCCAGCGCGCGGCCGGCGGCCTTCGCATTGCGGGCGGCGACGATCGGGCGCACGAGATCCGCGGCCCGCACCCAGGCCAGGACCATGAGCGCGGCGATGAACAGCGCGACCTGGCGCATGTCGCCCGCGTGCTGCATCGAGATGGCCGCAAGCGCGAGGGTCGGGCCCAGCACCAGCACGACCTCAGCCGTCGTGATGGCCGCCTCGACCACGATCAGGGTTCTCCCAAATCGGAATCGCCCGTCGGTGTCAGGCAAGCGCGGGGCGTCGGCGGCCGGAGCTGTCATCGATTCGACGATTCTACATGTGGACCCGCAAATGGGTGGGGGCGCGCGGGCACGCCCCGTGGTTCCGGGCTACACTTCTTTCCTCATGTCCTGGGAAATGATGCGGAACCTGGTCCGCGACGAGTGGGTGATTCTTTCCCTGTTGCTCGCGTGGTCGCTGGCCGGATTGGCCGTGATCTGCGAGCGACTTTATGCGCTGTGGAACCTCGTTCCGAAGTCCGAAGCGTTCAAGAACCGCGTCATCGACGCGCTGGAACGCGGGGACATCGCGAAGGCGACCGCGCTGTGCGAAATGTCGCAGGTGCCGATCGCCGACGTGTTCGAGCGTGGGCTGATCGTCTACGGCAAGACGCCGGAGAAGACGACGGAGGCGGTGACGTCGCAACGAAACGCGACGGTGCTGTCGCTCAAACGCTATCTGTGGGCGCTCGGCACCGTCGGATCGTCCGCGCCGTTCGTCGGCCTGTTCGGAACCGTCGTCGGCATCCTGAAGGCGTTCCAGTCGATGTCGGTGGCGGGCACCGGCGGCTTCAAGGTCGTGTCGCAGGGGATCGCGGCGGCGCTTGTCGCCACGGCGGCCGGCCTGCTGGTCGCGATCTACGCGGTCATCGCCTACAACTACTTCGTCGCACGCATCGGCGTGATCGCGATGAACTATCGCCTGTTCGCCGAGGAGTTCCTGACCGCGCTCGGCCAGAGCGTGAAGCGGAAGCCGGCCGTGGTGGCGGTCGCCGCCGGGGCCGAAAACGCCACGCCGGGGACCTGAAGCAACCGTGGGCATCAACGTCCAGATCGACGATGGGAGCACCGCGAGCGAGGACGGCGAAGTCGCCGCCGACAACGTCGTCGCGGAGATCAACATCACCCCGCTGACCGACGTCTTCCTGGTCCTCCTGATCATCTTCATGGTGACGTCGACCGCGCTGGTCGAGTCCGAGGTCGCGTCGCGCGCCGGCATGAAGGTCGTGCTGCCGAAGGCGAACGCCGCGGGGCCGGTGTCGCAGCGGCGGAGCGATCCCGTGCTGACGGTGACCCGCGCCAACGAGCTCTACCTCGGGTCGCGGAAGCTGGACCCGACGAATCTCGAGGGCGAGATTCGCAAGGCGCTCGCAGAGACCGGCTCGGAGACGCTGCTGATCCGGGGCGACAAGAACGTCTATCTGGGCTCGGCGGTCGACATCATGTCGGTCGCCAAGAAAGCCGGGGCGTCGAAGATCGCGATCCTGACGGCGCCCAACAAGTAGCTCGGCACCGCGGTCCAGCGGTCGCAGCGGTCGCAGGATAAAAAAAACCCCTGGCTCGCTCTCGCGGACCAGGGGTCTTTGTTGCTGCAGCGAGACCCCGAAGGGCCTCGCCACGGCAAGCCGAACTACTTGGCGGCCTTGTCGTCCGCCTTCTTCTCGCCTTCCGCGCCATCGGCCTTCTTGCCCTTCTTGGCCTTCTTCTCCTTCTTCGCATCGCCAGCGGCCTCGCCAGCGGGGGCGTCAGCAGCGCGGGCAACCGTCCAGGCGGTCGGGAGCATCACGGCGAGAGCGAGGAAGATCGAACGAACGAGCGTCATGGGTGACTCCTGTGTTGGGTTGACGCGGCTGACCGAAGTGGCCAATCGCGGGTCGCCAAGAATGCAGCGGTCATGCCATCTTCGCGAAGCCGTTACATTCAATAAATATTAGTAATTTCAATATATTGAGAGATACGGAATCCACGGACGGGCTGGCCGAGTGGGGCGTTCTTGCGAGGGGCAAGTTGGCCGTGTGGCGACCTGCCTCACACTGTAGGCAAACGCCACTCGCCCGGCGCTGGTCGCTCCGCGGCACGGGCGCGGTTCGCGACCACTGTTTTTCAGGTAGCCGCACTCCCGCGCTCCGCGCGGGAGCGGCTAGCTGCTGGGCAGGTTCGCCAGGGCGGCGGGGACGACCTTGCCGCCGGCCGCCGCGATGTAGTCGCTGGAGGCGACGCTGTCGGGGATGCCGAGCGCCGCACCCAGCGTCCGCGCCGCCGAGGTCTGGGTCTGGGTCGCGTCGATGTCGCCGCCGCTGGCCACAGCGGCACCGGTCGCCGAGTCGATCCCGGACGCGACCAGCGTGCCCTTCGAATCGGCGGTGACGCCGCCGATCACGCTCGGCTTCACGTTCTTGCCGATGATGACCATGACATTGTGGTTGCCGAAGTGATCGCGTCCGCCCGGGCTGGTGGTCGACGAGAGTTTCGAGATGTTGTTCAGGTTGCGTCCGAACACGTTCATGGTCGCGAACGTGACCTTGTCGGTCAGCGGGTTGCCGCTGGCGTCCTTGGTGTTGGCGAGCGCCGTCACGATCGCCTGGATGCCCTGGATGCCGCTGACGTGCTGATCGGCCTCCGCCTGCAGGTTGTTGTCGGTGTGGTTATCGCCGCCGAAGCCGATGTGGACGGTGACGACGGGCGTGACGTTCGCCGCGATCAGCGCCGCGGCGGCCTGCGCCTGACCGGCGACGTTGTCGCTGGAGATCGCGTTCAGAGTGTCGGCCAGGGTATCGGCGAGCTGCCGCACCTGCGTCTGGCCGAGCGCCAGCTTATCGAGGAAGTCCTTCTGCACCGCGCTCGCGCTGCGCTTGGCCAGGTCGTTCAACTTCGTCAGCGATGAATCACGCAGATCGCGCAGCGCGCCCTTCGCTGTCAGCGCGTCGCCGCGCGCGCCCTGCAGCAGCTGCTTGAGCTGGGTGGGCGAGATCGAGGGCAACATGCGCCCGCCGAAGCTGACCAGCTCGCTCGAGTTGCCGCGCGCGCCGACCGCGATCGGCGCGGCCTGCACCGTGCCGAAGCAGGCGGCCAGGTGTTTCGCGTAGGACGACACGATCATCTCACCGCCGGTCGTATCACCCAGCAGCTTCATCACCTTCGGTTGATCGCCGTGGACGGTCGTGCCCGTCCGGTAGTGGAAGAACGTGGTCCGCGCGAGCACCGCCGCGCCGAGCTGGCCGGCGTTGGCCCCCGACGCGTTGGTCACCGAGGGATCAGCCCACGGCAGCGCCGCGCCGTAGCTCTGACCGCCGAGCTGCAGGGTCGTCTTCTCGACCTCCGGATCCGGCGGGTGGACGACGGCTGTGTTCTCGTACGTCCCGGGGCAATTGCAGTTCAGCGGATCGCCGTTGCTGGACGTGCTGACGATCAGGTACTGCAGGTTGGTGCGCGCGGTGATCGCGCACTGGAGATCCTGGGCGGTCGCCCGGCTCGGGTTCAGCAGGTACCAGCTGGGCAGACCGGTCGCCAGCGCCCGCAGCCCGATGCTTCCAGTGCCGAACAGCCCGGCGAGGAGACCTTCGCGTCGTGTGAATCTCGTCATTGGCGGTTCTCCTTAAAGGCCGATCCCGACGGCGGTTGGCGATTCGCAGGCCAGGATGAACGTCGAGCGCAGCGCGTTCGTCGCGCTCGTCGTTCCTGGCCGCCCGCCGGCGCTGCTCGACGACGTCGTCCGCGCCATGTCGTAGTGCTCCTGCAGGATCTGCACGGCGTCCGCGTGCGCTGGGTGGCCGGGCGGATAGCCCATCAGCGTCTCGACCATGTTCGCGATCGCGCCCGGCACGTCACTCATCGAGTAGACGCCGGTGCCGGAGGTGGGATCGACGACCTGCGCGGCGATGTTCGAGCACAGGAGCTCGCTGGCCGACCGGTAGAACAGCGTCGGATCGGACGGCGTGACGGGGATCTGCGATCCGCGGCTGAACGCGTCGGCGGCCACGCTCTGCGCGATCGTGGCGGTCGTCGTCTGGGCCGCGCTGGGAACGGGGACCGCCTGCGCGCACAGGTCGGGCTTGCCGAGCCGGTTGGACAGCGCCGCGCAGAGGTGGTCGCGCCGCGAGATGCTGACCGGCACGGAAGCCGCCGCATACGTGCCCGTCGCGATCGCGCCCGTGACCAGCGGCGACGCGAAGAACTCCTTGATCAGCACGGCGAAGTTGTAGGGCATCGGCGTGCTGTTCTGGAACGCGCCCACGACGCGCCGGAACTCCGCGTCGCTCTCGCTGCAGGGCGCCGAGTTGGCCCAGAAGCAGAGATCCTGCGCGATGGCTATCCCGAACCGGGACAACCCACCGCCGTCGGTGACCCGCGCGAGCAGGTCGCCGTACGCCGTGAGGTCTGCCCCCTTGTCGTTGACGTCGCCGAACGCGAACGCCCCGCCCGTCGTCGCGGGGCGCGGGTTGGCCGCCGCGCCCGTGAACCGGTTGCCCGCCGGGAAGTCGTTGCGGTCGTTGAAGTCCAGCTGGTTCCCCCAGAACTGGCGCATCGGATCCAGGCTCTTGTGGCAGCCGACGCACTCCGTGCCGGCGACCGCGTGCGCGGAGTCGAGACCGTCCTGGCTGAGCGGCACGATGACCGAATCGCTGGTGAACGACTGGCCCAGCGCCGCCAGCAGCGCCTGGTTTGCCGTCACGCGGTGCTGGTTGCTGTCGTTGGTGTTCCACAACGCGAGGAACGCGGGCGTCGTGTAGAAGCCCACGCGCGGCAGCGACAGGCTGAGCGTGGTCGCGGTCCGCAGCGCCGGCAGGTCGTACGGCTTGATGGGCGGGTTCGTCCGATCGCCGGGCGTCGGCACGTAGTTGATGGTCACCCACGTCCAGTCGCTGAGGTCGCTGGTCGTGAAGTACGGCTTCGACGCCTGCTCGCCGCAGGTCGGGCTGCCCGAGAACGGGAAGCGCGGCGTGAACCCGAGGAGGCGCTGAAAGATCAGCGACGTCCCCTTGAAGTCGGCCTGCGCGACCGTGGCGCCGCCGCGGCAGTTCGTGAAGAAGCCGGTGCCGTTGCCGGTGGCGGGCGCCTCGTCGCTGAACACCAGCGTCGAGATCGCCTGCTCGATCGGGATCGGGTTGCCGCTGTAATCGATGTGCCACGCGGGGATCGAGCTGCCGTTGTTGAACGGCGCGTCCGCCGGCATCTCGATCTGGACGTAGAGGCTCTTGAGCGCCGTCGTCATGACGAACCGGTTCGTCGTCAGCGTCTCGGTGAACGGGCGCCCCTCCTGCACCAGCTGCCACGCGGTCTTCGCGAAGCTGTCCTGGAGGTTCTGCACCAGGCGCGGGAACGCGTCGTCGCCGGCGAGGCGCGCGCCGCCCGGGCCGAAGTCGAAGCCCCCGTTCTGCAGGAGCTGGATCTTGAAGTCCTCCGTCGGCGTGAAGCCCGTCTGCTGGAAGGTGTTGCGGAAGAAGCCGACCATCTTTTCCGCGAACATGCTCTTGTACGGATCGCTCGTCTGCCAGGTCGACACGAGCATCTGCAGCCCGGCCGCGCCGGACGTCGTCACGAGCGCGACGTCCTCGTCGGTCGGAGGCATGCCGGTCAGCAGGTTCTTCACCTTGCGGACCGCGATGTAGGCGGTGTCTTGCGAGATCGGCGTCGGCGGAACGGTGACGTCGCCGGGCTTCACGTTGCTGCCGCCGATCCCGCCGCCGCCACTTTTACCGCCGGTCGCGTTCGTGCTGATCTTGCCGTCGCAGGCCGCAGCGAGGCAGCCCGCGAGCAGCGCCGCGAGGACGCAGGCGGAGACCCTGGAGGCCGGCGATGCATTTCGCCGAGAATCGCTGGTGCACATGGTCCCTCCTCGGGGTCGGCTCTAAATCACCAGGGGAAAATCCGGTGGCGGACGCGCGAACGCGCACGCGTCCGATAGACACAGTAGCGACCGAGATCTTGTGCAGGTCATCATTTAATACAAGAACGGTAACTAATTCGTGTAGGCGCGCCTCGCACCCGAAACCGACGAAGTGTTGCGCAACAGGCGAACGCAGTAGACTGGCGGCCATGCAGGTGACTTTGCTATTGCTGGCGGCGGCGTTCATGGCGGAAGGCGCGGCAAAACCGGCGCCCAAGCCGGCATCGGGGTCGGGCAAGCTGGCACCTGCAGTCGCGAAGGAGATGACCGAGTCGATCGTCGCGGTCAACAAGGCTCTCGGGCTCGAGAGCTGGCCGCAGCATGGCGCAACCCCGTGTGTCGATCGCGGCGGCCAGGGCATCACCTCCAAGAGCATCTCCGCGGACGAGACGCGCAAGTGCGCGAGCACCGCGATCGAAAAAAACTTCCCGGAGCTAGGCAAGTCCTACGTGCTCGCGATCCCGATGGTGTCGCTGGGCCCGATGACGGTCATCGCGCTCGGTATCGGCGACAACGACGGCTGGGCCGCCTACTCGTGCGACCCGGAACGGAAGTGCACCCCGGTCAAGCTGTCCGCGCCGTCGAAGTGGGGCAAGCGTATGGCGGAGCGGAAGGCGAAGGCGTGCGCGGAGGCCACGACGCTCTGGTTCCCCGCCGATCAGAGGACCTGCGGCACGACGCCCGCGCCGACGGCTGCCACGCCGCCGACAGCGCCGACCACCCCGCCGACAGCCGCGAAGTAGTCGGCTATCCGTTGGAAGTAGTCGGCTATCCGTTGAAGAAGTAGTCGGCTATCCGTTGAAGAAGTAGTCGGCTATCCGTTGAAGAAGTAGCCGCACACCCGCGCTTCGCGCGGGAGCGGCTAGCCGACCCAGACCCGGGCGTTCCGGAAGATGCGCATCCAGGGGCTGTCTTCCTTCCAGGCCCGTGGGCGCCACGAGAACTGCACGGCGCGGAAGACGCGCTCCGGGTGCGGCATGAAGATGGTGACGCGGCCGTCTGGCGTCGTCAGCGCGGTGATGCCGCCGGGCGAACCGTTCGGATTGTCCGGATAGAGCTCGGTCGGGCGGCCGCGGTGATCCACGAAAGTGGCGGCGACCAGCCCCGCCTGCTCGAGGGCGCCACGGCCGTCGTCGGTCCGCCACTCGGCGCGCCCCTCGCCGTGCGCGACCACGATCGGAATGCGCGAACCGCCCATCCCGCGCAGCAGCACCGACGGACCTTCGATGATCTTCACGAGCGCCAGCCGCGCCTCGAATCCATCGCTGCGGTTGCGCACGAACCGCGGCCATGACTTCGCGCCGGGGATGATCTCCTTCAGCGCGGCGACCATCTGGCAGCCGTTGCAGACACCGAGCGTGAACGTGTCCGTGCGCTCGAAGAACGCCGCGAACATCTCGCGCGCGCGGCCGTTGAAGAGGATCGACTTCGCCCAGCCCTCGCCCGCGCCCAGCACGTCGCCGTACGAGAAGCCCCCGCATGCCGCCAGGCCCCGGAAGCCCGCCAGATCGATCCGCCCACCCAGGATGTCGGTCATGTGGACGTCGACCGCCTCGAAGCCGGCGCGATCGAACGCGGCGGCCATCTCGATCTGCCCGTTGACCCCCTGCTCGCGCAGGATGGCCACCCGAGGTCGGGCGCCGCTGCGCGCGCGCACCGCCGCCGTCAGATCAGCGTCGATGTCGAACGTGGTCACGACCGACAGCCCTGGATCCTCGCTGTCGACGCGGGCGGCCTGCTCCTCGTCGGCGCAGGTCATGTCGTCGCGCATCGACTGCATCGCGTGTGTCGTCT
>Ga0307280_10000242_pt1 | contig 10807 bp, 9 predicted proteins | sample ER_DNA_119_FD_194479 | JGI IMG/M metagenome (GOLD analysis project Ga0307280, IMG submission 194479) | Bulk soil microbial communities from the East River watershed near Crested Butte, Colorado, United States - ER_DNA_119 | ecosystem: Environmental > Terrestrial > Soil > Floodplain | place: USA...
TCTCGGGCATGGGCCTGGCGGTATTGCCCCGGTTCATGATCCGCGCCGAGTTGAACGCCGGCCGCCTGCGTCCGGTGATCGACAGCTTCGAGGGCGTGGCGCTCGGGATCTTCGCGGTCTATCCACAACCGCGGGGCGGGCCCGAGCCCCGGGGCGGGCGGCCGCCGGCCAAGGTGCGTTCGTTCGTCGATCTACTGGCCGCCCACTTTCGCGCCCACCCGATCTCCTGAGCGCGCGCGATCGATCGCGCGATCGACGGACAGCGCCCCGCTGCCCTTGATCGCCACGACGATCGCCAGCGCCGTCACCAGCAGGTGGTACTCGAAACCCTCCGTTCCGGCGGGCAGCTTGCCGAACCAGTTCATGAAGAACCCGGCCGATGCGTGCGTGATGATCGCGCCTGCCATGATGTAGACGATTCCGGCCGCGGCGAGCCGGCCGCCCACGCCGGCGATCAGGAGGACCGGCGCCAGCAACTCTGTGACGATGGCTAGCGCGGCGAGCGGCGCCGGAAACCCCAGCGTGCCCGTCATCCAGCCCAGCGTCCCCGAGAAACCGTAGCCCCCGAGGAAGCCGAGCGCGTGCTGCAAGCCGTGCGGCAACATGATCAGCCCGACAGCCAGGCGCGCCACGGTCGCGGCGCGGTCGTCGCTGGTCGCGATCGCCTTGTGCAGCGTTGCCGCCAGCAGCGCTCGCGGCGGGCGCCGCGTGAAGGTCATTCCGGAATGCGTTGGATCGATGGTGGTCATGTGAATCCCCTTTCACCGGCCAAGGTAGCGGGGCGGCCCGCGGGCGATTAGCCGGCGCGGCGCGAGATCACTGTTCGGCTATCCGAACAATCCGACTCTGCCGTCGGCAGCCGCCGTCCGGTCGACACCGCCGCGAGGTATCATCGCCGGCGTTGGTCGACCGTGCGTCGTCATCGCCTCTCCCTATTGCTGATTGCGGTGCTGGTGCTCGCGCCGACGACGGCGCGCGCGACGTATTCGGTGGTCGCGACTGACAGCGCGACCGGCCAGGTGGGCGGCGCGGTCACGTCGTGCGTCGGGTCGCAGGGGGTCGGCGTCGTGTACCGGCCGTCCGTCGGGCACGGCGGCGTGAACGCGCAGGCGTCAGCGAACGCGAACGGGCGCGACCGCGCAGTCATGTCGCTGGGCATGGACGTCGCGCCCGCCGACATCATCACGATGATCACCGCGTCGTCGTTCGACGCGAGCGCGGCGACGCGGCAGTACGGCGTCGTCGACCTGATGGGCCGGGCGGCCGGCTTCACGGGCTCGGGTGCGATGAACTACAAGGAAGATCGCCAGGGGACGATCGGCGCGTACACGTACTCGGTGCAGGGCAACATCCTCACCAGCAAGAACGTCATCGATCATGCCGAGACGGCGTTCCGCACGACCGGCTGCGACCTGGCGGACAAGATGATGCTCGCGGTGGAGGCAGGCGCGGCGGGCGGTGAAGGCGACAGCCGCTGCACGCCGAACGGGATCCCGTCGGACGCGGCCAGCATCGAGGTCGACCCGACCGGCGCGACCGCGGGCTCGTACCTGAAGCTCTCTGTCGCGGGGACCGGCCGCACGAGCGCGGTCGTCCAGCTGCGCACGATGTTCGACGCCTGGCGCGTGGCGCATCCCTGCCCGGGCGGCGCGGGTGGGACGGGAGGCAGAGGCGGCACGACCGGCACCGGTGGCGCGGCCGGAACGGCCGGCGCCGCCGGGACGACCGGCACCGCCGGCGCGACGGGCGGCGCTGGCACCAGCGCACCCGGTAACGGTGACAACGGTTGTTCATGCGCCGCCGCAGGCCCCGACTCGTTCGCAGGCGTGGCCCTGATGGTGGGTCTGGCGTTCCTACGGGCACGGCGGCGGCGGTGAGGCCGCGAAGCGCCGCGCGCCAGCGCGGGCGCTGCGGAACGCGACATCCGTGTCGCGATCGAACACACCCGCCGCACCGCCCGCCGCGCGTGTCGCCGCGATCTTCGCTGGCACGTGCCGTGCTCCGTGGTCGGGCATGCGCTGCCTGATCGTCGCGCTGGCGTTGGTCGCGCTGGCCTCGGGCGGGGCATCCGCGGCCGACACGGGCGTGTACGAGAGCAGGCCGACCGCGCTCTACCTGCAGCTGGGTCTGGGAACACCGCTGGGGGAGCTCGGCCTCGAGGCCGAGCAGACGCTGACGCCGCACCTGGCGATTGCCGTTGGCGCGGGTATCGGCGGCAAGGGCCCGCAGGGCGCGACGATGCTGCGCCTGCGGCTCGGCGGGGACCGGGCGAAGATCGTCGTCGGGGCCGGGCTGTCGGGCGGGCCATACTCGTGGCTCAACTTCTGCGGAGACACGGCGAACGGGTGCCCGCAGAAGAGCGGGACGGTCGCCTGGACGAACCTGGAGATCGGCGGCTCGCACAGGGACCGCAACGGTTTTTCGTTGCGGTACTTCATCGGTTACGGCCGCATCGTCGCCGGCACTTACACGTGCGACCCCGACGGGCCGTACGAAATGGCGTACGACCGCTGCGTCATGAGTGGCCCCGACTCCGGAAAGAACCTCCTCTACACGGGCATCGCGCTCGGCTACGCGTTCTGACCGGCCTCCGACCTACGCACGGCCGCGGCTCTTGCCCGTGACGATCCCACCGGCGATCAGGTGCGCGAGCCGCAACGCCTCGGGCAGGTTGCCGTGCAACGTCGTCGCGGCCAGAAGGTCGCGCGCCTCGCCGATCGACAGCCCGGCGCGCTGGACGTAGACGCCGCGCACCGGCTCCATGGGCCCTGCCTGTTCGATGAGGCGCCACTTCGCGACGCCGCCCGGCAGCCGCGCGAGCGCGCTCCGGATCAACGCCAGCCGCGGCGCGCGCCGTGCGACGACCAGCACCGGGCGCGCGAGCGCCGCCGCCAGCCCGTGGATGTCGACGACGTTGAAGCCGCCGAAGGCGATGCCGTTCAGCAGCACGGCCCGGACGTGGCCATCAAACTGCGACCCGCGCACCAGCGCCGCGACGACGGCCGTCGCGTTCCGGCCGTCCTTCGTGACGCGCCCGGAAATCACGCCGTCGAGGCGCGTCCGCGCGCAGACGGCGCCGACCAGCAGCACACGCGCGCCCCGGCGCGAACGGTCGAACGGCCCATCGTCGAAGCCGACGACGTTGGTGAGCAGGCGCGCGCCGCTCGGCCCGGTGCGGCTCACGGCGCGCGCCGGATCTCGAAGTCGAACGCCGTCTTGGGGAACGGCTCGTTGGCGAGCGTGAAGTGCCACCACTCTTGCGGGTAGGGCACGAAGCCGTGCTTCTCCATCGCCATCCGCAGCAGCAGGCGGTTGCGTCGCGCCTCCGACGATACGGCGTCGCTGGCCGCGTGCGCGCGCTCGTCGAAGCAATCGAACGTCGTCCCCATGTTCAGGCTGGCGTCCGGTGCCTGCGGTCCCTCAATCCGGGTGCAGTCCGCGAGCGCCGCGCCCGCCGTCCGCAACGGCGTCGCGGAGATCAACGTGAGATCCACCGTGCTCCCCCGGCTGTGAGCCGAGCGCGCCGCGATGTAGCCCCGCTGGACCAGCTCGGTCTTTGGCACGGCCGGGTGATGGCGTGGATCCGTCGCGGGCCCCGGCGCGCGCGACCAGGCGACGAAGTCGTCGACGGCGCGCTGCGGACGGTAGCAGTCGTAGACCTTCAGCCGGACGCCGAACGCGGTCAGCTCGCGCTGGACGGCCGACAGGGCGCGGGCCGCTTCCTTCGTGAGGAGGCAGCGCCCGTCACCGTAGCCGCGGGCGGGCCGGCCGAGGAAATTGTCCGTGCCGGCGTAGCGCATGTCGACGACGACGTCCGGGCCGACGTCGGCCAGGTCGACGAAGCCGGGCGGCAACCGCCCCGGTGGCGCGGCGTGCGCGATCCCACACAGCCACGCACAGGCGCTCGCGATCAGCGACGTGCGGACGAACACAGCGCGCGAGTGTAGCTCGACCACGGCGCGATCTGACTCCCGAGTCAGCCCTGAGTCGCGCGCATCACACGCGCGTGTGAATGGCGGGCACCGTCGCGACGTCCGCGTGCGCGCTGTCACTGACGAAATCAGCAATCGCCCCAGCGGTCGAGCCCGGAGTTCATGCACATCTCGTAACGCGCGTCGCTTCGATCACGACGGAACAAGAATGGCGCGTGAATTGCGAGCGCAGCGACGGCCGAAAGGAAAAACACTGCCATGAAGCTCCACCGCATCGCCTCGTTGCCGCCCTCACTCGTCGCCGCCTGTCTCGCGTTCGTCGGACTCACCACCATCGTCGGTTGCGTCATCCCCGACGACTACTGCGATCGCCATCCGGAAGATCGCAATTGCGCCTACGTGACGGACACCTACCGTCAGCACGGCGGGACGACCGGTTCGAATTCCGGGAAGGGAGGCTGCTCGGGCAACGGCGCGGGCAGCACCGGCGTCTCGGGTCATGGCGGCACGGGCTCGCCAGGCAGCGGTGGAAGCATCGGCCCGGGCGGATCGATCGGTCCGGGCACCGCGGGGTCCGCTGGAAGCAGCGCGGCGGGAACGACCGGGTCGGCCGGGACAACGGGCACGGCCGGAACGTCGGGAGCGGCGGGGACGACGGCCGCGGCGGGGACGACCGGCGCGGCTGGTGCGTCGGGCAGCGCCGGGACGAAGGGCGCCGCTGGAACGACCGGCGCCGCCGGAACGACGGGCGCGGCCGGTAGCACCGGCAAAGGCGGAACGACCGGCACGGGCGGCTCGCCCGCGCGGACGTGCGAGATCGACACCGATTGCAAGGGGGGTGAGTGCTGCACCTCCGGCGTTTGCACGGCGCTGCCGCCCATCACCCCGTTGTGTCGATTCAACAGCGAGTGCGGCTTCGGCGCGCGCTGCCGGAACGGCGCCTGCGAGCGTCCCTGCGCAACCATCCTGGAATGCGGCACCGGCGACACCTGCCTGGGGGGCTTCTGCCAGCCCGATCCGGTCGGGGGTGGACGCTGCGTGTTCAACGCGGAATGCAGCGGCGGGACGTGCGTCAACGGCTACTGCCGTGGCGTTTGCAAGGTCGACAAGGATTGCAGCGCCCTCGACCGCTGCGTCAGCGGCCTGTGCCGGGCCGACGATCGGCCGCGACCCGCGTGCAGCTCGAACCCGGATTGTGGCGGCGGCGGTCGCATGTGCGTGAACGGCGCGTGCCGCACGGGCTGCGTGACCAACGACGACTGCTGCAAGTGCGGCGACGCCGACATCTGCCACGGCGGCTTCTGCGTGACCGCCGGCGAGGCCGCTCCCGTGTGCGCCATCACGACCCAGTGCGGGTCCACGCAGTCCTGCATCGACGCCTTGTGCCGGTAAAGATGGGAACCCTGGAAGGGTGCCTGACGCGCGGTCGGGGCACCGCAGCTTCGCTGCGGTGTTCCCCTCGCGACCCAAACCCTCCCGCGATGAGCTCCGCGCGGCGAAGCCGCGCTGCGCTCGACGCGCCAGCCGCGGTGTAACGGTTCGGGCATGGCTGGGCTAATATCCCGGCCATGCTCGCGACCCAGGTGAGGCAGAAGGACAGCGTCTTCTATTTCGTCTCGTACCCGACGGACCACCTGCTGGACAAGGTCCAGTTCATCAGCCGCTTCTACGCCGAGGAGGGGCAGATCGCCCCCGCCAAGGTCGAGGAAGGCGATGACGTCGCCCAGTTCATCTCGAAGATCGAACGCAGCGACAGCGCCTTCCAGCGTGATCTCTCGCGGGCCAAGGTCGCCGCGATCAAGAACTTCTATGAAACGGCGCAGAGCCAGCCGCCGATCCCGGGCACCGTCCTGCTGTTCACCCCCGAGCGCCTGCACTTCGATCCGCTCAAGGGCTTCGACAACGTCGGCAACCTGGAAGAGCCGCGTTCGAAGTACCTGATCATCGACGGGCAGCACCGGTTGGCGGCGCTGCATTTCTACCGCAAGGAGCGCGCCGAGGACGCGCGCACGCTGCACGTGCCGTGCGTGATCTTCGACGGCAAGAGCGAAGACTTCGCGACCGAGATGTTCGTGATCATCAATTCGACCCCCACGCGCATCAACAAGAGCCACCTCGTCGATCTGTACGAGAAGGTGTCGTGGTCGGCGCCCGACAAGCGCGTCGCCGCGCAGGTCGTCGGCCTGCTGTACGTCGAGTCGGACAGCCCGCTGCGCTACCGCATCAACCGGCTCGGCGGCCGCAGCCAGCGCGAAAAATGGATCCTTCAGGCCGAGCTGTTCAACGAGATCCACCGCTGGGTCATGGCGGACTGGAAGAAGCTGCAGAAGCAGGCGACGAGCCGGACGCTGATCAACCGCCTCTACCAGGTGGTGCGCGACTTCCTCAAGGCGGCCGAGAAGGTGTGGGACGACGCGTGGGGCAACGGCAACTACATGGTGACCAAGCCCGTGACGATCAAGGCGATGCTGCGCGTCTGCGCCGACCTGGCCCACGTCGACGCCGAGCCGGTCGACGGCCGGCAGAAACGCTGGGAGCGCAAGCTGGCGGCCTGGACCCCCGAGATCAAGATGTTCAAGAACGAAGGCTTCTACGAACGCTTCCCCGCCAAGGGCCAGGTCGAACGCGTCGCCCGCATCCACCGCGAGCTCGGACGACTCGCAGACATCGAACCCATCGCCCGCAAGAAGCGCGAACAGGACGCCGAGGAATAGCGACGCCAAGCGCGTCACCCGTTTGACGGGATTTGTCGCGCCCGCGGACGGCCGCGGTTGGGGTACGATGCCGGGCGATGCGACTCGTCTCGGCCCCCTGTCTCGTGGGCGTTCTGGGCGTGATGTTCGTGGCGGTGGGTGGCGCGAGTTGTTCCAGCAAAGGCAGCTCGGGGATCGGCGGCGGCATCCCGTGCGACGGCCCGAGGGACTGCGCCGGCGGCAAGGTGTGCGCGGGCGGCACGTGCGCCGATCCCGGGAACGGCCGTCCGGGCACGCGTTGTTCGGCGACGCGCGACTGCGCGGGGGGCAACTTCTGCGACGGCCTGACCGGCGTCTGCACGATGGGCGGCAACCTCGGTGCCGGCGCAGCGTGCACGTCCGATCAGCAGTGCAGCCCGCCCCTCCGCTGCGCGATGACCGGGTTCTACGGAACGTGCGCCGATGGGGGCGCGACCGACCTCGGCGGCGCCTGCCACGCGACCGCCGATTGCCTCGCGGGCCTCTATTGCGGCGCAGGCGCCGAGTGCGCCCCGCTGCAGACGGCCTTCCCGCCGTTCGCCGGCGCGACGTGCAACGACGAGGGCGCGTTCCGCGGCTACCTCGAGGTCCCGCGCCCCGGCAAGCCGCCTGCGGATTTCTTCCGGCTGCCGTTTCCCAATGACGTGCGCGTCACCGACGGGAAGCTCGACCTCTCCGACTTCCCCAAACCGGGACCGACGCCGCTGGGCGTGGATCTCGTGCAGCTCTATGTCGAAACCTGGACGGCCGACTTCGACGGGTTCTCCGCCGCTGGCGGGATCACGTTTCGCTTCTCCGACAACGTCGACTACGCGACCGCGACCGGCGACGTCGTGCAGCTGATCGACGTGACCGCCGGCGCGTCGTTCGGAACCGCGTTCTCGCGCAGCTGGGTCACGAACAACGGCCGAACGAAATACTCCTGCAATCACACGCTGGTCCTGCGCAACACGGCCGACCAGCCGTTCGAGCCCGGGCACACGTACGCGGCGTTCATCACGACGGGGCTCAAGTCGGCCACGGGCGCGCCCGCCGGCCCCGACGCCGACTTCACCGCGATGATGGGGGCGACACGGCCGACGGACGCCGCCCTCGGCCACGCCTGGGACGCGTACCTGCCCCTTCGCAATTACGTGACGAGCAAGGGCGCGGACGCGCCCGTCCTCGCGACCGCCGCGGTGTTCACTGTCCAGGACGCGCCGGGGCACGTGGCGCGCCTGGCCGCGAACGTCGCGACGCAGCCGGCGCCCGCGCTGACCGCCCTGACGCTTTGTGGCCCGGGCGTGACCTCGCCGTGCGACGACGGCACGCCGGCGCGCGCCTGCCCGACCGTCGAGGACGACAAGTTCGCCGAGCTCCACGGCAAGTTCTCGGTGCCGATCTACCAGATGGGGACCGCACCCTACGAGACGCCGGCGCAGGGCGGCGGCATCGTCGAGACCAACGGCATGCCCACGCTGGTGCGCACCGATCAGGTCTGCTTCGCGCTGACGATCCCCAAGACCGCGGCGCTGCCGGCGACCGGCTGGCCGCTGGTCGTCTATCACCACGGCACGGGCGGCTCGATGCGGTCCTTCATCTCGGACGGCGTCGCCAAGCAACTGGCCGCGATGACAAGGCCGGCCGCGGGCTTCAGCTTCGACGCCGTCGAGCACGGCGCACGCAAGGGCGGCTCGACGAAGAAGCCAGACGACCTGGTCTTCAACCCGCTGAACCCGCGCGCGGCGCGCGACAACTTCCTCCAGGGCGCGGTCGACATCCTCCAAGCGCTGCGCGTCTCCGCGGTGAGCGTCACGGCGGCGTCATCGCCGACGGGCGCGGCGATCGTGTTCAATCCCGACAAGGTCGCGTTCTTCGGGCATTCGCAGGGGAGCACGTCGGGAGAGCTGGCGATCGCGGTCAGCGAAACCGCGGGCGCCGCGGTGTTCTCGGGCGCGGGCGCCTACCTGACGGCGTCGCTGCTGGACAAGACGATGCCGGTCGACATCTCCGCCGGGATGGAGTTCCTGATCGGCGAGCCGCTCGCCGCGGAGCACCCGGTGATGACGATCTTCCAGAGCTTCTTCGACCGGTCCGATCCGCTCAACTACAACCCGCTGATCATCACCCGGCCGCCCGCGCTGATCCCGTCGAAGCACGTGTACATGTCGTGGGGCAAGGGTGACACCTACACGCCGCGCTCGACGCTGGAGGCGAACGCGCGCTCGCTCGGCGTGTCGCCGGTCGGTCCGCTGATCGAGGCGTACGGCGTCGATCCGATCGCGCGCCCGGTGACGCTGAATCAGGCCGGCGGCGACGGCATCATGCGCGCCGGCGGCGTCTTCCAGTACCAGCCCGGCAGCACCGACGGACACTTCGTCGCCAGCATGAACGCGGCGGCGGTCAGCGACTGGACCGCGTTCCTCCAGTCGTACATCGCGACGGGGACGCCGGTGATCCCTTGAGCGCGGGCGGGACCACATGAAGCGGGGCGCCGTCGCGACGCTGGCGCTGGTCGCCTTCGCGGGCGCGCCGGTCCTGTCACCGCCAACCGCGGCGGCGCAGGAGCCGCCGATCGTCATCGCGCCGCCGGTCGCGGTGGCCACGCCCGCCCAGCTTCTCGCGAGCGCCGACGCGGCCGTCGACGCGGGCGATCTGCAGGCGGCGGCCGGCCTCTACGATCAGGTCGCGCGTTTCTTTCCGGACGCGCCCGAGGCTGCGGAGGCGCGCCGCGCGCTCAGGATCCTCGCCGCGCGTCAGGTGCAGCCGGCGGCGCCCGGCGCGCCACCCGCGCTCGTCGCGCCGCTGCCGCCCGCGGCCGCCCCGCCGCCCTCCGGCAGCGTCGGCGTCGTGGTCCGCCGCGAGCCGTACTCGCTGCGCACCTCCGAGAGGCTGCGCCTGAGCACATGGGAGAAGATGGACTTCGGCGTCACGTCGTTCCTGTACGGCATGTCGGTCGGCGCCTCGTTCGCGCTCGGCTCGAACGGCGATTCGGGCGTGGGTCCGATCGCGATGGGCGCGATCGCGTACACGGTCGGCGCGGTCGCCTATCTTCATCTCGGCGACCCCGATCGCGGCGATCTGCCGCTGGCGCTGGCCATCACCTCGTTTCTGCCGACCACGACGCTGCTGGTCGCCAACATCGCGACCGACCATCCCGATTCCTACAAGATCGGCATCACGACCGGAATCGTCGGCGTCCTGTCGGTCCCGATCGCGATCGCGGCGGCGCGCCACCTGGATCCCGATCCCGGTGACATGCAGCTGGTGCGCGACGCCGGCTTCTGGGGGCTGGTGCTCGGCACGACGGGCATGCTCGCGTTCGGCGGCAACACCGTGAACACCGGCAGCACCGGCTTCTCCTACTCCTACTATCAAGGCCCGTCCGACCGGAAGCTCTTCACGTCCAGCCTCATCGGCCTCTACGGCGGCCTCGCGCTCGGGACGATCGGCGCCGTCAACAGCGAGGTCTCGCTGGAACGCGTGCGCGTCGCGACCTGGGGCGGTTATGGCGGCGCGGTCATCGGCCTCTTGCTGGGCGCGTCGGACGGCTCCGAAGCGAGCACATGGCAGGGCATCACGATCGGCGCGCTCGCCGGCCTCCTGGTCACATTCATCAGCTCGAGCAGCCTCGATGGAATCCCGCCCGAAGAGGTGGCGCTGCGTGCGCCACGGCGTGCGCGTCTCCTGCCCGACTGGCGGCAGATGGCGCCGACGCTGCTCCCCCTCGCCGACGCGACCGGCCAGTCGCGCACGGCGCTCGGTGTCACCGGAACACTGTTTTAACCGCCCCGCTCGGCTCCTCTTGGGGGCGGAGGGGGACGGGGAGCTCCTCGGCCTTCGGTCGCTCCGCTCGGCTTCACTGTGGGGGCGGCCGGGGACGGGGAGCTCCTCGGCTCCAGCAGCAAGCTTGGAATCCCGTCGGCCGCAAACGATCAGAGCGGCCGCCTAGCTTCCGCCGAGGAGCTCCCCGTCCCCAGCCGCGCCTGCGTTCCACCTCGGCTCCGCTACGGGGCGGAAGCACGAGACAACAGCTTCATCCACCTGAAAGCGGCAGTGTCCAAGGCGTAGCGAACCGTCGGGTTGAGACGGACGTGGGCTGGGGGAACCTTCCCGCGCGCAGTTCTTTCAGCGGCCACGGGCGCACGTCGAGTAGGACCGCCT